>Ga0302252_1000227_pt1 | contig 61683 bp, 51 predicted proteins | sample AAG_RA_Leu_MG_FD_193511 | JGI IMG/M metagenome (GOLD analysis project Ga0302252, IMG submission 193511) | Enriched activated sludge microbial communities from anaerobic digester in WTTP, New Holstein, Wisconsin, United States - AAG_RA_Leu | ecosystem: Engineered > Bioreactor > Anaerobic >... | reverse complement strand
CTTTAAGTTTAAACCATGGATGTACTTTTGTCAAGCTGCTCCTTTTTAGCCTCAAAAGGGTCTATGGGGAATTTTTTATTATTTGGGTAGCTCTCTTGAGATCCCTAAGATACTGCACGGGTTCTCGTATCCAACCCTGCGTGAGCCCAGACGATCTTTGCGCTGCGATATCGGAGAGCCTGAGAAATAAGGGGTGATCCGGAGGGGCGCTCTGGTAAGGATGCCTGTCGCCAAGTGAAAGATGCTCGGCAGACATCTCTCCGAACCCTGTTGCGCCTGCAGATATGATCTTCGCAGCCTCTTCCTCGAAGTCCTTTTCCAGCGCAGGCGTTATCGCCCCTTCGATAAAGGCCTCATGTATCATGACGTTCAGTGTTCCGCCTCCTCCCATAAACAGAAAACGGCCAGCATGGGGGAGGATCACGGTCTTCTCTATGCCGAAGGAATCCATCTTCGCCAGCGCGGTCCGGACAGTGCCTTCATGCTGTGCTCATATTCTCACTTAATGACCCCTGATTTGCAATATCATTATGCAATATGAAACAATCCTTGCGCGAGAAAGATCGTTTTACCCTACTCATTGTTTTTGGATATTGAGACACAAAGTAATGAGGGAGAAATAAACTACCCCGCAGCAAGCTGCGGGGAATCATCTGGATTCAACGTTAAGACAAAACAGATTAAATGAACCAGACAGACTTGGTTCCCGGGATCGTTGTTAACGCTTTGTGCTCTGCGCTCTTCTTCGGCATAAACTATGGATGGCGTACCGCGTCGCCTCGCGCATGACGAGGTACGCCCTGGCGGTCTTTGTTCAACAGCTGCAGGTGCCGCTCCCGCAGCCGCCTCCTGCCTTGTTTGAAAGCTCCGATTTTATCATAAAGCCTGCGCCCATGGCAGATTTAACAAAATCGATGCTGATCGGTTTTACTTCATCAAAAAGCCCTTTATTCACGATGAAGGTAACGCCCTTTTCGTTAAAGATCTGATCATCGTCATGCGGCTCATCCAGAGCCATGCCCAATGAGGGCCCTGATCACCCGCCCTCTGTCATCATGACGCGCACGGATTGCGGACCGTCCTTGTCTGCAAGGAATTGCTTGATCATCTCGCTTGCCATGTCAGATATCTCGAACATAATTACACTCCTTTTCTTTAATCTGTTATCGCTCATCGTTCAATAACAGTATCCAATAGCATATGCATTTCTCCGCCAATGTCAACCCCCTTGCGCAGGCCATGGCCTTGCGGCATTGTTTTTATTGAATGAATGTCCTATAGTATCTCCTATGGCCATCCTCAAAAAGCTCTTCTCTGTGGAGATGCGTCTCCATGATATGCTCTATGTGTCGTACCTTATCCCTACAGAGCGTCTTTTAGCCCGCATACCGAATAATTTCCGCCTTGCCGAGGTACAACAAGGCAAGGTCTTCCTATCTCTCGTCATCTTTCGCGGAAGGACAAGCGGGGCAGCGACGATCCCCACCCCGGGGATCCCCTTCGACCAGGTGAATATCCGCACCTACGTGATCGATCCGGCAACAGGGAAACCGGCCGTCTATTTCGTCCATTGCGGCATAAGCGGCTCCCTCATCACCTTTCTGTACAGAATTCTCTCGGGAATGCCCGTGGAACATACTCCCTTTGCGATCCGCACCCGCAAGGATATGAACGGCAGGTATGGCGCCTATGAGGCTTCGGGGGCCTGGCACGGCCGATTTTCTATTAAAGCAGGGCAGGCGGCAGAAAAGGTTGCAGCCCTTGAGCCCTTTCCGTCCCGGGAAGAGGCCCTGTCCTACCTCATTGACCCCCTCGCCGGATTCTACAGCGATTCCGCTATCGTCCGCCGCCTTGAGGTCTTCCATTCACCCCTTGAGCCAAGGCTTTGCTCGCCGCTGGAGGTGCGGTTCCCCTACCTTTCAAGCCTCGGGCTTGTCGAAGAGGAAGAGGTCGCGAGGCCGCACAACATCCTCCTTGTCCCCTATACCCCATTTCTCATCTACCTGCCGGCAAGAAAAACAGCTTAAAAATATGTTTTTATGAATTTTACGAGATAGTCGATCCTGGATAGCTTGCGGGGGTTTGTCCTGATCCCTTTTCTGTAGCACTCTCTGGCGAGGACTTTCTCGCCGGCCGCGTAGTATCTCCGGAAGAGCTCCATGTAACGGTTGGAGAAAAGGTCTTTGCGGAGATGGTCGAGTGCCCCCTTGTAATAGGGGTCATCAATAATGGCTGTCACAAAGTCGATTCCCTGCCTCTTCAGTTGTTCGATATTATGACGAAGGCTGTCAGGGTGGCTGAAGGTGATGGCCGTGGGCGTGGAGAAAAAATATCCCTTCCTTCGAAAAAAGACCTTGGTGAAATAGACGATATCTTCGCCATTCGATATGTGCGTCGGGAAGGAAAACGTCCTTGCGACGTCGGTGCGCATGAGGACGGCGCATGTGGCAAAGGAGATGCGCCTGCAAAGGAGGTCTTCGTACAATCTTTCTGAGAAAAAGCTTTGTCCTGTCTCATCATGGAGGTACGGTGTTTCATCAGGGGCATGTTTGGAAAGGGTGGAGCTGATGACGAAGCCGGCGTCATCGTTCTCGGTAAGGACCCTCACCCTCATCTCGATAGAGTCTGTTGTGAGCGAGTCGTCTGCATCAAGAAAAGTAATGAAGCTGCCTCGCGCCTCTTCAAGCCCCCTGTTCCTTGCAGATGAAACGCCCTGGTTGGCCTGACGGATGGAGCGGACCCTGTCGCGGAACCCTTCAACGACCGCAGGGGTATTGTCTGTTGAGCCATCGTCGACAACGATGATCTCGATGTTCCTGTATGTCTGCTGAAGGCATGACGTGATCGCTGTCGGCAGATAGTCTGCATAGTTGTAGGTGGGTATGACGATCGATACGAGGGGGCTGTTGTCGTGTGCTTCCATAGTATGCGCGCCCTGAAGCGCCTGCGATATTAATGCGTTCATGTCCTGCATCTTGTCAAGGTTTTTGTTGGGATACCCTAAAGATGAGTTTGATTTGCACCACCCACCCTGCTGGCTGAGTATCGGGTCGCCCTCAAGCATTCAGCTATCAGCACCAAGTAATCAGCCAGAACCCTTCTGCGGGTTCGCATCACCACAGAAAATATTTGTATTTTTAATTCCAAATAGTTACAATCTGTTTATTCGATAATTTAATGAATCTTTAGAACAGAACGAACACAATGCCACGTATATTTGACAACATAGAAAACCAACTCTTGCCAGCCTTGAAGGATACGATCAACATATCGGACAGGGCAGATTTTTGCGTGGGTTATTTTAATCTCCGCGGCTGGAAACAGATAGATTCTTTTATAAATGCCTGGTCAGGCGGCGAAGGACACTGCTGCCGCCTCCTTGTAGGAATGCAAAAACTGCCTCAGGACGAAGTTCAGGAAGCCATGAGGCTCGCAAAACAGCCCGGCGGCATGGATAGTCAGTCGGCAATACGCATCAAGAAGAAGCTTGTTGAAGAATTCCGCAATCAACTTACAATGGGAATCCCCACAAATGAAGATGAGGCCGGACTTCGCAGGTTAGCGGCACAGATTAAAGAAAAGAAGGTAATCATTAAGCTATTTCTCAGGCATCCCCTCCATGCAAAACTTTATCTGCTTTTCCGACCGGACCCTATCAACCCCATCGTCGGGTATCTTGGAAGCAGTAATCTGACCTTTGCCGGACTTGCTCAGCAGGGAGAACTTAATATTGATGTCCTTGATTATGACGCATGTCAGAAACTCGAAACATGGTTTGAAGACAGATGGAATGATAAGTGGTGTTTTGATATCTCAAAAGAGCTTGTTGATATTATAGAGGAAAGCTGGGCTCGTGAAGACCTGATACCACCATACTATATATACGTAAAGATGGCGTACCATCTCTCGCATGAAGCCAGAAAAGGTCTTTCCGAATTCCGTATCCCAAAAGATTTCGGCAACAAACTTTTCGAATTTCAGACGGCAGCCGTAAAGATTGCGGCTCATCATCTTAATAAGCGTGGCGGAGTATTGATAGGCGATGTAGTCGGTCTTGGTAAAACCCTTATGGCAACGGCCCTTGCTCGAATCTTTGAAGACGATTTCGGTCTTGAAACGTTGATAATCTGTCCTAAAAACCTTGTCAAAATGTGGGAAGACCATTGCTTTTCTTATCGTCTCCGAGGGAAAATTATCCCCATTTCGCGTGTAATCGGGGAACTCCCCGACCTGAGACGTTATCGTCTACTGGTTATTGACGAGAGCCATAATCTGCGTAACCGTGAAGGTAAACGTTATCGTGTGATCAGGGATTATATTGAGAAGAACGAGTGTAAGTGCATCCTTCTTTCAGCAACCCCTTACAATAAAACCTACCTTGACCTGTCAAGCCAGCTTTCACTGTTTGTTCCCGAAGACAGAAATCTGGGTATCCGTCCGGAGGTATTGCTACGCGAAATGGGCGAGACTGAATTCATAAGACAGCATCAATGTTCGGTCCGCTCTCTTGCGGCTTTTGAAAAGAGCCTTCATCCTGACGACTGGCAGGAACTGATGCGTTTATATATGGTGCGGAGGACAAGAAGTTTTATTCAGGAAAATTACGCAGAAACCGATCCTGCAACAGGGAGAAAATTCTTGACCTTTGAAGATGGAACACACTCCTATTTCCCGATGCGAATCCCAAAAACTGTCAAATTCAGGATAGAAGACAATAACCCTGATGACCAATACGCAAAACTGTATTCAGACAACGTCGTTGAGGCTATCAACAATCTCAAGCTTCCAAGATACGGGTTAGCCAACTACATCACGCCATCTCCGGAAGAACCTCCGACCCAGGCCGAAGCGAAAACATTACAGGATCTCTCGCGCGCAGGCAAACGCCTCATGGGATTCTGCCGCACTAATCTCTTCAAACGCCTTGAAAGCAGCGGCAGGGCCTTTTTGCAATCCATAGAGCGCCATATTCTTCGTAACTATGTGTACCTTCATGGGATAGCAAACAACAAACCAATACCTATCGGTACACAGGATTCCGAAATGCTCGATTCGCGTTTCTATGATGAAGATGCTGAAAACGCATATGTTACAACAGGGCTCTTTGATAATGATGAGGAAGAGTCAACCGGTGCAGAAATTGCCGGGCAGCGCCTTCTCACGGAAGATGATTTTAAGCATCGGGCAGCAGAAATATTCTCGGAATATGAACAGCAATACAAAAAGCGTTTCCGCTGGCTGCGTTCAGACCTATTCATACAGGGACTGGCAAGAGATCTCCGTAAAGACATAAAGCTGCTCCTCAAGATTATCGAAACCTGTGGGGAATGGGATGTTGAGAAGGACACAAAGCTGAATGCCCTATACGAAGTCGTAACGAAAAAACACCCCGACGAGAAAGTCATCGTTTTCAGTCAATTCGCAGATACTGTGCGATACCTTGAAGCGGCCTTGAAGGCTCGTGGAATTACAAGGATCGCAGGAGTAACAGGAGAATCCTATGATCCGACTCAATTTGCATGGCGGTTCAGCCCGGTGAGCAATGACAAAGAATATGTCATTAAACCTGAAGACAAGCTTCAAACGCTCATTGCCACTGATGTGCTGAGTGAGGGCCAGAACTTGCAAGACTGTTATATCGTCGCGAACTATGATCTGCCCTGGGCGATAATCCGTCTGATCCAGAGGGCCGGGCGTGTAGACCGGATAGGACAGCAATCTGAAAACATCTACTGTTATTCCTTCCTCCCCGCAGAAGGCGTTGAACGGATTATCAGGTTGCGCTCGCGTGTACGCACAAGACTACAGGAAAATGCTGAGGTCGTGGGAACCGATGAGGCATTCTTTGAAGACGACAGGAATGACCGGAGCATACTCGATCTTTACAATGAAAAAGCCGGCATTCTCGACGGCGATGCGGAAAGCGAGGTTGATCTCGCATCATACGCGTATCAAATCTGGAAAAATGCCATTACAAAAAATCCTGAACTACAAAAGGTTATTCCCTCCCTCCCTTCTGTTGTGTATTCCACCCGCAGGCACACATCAACAGTCAAAGACCCTGAAGGCGTTCTTGTCTATCTGAAAACAGCCGAAGGGAACGATGCGCTTGCATGGGTTGATAAAGAGGGCAAGAGCGTCACGGAGTCACAGTTCTCCATTCTCAGGGCCGCAGAATGTTCCCCGAAAACAGAGGCAATCCCTCGTCACGAGAAACACCACGAGCTTGTCAGAAAAGGTGTTGAACTTATTATAGAAGAAGAAAAATCGGTAGGCGGTCAGCTTGGACGCCCGTCAGGCGCACGATTCCGCACCTATGAGAGATTGAAAAGATATGCCGACGAGATAAAAGACACGCTCTTCGAATCACAGGAACTTCTCAAGGCCATAGACGATATTTACCGATATCCTTTACGACAGACAGCTATAGATACGCTGAACCGGCAGTTAAGAAGCGGTATCTCAGACGAATCCCTCGCCCAGCTTGTTATCGCACTGCGTGACGAAAGCCGTCTCTGCATCATCCACGAGGAAGAAGAAACACAGGAACCACGCATCATTTGTTCGATGGGGCTATTCAACTCAAAAATTGATTGAAAATGCAGATTGATACAGAAAAGACACGTCAATACCTCAAAGAATTCAACTTTCAAAAACTGTTCATTGAAGAATTAGGTTGGGATTACTGCACCAATTCTTTCACATGCTCGGTCAACAAGCAGGATTTTAATCTTATAGCGCTGGCAGAAAAGCGGGGTATGGTTGCTTTTGCGTGCCGTTCTGTTAGCGATGGGAGGATACCTGACTATGTGCTGAGACGAAAGATAGAGCAACAAACGGCAAAATCTGTTCACGAACATATCATTATTTACATTGACGGCAAAAAAACAACGCAGATATGGCAGTGGGTAAAACGGGAAATTGGAAAACCTGTAGCGTGCCGTGAGCATTCTTTCAATATTTATCAGCCAGGCGATTCTCTCATTCAGAAATTGCAAATGTTAGCTTTCAGTCTTGAGGAAGAAGAAAATATCACCATTGTGGATGTGGCAGGGAAAACACGTTCTGCATTTGATGTAGAAAAGGTAACAAAGAGGTTTTACGATCGTTTCAAGCAAGAACATGATGATTTTCTGAGGTTTATTGACGGCATACCTGATGAGGAACTGCACCGCTGGTATGCATCAGTAATGCTCAACCGTCTTATGTTCATTTACTTTATACAGAAGAAAGGTTTTCTCGATGGCGATGAAGATTATTTGAGAAACAGACTGGCACGATGTAAAGCATCCGGTAAAGACCTTTTTTACAAGAATTTTCTATGCCCCTTATTCTTTGAGGGATTTGCAAAAAAAGATGGTGAACGTTCCTCACCAATAAACAAGTTGCTCGGCAAGGTGCCATACCTCAACGGTGGTCTGTTTTTAAAACACCAGATAGAGGAAGATTATGGCGTAGAGATCCAAATAGCTGACAAAGCTTTTATAAAACTATTCGATTTTTTTGACCAGTACCAGTGGCACCTCGACGAGCGGCCCCTCAGGGCGGATAACGAGATCAACCCGGATGTTCTTGGTTACATCTTTGAGAAATATATCAACCAGAAGCAGATGGGAGCCTACTATACAAAGGAAGATATTACCGAGTATATCGGCAAGAATACGATAATCGCCTTTCTTTTTGACAGAGCAAGAGAAAAATGTAAAATCGCTTTCGAGGGCGCTGCCTCTGTATGGAAACTCTTGCAGTCTGACCCGGACCGGTATATTTACGAGGCTGTTCAGAAAGGTGTTGACATGCCTCTTCCTGAAGAGATTGCAGTCGGCCTACATGACATCTCGAAACGCACAGAGTGGAACAAGGCTGCTCCCGAAGATTATGCGCTACCCACTGAGATTTGGCGGGAGGTTGTATCCCGCCGTAAAAGATATGAAGAAGTAAAAACAAAGGCTCACGATGGAGAGATAACGTCGATCAACGATTTTATAACATACAACCTTAATATACGCCAGTTTGCACAGGATGTGATTGAGAACACTGAAGGACCGGAACTGTTGCGTGCCTTTTACCATGCCATAGAGCAGATAACGGTTCTTGACCCGACTTGCGGCTCGGGTGCATTCCTTTTTGCAGCTCTTAATATCCTTGAGCCTCTCTATGAAGCGTGCCTTGACCGCATGGAGGTTTTCATCGATGAACTGGAGCGGTCGGGAGAGAAACACCGCTCGGATAAGTATGGGGATTTTAAGAAAATACTCAAGAGGATAGATGATCATCCCAATAGACGATACTTCATCCTCAAATCGATCATCATAAATAACCTCTTCGGCGTAGACATCATGGAGGAGGCGGTGGAAATCTGCAAGCTCCGTCTCTTCCTGAAGCTGGTTGCCCAGGTGGATATGGTGGAAAAAATCGAGCCTCTGCCTGACATAGATTTTAATATCAGGGCAGGAAATACGCTGGTTGGGTTTGCTAAGCTGGAGGATGTAAAAAACGCTTTGAGCAGCCAGTTATTCTCCGGCGATGCACTGAAACGGATTGAGGAAAAAGCCGAAGAAGTAGACAGCTTCTTTGAACTCTTTCGTCAGATGCAGACAGAACGTGGTATGGACTCGCACGATTTCTTGGATGCGAAACAGGAAGTCGGCAAGCGCTTGAAAGCCCTAGATGAGGAGCTGAACGGCTATCTTGCCGAGTCATACGGAGTTGATCTGAGGAAGAAACAAGATTATGAGAAGTGGCTCTCCTCCCACAAACCCTTTCACTGGTTCATAGAATTTTATGGAATACTAAAACATGGCGGATTCGATGTGATCATCGGAAATCCCCCATATGTGGAATACGTGAAGGTTAGGAGAACTTACTCTGTAAAGGGTTACGTTACCGAAGCGTCCTCTAACCTGTACGCCTTTGCTACCGAACGAAGCCTAACACTGATGAACAAGGCAAGCAGTTTCGGTTTCATTGTTCCAATAAGTATCGGGTGTACCCAACGAATGAAATCGGTTCAAGACTACATCGGAAGCATGACTCATAACGCATGGTTCAGCAATTATGCAGAGCGCCCAAGCAAGTTGTTTGTTGGTGCCGAAGTTTTGTTGTCAATTATTATTGCACGAGGGTCTGGGCTTATCGGTCAGCAAAATCAATTCACGACTGGATTTACCAAGTGGACTATCGATGAACGCCCCGTTTTGTTTGATCGAATTATATATTGCCAATTTACAATGAAACCGAAAATTTACGTAGTTCCAAAACTTACGGTTCTAACAGAAATTGCGATCTTACATAAACTAGTCTCTCGTTCCGGTTCACTAAGTCTTAGTCTGCACAAGCGCTCCAATCATACAGTTTTCTATCGAATTGGTGGGGGTCGTTACTGGAAAATATTTACTAACTTCCAGCCACGCTTCGTACTGAATGGTGAGCTAGGAGTTTCCAGCCGTGAGAATTATCTGTATTTTGCTTCCGAAACCATCCGCGATGCTACAATCTCTGTTCTCAGTAGCTCCTTATTCTATTGGTATTTCATCCAGACAACCAACTGTCGAGACCTAAACCCTAGTGACTTACAGGAGTTTCCAATTAATTTAGGCTCCATTTCAAAAACCAATTTCTTAGCTCTTGTAGGGCTTTGCGAAAAGCTCATGAAGGACTACGGCGAAAAGAGTACAATGAAGGAGAAGACGTCAAGCTTAACGGGAAACATCATCTACCAAGAGTTTTACCCGAGACATTCCAAACCAATCATCGACGAAATCGACCGTGTCCTTGCCAAACATTATGGTTTTACCGATGAAGAACTCGATTTCATCATCAACTACGACATCAAATATCGGATGGGCTTAACAGGAGAAAGCAATGATGACGAATAAAAACCCTGAGGAGACCACTCGCGAACACCCATTCTCAACAGACAGACCGATAGAATCACGGGAACAGGACTTGCTCGGTCGAAGGAGTTTTGCTGATTCCGTTGCAGCGTCTGTCAGGAACTGGGCCGGCAAGGATAGTCTTGTCATGGCGGTATACGGTCAGTGGGGCATGGGAAAAACGTCAGTAAAAAACATGATATTGGATTCTTTGCGTGAAGCTAATAAAAGCAGTCCGGTCGTCCTAGAATTTAATCCATGGCAATGGGCAGGACAAGAGCAAATCGCCAAAGCTTTTTTTGATGAAATCGGTTTAGCCCTTGGCAGGACAGATAAAAGTAAAGAAGGTAAGAAACGCGCAACTAAATGGAAGACCTATGGAGCCCGTCTAAAAATGGTGTGGTTTCTTGCTTCAGGCTTACAGAGGAGCCTTTATTTCGTAGCAGGTTTTTTCTTTGTAGTGGGACTGATCGGGATATTAGAGCATAACGTCTTGATAAAGATCATTTCCTGGGTTTTGTTTCTACTCGGGATTCTCGGCGGTTTATTGGGGTTTAGCCACAGATTTGCGGAATACCTTTCCTCAGTTTTTGAGAGTAGCGCTATGTCCGCAGAAAAGAACCTTGATGATCTCAAGAAAGAACTCCGTGAGACATTAGCCACCCTGCGCGTCCCCCTTCTGATAGTTATTGATGATGTGGACAGGTTATCTAAAGAAGAAACCAAGCTGTTATTTCAGCTTGTTAAAGCAAACGCTGATTTTCCCAATATTATCTATTTCCTGTTGTTCCAACGTGACATTGTGGAAGATATACTGCGCGAAATTGTGCCCACAACCGGTAGAGATTATTTGGAGAAAATAGTACAGGTGGGTTTTGATATTCCTGTAATAGAACGAGTCCGTTTAGAGAAGGTCTTATTTGCAAGACTCGATCAGGTATTGGAGGGCAACGGTATAAGCCACCGATTTGATACGCATCGTTGGGGCAATATCTTTTTGGGTGGACTGCGTAATTTTTTTGAAAACCTCCGGGACGTGAACAGATACATTTCCAGTCTTGATTTTCACGTAGCTCTCTTTAAGAACAGCAAAACGTTTGAGGTAAACCCGGTTGATCTCATAGCGCTTGAGGTGTTGCGCGTTTTCGAACCTGATGTATATCGTATGCTGATTAATGTAAAAGACGAGCTTACCGGAGTGGCTAAAGATTATAATAGCGAGAAGGATACGGACGAAAGGATAGATAAACAAGTAAAGGATCTTGTGAATAGGGCGTCTGAATCAAAACAAATATACGTTCGGGAAATTCTTACTCAACTATTTCCACGAATAAAGAAGATTAGCTATGGAGAGGGATTCTCCGAACGCTGGTATCGCGAGTTATGTGTTTGCCATCCCGATATTTTTGATCGTTATTTCCATTACGCAATACCTTACGGCGATATCTCTCAATCTGAATTGGATACCGTTTTGGAGCTGGCAGGTGACCGTGAGGGTTTAGTTGCCAAGTTTCGTGATTTGAATGCCCGGAGTTTGCTTGTAGTAACATTGGATCGCTTGGAGGCCTACAAAGAAGAAATTGACATTATCCATGCCATACCTTTTGTCACTGCATTATTCGACATAGGTGACGAACTCCCTGACGAACCAGTGGGAATGTCCGTTTTTGGTGCAGAAACTCATGCATGGAGAATCATCTATTGGTATCTCATGAAAGAAGCAGATCAACAAAAAAGGGAAAATATTTTGATGGAAAGTATAAGCCTCACTACCGGACTTTATCTGCCTGTAAATACTATCTCGCTTGAGGATGACAGACAGGAGAGAAAAAAAGAACCAGATACATTCCTAGTGTGTGATGAAACTTTGCAGAGTTTTATTGATCGGTGTGTCGGCAAGATTAAATCGGCCTCAGAATCAGGATTATTAGAAGACCACAGAAAAATGCTCTATATCCTTTATACATGGAGAAAATGGACATTTCCATATGAGCCGGGCGTATGGGTCACAAAGCTTGTTGAATCTGATTCAGGTGTAGTCAAGTTCCTCACTGCTCTGCTGCAAAAATCTACATCCCAAGGTATGGGCGACTATACTGTGAAAGTACGCTGGCGAATAAGACTTGAGAACGTTGAAAATTTTGTTTCTTTAACCCTGGTTGAAGGTAAGATTCAGAGCCTTGATTTGCATAATCTAAACGCAAAAGAACGTCAGGCTGTTCAAGCTTTTAAAAAGGCTTTGCAGCGAAAAGAAAAGGGAATATCTGACGATGATTGGAGACTCGATGACGACGATTAGGGTGTGCGCAGGAGATCAGGAATACGAAAAGCAGAGGTCCGACTAACCTCAAAAAGTAATGCTTATATGGGAGAACACCATATATGGAATCCTTTGATAAGCCATACCTTGAACACCTTTACGATTCCACATCGTCTTATCACCACCATCCGACAAATCAGAGAATACAAAGGCAAGAACTTTATAAATGGCAAGCCCCTGGGATACTGGACAACATGAGGAAAGTTGCTATTATTCAAAACGTGGAATCGTATAACTACCTGAAAAAAACTAGGCGGGAAGGTTGTGGTCATACGTGTTGTTGTCGTACAATCAGAAATGTCGTATAGATGACTATTTTTATTAAGAAGAATATCTTGGAGGATTAACCATGCTAACTAAGCTCATTATGAGAAACTTTAAACGCTTTGGAGATGTAGAAGTAGAGTTGGGAGATCCGGTTATTTTTATTGGACCGAATAACTCCGGAAAGACTTCGGCTCTCCAAGCTTTATCTCTTTGGGATGTAGGTCTGAAAAGGTGGATAGAAAAAAGAAAGACAAAAACCACACCGTCAAAGCGTCCCGGTGTTACAGTGAATAGGAGAGATTTAATAGCCGTGCCCGTTCCCAGTGCAAACTTGCTATGGCGCGATCTTCATGTTAGAGATGTCCGCCGTAACCAGACAGGACAGGAGACCCGAAACATTCGTATAGATATTATTGTTGAGGGCCTCACAGAAGACGTTCCATGGGCTTGTGGTCTTGAGTTCGATTACGCAAATGAGGAGTCCTTCTATTGCCGTCCACTAAGATTGTCTGAGGAAAAAGACTCTGAACGTATGTTAATTCCAGAAAAAGCTGAAAATGTTAGGATAGCATTTCTACCCCCTATGTCAGGCTTGGCGGCTAATGAGGACAGGCTCGACCCAGGGTCGATTAATGTACGTATAGGAGAAGGTCGCACTGCCGAAGTATTGAGAAATCTCTGTTACAAAATATCCAGTGATAATGCCGAGCAATGGGATAACCTTTGTGATTACATAAAAAGGCTCTTCGGCATTCAACTTGACATACCCGAGTATGTGGCTGAACGGGGAGAAATCATTATGACTTATAAAGAGCACGGCATAAGATTGGATTTATCTTCCTCGGGAAGGGGGCTCCAACAGACCCTACTGTTGCTGAGCTATATGTTTTCTAATCCTGGTACCGTTCTTTTGCTCGATGAGCCAGATGCTCATTTAGAAATTCTCCGCCAAAGACAGATATATCGACTACTCACTGAGGTGGCCAATCAAACCGGTAGTCAGATCGTCGCTGCGAGCCATTCTGAGGTTCTGCTTAATGAAGCGGCCGATAGGGATGTTGTTGTAGCTTTTCTTGGAAATCCTCATCGAATCAATGACAGGGGAAATCAGGTGCTAAAATCTCTCAAAGAAATTGGTTTTGAACACTATTATCAGGCGGAGCAAACAGGTTGGGTTTTGTACTTAGAGGGGTCAACTGATCTTGCAATCCTTCAGACCTTTTCTAAAATACTGGGATACGCGGACGCCGAAGAAGCACTGGATCGACCGTTTGTTCATTACGTGGGAAACCGACCTCAAGAGGTAATGAAGCATTTCTTTGGCTTGAAGGAGGCAGTACCTGACCTTCAGGGAATAGCTATTTTTGATCGTTTAGATACCCCTCTGCCGGATAATCTTGGAGCGCAAGGGCTTATGTGGAAAAGGCGCGAAATAGAAAACTATTTTTGCTATCAAGATACTTTGGAGGCCTACGCTCGCTCCGCTACCGGACAGGTAACGCCCGGCCCCCTTTTTGCTTCTGCTGAAGCTGATAAAAGAGCAGTGGCTATGAAGGAAGCGATAGAAGAGGTTGGTCGGGCAATGGAGACGCTTGGCAAGGGGTCACCGTGGGGTGTAGACACAAAAGTCAGCGATGATTTCTTGGACCCGCTTTTTAGGGCCTACTTCAAAAAATTGGGCCTTTACAATGTCATGGCAAAAAAGAATTTCCATGAACTTGCACGATATGTTCCCAAAGACAAATTGGATCCTGAGATTACAGAGAAGCTCAATGAAATTGTGAAAGTTGCGAAGAAGGCCGGATGATCAGCAAAGACTAAAATGAGTAGCAAATAATTTAAAAATTTGAGGAAAAGGCCGTTTTGCAAAAAGGAGAAAGGTTCAAAATGGAGCATACCCCATTGAATGAGATGCGTAATAAGATTGCGACATTCACCGAAAATGAGCTTCTTTCAAGCGGTAAAATTTCATCGGCTAAGGAAAAAATTAAACCTGCACAGTTTAGTGCCGTTGGCAACACAGATATTCTTTATCGAAAAAAGTTGGCGCTCTTCTGCTCAGTCAAATGCCCCGGCAACATTATTGTGCAAACATATGATGCAATAAAAGCATTGCGGGATGCCGGTATAATTGTAATTGGCGGATTTCATTCCCCCATAGAGAAGGAGTGCCTCAATATTCTCCTGCGCGGCCCCCAGCCTGTCATCATCTGCCCTGCCCGGAGCATTGCAGGAATGCGAATCAAGCCCGAACACAAGAAACCCTTAGAAGAAGGGCGTTTACTCTTCCTGTCGCCATTTAGCGAGAGAGATAAACGTATAAGTGCTAAAAGGGCTGATGTCCGCAACCATTTTGTGGCATCAGCGGCAGATGCTTTTTTTATTGCCTATGCAGCCCCCGGCAGTAAAACCGAGAAATTTTGCTATGAGATAACTAAGCAGGGAAAAGTAGTCTTTACCATCATGCATGATGCCAATAGAAATCTCCTGTCTTTTGGTGTCAAAGGAGTATCTATCGATAATCTTATCCAATCCCTCCTCGACAATACCTTCCGCGGCGAGCTTGTTCCTCAGGACCCAAACGACGAACCGGCATCAGAATTGTTAAAAAGGTTAAGTACAGTGCAAAACACTTCCAAAAAGAATCCCATAAATAAAATGTGTAAAAGGAAGAAATAATATAACTTTTAAGCAGGGAGGGGGACTATGGAAAATACTATAGTCAAATTCAAATTGGAAGGCCCACTTTTTGAAGATGGTATTCCTTTACTTGAGGTTGTAACAACCTTACAGGAATTCCATTCTATTGTAGATAGAGCTTACTCCGCAGGATTAAACATACCAAAATTAAACAAGAAAAACAGAGAACAGTATCGTATCATTGCACGGCAGTTTCAAAGGGGTTCATTTGAAGCCGACCTGTTATTCACCATTGCCTCGAGCGCTCAATTACTTTTTCCAAATTTACAGCAATTCGGATCAAAAGAATTATGGGAAATTGTCAAGTCAGCATTTACTTTTTTGAAGACTCTTATTACCGCGAGGAGCAACGGAATAGAACCTACTATAAATATTGAAGGTCATGGCAATACTGTCATTGTTCTGAAAGACAATGTGATAGATGTGAGTAAAATTGTTTATAATGCCGCAGATATGTCAGAACCACATTACAAGAAGCTCACTTCCGTTATTGAAAATGGTAAGATCAACTCTATTGTCGGCGTAGACTCGCGCGGCGAAGGTATATCATTGACGGAAAACGAGAAGAAGTTGTTCAATCCCAAAATAGCTGTCGAGAAAGATGTTGTTGCAGTGCGTTGTAGCATCTTTAGATTTGATAAAGAAGCTAATACGGGAAAATTACGAATCCCAGAGGGAGAACCGATTTCTCCAGGTGAATACAACTTTAGGCCAATCGCAAAGCAAGATTATAAAAAATTTATAATCTCGATGATGAATCCGATGGTAACATTAAACGTGCTGAAGGAAGTAGAAACTCACACATCTGGCGTAAAAAGAATATCATCTTTACATGTAGTATCATTTGAAAACCTTCAGCAAGATTTACTTTTCTCTATATAGATAAGGAAAACAAATAGATGAAGTCGGAAGAATTTGAACAGATTGCACAAAACGAATTTTACTTAGATTGTACCAAAATGAGCCTATCTCCATGTGCCTTAGGAACAAACAAAAAAGTTTATAATGGACCCGGTTCGATTATTCAGTCACAAAATGGAAAAATTTCATTAAAAATGTATTGCTGCGATAAAATTTCGCCTGTTGAAGTTTTTTCGCGCTTAAACGTACAACCCGGAAAAATCATAGACGATTCCGAATATTATGATTTAGAGGCAATTGATGTTGATGGTCGTACTTGGAAGGCAAACAGAATATTACCATCTGTTTGTGCAAACAAAGAATTTACAGGCTATTTGGTAGAAGGTGATTTCTATAAAATGATTTCATTTTCCGAGCTACCTTTTTCTGCAAAAAATAGTGTAACCATAAAATACCGCGGCGATATAAGGATTCCCTGTAATACAAATACAAGGACTGAAACTTACATAGATGAGAAAAAAAGAGCATGGTCGGGCAACCTAAATATTTCAAAATTCGAAGCATGGAATCTTGAATTTGAAATTCAGAAAGAAAAAGAATGGCTTATTGTGAATGCAGTCTCGAAATCAAATCCAATTGATTATCTTACTATAACCAGAATTGATGAAGCGCTACAATTTGTCTTAGCACGCTCTCTAAAGTGGTCTGTTATAGAGCTATTTAATGAAAAAAGCCTAATTACGAGGATTAGCGCTGCGCAACCTAACGAAACCAAGACAAGAATTCAACCGCCATTTTATTTCCAAACTTTTGATAAAACTGAATCGGTATGGAAGCTATTCGATAAGTACCTTGCTTACACTATTTTATATAGGGAGGATCAATGGCATCCAATATTTAGTCTTATCCATTCAGTTATTGAGTCCGGGGAGGCATCACTCGAAGCTGAAGCCTTAACCCTGTCTGTTTCTGTTGAAGCACTTTTAAAATTAGCATTTCAAAATATAGCATTACCGGACGATACGTTCAAAGATGAAGTCAAAAGGGTTGAACAAATCGTTTCCGAATCGACAATAAGCGTGTCGTTGAAAAGTCGAATTTGTGGTGTTTTAAGCACCATGATGTCTCCAAGAGCTAAAGACCAGTTATATTGTTTAAAAAACAAGGGCTTAATAGAAGAAAGATTAATTGAAGCATGGGATAAGCTACGCAACAAAACTGCTCATGGGCATATCATTGAATTGATTGAACTGGAAGAGTATGTAAAGCTATGCGATCACGTAATGACATTGTTTTATCAACTGATTTTCTTAGCATTAAACTATCAAGGAGATTATACTGATTATAGCTCCGATGGGTATCCAGCAAAAATATTTAATGTGCCGTAATTCATGTAATAAAGTAATTACCGCACACGAGATATACTGTAAATGTCACTTCGGGACAGACTTTGAAATATATTGTAGTAAAATTAACTACGATTGTAGTAATATCTACTACGACCATTTATGAAGAACTTCTTGGATAATATCTTTGGTTCCAGAGTAAGGGCAAAACTCTTGGGGTGGTTTTTTACACATGTCGACGAAAAGTTTTTTGTGCGGCAGCTTGCACCGATCATTAAAGAAGACCCCACCAATATAAGCAGAGAAATGGCAAAACTCGAAGACCTCGGTATACTTACTTCTGTCAGGCAGGGCAATCTGAAACAATTTCAGGTTAACGAAGGCTGCTCCTTTCTTAATGAGCTTCGGGGGCTTGTCCTGAAGACAACCGGAATTGCGGGACAGGTCAAATCGAAGATCGTACAAATCAAAGGGATTAAAATTGCTTTTATCTATGGGTCCTTTGCCAGGGGCCAGGAGACAGCAGAGAGCGATGTAGACCTCTTGCTTGTCGGTGATGTCAATCAGGACATCCTCGATACCGCATTGCAGGGACTTGAGAAGAAGCTTGGGCGGACCATTAACTATGTGCTTTATGACTGGAAAGAATTTCAAGAGAAGGTTTCATCGCGGGACGGTTTTATTACCGATGTATTGAAGGACGAAAAGATAATCCTGACGGGAAATGTCGATGGATATAAAACGGCTTGAGGCGCAGGGGCTCATCGAAAAGATCTCTTTTAGTTCTAAACAGATAATGGGGAACCTGTCAGGGGCACGGAAGGACCTGGTTACAGCAAAAGCAATCTTCGACATCAACGAAGCATGGGCCCATACCATTGCATATAATGCAATGCTCAGGGCCGGCAGGGCCTTCATGTTTTCTCTTGGGTATCGCCCGAAAGGTAAGGATCAGCACAAAACTGTTGTCGAGTTCTGCGGCGAGGTTTTAGGAGAGGAGTTCAGGACGCTCACAAACCGTTTCAACAGGATGAGAACAAAACGGCACGACTTCGTCTATGAACCTGAGCGGCCTATCCCGAAAACGGAGGCCATACAGTCTCTCAAAACCGCAGAGGAATTTGTCGCCGAAATTGCCGCCAGGGTGGAACAATCCACAGGACAAGATAAGCTCGCTTAGTGCTCCGGCATGATGCCTCTAACCCGTATATATCATAATGAGCATCGGCGTCGGGCTTTCCTTTAGCAAACCGTCGTGAGGCAAGGAAGCTCGGTCTTTTGCGAAGCAAAAGTTCCGAAGCCGAACGCGAGCGAATGTAGCCGCAGGAGCGGAATGAGCGTGTTTGCGGGGAAAACCCGACATAGATGCTCATCCTTATTGAAGACCCGGTTTTGAGGTTGAAACCGAAGGATTATGGTGGGCTGCTTTTGCGGTTGACTGGCCGGGGTTCTCCTGTTATATTAGGAAAATTTATATGTTGCACTGTTCTCGGGAAGATAATCTATAGGGGTATTGTGTGAATATCTTAGGGCTCCATATATTCGGGCATGACACGGGCGGCGCCATCATATCGAAGGGCCGCATCTGGGCCATCGGCGAGGAGAGGCTTGACAGGAGGAAGCACTCAGGCTACTTCCCCCATCTTTCGGTGAAATATCTCCTCCAGGCCGCAGGGCTGAAGGACATCAACGAGATCGACCTCATCGTGGGGGTCACCCGTTATGACAAAGAAGGAAACAACGTCACGGTCGGTTCGATCAGGGAGGATCTCGGCTATACAGGCAGGATACATACGGTCTCCCACCACGATGCACACGCGGCGAGCGCCTTTTGCGCATCGCCTTTCGATGAGGCTGCCATAATGGTCGTTGACGGGCTGGGGAGCAAGTCCGTCGAGATCGAGACCGGCAGGGAGCTTCCTTTTTCGCTCCGGGGGCTGACGGTCAAAGAGCAGAAAGACCGCGAAGAGGTGCAGTCATTCTACAGGGCACAGGGCAACGAGCTTACCCCCATACGGAAGGACTGTACCGCTCCGGGATACATGAACGGGCTTGGCCTCGTCTATATGGGGACATCGGTATTTTTGAACTTCGGTGATTTTGGTTCAGGAAAGGTGATGGGGCTTGCCCCCTATGGCGGCCAACCCGGCAAAACAATAGAGCCGAAATTCTTCGATGTTATAGACGGCGTTGCGCTCACCAGAAGCGAGAAGAATTTTGTGCGGCATAACGACCTTTACCAGAAGCGGTTCTTCCCCGACCTGCCCCGCCGCGAGAACCAGGCGCTGCCAGACGATCTTTATACAGAGATCGCCTATGCCGTGCAGAAGGAAACCGAGGACGGGCTCATTGAGATAGCGCGCCATCTCTACCGGATAAGCCCGAGCAAAAACCTCTGTTATGCGGGCGGCGTAGGCCTGAACAGCGTGGCGAACAAAAAGATCCTTGACAATACGCCCTTTGAGAACATCTTCATCCAGCCCGGCGCCTGCGACTCAGGCATAGCCCTTGGCTGCGCACTCTATGGCGCGCACTTTGTCGGGAAAGAGGCGCCAGGGAGATACAGGTTCCAAAACGCGTACCTCGGCAGAGATTACAGCGAGGAAGAGATCCTCGAAGCATTGCACAATACGCCCAACATCAAATTTACAAAGGAAAAGGATATCGTAAAAAGATCTGCCGCACTTCTGGCAGACGGGAAGATACTCGGCTGGCTGGAGGGCGGAAGCGAGATCGGCCCCCGTGCGCTTGGACACAGGAGCATCATCTGCGACCCGGGAAAGCCGGAAATGAAGGACATCCTGAACGCAAAGGTAAAGCACAGGGAAGGGTTCCGCCCTTTCGCTCCTTCGGTCCTGCTGGAGCATGCCCCTGAATATTTTGACCTCGATTGTGAGAGCCCCTATATGCTCCTCATCGCCGCGGTGAAAAACGACAAGCAGGGAATAGTCCCTGCCATTACCCATGTTGACGGCACGGCGCGGGTACAGACGGTGACGAAAAATGACAACGGCAGGTATTATGACCTCATCAAGGAGTTTTATAGCATTACCAATGTCCCGGTCATACTGAACACCTCTTTTAATATAGCCGGCGAGCCCATTGTGGAGACCCCCGGGGACGCCTTGCGATGTTTTATGTCCACCGAGATGGACTACCTGATCATTGAGGATTACCTCGTTGAGGCTGCCGGCCCCAAAGAGCTTGTCAGGGGCCCTGTTGCCGATGAGAACAAGCTGAAAGCAGACGATATCAGGGGCGGCAAGGGCTTAAAGAGATGGCTTAAGGGCCTTAAGAAGCGGTAGGCACCGGAAGAGGCACAATCCTCCTGAGAATCCTATGAAGAAGATCCTTTTTTTCACCCACAATATTTTCACGAAAGAGAACCCGAGAGGTTACAGGATCCATCAATATTTTCCCTACCTGGAACAGATGGGCTTTTCGGTCACATTGCTGACAACAAAGGCGAGCCTTCCGGCGGTGCTCAGGGCGATCATGGAGTCAGATGTGACCTATATCCAGAGGGTCTTGCTGAACCCTTTCAAGCTGTCCCTCTTCAGAAAGCTCTCGAAAAAGATGGTCTATGATTTCGACGATGCGGTGATGTACGGGAGCCGCGGTGCGAGCGCAACACGCCAGAAAAGATTTGAAGGCATGGTAAGGTCCTGCGACGCCGTGCTGTGCGGAAACCATTTTCTTGTCCGCGAGGCGCAAAAGTATAAAGCGGACGGCGTCTATTATGTGCCCACGGTGGTCGATACCGGCGAATATCCGGTAAAACGGCACGAACTGCAAAGGCCTTTCGTCATCGGCTGGATAGGAAGCAGCGCAACGTTGCGATACCTTGGCGACATACGGGAATTGCTGGAATATTATGCCGATCAGGATGGTGTGCAGTGCAAGGTCGTGGCCGACAAACCCCTTGAGGGGATGAAAAAGGGGATGATCTTCGAACGGTGGGACTACGACAGGGAGAAGCAGTCCATCCTGAGCTTCGACATGGGGATCATGCCGGTGAAGGACGATATCTGGTCCAGGGGGAAGTGCGGCCTTAAGCTCATCCAGTATATGGCCGCCGGGCTTCCGTCTGTTACCCATCCCGTCGGTGTTACGCAGGATATGATCGTCGACGGGTATAACGGATTTTTAAGGAAGGATGCTGAAGGCTGGAAGGACGCCATCGAAAGGCTTCAAAGAGACGTTGATCTGCGAAGAAGGATGGGGGCTGTTTCGAGGAAGATGGTGGAAGAAAGTTATTCCCTGAACATCTGGGGGCCGAGGGTCGCAGAGATCCTGAACGGCCTCCCGGGCGGAACAATTCGGTGAAGGAATTCAGAACAAAAGGCATGAGATGGTTCCTTGAAGATGAGGGGCTCGCAGGCGCGCTGGAACATCTGCCGGAGGTATCGGGCGGGCGGAGGCAATATGTTACCGTGCCTTATAAAGATGGAAAGCTTTTTATAAAGACCTTTGTCGAGAAAGGGGCCATCGGTGCCCTGAGGAACAGGACCGTTCCCAGGGGCAGGAAGGAGTATGAGACAGGGAAACGGCTGGCCTCGATCAAGATAGAGACCCCGGGTTGCCATGGATACGGGGTTGGCGGCAACCGCTCTTGCGTGATCCAGGATTGGGTCGACGGCGAGAGCTTCGTCCATGTGTTTTTCCGCCCTGGATACCGCGAACGGTTGATCCCTGCGCTTGCGGAGCTTCTCAGGAGATTGAAGGAAAACGTCGTTTGTCATAACGACCTCCATCTCGACAATGTGCTCGTATCCGGAGATACGCTGTATCTGATCGATCTCCACAAGACGAAGATGAAAGGCGCTTTTAGCGATAAGGATGAACTTTCCAACCTTACCCACGCCCTCACAATGATCTATGAGGACTTAAGCGGGGAAGAGAAGAGGCGTTTTTTTGAGTTGTATGGAAATAGGGGGATACAAAAGGCGGTTGAAGGAGAGATCGCAAGGCTAAGAAAAAGATGGATCGAGAGCAAGAAAAAGAGGGCATTTCAGGAAACCTCAAAGATCGTGCGCAGGGGGGAGCGCCTTTACATCGAAGGGATGGAAGCTCAGGGCAGCGGCGCCTTCGTCGAAACGCTTAAAAGCGACAGGAAGGTAAAGGTTGAGCGATACGGCGACCATATCAGGAAGATATACAAAGGCACAAGGCGCCTGGAGCGGGCATGGCGGAACCATATCGTCCTCCTGTACCTCAATGCGGCGATCATCCCACAGGCGTATTACGTAAAATTGCCTTCGCTTTTTTCAGATGGTTTTATTGCAATGGAAGACCTCGGAGGCCAGGGAAGGGAGCTCGACAGGTATCTTGACGGATTATACGATGCCCTCGGTATTGCCCAAAGGCGCAGGTTCATTGAGGCCTTCTGCGGATTCATGAAGAGGGTGATCGGTCAGGGCATCGCGCACGGCGATATGAAGGCATGCAATATTTTTGTAGTGAACAACGATCATTTTTTCTTTCTTGATGTTGAGGACATAGCCTTTGAGGACCCAGATGCGGCTGTGTTGCTCAGGATGCTCGTACAGTTAAACAACGCGATACCAAAAAGGATCGCTGTCAGCGACAGGTTGAGATTTTTCTCGAGGTTGACGCGGCCGCTGAACGTCGACAGAAAGAGATTATTGAAAGATATTGTTCAAGAATCATTGAAGGGTGAGATCGTCTATGAAGGGGTTGCGGGGCTCATGCGGGAGAAATGGGTTTAGCTCATGACTGATAGCTCATAGCAATATCTTAATATCCAATAACCAATGACCGAATACCCAAACGGGAAACAATACCGAAAGTTCTTGGTTGGTGATTGAATATTGGGTATTGGTGATTCATTGGAGCTTGGTTATTGGTGATTGGTTATTTATCAAGAAAAGGCAGGGCGGCGAGGATATTTCCCTCTGCGCGGTCTGCGCCGCCGACGAGGATGAAGTTTCCCGCCGGTATATCTGCTTCCTCCCATGAGATCGCCAGACCCTGCTCTTCAAATGTTTTTATATTACTGCGCTTGTATCCGATCAGATGAGGAATATCCTTCTTATTGAGCATGACCTTTACCTCTCCCGAGATCGATCCACGTTCAGCAACCGCAAGAATAGCTTGACAGAATCCGTGCGATTTTACCAGGTAGCCGAATGCAGGATGATAGAAGCCGGCCACGATCCTCTCTTTCAGGACCTCGTTGTCGGTGAGGCCCATCTTGACGACCTTAATATCGCAGCGCAGCGCATTGAGATAGATATAAAGCGCCCTTTCGAGGGCCTCGTTGAATCCAATGGGTACAAAGCTTTTTTCTTCGTAGAGGGTGCAAAGGGGGGTTCCTTTTAAAACGGCAAGCGGGTATATCCTTATATAATGAGGGTTAAGGCCGGCCATATTTTCCACGATCTCCCTGATGTCGCCAAATGTTTCATCGGGCAGGCCCACCATAAACTGGAGGGCAACCTGGAACCCCTTTTCCTTCAGGACATGAAAGGCCAGCGAGAGGTCTTTGGCAGTGTGTTTCCTGTTGAGCATTCTCAGGATGTGGTTGTTAAAGGACGGTATCCCGAGCTCAATGACGGTCACACGCTGTTCTTTCAGGATGTCAATCAGCTCTTCATTAAGCGGTACAGGTTTTGTAGAGATCCTGAAATTTGTGATCTTATCCCGGTAATCGTCAAAATGTTCAAACAGCCGCTTGAGGTAACCGGGATCTAAGCCGAATATATTCCCGCCGAAGAGGCCGACCTCGCAGGGGCCTCTTTGTTGCTGAAAGGATCGTTGTATCAATTGCCGGACGCCGGCATCGCTCTGGGCGGTGATGTATCCCTGATCGCAATAGATGCAGCGATCATGACAGCCAAGGTGCGTGAGAAAGATGGGGACGATCATGGCGGCTACTGCTTCTGCTCTTTGTTCCTGAACTGGTTCAGGAGCGCCCTCGCCGCGTTCTGCTCCGCCTCTTTTTTGCTTTTTCCAGAACCCTTCGCGCGAAATTCTTTCCCAACGTGGACGGAAACGGCAAAACCTTCTTTTGTTTTTCGTGTAAATTTATACTTGGGGAGGAGCCCCCATTTTTTCTGGGAGTATTCCTGAAGGATATTTTTCGGATTTTTCTCAGTCAGTTTTTCTTCATTGAAATAAGGGAGGAAGAACTCTTTGATGACCTTGGTTACCTTCCGCATGCCGCCGTCAAGGTAGATGGCGCCGATGAGCGATTCGAGCATATTTGATAAGACCTTGGACTCTTCCGGCACGTTGTTTTCACCGTTGCCATAGCTCATATGTTTCCATAATTCGATCTTGTTCGCTATTTCCGTGAGCGTTTCCCTTTTTACTAAGCTTGACCGGGCGTTGCTGAGGAACCCCTCGTCTCTTTTCCGGTATTTTTTATAAAGAAGAATGCTGATCACGCTGTTCAGTATGGCATCGCCGAGATATTCGAGTTTTTCATTCTGCGATTGGCGGAATTCCTTTTTTTCATTGAACCAGGAGCTGTGGGTAATTGCTTCGTGGAGCAGATCTTTGTCTTTGAATACGTAATGAACTGTTTTTTCTAAAGAGGTTGGATGCATAACTCAAAGCTGAAGGCCTGGGGCAAAGAGCAGAGGGTATGAAAGCCTTTTTCTTCCACGCACTCCGCTCTAAGCCCTTAGCTATACGCTATATCTTAAAAGCCTCTTCTCTTCCTGAGTATTGCTTTCTCAGTTTTGGTTTTTCTATCTTGCCTGTCGGGTTTCTTGGCACTTCGCCAAAAAAGACCTTTCTCGGCCTCTTGTATTTGGGAAGGCCCTCGCAGAATTTCAGGACCTCTTCTTCGGTCAGTGTCTTGCCCGGCACAACTTCAACGATAACGGCGACGATCTCACCGAGCCGCTCGTCGGGCAGCCCGATCGCTGCGATATCCTTTACATTCGGGTTCGTGTGGAAGAAATCTTCGACTTCCACGGGGAACACGTTCTCCCCGCCGGTGATGATGACATCCTTCTTCCGGTCAACGAGCCAGATAAAACCATCCTCATCTTCCCGCGCCATGTCGCCGGTATAGAGCCATCCGTTTACCAGCGTCTTTGCCGTTGCTTCAGGGTTGTTATAATATTCTCTCATAACCCCGTCACCGCGGACAAGGAGCTCTCCCGGCTCGCCCTTCTTTACATCCTTTCCGCTTTCATCAACGATCCTGGCCTCCCAGTTGAATCCTGGCCTGCCGATAGAACCTATTTTGTGCTCGTTGCCGATGCCGAGATGTACGCAGCCGGGACCCGTCGATTCGCTGAGTCCGTAGTTTGTGTCGTACTGCATGTTGGGGAAATATTTTTTCCAGTGCTGGATAAGCGCCGGCGGAACAGGCTGCGCCCCGATATGCATAAGGCGCCACTGGTCAAGTTTGTAATCGGAGAGCTTCAGCTCCCCGCTGTCGAGTTTCAGAAGTATATCCTGGGCCCATGGAACAAGCAGGAAGATATGGGTGCCCTTCTCTTCGCTGATCGCTTCGAGGGTCCATTGCGGCGAAACGCCTTTAAGGAGCACGCCCTTCGCCCCTACGATGAAGCTTCCGAACCAGTGCATCTTTGCTCCCGTATGGTACAGGGGCGGCATAAGGATGAAGACGTCGTTTTTCCTCTGCCAGTGGTGGGCATTCTCCGTGATGCACGCGCTGACCATGTTCTTATGGGTCAAAAGGATCGGTTTGGGTTGGCCGGTGGTTCCCGATGTGAAATAGAGGCCGCAGGGGTCTGCGAAGGTGATCTCCACATCAAGCGGCGTCGCTTTCGCGGCATCAACAAGTTTTCTGAAAGATTCAGCATATCCAGGGATGTTCTGCCCCACGCAGATGAAGTGCTTCACTGTCGGGAGCTGACCCTTTATCGCATCGATCCTCTTCCCGAATTCTTCGTCGTACACAACCACCGTAGGTTCTGCCACGTCGCAGCAATATTTCACGTCTTCGGCGGTAAAACGGAAGTTAAGAGGCACTACCCAGGCGCCTGTCCGGACAATTCCGAAGTACGCAACAAGCCAGTCAAGGGAATTCATCATAAAATGAACGACCTTGTCGCCTTTTTTTACTCCTTTCGCCTTAAGAACATTGGCAAATTGATTTGCCTGATCATCAAACTGCTTCCAGGTAATCTCTACCCTTTTCTGCTCAGCTGGTGTTCTCTCGACAAGCGCCACGTCATTCGGGAATTTCCGTGCGTTTCTCGCGAGAATCTCGCCTATGTGGACATATATATCGCCCATGTTTATCCCTCCTCAATTATTAGGTAATTTTAGTGTTGACAAATAACACTGTTCAATTTATCATGCTAAAAATCGTAAAGCAATATAAAAAAAACACACATATAAAAGGAGGGTGTTATGAATTTCGCAAGGTTTTCGGGGCTTAATGCCAGCAAATTCCCTAAGCGTGAGTTTATCATCGAGAGCTATCCGTCAAAAAAGACTCGTCGCTGCCTCACATGGGAACAGTTCAACGACCAGGCAAACAAGATTGCCAACTATTTGATGAAAGACTGCGGCGTAAAGAAGGGCGATATCGTTGTTCACCTTATGATGAACTCGATGGAATGGTATGCAAGCTATATAGCAGTGCTGAAAACAGGGGCAACAGTGACGCCTCTCAATTTCCGTTTTGCAAGCGCTGATATAAAATATGCAGCCGATGTGACAAAATGCAAGGCCTTCATGTTCGGCGAGCAGTTCAACGCGAGGATGGAGCCGATCATGAAAGAGATGGACTATTGCAAGCACTTCATCTGCCTCGGCAACACGATCCCCGCAGGCGTCAAGTCCTACAACGAGATCATCGAAAAAGGCGACGCGTCAGAGGTGTGCGTCGAAACAGCCGATGACGACATGGCAGAGCTCATGTTCACCTCAGGCACAACCGGCGCGCCGAAGCCGGTTTCCCATACCCACAAAACGCTCTTCTTTATCGGCATAGGCAATGCGCTTACCTATAACGAAGGCTACAACAGCGTATACCTTGCGCCCCACCCGTACTATCACAGCGGCACGCTCTTCCTTTCCTTCCCGTGCTATATAGCGGCAGGAAAGGTCCTTATGCCGATGGACCTGCAGCCGGAATTTTATCTCCAGTCAATGGCAGAAGAAAAATGTACAGGCGGCTGGAATACCGTTCCCACATGGTCTGACGTAATCAACGCGATCAAAACCGGCCAGGTAGACCTTAAAAAGTATGACCTCTCGGCTCTTCTGCATATCGAAATAGGCGCGCAGCCGGTCCCTTACATCCTTCTCGAAGATTCAAAGAAGTTCTTCCCCAAGCTCCCGATTGCGAACATCTACGGCATAACAGAGGGCGGCGGCGGCGGCCTCACGAACTGCTACGATGAAGACATCATGAGAAAACCCGGCTCCATCGGAAAGGCGACGGCATTCATGGAGGCGAAGGTTGTTGACAGCGAGGGCAAAGAGCTTTCTTCTGGCGGGGTCGGAGAATTGCTCATCAAGGGGCCGCGCCTTATGAAGGAATATGCCTTTAACCCTGAGATGACAGCCAAAACGATCAAAGACGGCTGGCTTTATACCGGCGACCTTGCGTACAAAGACGAGGAAGGCTTTATCTTCTTTGCCGACAGGGCAAAAGACCTTATCATCAGGGGCGGCGAGAATATCTTCCCGGCCGAGATCGAAGACGCCCTGAGAAAGCATCCCAAGATCCAGGATGTCGCCGTGCTCGGCTATCCTCACCCCAGGCTCGTAGAGATCGTTATGGCGATCATCCAGCCCAAGGAAGGCGAGACCATTACCGACGACGAGATCATCAATTTCGTAAAAGAAAAAGGCCTTGCGAAGTACAAATGGCCGGAAAAGATGGTCTATACCGCCATCCCGAGGAACCCGGCAGGCAAGATCGAGAAGCCGAAGCTAAGAGACACCTATGTAAAACCTGCGAAAGAGGCAATGGAAAAAGAGTTCAAAAAACAGTCGTAATACGCAAAGACAATAACCCGGAACACAAAACGCCCGCAGATTTCGCGGGCGTTTTCATTTGCAAATAATGGTTGACATGATCGTCATCATTGGATATTCTGATATATAATATAAAATGAGCTTGATGGGTTCGGAGACGCATCGCGTGCTTCCGAAGGTATTTTAAAAAGGATGGTCGGGCCGCCACCTGGAGATAATTCAGGTGGCGGCTTTTATTTTTTTGTAAATAGACGATAAGGTCGGAATTAGGAGATAAGCAGCTCCACGTTGGCATCGACGCAAAAAAAGGGGCCGTATGAGCTTTCATAATGAAGTTAAATGAAAAAAGGAGGTTAATATGGTGAAAAGAACAACGTATTTATCTTTAGGGGTCCTGATGCTCTATGCGGTGGTTTTTACAACAGCAGGGTATGGATTTAACGCCGCAGACATTCAGAAATTCAACAGTACAAACAAGTGTGAAAAGTGCGATCTGTCTAACGCAGACTTTTCCGGAATAGATATGTATGGAGCACAGCTTGTGGAAGCCAACCTGACCGGCGCAAACCTTTCTGACGCAAGCTTCAACGATGCCAACCTGACCGGCGCAAACATGAAAGGAGCAAACATTAAAGGGACAAATTTTTCCGGCGCGAAGCTGTCGAACGCCACATGGATCGACGGAAGGAAATGCAAGCCAGGCTCAATGAGCAAATGTGAATAGGATGCGCCTCACGACTTACGGGTGTCTTGCTATGAGCCGTGAGCTGTTTTTTAGATATGCCGAAAGGCGTTCCTGATAGTCTCTTCCCTGACCGGCCTGGTCACGAGAGAGACGACGACAAACACGATGAATGAGATCGGCAGGGCTATGATCTGGGGATCGATCATATTCCAGGGGTGGCCCGCAAGGGTATTCGATCTGAAAAAGAACCTGCACAGGCCGAATGCCTGCGACTCCTGCTCATGAAAAAAGAGCATCCAGGATAGGGAGATGAAAAAGCCGCAGAGGATGCTCGCCTTTGCCGCCGCTTTTGTCCCTTTTTTCCAGTAGAGCCCGAAGAAATACGCAGGTATGAACGTGGCGCCGCAGAGGCTGAAGAAAAAGGCCGTGGCAACTGCCACGACGCTTTCCGGCAGTATCAATCCTATAAAAAGTGTTGAGAAGATGCTGAACACGATCCCGACGCGCGTCACGATCGTGATCTCCGCAACGGATTTGCCCCTGAGCAGGGCCTGTTCGAAGATGTCCCTGGAGAGCGAGGTGCCAAGCGCGTGGAACTGACTGCTGTTGGCGCTCATTGCGGCGGACATGAGGGTGACGAGAAAAAGGGCGACGAACCACTGGGGATAGAACCGGTCGATGTAGAACGGTATGATCTTGTCAATGTTGCCCTGTACGGCCTTTATGGGCAGCTCGGTGTAAGTGTCATAGAAGATCACATTGGTCAGCGCTCCAACGGCAAAGGCAATGCCGGTGGTAAGGAGTATAAAGATCGCAGTGAAGGGGATAGACCTGTTGATCTCCCTGTCCGACTTGAGGGTCATGAAGCGGACGTTCAATTGAGGCTGGCCTATAACCCCGATCCCGACCCCCATGATCATTGTTGTAATGACATACCACCACAGGGGCGATGCTGCCGCAGGCATGGACGTGAATCCGCGGTGTCCCGCTTCCCTCAGGTATTGAGGGACGAAGGGCGTTAATTCCGTGAGGGCTTTATGGGCGCTCACGATGCCGCCTGCAGCATGGTAGGTGTAGATACCGAGGGCAACCATGACGACTACCATGATGATGCCCTGAAATACAGAGGTATAGAGGACGCCCTTTAAGCCTCCCCAAATGACGTAGCAAGCCGTGATAAGCAGAAAGGCAAGATAGGCCGTTGAAAAGGGGATGTTCAGGTAGACCTCGATAAAGCGGGAAATGCCTATAAGGACTGCCGCTGCATAAATGGGCATGAAGATAAGGATCACGAGACCGGAAAACCCCTGGACAAACCGTGATTCATATCTCCTGCCGAGAAGTTCCGGAAAGGTGTGTGCGTCGAGCGCCTTGCCCATCTTGCGGGTCCTCTTCCCGAAGATCACAAAAGCAACCCAGATGCCGATCATGATATTGAGGACGGTCAGCCACGACAGGCTGAACCCGTACAGTGCGCTTACACCGCCAAACCCGATGATCGCCGATGTGCTTATGTATGTGGCGCCGTAGCTTAGCCCCATCGTTACGGGATGGACCTGCCTGCCGGCAAGCATATAGTCGGACACGCTTGTGGTGCGGCGGTACCCGAGGTAGCTCAGATAAACCGTTATGGCGAGATATGTGAGCGTAAATGTTATGAGATAGAACATAATCCTTAGGGAAGCTTCTCTATAAGGTCGATCTCTTCTCTCTCCCAGCGCAGATCTTCTCTGTAGTCTCCTTCCTTTTCTATCGATCCCCTGTTCCAGTTTATGATCCCGTAGACGACGCAGAAAAGGGCGGAAACAAAGGAAAGGATGAAACCTGCAAGGATCCAGATGTCAGGAAAGCCAAGCATGATGCTATTTCATTAGCACGCAGGTTTTTTTATTGTCAAGCTAAATAATGCGTTCACATCTTACAGGTGGTTGATCCCGTCCCCCTTGTTGTCTTCTTTCATCTTCTTTTCGAGATATTCCCTGGCAATGTCTTTTCCGCCCAGGCCACAGGCTATGGCCAGGGCAAGGATAACCCCTCCGAAGGTTACGGCAAAGGCAATGATGACGGTATCCTTGCCAATCCCAAGCTGTTCCAGCGCCATCGTGCAGGACAATATGAATACCGTGAACTTGACAAATTTGCTGAGCAGCCCGGAATATTTAATTCCGGCGTTTACCGACGCGATAAGCACGGCCCTTCTGAAAAAGTTGCTCAGAAGATACCCTATTATCAAGATGAAGGCCGCGATGAACATGTTGGGGACATAAAGAAAAAATCTTTCCAGGAGGTGCTCTACCGTGGGGATCCTGAGGTTCTGCATGGCGACCACAAGGAAGGTGAGGATAATTATCCACTCTATTATTTTGGATATAAGGACAGACAGGGGCTCCCTGATGCCGCTCTTGGAGAGGGCCTCGACGATGCCGGACCTTTCGGAGAACCTGTCAAGCTTTATTGTCTTAAATAATTTCTGAAAAATTACCCTGATGATGACGGCAAGAAGTATACCGGCAATAAGCAGGAGTATCGACGTAAAAAAATTCGGGAGAAAATAAAGCAGCTTTTCATAGCACTTTTCAAAAGGCTCAACGATAACTCTCTGAAAAATATTCATATTCCATACCCCCTTTCATTCATCCCAGCGTTTAATAAGGAAGTCCTTCCTCTCTTCGAACATCAAGCGCAGGTTCTCGACCTTTTCTTCAACTTTCCCGGAGTCGCTGTCCCACGTTTCCATGACAAACGAAGCTGTCCTTCCTATATAGAGCGGCGTCAATGACTTTAAAAGGTGCTCCCTGTTCATTATCCTTTTATGCGCCGCGAGGATAAAGCTGTAGATTGTCTCGACCCAGATCTCATCGGGTATCCTGAATGTCTTTTTTTTGTTACCGGTTAATTTTGTAAAAAAACTATAGAGCTCTTTTGTCATAAACTCCTTCCAGAAAATGCCGAGCTCTTTGATGCCGAGTGAAAAGCGGTCTATCATCCTTTCCAGGTTTACACTGACCGGCTCGAGGCCGACGTCATACCGGAAGCCAAGCGTGGGAACAGGCTCAGACGATTTTACAGGCTTCCATGCATCGGAATAGGTTTCCATAAGATCGAACGTTGCGCTCACCACCTGGTAGAGCATTGCGCTTAAGTCTGCACCGGGGTCTTTTGCGTCGTGGATCTTTGCCCCAAGGTATGACTGGCATACGGGGAAGCTGTTCGCAATGGCAGTGGTCGTCATCCATATATCTATGCCGTATCGCGCGACATCCGTTTCCCATACATCTTTGGCCAGGTAAAAACCGGCAAGCCTTCCTGAAAAGCCGAAATCGCCGCCGATGGGTTGCCTGATGCGCTTGCCGTAGAGGGCGCTCGTTAAGGGGTAGACTATGCTGTTTGTGATGGTGCCGTCGTACTTATGCCTCTGGTAAAGAGGGGCAACATAATCAAATCCTCCTTCGAGGATGGGCTTGATAAGGAGCTCGACCCATTCAGGAGTTATGCTTCTGAGGTCAGAGTCAACGACGGCGCAGGCCTTTGCCTTGACGGTTCCCGCGATCTCAAAGATTGCCTTGAACGCGCTCCCCTTCCCTGGGATCCCCTGGTACGGGGTCACTATCTTAAAGAAAGGCTCTGTCTTCTGAGTTACGAAGATCGTTCCAAGGTCGTCGACCGTTGTGTTGTGAACGATCTCCGTGGTCCCGTCCGTCGACCCGCCATCCGAATTAACGAGAAGCGCCTTGCTGTTGCGAAAATATTTTGCCAGGCCGGCCTGTACGGCCCTCACAACGTGCCCTATCGTATGGGCATTGTTATAGCTCGGAATCCCCACGAGAATGTCTGCCTCACCTATTTCCCCGGCCTGCTTGCCGATCTGGTTGTTCATAGAATTTTCGACCATTCTGCTCTTTCCTATTGTATTATTAACGCACTTTATCAAGGAGAGCAACGGGATAATTTACGAGAATCTCCCCGATATACAGCACCCTTGATTGCCCATAATTGCGCACGGGCACGATCTCATCGGTAAAGATGTTGCGATACCCTGCCCCTTCCTTCTCAAATGGCACCGCAATAAAGGTATTGCCCCATGCAGTTTTGCCAAGCGGCAGATCAGTATGGCGCGGGATGATCCTCGAAAGAAACCTCGGCGCCACGGTTATCGCCATTGCCCCATTTCCTTCCCTGGCAAATGAGCAGATGTTTTCCCACTTATCGCCGTCGGTTATCAACGGGATATATTTTCCTGCCTCGAAGAGGCGCCTGTTATGCATGCGGTAATTAATGGTTTTATACATAAGGTACATCTTTATCATGCCGTCGCTTCTTTTATCGGTTGTCTGCCGCGCAACAGAAGCAGCGCCATGGCTCCTTTCATATTCTTTTAATTTTTCAAGGATTTCGATCCTTTTTTCATAATCCACAGGCCTTCTGTTGTCAGGGTCAACGAGCGTAAAATTCCACAATTCAGTTCCCTGGTAGAGATCGGGAACACCGGGCGATGTTATTTTAAGAAGCGTCTGGGAAAGCGAATTGTAGATGCCGTAATCAGAGACCATGCGCTGGAACACCACAAAGTCCTCAAGGAACATGTTGTCTGCGGAATTTGTCAGGATGCTGTCGATGAAGACATTCATTGCGTCTTCATATGCAGTGTCCGGGTTGATCCAGCTCGTATGTTCCTTCGCCTCTCTTAAGGCCTTCTGCATATAGTCTTTGACCCTTTGTTTCAATGTTTCATATTCTTCTATGCCGACAGCCTCCTCTATTGGCCATATGCCCAGCAGGGTCTGGTATAAAAGGTATTCTTCGTTGAGATCCGGCACCGGACGACCATCGACAACGATCTTCTTTTTTTTGTTGTACCTGTTCCACTTCGTAAGGCATCCGCTCCATATGTCCGGGAGTTCCGAGAGGACATTTATGCGCGCACGGAGGTCCTCGCTCCTTTTGCAATCATGTGTAGATGTTGTAATGAGCGCATGGGGCCACGATTTGATACGCTCTATGTTCTGGCCGTGGAACGTCTTAAGCAGCGTGCCGAACCTGTCCGGGCTCCCCCCAACCTCATTAAGCGAGACAAGCCGGTTAAATATATAGAATGCCGTGTCCTCCACGCCTTTTGCCATTACGGGGCCCGTAATCTGCTGGAACCTCATCGTGAAGTCAAGCCATTCCGATTTGTTGTCCTCGCTGAAATTGGGAGGGAACCTCAGTAAAAGAACGTCCCTGATAAAGTCAAAGATCGACATGTTGAGCGCCGGGTTCTTCTTTTTTGCCTTTGTTACAGCAAGGTCTATGTAGTGAGCATCCCTTTCGCTGATCTCAGTGGAGAAGACATATGTCCTGTACACCGGGAAGAACGCGATAATTTCTATCAGGGCCTTTATCAAGCTGTTCAGCGTAAAATCCCGCGTATGCCTTTCTCTTTCCGATAGATTGTTGAGACGGTGGGCAAGCATATTCACTTCGCTTGACATCGCCGCCTGCATTACTAATTTTTTCTTTTCATACACGGTATCCTGAAAGCTCATCCCGGTCTTTGTAAATCTCTTATAGATCCTGTCAAATGCCTTTCCGTTATTTGTATCAACAAAGACCCCGTTCACAGAGTTAAGAAACACGTAACCCGTTGTGCTGAAGATCGGCCACTCTTCGGGCATGACCTCCCCTTTGGTGAGTATCTTTTCGCCGACTATGTAGAACGGCTTATAACCCGGGTCAGAGGCCAGCATCTCCTCGTACCTGCCGGTGATCTCTTTGTCTGCTTCGGATTTCAGGTACCCGGGAGGAAGCTGCGCCTCTTTTTTCAGCTTTTCGACGTATGCCCTCCGCAGCTGCGCAAAACATTCCCGCTGGAGGCGATGGAAATAATCCGAAGGGTTGTACAGGCCGTCGGGATGGTCAACCCGCAGGCCCGTTACCTTGCCGTCCCTGATGAGGGCAAAGATCAGCTTATGGGTCTCTCTGAACACATCTTCTTTCTGCATGTTCAGGGCGCCGAGGTTGTTTATGTCGAAGAACCTCCTGTAGTTTATTTCCTCTGCGGCAACACGCCAGTGGGAAAATCGGTATATTTGTTCTCTCAGAAGGTTGTCGAGAAGGTCAAAGCTTTTCGGTTCCCCCTTGACGCCATTGAATATCTTTACGTTTTCATCGATAAAGCCTCTGATCTCGCTGCATTTTCTGTAAAGCCGCCAGAGGCGCCTCTTAACGATCTCCTTTTCTCTCCGCCTTTCCTTGACCTTTTCAAGGTCGGTTTCCGTATAAGGCGGCAGATGGTTCAGCGCATTGATAACGCTCAGCAGCTCGGTGTAATAGGGATTATCCTCACGAAGCGCACCCCGCAATATATCCACGTGGTAATTGAGGATGTGAATATAGGTTTCCGGTATTATCGGAAATTTATGGTCATAGTATTGTATGAAAAAAGAGCCCGCCGAAAACGTTAATATCAGCTCCTGGTTTTCCAGAACCTTTCCGTATTGTTCGCCCAGGGAGGGGAGGAGGATCTTGTTGGCAAGCTCTTTCTTGACGGGGTTCCAGTCGATGTCAAAAAAATGGACGTATGGCGAGCTCGGCCCGTTTTCCAGGACATCAACCCACCATTTGTTCTCGAAGCTCGCTATGCACATATGGTTGGGAACTATGTCAAGGACCTGCCCCATTTGTCTGACTTTCAGTTCAGCAATGAGATCGTTGTAGTCCCTTTCAGTGCCGATCTCGGGGTTGAGGGCATTCGGATCAACGATGTCGTACCCGTGCCGGCTCCCCTTGCCTGCCTTTAAATAGGGAGAGGAGTATATGTCGCTGACCCCAAGGTCGTGGAGGTACTGTACGATCTTTTTGGCATCGCTGAATGTGAAAGAGGCATTAAACTGCAGCCGATATGTAGCCACCGGGATCCTTGGGACGAGGTATCTTTCTTTATTCACCTTTACCCCTCAACGTTTAGCGAAGTACCGTACCGGTATTAAAATATATCAATTCACCCAATTGCCTGAAGCGGTCCACCCAGAGCCCGGCATCTTTATCGCCGCTTTCTGCCCTCCGAGAGATCTCCCTGAATGACCTCTTGGCGATCCTGTAATATATATTCTGTATCGTCCAGTAATTTATGTTGGCCGGGATGGACCTCAAGAGCCCTATGGTGCCCTGTATCCTCGAAAGAAGCGAAAAATTCTCAGGGTCCTCCGCAAGTTCCGTCATGAACCTTTCTGTCTTCCTTCTCACGATGAATTCAGCATCGGTCAGGTCAAGGGAGACCTTCCATTTTTTTATGTCCTTTATTATCGCGCCTATCTTTTCAAGGTCAACGTCGTCTTTTTGAAACTCATTTTTGGTCGATGAAAGAAGGGCATGCCCCGCTGCAGTCTGAAAGATCTTCGGCACGGGCATCCCGGCTTCCTGTAAAAAACCCATCAGTATGCGATCATTATCGAAGATCTTCTGATAGACCCTCTCGTAGCCTTCGATCGTTTCGCGCAATATGACCTGCAGCACCTCTCTTTGCTTATCGAGGAAGAGGTGCACCAGCGAATAATTATGCATCCCGAAATTGGTATCCATGAGATGGATGATCTTTGCTACGTCTCCATGCTCAAAGGCATCCGCGATCTCCCGCTTCATCGTGCCGTAAGGCTGGTCGCCTAGAAAGGACCTCACGCCGCCGTGAAAGATGTGGCCCCCAAGATACAATGTGCAATAGCTGATGTCCTCAGCATCGCCTGTTATCTTTGAGGAAACAGTTATTTTCCCGACGTTCAGCCTTTTATCGCCGGATCGGATCGATCCGCGGTCCTTCCTTTGGACGGCATAGCTGAACACGTCGGCATCATCGGGATATTCCTCGATCACCGAACTTACCGCATAGTGGACTGCCACCTTCTTAAGGTCAACCATGGCAGGCTTCACGAACCTTTCGTATATTTCGGCTCCGTCGCCATGCTCCTGAATGTTGCTTTTAGCGTTTTTCAGTCTTTTTACGAATTCCGGTTCTATATCGCTCCCGGATATTTCCCCGGCGAGCTGAATTGCCCTGGCGGCGTATTTGAGTATCTGTATTGTCTCGATGCCTGAAAGCTCGTCGAAGAACCAGCCGCAGCTTGTGTACATAAGCATGGCATGCCTTTGCATTTCGAGCAGCTTAAGGACGGCTATTTCATCGTCGCTGGCCAGATCGCGCGTTTTATGCTTCCCGATAAAACCGTTGAACTTGCCCCGGGAACGATCAAGCATGATCCCGATATAATCGTTCCGGGCTTCCCATGGGTCCTTCAGGTATTTTCCTGCGTTCTCTTCGTAGGTCGCGAAGAGAATATCTCTCAGCCAGTCGAGCGCCTCACGCAGCGGAGCCCTCCACGACTGGTTCCATTCAGGAAACCCGCCAGAGCTGCATCCGCAGTCGCTTCTCCATCTCTCTATGCCGTGGTAACAGCTCCACGAGGTGTTTTCAAGGATCTGCACCTCGTGGGAAGGCAAGTGCCTTGCGAGGTATTCCCCGTAGTTGGTGCACCGCGCGAGCCCTTTTCTCTCAATGTATTCAAGGGCATATGTGAGGGCCATCTCGCCAAATGTGTGATGGTGCCCGTATGTTTCACCGTCTGTTGCGATGTTGAGGAGCTGCGGCCGTTTCCTGATGTCGGAAAAACCGGTGAGCAGGCGGGCGGCAAAGGCCTCACCGCTATCGAGCAGCTTTTCGAAAGCAACCGCCCTGGATATAGGGCCGTCATAAAAAAATATATTGATCGTGCGGCCCGAAGAAAGCCTCAGGAGGTATGCCCGCGTCGGATCTATCCGCCCGTTGCTGACATCTTTCCATTTGCCCGTTCCCGTCTTCCTTACCCTGGAAGCCTGGTGGGGGGCAAGGATAACGAAAAGGATCCCCTGTTCTGCAAGGATTTCCAATGTTTCCAGGTCAACCGCTGTTTCCGGCAGCCACATGCCCTCAGGAAACCGCTTGAACCTGTATTCAAAATCTTTTATGCCCCATATGACCTGGGTTCTTTTATCCTGCGGGTGGGCCAGGGGCATGATAATGTGGTTATATGCCTGGGCGATCGCATTTCCGTGACCTGACATTCTTTTTAAGCTTTCTTTGTCCGATTCAAGTATTGTGCGATATACCTCGGGAGATCTTTGCTCCATCCAGGACAGGAGCGTGGGGCCGAAATTAAAACTCATTTTGGAATAATTGCTTACGATCTCCATAATGCGCTTATCGCCGTCGAGAATGCGCGATGCGGAATTAGGCGCATAACATTCAGCGTTTATTCTTTCGTTCCAGTCGTGGAACGGATATGCGGTATCCTGCACCTCGATCGCTTCAAGCCAGGGATTTTCCCGCGGGGGCTGATAAAAGTGGCAGTGAATACATATATATCGATCCATAATTCTCCAGTTTTTATACTTTCCGGTAGACAACCGCGCTCCATGGGTTCAGCGAAACAGGTGCGCTGCCGTTGCATGACTCTACCACCCGGCCTGCCGTCTCCGGGGCGGTGCCTCCCCACTCCTGAGAAGAAGAGTCGAGCATTTTCCTCCATGTGCCTTCTTTTAAACGGGGCGAGATAGACGCCGCCCCCTCGTGAAAATTATAAAAACAGACCACTTCGTCCCCGCCGGCCGATCGGTGTACGGAAAGGCATTTATCTTTTGCAAACCCCTTTATTTCCATTGTTTTTTTCGAGATATTTCTCAGGGGAGGGGTCGCCTTGCGCATGCCGATCAGGTGCCTGTAAAATTTGTGGAGTATTCTGTGCTCCCCCTGCAGGCGAAGATCGATGTTTAAAGTGGAGGCAAGGAACGTGCTTTCTTCCTGGGGATCGGCGATAGGGCCGTCCCATCCAAAGGAAGAAAATTCTTCCATCCTCCCTCTTTTTATCGCTTCAATAAGGGCCGCATCGGAGTGGTGCACAAAGTAATTGAACGGCGCCGTTTCCCCATACTCTTCCCCCATAAATAAAAGTGGAATGAAAGGCGACAGGATCACTGCGGCGGCGGCAAGCTTGAGCTTCTCCAGCGAATGTTCCCGGCCGAGCCTGTCGCCGCGTTTCCGGTTGCCGACCTGGTCATGGTTCTGAGAGAACACGACAAACCGCTCCGCCGGCCTTCTCTTCGAGGAATTGCCGTGCCTGCGTTTTCTATACGCGGAATACTGGCCTGAATAAACAAACCCCTCGCGGTATGCCTTGATCAGATGGGACAGTTTCCCGAAGTCCTGGTAATACCCGTCCGATTCCCCTGTAATGAGCGTATGGAGGGCGTGGTGGAAGTCATCGTTCCACTGTGCATCGACCCCGCAACCGCCTGCCCCGTGCGGATCGATCACCCGCACGTCGTTGAGGTCGCTTTCGGCCATTACATATACCTTTCTCCCGAGTCCGGCAGCCTTAACGTGTACTGCCTGCGATAATTCTTTGAGGATATGGGTAGCGCTCAGGTCATATATGCCATGTATTGCGTCGATCCTGAGGGCATCGATATGGTATCGCGAAACCCAGTGCAGGGCGTTGCTGACGAAGTAGTCCCGCACCCCGTCGCTATATGGGCCGTCAAAGTTTATCGCATCTCCCCACGGTGTCCTGTACCGGTCAGTAAAATAGGGGCCGAAATCTCCAAGATAATTTCCCTCGGGCCCCAGGTGGTTGTAGACTACGTCGAGAACGACCGCAATGCCCGCTTTATGGCATTCGTTGACCAAGAGCTTCAGCCCGTCGGGCCCCCCATAGGAATTTTGAGGAGCAAAAGGATACGTCCCGTCATATCCCCAGTTTCTTTCGCCGGGAAATTGCGCAACAGGCATGACCTCTATTGCAGTAATGCCGAGATCCTTGAGGTAGGACAGACGGGAAAGGATGGCCTCAAAGGTGCCGTCGCGGGTAAAGGTGCCGACGTGGAGCTCGTATAGCATGTAATCAGAGAGCGGCATGCCTTTCCAGCCGTCGTCCTCCCAGGCGAACGACCCGTGGTCAACCAACTGGGATGGGCCGTGTACTCCCTGCGGTTGAAAATTGGACGCCGGGTCGGGCCTGTCAATCGCGTTGTTGATCCTGTAATAATAGAGAGCGCCCGGGAACGTGTTTTCGGCAATGCCTTCCCAGTATCCCTTTGCATCTTTTTCCATCGGCAGCAACGGCGCCGCGGAGTTCAGCATCACTACTGAAACTTCTTGCGCAAGGGGTGCCCAGACGGCAAAGCTCCCCTCGCCGCGTCCCCGGTAATAAGGACCGATCGTGTCGCCCGCAATCATAATTTACTTCACTTAAATCTCGTTTTTACTTGGTCGAACGTAACCTTCAGGTCGTCCAGTACTTTTTCTATGCCTGCGGCGATGTCTTCCCATGCGCCTTCGCCTTTTCCCTTCAGCTCCTCTAACCTTTTTGTCGCTGTTTCTTTCTTTTGATTCAGGTTCTCAATCTGCCTGGCATACTCAGTCCCGGCATCGGCTTTTGCCTTTTCCGCCTTCGCCATGAGCCCGTCGATCTGCGCGTTCCATTCTTTTAATTGCGCGGCGAGCTTTTCAATGTAAGCCTCCCTTTTCTCCTTGTCCATCTGTGACCTCCTTGCATGTGATAACTATACAATATTATAGCATAAGTAAAAATTTATTCCATTCCCCATATGCTTTTGGAACAAACCAAAAAAGATCTTTATTCCGCGAAACAATTTCCCTGCGCCCGCGCAAACACTTCCGATAAGCGTCTTACGATTTATATTGAGCAAGATCTTTGACAAGGCCCACGATATAGGGGTCATATTCCTGCATCATAGCATCTTTGGCCTTGAGTGTCTCAGAGCACGAAGGCGCTTGTTGGTCTGTAGCGGCCAGATCTTTTGAAAAAACGTTCGCGGAATGATCGTGCCCGCCTTGCCCAACCATGTGCTCCCTGAGATAGTGCAGGTTCAAAAGAAAACGGAGCCGGCCGAAAAGATCCTTTTTGTACAGCAGATATTTTTGGTGAAGCTTCATGCTGTACACCTCCTTTCCTTATTATAAGTATAATGAAAAAATTGAAGATTTTCTGTTAAGCAGGCTACAATCCGGATAATGAACTACCCCGCAGCACGCTGCGGGGCATTGTCCGGCTTGAAAGGCGGTTTTAGGGCTTTTCGAGGGTAGACCCATCCTTGACGGACAGGTCATGGAAGTCGGCCTTTTCGACCATGGGATAGACGATGCAGTTCGTGCCCATCTTTGTGCTATCTGGAATCTTTGCCCCTTTTCCTATGAGGGTTATGCCGGAATTAAGTTGTTCCGGGAATTCGGTATTTGCATTTTCCGGGTTGCCCGTACCGATGGAGCAATTTCTTCCAATCGCTACGCGCTTATCGATGATGCATCTGCTGACCGATGTGCCTGACTTTATAACAGCATCATGCATTATGATCGAATCGCTGACGAATGCCCCTTTTTCCACGATCACGCCCGGGGAGAGCACGGAATGGCATACGCGGCCCTTGATAACACAGCCGGGCGAGACGGCCGAATCGGATACCTCCGCCTCATCATGAATGCGGATGGGCTGACGGTCGCTCGGCGGCCCCTCGGCGACAACATTGGTTTTTGTCCCCCATGCTTCAGGGTTGAGGTCCGATTTGGGATCCAGGAGGTCCATGTTGGCATCCCAGTAAGCCTGGATAGTTCCTGCATCCTTCCAGTAACCTTTGAAGCTATATGCGTACACATTCTTTTCTTCCATGGCCTTGGGAATGATGTGGTGGCCGAAATCCTCTTCTTTTGTTCTTCTCAGCATCGTTACAAGGTAGTCCCTGTCAAAGACGTAGATGCCCATTGAGGCAAAGTTTGACCTTGCCTTTTTTGGTTTTTCTTCCCAATCGATTATCCTGTGCGCATTGTCAACGATGCCGATGCCGAAATTGTGCGTTTCTCTGCGAGGGACCTGGATCATGCCTATCGTCACCTTTGCGCCGTGACTTCGATGGAACTCCACAAGCGGGCGATAATTCATCGCGTAGACGTGATCGCCGGAGAGGACAAGAACATCGGTGCAATTTCCGGCAGAGGTGATAAAATCAAGGTTCTGCCTCACGGCATCGGCGGTCCCCCGATACCAGTCCCAGTCCTTTTCACCTGTTTTGGGGGGCAGGATCTTTATGCTCCTGGTGCGTCCCGACATATCCCATGAGGAGCCGTCGCCGATATGGTCCATCATGGAAAGGGGCTTGTACTGCGTCAGCACGGCAACCCTTGTAAGGCCCGAGTTCGCTATGTTGCTCAATGTAAAATCGATGATCCTGTACTGCCCTCCGAAGGGGACTGCCGGTTTTGCCCTGAGGCGCACAAGGATGTTCAGGCGGCTGCCGACGCCGCCGGCAAGCAGCATTGTAAGTGTTCTCCTCATTTGATGGTATCTCCCGGCCTATAGCGCCCCCCGGCGAAATGTGCGGGGCCCAGGTTGGGGAACACTGTCACCCCCTGGGGCACTGTAATGTTTTCCGGTATGCGCGAGCCCCGCCCGACAATGCAGAGCTTGCCGTCGCCGGCATCGCCCAGGGCAACGTTCTTTCCTGCGTGAACCTCATTGTCGGCGATGGCCTTCATGATCCTCGCGTTCTTCCCTATCTTCACGTCGAAGAAAAGTATCGAGTCCTCTACCACCGCTCCGTCATCGATCTCCACGCCGGGGAAAAGTATCGAGTTCGTCACCGTACCCTCTATGCGGCATCCTGAATAAAGGAGGGAATTTCTAATGACGGCAGACCTGCCTATAAATGCGGGCTGCCTGTCCTGGATGTCGCGGTGGGCAAGGTTTGTGACAACTGCCCAGTCATCTATGTTCAGTTTCGGCCTGCTCCCCAGCAGGTCCATGTTTGTCTGCCAGTACTCCTGCGGTGTACGCGTATACCCCCAGTACCCGGAATGTTTGAAGCCGTAAACATTGCGATGCTCCAGCAAGGCCGGGATGATATCCCTGCCGAACTCATGAGAGTCCGTCCGTGCGTTTTCCTCAAGGGCTTCCATGAGGACCTCGGGCCTGAAGACATATATGGTGAGGGACGCCCAGTCAAAGGCAGGCCTATCTGGTTTTTCAACATACTGCAGCAGCCTCCCGCCGCGCGGCTCATCGTCCCGGATCATGCCGAGGCCAAAACGGTGGGCTCCTTCGCGGGGGACCTTTGTGAATGCTACGGTAAGATCAGCATTTTTTTCACGATGAAATTCGACAATGTTGCGGTAATCCATTTTGTAGACATGGTCTCCCGATAGTATGAGGATGAGGTCAGGCTTGTTAAGCCTTATAAAATCAAGATTCTGGTATACCGCATCGGCGGTCCCCCGGTACCAGTCAGATGCGCCCTCTCTTTTGAACGGCGGCAGGACAGTCACAAAACGTTTCCTCCCCACCATGTCCCACGGCGCTCCGTTCGCGATGTGCTCCATCAGATGAAACGGCCTGTATTGGGAAAATATCCCTACGCGCCCTATGCCGGAATGCATCAGGCTGCTCATGGGAAAATCAATGATGCGGTACAGCCCGCCAAAAGGCAAGATGGATTTCGGCCGGAAAAGGGTGAACACGCCCAGTTCATCCACCCTGCCGCCGGCCAGAATCAGCGCAAGGATATCTTTCACGACACAGGACCTCTCGATTGCCGGAGACTATTGGTTCAACGCATAACGCATACAGCAGTTGATGCTGCTATTATTATACCACGTAAAAAGGATTTTTTTAAAAAAACCGGCTTGATCCGTTATCATTAAGGGCCCAGGTCAGCGTATCCAGACGTAATCCCTGTGAATCCATCCGGTATCATTATCTCCGTCGATTATCTTGATCCACGAGCCTTTTCTCTTGATCATCCTTGCGGAATAATACTTCTCCATGGGCATATCGAACCGTTTTTCATAATGTATCCCAGGCCCTTTCCTCACGTTTACTCCTTCGGTTTTTACAACAACGCAGCGATACTTGCTTGTTAAAAGATTCCTGTGTATCCAAAGGACCGTATCGTCAACATCCTTTACGGCATACCATTTGCCTGACAGGCTCGCGCCGACCTTTTCAAGGGGCATATATTTATACACTGTCCAGCCTACCTCATAGGTTGTCCCGGGCCCTGTCCGGAGATTTGCTTTTGGTACCTTTACGCAGGCGGCGCCAAGGGGACCGCTGCCCGCTATTGATAAGAAAAATACGGTAATGAGAATGAGGCGTGCCTTCATGATCTCCTCCTTGCACATTTTGCTGTGTTATGCGGTGTGCTTCAGAACTCTATGATGCTTTTGCCCTTGTTCTCCATTATGTACCACGCGGAAAGGTAGTCCCGTATCTGTCTTGTGATAAGGAAGTTTTTCCTTACAAATTCCTTAGCTCTTTCCCCCATTGCATCGGCCATCTCGGGCGCATTGAGCAATTGCCTGATCCTGAAGGCGGCCCCTTCTATGGAGTGTACGAGAAAACCTGTGATGCCGTGGACTATCTGAAGGGGAATCCCCCCCACTGCTCCACCGATTACCGGCTTTCCTTTCCACATGGCCTCTGCCACGGTAAGGCCAAAGCCTTCCTTCAGGGATTTCTGAAGGACGACGAAGGCCATGCGCTGCAAAGCATTTATATCCCTGTCGCTGAACGGCGGCAGGAGAAGTATGTGTATATCGGGATCGTTGGCTGCAAACTCTTTCACCTCGTTCAGCACCGCTGCGCCTTCAGGGTCATCCGTGGCCGGGCTCCCGGCAAGCACGAGGACGCAGTCATTGTATTTCTTTACCATCCTGTATGATTTTATAACGCCCAGCGGGTCTTTGAACCTGTCAAATCTCGACACCTGGAGTATGATAGGCCTGTCGGCGGGTATCCCCAATCTTTTTGCGGTCTCGCTTATTTCATCATCGGAAAGCTCCCTGTTTTTTTCGCTGAGGGGATCAATGGAAGGCGGAATGATGAACTCGTCGATGTTCATTGCCCGCGCAAACTTTGATACGGAAAATATTATCGCGTCATATTTCAACGCATATCGCCCGAGGGCGTTATATACATCCCTGAACGGGTTCGATATATCGATGTGGCAGCGCCAGATCCAGACGCCCTTTTTTTTGAACTCCACAAGAGGGCCGGGCTGAGGATCGTGTATGATGACTGCGTCGGCGTCAAGATCGATGTTCGCTGCGTTTTGCCGGTTGATCTCGAAGTGGTGCTGCCACATTGCGTCAGTGACGGTCTCCTTATTGCCCTGGAGGGCATTATGAACCTTTTTTGTCATCTCGAAAAATTGTTCATCGCCGCTGATCACTTCCCACCGCGCATCGATGCCAAGGCCCTGAAGGATCGGGATCATCCTCTGCAGTATTTCCGCTACCCCGCCCCCTTCGCGCGTGGAGTTAACATGCAGGAAAGACCTTCCGCCGAGGACCCTGGCAAGCCTCTGGAGGAGCAGCAGGTCGCCCTTTGGCGAAATACCGTTATACTGGTTGATCATTCTTCCACCCCCATGACCTCTATGTCCCCTCGTAACTCCTTTTCTATTTGTTCCGAAATGTGTCTCCTTATGTCTTCCGTATTGTGCATAAACGGGTCGATCGCCCGGATCCTTTCCGCCAACCCCTTCTTGTCCAAAGATTCTTCTATCCACTTTGAAAAATCGTCTATGCCGCCGCCCACGCGCATTCTTGCCTCATAAAAATGGTAGTAGATGGAGCCTGCATCGACAAATTTTATCGCCATGAGAAATTCTGCGAGGTTTTTTACCCTTATCCCTATGGGGAAGATGAGCGTTATTGTTTCATTGAAATAAAACTCATCCCCGCGCATTGCCTCCCTGGGTTCCGGAAATCTTTCAATGTAGTTGCCTATGACAGACAGCAGCTCTTTCCGTAGGTCGCTGGTGCTGTCGTATTCATAAGGGTCTATGTTGGACAATTGCTCTGCCAGGGATCTTTCCTCAAGGCTTTCGCCTGCCCAATGGGCAAAATCATTGGTATATTCGAGGATGTGCTCTTTAAGGAAATACTGATAGGTATGGTGGAAAATGCTGTCGTCGGACACCTGGGCTATCAGATCTTTCAACGTGTGGAGGTTTCCTGCTTTTTTCCCCGTTGACTTTAGTATGCTTATGCACTGCTTAAACTCGAATCCTTCAATCATATTTCCCAACCTCTTTCCTCCCTGGTTTAGATCGTCCTCTTTACATATCCTTTACTGTCAACGTTCCCCTTTTTACATACGCAGGATTTGAAACCGGTATAGATGCAAGGTCCCGGTTCAGCCTCCCTGCGGCGTCCATGAATTCCGCGAGCCGTTCCCTGGGAACGGCCTTCCCGTAAGGCTGTTTTAAGCTGAGGGGGTTCACATACCTTCCCCCCGCTCTCATTTCATAATGCAGGTGAGGTCCTGTCGCAAGCCCGGTTTTGCCGACATAACCGACGAGCCGCCCCTGATCGATCCTTGCCCCTCTTTTCAGCCCCTTCGCTATCCGCGATAGATGGCCGTAGTATGTTCTGTAGCCGTTCTTATGCTCAAGGACCACAAGCTTGCCGTACGCCCCTCTGCGGCCTGCAAAAATAACGGTCCCATCGCCTGTCGCCGAGACAGGCGTTCCGTGGGGCGCCGCATAATCTACCCCGTGGTGGGGCCTGTGGATTTTTAGTATGGGATGAAAACGCCTTCTTGAAAAATGAGAACTGATCCTCTTAAAATTAAGGGGAGCCTTCAGAAAGGCCCTTCTGACCGACCTCCCGCGGGAATCGTAATAGCCTGCCGCCCCGCCATCTTCAAATCTGTATGCACGATATGATCTGCCGCCGTTTATAAACTCTACTGCAAATATCCTGCCGTATTTTTTGAACTTCCCGTCAAGGTACAGGCCCTCCGCCATGATCCTGAAAGTATCCCCGTTCTGAATATCGGTTGTAAAATCTATATCCCAGGAAAATATATCCGACACCTCCATGGCCAGCAAAACGTTTTCCCTGTCTTCCCCGATGGATGAAATAAAGTTGTCTTTTATCGTGCCGCCGATGTGATGGATGCATGCCTCATAGTCAACGGGCACCTTCTCTGTATAGAAGCCCGACCTGGAGCGGGTAACGTTCAGCAAGGTATCATCGTCTATTTCATAGACAAAGGTGCTTATTTGATTCTCGTTGTCGATCGTCAGCCTGTACGGGTGCCCTGCGGATAATTTGCCCAGGTCGTGAACCCCGGCGGATGAATCTTTGATCTGAAAAAGCTCCTTCGGTTCAAGCTTGTATCTTTTGAAAATGGTAAAAAGGGTGTCGCCATCCTTGACCGAACCCTGTATCTGCCTATACGGCTTGGGCGCGGGGCTGCCATCTTCGCGCTCTTTTGTTGTCTTGAAATGTAATCCCAGGGCACACAAAACAACGAGCAGAATGGCGGCCGCTGCAAATACCTTCTTCATGCGGCTACCCCCTCATTCATTAAAACCTGTTCATAAAAGGCCATAATATTGTTTCCCAAAAAAATATGGTTCTCATAATTATAATATATTTATTTTCATGGCTTCTGTTAAATACCATACATTCGATGCCCCGTCCGGCAGCTGCCGAAATTTCAACGGAATTGCTCTTCCTCATACGTTCCCCGGTTTTTTCGTTCTTTCGGTCATAAAGACGCCCGCTGTCATTATTATGTTTGTCGCAACGATCACGATAAATACATACTCGATGAAGTGTTCAGTGTCCTTGATGTTGGCAGACATGGGCAGGGTTGCAAGAACGGCCGAGGCAAGCCCTCTGGGCAGCATAGCAAGCACAACATGCCTGTCTTCCTTTTTTTCATGGAACACCAGCCCGAAGACCTGCGTGCCTATATATCTTGCTGCCACAACGATCAATACAATGGATGCTGCCGGGAGCAGATACTCTATCCGCAGGATTTCCGGTGAGACTATGATGCCCATATATACAAAAAAGAATGTCCTGATAAAAAACGTTACTTCACCGTGGAAGAATTTTATTGTTTCACCTACGGGCAGGCTGCCTTTCAGTTTAACAAGCTTGATGAATTCATTGCTGTTTCCAAGGATGATGCCGATTATAAGAACGGCTATCGGGCCGCTTCCCCCGAGAAACTCAATAGATGCATAGGCGACCAGTATGGCAGAGAGGGTGGCCACATAAGAGTACTGCTGCTTTTTCAGATAATCCAGGACCTTCAGCCATAAAAAACCTGCTGCGCTGCCCAATACGATGGCGATCGAAAAAGAGCTTGCGACGGCACGAAAAGGGGCCTTCATCCCTATGTGTTTAAGGGTCACAAATTCGATGAGGTAGACGGTGAAGACGACGGCAAGGACATCGCTCATGGCAGATTCCACGGCGAGCGTGGTCTTGACCTCGTTCCCGATGGACATTCTGCCCACTATCGGAATAACGATGGCGGAACTTGTACAGCCGAGGGTCGCGGAAAGCAGGAAGCTTCTCACGATATCCCATCCGTACAAATAGTGCAAAAAGGCGGCTATAGAAAGAACGGAAAGCGCAAAAGTGACTATTACCAGAAAAGAAGCTGCCCCGAACTCTTTCACCACCCTCTCTAAAGCCATGTCCATCCCGCCCTCAAAAAGGATGACAAGCAGGGCAAAAGAACCGAAATATTCGGCAAAGTTTGCCAGGCCTTCGGGCTTGACCAGCTTAAACACGGGGCCGAGCAAAATGCCTATGCACAGCAGTATCAGGATATCGGGCACCTTTGTTTTCTTGAAAAAATAATCGCCCAGCAAACCTATGAAGATCACAGAGCCGGCAATGAAGAATACGGTTAACGTATCTATCGCAGCGCTCCTAACGTTTTATCCAGTTCATACAGCAGAAGATTGATCATGTTGTTTGCGCCGAGAATGCTGACATCAACTTCAGATCTTGTATTTTCAACGATGTTCATGAGGTCATCAAAGGTCTTTTTGTCTTTGTCTGCCGCTCTTTCTCTTGCCTTCTGCAGCCCCTCAGAGATAGCCTGGAGCTCGGCCTTCGCGTTCCCGATATTCTTGGAGGCCAATTCAATCTTGGCGCTGACGATTCGTGTTTTGATGTTAATGATGAAGGAATTCAAATAAATCTTTTGCCAGATCTCTCCCAGGTCCTCGTATAACGAGTTGATTGCTGCGGACTGTTCTTTAAAGGAATCGGCATTGACAATGCCGTGTTTTTCCAGCTCGTAGTTTATTGAAGCGATACGCTCGTCGAGGTCATTCTCAAGATCCGCTATCTTTGACGAAAGGCCGTGAACTGTCTTAATGATCTTTTGAAGATCATCATCGGGCTTCAGGCCGCTCAGCTTCCATGCGTTCTCCTGCCTTTGTCTGAACTTTTCTAATGCATCTATCTTTTCTTGCAGGCTTTTAACTTCTGATTTGAGGCTGGCGGTCTCTTTTTTTATAATGGAAGGCATGCCCAAAAAGACAAAGCCCATAAACAAAAATATCACTGCAACAAACGCTATAATGGTTTTCATCTGCTCCCCTATCGTCAATCCCGGCTAAGCGCCCTGCCGCGTTCTCCAAAAAAGACATTTGCTGCGGCGCGCCATGTCTACTTCTTTTCAGGTTTTGAAGAGGTCTTGCTTTCAACCATTTCTTTCTTGCTCTGCACCTGCCCCTTGACAGCGTCGATTTCATCATAGGCCTGTTTTACCTGCTGGTTTTGCAGCTTTTCTTTTATATTGATAAGGTCTATTTCCCATTTTCCTATCAGCCCCTCGATGTCTGCACGTGCGGCAAAGACCTTTTTCTTTATGGCCGTGGCGGCCAATTGCTTGAATTCACCGAGCGACTTCTCTACATCGTTGAGCAGCTGCTCCGCTTCTTTCTTCATTTTCGCCTTGCCCGGCTCTATCATCGCGATTGCCTGCCGTGCAAACTGAACGGTTTCTTCCGCCGCTTTTTTTGCCTCCTTATATTGCTTGTTGACAACGAGGTTCTTTGCGCTCTTTATCGATTCCTCTGCCTTTTGATAAATATCCGGCACATAGAGATGCGCCTCTTTCTGTTTTGCTTCATCAAGGGCCTTTTCTGCCTTCGCTATCTCCTGTGTCGGAGGCTTTGCGCATCCGGCAACGAAGAGAACGGACAGCGAAAGGAGCAGTATTGAAAATTTATACAACGCAGCTTTTGAATTCATTGCAGCCCTCCTTGGTTAACTGCCGGGGAATGATGCCGGCAGGTGTGGCGCCAGGGTGTTGCGTATGGCATGCCTACGCATTGTCCTCCTCGACGGCCTCCTTGATCCTGTCGAGGATATCCGGTATCGCCGCTATTACCCTGTCCCAGCTTGCGATCAGGGGGACGCCGAGGGGGTCTTTCATAATAACCTCGGCGGCCTTCTTGATGCCGCTGGTAAAGGTATCAACGGCAAGGCTTTCCTCGTGCCGGTCAAAATAAAGGCCGTTAATAGACGCATCGTCCTCATATCTTTTCAGCATATCCTGAGCAGTCCTTACATATGTCGCCACCAGCGTCTTAAAAAAACCATCGGAAAAGACTATCCCTTCCGACGCCAGTGTCCTGAAAACTGACTTGGAGATATCTATGCACATTTTGTGGAGGCCTTTGTTTGCATCTTCCGGGGAAAGCGTCTGGTGCTTATGCTCGTAGTTGTCGGCGATATCCACCTGGCAAACACGGTTTATTGATGTGTTGCGATAGACCTCGGCAAGCGTCCCGACCTCGAGGCCCCAATCCCCCGGGATCCTGTTTACCCTTGCGAGATTAATATCCATTGAAAATTCCCCGGCAAGGATGTAGCGGAAACTATCAAAAAACACCAGAAGCGGGTGGTAGCCGATAAGCTTCTCAAGCGCCCTGATGAGGGGCGTAACAAGGAGCCGGGTCGCCCTCCCATGCATTTTATCTGTTACCCTCGTGTAGAACCCTTTGCAGAAATCATAATCAAGGCTTGGGTTCGTCACCGGGTAGCAGAGCCTTGCAAGAAGATCCCTGTTGTATGTGACAATATCGCAGTCGTGAAGCGCAATCGCGTTGAATTCTCTCCGCGAGAGGATGTAGCCGTATGCCATCCATACAGACCTGCCTTTCCCCTCCGAGCCCGTTGGGAGATCTTCTGCTTCGATCGCCTTATATATCCTTTTCATTCTCTTGCCGCTATTCCATACGACCTTTGTCTTTTGCGGCAGGGTAGAAAAAAAATCTTTTGCATTGCGAAACTCGCTCTCTGATGCAGGGCCAAGGGTGACCACTACCTCCTTGATGTACCGGACATGCCGAAGTTCGCTGACGATCTTTTTTAGCGCTTCCCCGCTCAGTTCGCTGTATAGTGATGGCAGGACGAGGGCGATAGGCCTTTCCTGTGCATACCTGTTAAGCTTTGATTCGATGGCCTCGATCTTTTCTTTTCCAAGCCGATGCAATGTTGAGACCACGCCCGTTTGATAAAAATCAGACATATACCACCTCCTAAAAGTTTATAACTTTTTTATATTATATATTATTTCTTTTTGTATGTCCGTTAAATGCTTTACATTTTTCTGCAATCTTTTATAATAGACGATACCATACGCTCTATAAACAATGCATCGGCGCATACTTTTCACGCCCCATTCTAAAAAGGGCAGCGAGGCTCAATGCAGCGCGTTCTGATATTTACCGACCTTGACGGCACGCTCCTGGATTCGTCCTATTCGTTTAGCGACGCTCTGCCCGCCCTCGACCTGATCAGGGAGCGCGCAATCCCGCTCATTATCTGTTCGAGCAAGACAAGGGCAGAGATAGAGCATTACAGGAAACGGCTGGACAACAGGCACCCCTTTATCTCAGAGAATGGCGGGGGGATTTTCATCCCGAAGGGATATTTCGACCCCGGGCCGGGGATCGTTGACGGCGATGTCGCTACGGACAAAGAGTACCGGATCGTGAGGCTTGGCGCACGGTACGGCGATCTGCGGGACGCCTTGTGCCGGCTGAGGGATAAAGGATTTTTTGTCAAAGGGTTCGGGGACATGACCGCCGAAGAGGTAGCGGAGCTAACGGGGTTGTCCCCGGATGAGGCACGGATGGCAAAAAAAAGGGATTTTGACGAACCTTTTGTGATCGATAACGATGAAAGCGGATCAGAGGAGCTTTTTTCTGAGATCCGGGGAATGGGGCTTCATTTTACCCGGGGAACTTTCCATCACATCCTGGGCAACAGCGATAAGGGAAAGGCTGTTGAGATCGTAATAAAACTCTATCAACAGACCGGAGGGGCCGTGCAAAGCGTGGCCCTTGGGGATAGCCCCAATGACTTTCCCATGCTTGCGAAGGTAGATGTGCCGGTGCTCGTCCAGCGAACCGACGGGAAGCATATTGAAGGGCACAATATCCCCAATGTGATGCTGCAGGAAGGGATCGGCCCGGCGGGATGGGGAAGGGCGGTGCTCAGGATACTCTCAGGCGCCACATGATCAACGTTCTATCTTTTCCTGATCTTTTCTATCATCTTTACCAGAAATCCTACAATACTTTTTGGCCTGGGCCTTATTGAAATATCCTCGCTCTCATCAAGCTCCTTAAACCTCTGGACCTTGATCGAAGGCGATTTGGAGACGGCGAGAATCTGGCTCGGGTATACGCTTCTGTGGCCGGTCATCAGGAAGCTTATGACGCATGAGACGGCAGCGTAGGGTGCGACCGATGCGCCGAAGAGCTCTATTGCCAGGATGCTTGCGGCGATAGGCGTGTTCGCAGCCCCTGCGAGAAGGCTTACCAGGCCTATTGCAGAAAATATTGCGGGGTCCAGGCCGAAAATGTCGGCAAAGAAGTTGCCCGATGCGGCGCCGATGAAAAAGATCGGCGTAACAATCCCTCCGCTCCCGCCGAAACCGAGCGTTATTGATGTAAAAAGCATTTTTAAAAGAAAGGCGCCCCGTCCGATAAAACTTCCTTCCAGCGAGGCTTTAATGGTTTCCAGGCCCAGCCCGAGATATTTTGCCGAGAATATCAACGACAGGAGCGCAAGGGCCGCTCCGCCGATAAGGCCTTTAAACGGCGGCCATATCCGTATCTTTTTGCTTATCTGTTCAAAATACCTCAAAATCTCGATGAACAGGAACGAACAAAAGCCAAAAAACAGGCCGCCCAGGCAAACCTTAATAAAAAAGAAGCTGCTGAAGACCGGTACGAAACGCAAGGGTTCATGGAAATATGTGATGCCCAGGTATGTTGTGACCTGGTAGCTTACAATGCCCGCTATAAAGGACGGCAGCAGCACGTCATAAAGTACGCCGCCGACGAACAGCACCTCAAGCCCGAACATCGCGCCTGCTATCGGCGTGCCGAAGACAGCGGCGAATCCTGAGCTTATGCCGCATATAACCAATTTTCTCCGGTCCTTATTGCCAAATTTCAAGATGCTTGCGATGATCGACGAAAGACCGGCCCCGATCTGCGCGCATGGCCCCTCCTTGCCTGCCGACCCCCCCATGGCGAGGGTTAAAATGGTCGCAACAAGCTTAACGGGGACCACGGCAGGGTTTATTCTGCCGAAGCGCTTATGGATCGCCTCTATCACCTTTTCTGTACCGTGGCCTTTTGCTTCAGGCGCGAGGTATTGTACCATCAATGTGCTCAGGAATAGCGCCAGCGGCAATAAAAGAAAATAATATTTATATGCGGTTGTGGCCGATACGCTGAGATCAAGGAGCTTAAGAAAGATAGCCGTTGCGCATCCCACAACGATGCCGACAAGCGCAGCGAGCAGCGACCATTTCAATATGCTGACGAACAGCACCGACTCTTCTAAGAATCTTTTACTCATCTTTTATACCGACGCAACAACACCTATTGTTTTATATATGTCAAATCCCGTAAAAAAGTAAAGCATTAAACCGGGATATTCCGCAAATCACCGATAACCAGCGAAAGAATGCCCGGACGGAGAGCGATACCGGGAAACCTTTTTTGGATATCGGGTTTTGGTTGCTGTTCGGCGGGGAAGAAAAAAAGGGACGCCCGCGGGCGTCCCTTTTTATGTTTCTTGTCAGGTGTTATTTTTTCAGATAGTCGGTGCAGAACTTCACAGCTTCTTCGCCGGGCAGGCCCTTCCCCTTGGCGGTCTTTATATAATCGTCAAGGATCGGCTTCACTGCTTTTGCCCATTTGGCATCCTCTTCCTTGGAGAGGGCGATGATCTTGTTGCCTCTCTTTTTGGTGAACTCATAGCCTTCCTTGTCGATCTCGTCCCACACCTGGCCCTGTTTTACTATCCATTCCTTGCTCACGTCCTCCATGATCTTCTGTACGTCGGGCGGCAGGGCATTCCATTTTGCCTTATTCATGACGATAAACATGCCTGTCGTATAAGCGGAACCGAAGTTCTGGGTCGTTGAGCTCACAACCTCGCCCCACTTCCAGCCCTGGAGGGCCTCGATAGGCGCCATTGCGCCTTCTGCAACGCCTGTGCGGAGGGCGTCATAGGTCTCAGGCATGGTGGTGCCCACAGGTGCTGCACCTAAAGCCTGGACGATCTTTGCGGCAAGACCGGTTGCCCTGATCTTTTTGCCCTTCAGTTCCTCCATCTTTGCTATGGGAGTTTTTGAATGGAGAATCCCCGGGCCGTGTGCGTGGAGGAAAAGCACCTTCACATCGGCCAGCTCTTTTGGCTGGAACTTCGCGTAGAAGGCGTTTATCAGGTTTGTTGCCTGTGCCCCGCTCTTGTAGCCCAGAGGAAGGTCTATGACTTCCATCATGGGGAATTTGCCCCGGGTGTACGCGAAGCAGCTTTCGCCGATATCCGCGATACCCTTCACAACGTTGTCATAGGTCTGTGCTGCAGGTGTCAGTGTGCCGCCCGGAAAGTAGGTGATCTTGACTTTGCCCTGTGCCCTTTTTTCTACCTCTTTGCACCATGCGTCAGCAAGAACGCTGTTCTTGTGCGGTGCCGGGAAGAAGTTCGAAAAATTGAGCGAGATAGCCTTCTGCTGCGCACCAGCAAGATTCGGCATGGAAATAAGGCAGATGGATACGACGAAGAATAAAAGAAAAAGCTTTACCCCTGAATGTTTCATACACAACCCTCCTGGAATGATGAGATTTTACACACTTTATAGTAAACCTGAATCAATTTGTCAACAAAATTGCCGCAATATTCGAAAATATAATATTTAAATTCATGATAATGAACATAAAACTTATCGTAATAAAATATTAAAATAATACCTTTTATTGTTTATGTAATAAAATTAATTTGAGATTTTCCTGAAACATAGCGAATCTAGCTACGTCAATCTTTTTAGTACATCGCCAATGTGCTCACGCATAAGCGTTGAGGCGCCCTTTGCATCTCCATCCTTAATACAGGTGGTTATCTTTTTGTGGAAATCAAGGATGACGCGGTGGTCTTCCAGGCTTAAACTGATCTTCTTGAATTCATCGTTCAGGATCATAGCAATGGCATCGATCACAAGGCAAAGCAATTGATTTTTTGAGGCCATCGCCACCACCTGATGCCAGTCGATATTCACAATAATCGGAATCTTGTTTTCCTGCATCGATTTGTCCCGCAGGGCAATCAAGGCCTCTAACTGTTTTATGTCTTCCTTAGTTCTTTTTGCGGCCGCGAGGGCTGCAATTCCCGGTTCGATAATCTCTCTAGTCTCTAGAAGTTCATGAAAACTGATCTTGTTCATTTTGATTATATCGTAAAGCGTATTGGAGAACGAACGCATTGCCTTGTCGATGACATATGCGCCGCCGAATACGCCTGTTTTTATGACAATAAACCCGAGCCGTTCCAGTGATTTCAAGGCCTCTCTCAGAGATCCTCTACTTACATTGAACATTTCCAGAAGGTGTTTTTCTGATGGCAGCTTTTCTCCCGGTTTATATACGCCGTCGATAATGCTCTTTTTTATCTGAAACACAACATTGTCCGAGAGTCTTCCTCTTTGGACCGTCTTAAATACAGACTTCATTTTACTGCCTGTCACAGGCGCACCTCATTATCAAATAGCAATTTTAATAAAGATAATAGAACTACGCTTTTCTGTCAAGACAATACTCTATGCAGCGGTAACCATTTTCTTAGTACTATCAACTACTTCTCTTTCCCGCCTAACCTGAGCGGACTATATTCAACCCCGATGTCTGCGTGTCATCTTCAACGCCCTCCCACCTTCTGAAAAGGTGGTGGTCGATGTCAAACTGGTCAAGAATCTTTCCTACCGTGTGATCAATGATATCTTTGATGGTCTTCGGTGCATTATAGAATGCGGGAACAGGCGGAAGGATAACACCTCCCAGGTCGGCAACCCTTCCCATCATTTCAAGATGGCCTTTGTGAAGAGGGGTCTCTCTTACCATGAGAACGAGCTTTCTTCTTTCCTTCAGGGCTACGTCTGCCGCCCTCACGATGAGATTGTCGTTGTATGAATGGGCAACGCCTGACAGCGTCTTTATCGTACAGGGGACGATCGCCATCCCATCGGTTTTAAAAGACCCGCTTGAGATGGAGGCTGCCATATCTTTTATATCATGTACCCGGCTGGCAAGTTTCTCTACGGTATTGACCTCGAAATCACTCTCTATGCATATGTTCCTTTTGGCCTGCTCAGAAAGGATCAGATGGGTCTCCACATTCAGCTCAGCCAAGACCTCAAGGAGCCGTATCCCATAAATGACGGCCGTTGCCCCCGTAATTCCTACCACTATCCTTTTCACGATACCTCCTGTTTTACTTTTTATTATTTTTTGACCCTCCACAACTTTATGGTAAGCAGGTTATAGCTGTCGGGGCAGTGAACTACCGCTTCATCGGTCCCCCAGGGATAGCTCCCGTCGAATTGCATCACCTGGAGCGTGGGAAATATGGCATGATAGAGAAAGCCACACATGCCCCCGGTATTCCAGCAACTGACATCGAACTGGTCTCCAACCTTGTGGCCTGCGTTGCATTGTCCTTTCAGGCCGACAACCTCTGCCTTGATCTTTCTTCCTAAACCAGGATCTTTTGCCATTGATTTACCTCCTGAGAATATTGTTCAAGTGGCGGTACCCGTTTTGTTTGCCACCACTTGTTTTAATATGACTTTCTTACCGTAATTTATACGCAATACAGGAGCTATACAACAGATGCCGATCAGGCTTGTAATTAACTCGGGGTAGACAAGCAAAGCCCCGCCCGCGAAAAGCAATACCTTTTCCCAGCGCGACAACGAAGTAAATAACCAATTTGACACAGCAGAAGAGAGGGCAAAAACCCCTATAGAACACGATAAAACCGTTATGGCAATTTTCAAGACGCTTCCTTGCAGCAGTATCGATTGCTCGTATATCATAACGTAGGGGATGATGAACCCAGCTATGGCATATTTAAATCCTGCAAAGCCTATCTTCACGGGATTATCTTCCGCTATTGCAGCCGTTGCGTAAGCGGCGACCGCGACGGGCGGAGTGACGGCCGAGATGCAGGCAAAGTAGACGAGGAACAGGTGGGCGGCTATTATCGGAATACCGAGAGTAGCTATCGCCGGGCCGCAAAGGACGGCAGTCAGTATGTACACAACTGGAAGCGGCATGCCCATGCCCAGTATGAGTGAGGCGATCATAGTCAGAAAAAGTGCCAAGAACAAGCTCTGGTGGGATACCGCAACAACTATGCTCGCAAATTTGCCGCCAAGTCCCGTCAGGACGATAGCGCCGACAACTATGCCCGCAGACGCACATGACGTTGCAACTGATATGGATGTCTTTGCTGTTGCCTCCAGCGCCTTAACAAGGCTGCCAAAATTCATGCGGGTTGTCTTCCGGAAAAAGCTTGCGAGAAAGATCAAAAAGGAGGCGACGACAGCACACAGAGCAGGGGCATAGCCCACGATCAGCAGTATTATGAGGACCGCAATCGGTCCCATGTATTGTAAACTTATGGGGATTGTTTTGATAAAACTCGGCAGTTCATTTTTGCGGAATCCTGTAATGCCTGTTCTGGACGCTTCAAAATAGACGATGAGAGAGCATGAAAAGAAATAGAGTATGGCCGGGAAGATAGCAGCCTTGCATATATCTATATACCTGGTACCGGTCATTTCGGCCATAAGGAAGGCTGCCGTTCCCATGACCGGGGGCATTAAAGCGGCGCCGGTGCAAGATACGGCGGTGATCGCGCCGGAAAATATGGATGTAAATCCTGTCTTTTTCATCATGGGGATGCTGAAGGAACCAACCGTTACCGCACTCGCTGTCGGGCTGCCAGTCATCGTACCGAAGAGGGCAGCTGAAAAATTACCGATGTGTCCCGCTGCGCCCTTCAGGCGACCCATCAATGACATTGATATATCGACGAAGAACTTTGCGGCGCCTGAGGCTTCGAGAAAGGCCCCGAAGAGCACAAACTGGATAACAAGCGTCGCCACAACCGCTATGGGTGTGCCGTGAATGCCGTCGAGCGTCAGGTACATTGATTCGATGATATCGCCGCCGGAGAATCCGCTATGGCTGAACATGCCTGGCAGGTAATTTCCGAAGTAGCAATATACGAGAAAGAATACCGCGATATAGACAAGGGGCATCCCGATTGTTCTGCGTGTTGATTCTAATACCAGTAAGATTGCCAGGATGCCAAGTCCGTACTCGATGGACGTCAGCTCTCCGACCATTGTAGGACGCACAGATATTGTCTGGTAATTTGCAACAACGTAAAATCCGACGACCAGCGACAACAGGGACAAGACAGCGTCGAAGATGGCAATATCTTTTCCCTTGCCCTTGAAAGGAACATAGAGAAAAGTAAGGCACATGAACAGCGAAAGTGTAATTGCGTAATTTGCAAGGGGCCTGGTGAGGCCGAAGAAGCCAATATACACATGGTACAAGGTAGCGAGAATCGCAATGACCTTTGCCACCTTCTTCATAACCGAATCAAATCTCATAATCCCCCTCCATTAAGGCTGATCCCCCAAGGGAACTTGCCTTTATCGGCGAGCAGGGGCTCCCGGCACGATGCCCCGTAGGATGCACAGCCCGGGAGCTCAGTGTAATTACATTATTTCAGAACGCCGATCTCTTTATAAAATTTTATTGCCCCCGGATGCAGAGGAACGCCCCCTGTGGACATCATGAAAGCGGGGTTTAACCCCTTCAGGACCACGTGGACGCTGGAGAGGTAATTGCGCTTTTCGTAGATTGACTTGGTGATCTTATAGACGAGGTCCTCGGGCAAATCAGCCTTGCAGGCAAGGATATTCCTGGCGGCTATCGTTGGAACGTCAGCATTTAAGAATTTATATGCGTTGGCGGGGATTATCATTTTGCTTGTTCCGAATTCCCTATTTAACGCACTTATAACCTTTTCACTCAAGGGGAGTATGGTTATGTCGTGCGTGCCCCCGAGTTCCACAAACTGAGTGGTAGGGACCGGGCTGCAGCCGCTTAAAGAATCGAGACTATCGCCCCGCATCAGGTTAATCGATTCCCCATAGCTGTTGAAAAAGATCTTGCCGCCCCAGCCTTGCAGCGCCTTATAGTCGAACCCATACTGCTCAAATATCCTCTCGCAGACTATTTCCATGAAATTGCCCTTCTTGTTGGGTGAATGGCGCAACTTGTACTGCTTTGCTTTTATATCTCCGAAGTCCTTGATCCCCGTCTTTTTAAGGATAACAAACTGAAAGGGCTCATCGAACAGGGCTGTGACGGCCTTGATGTTCTTCATCGGAGTTTTGTAGGGCTCTTTGCCGTTCAACGCGCTCATGGCCGTTGACGAGACGCCTATAGCAAGATCGGACGACCCCTTTTCCAGACGGATGAAATTAGTCGAGTCAGTGCCGGTAGTCGTTGATATTGAAGAGCCTGAAGGAAGGCTCCGCCTTAATGACTCGGCGACCCCTTCCGTTACGGCTGACCATGCCCCTCCTGCAGTACCGCCGCTTATCACTACCTTCACAGGTTTTTCTGCTGCGGTAGCCATAGATACTACCAGTAGGCATATCAGTAAAACAGAAAAAAATACCTTACCCATGCAAATACGATCTTTTTTCATTTCTTCCCCCTTCTTTTTTTATTTATTTTTCCCTGCTTCTCAAATAGTCTTAAGAGATCATTTTTTGCAACTTTTCCACGCTGATTCCGTGGTAATGAATCTAAGAAAATAATCTTTTTTGGTATCTTAAAATCGGGAAGCGTTTTTTTGCAATGGCCTATTATCTCGTCAGCGCTTGTACCTGCCCCTGTCTTTGCCACCGCAAAACAAACAACCTCTTCCCCGTAGATGCTGTCCGGCACCCCCAGCGTTGCTGCTTCACTGATCGCCGGATGCTCCATCACGCGTGACGTGATCTCCATGGGAGAAATATTGATGCCGCCCCGGATGATTAGATCTTTTTTCCTGCCCGTAATATAGATGTATCCTTCTTCGTCCTTGTAGCCCAAGTCGCCGGTTGGAAAACCATCCTCGGGGAACCGTTCGGTGTTGCCGTCATCCTTTACATAGCAAAGCCCCATGGATCTGCCACCTACGACCATTTCTCCAGCCTCGCCAGGCGCGCACTCGTTGCCCTGTTCGTTCAGGAACCTGATCTCCTTGTGCTTCATAGGAAGGCCAACGGAACCGACCTTGCGTCTGCCGGGAGGATTTCCTACCATCCATCCCGCTTCGCTCATCCCCATCATCTGCTGGATAGGAATCCCGTAAAGCTCCTCGAATCGCAGATGACTCTCCACGCTCAGTGGCGCCGAGCTTGAGGTTATATATTTCAGCGAGGACACATTGTCTCTTCCCAATTCAACGGGCTCATTTATAAGCATGTTGATGACGGCAGGAACGCCTGACGAGATTGTGATATCGTGTTTTTTCAGCCAATCGGGGAAATGTCTGCGGGAGAACTTTTTAGCGAGAAAAAGGGTGGCCCCGTTGAACATAGAGGAAAGCACTGTAAGAAGCTGTACAGATGCCCAGTTATAGGCCCGGTATTCGAGCACTCTATCCTGACTCGTCATCCCAGTCCTGTCGACAATCTCATCGGTCATATAGAAGAGACCTTCCCGCGATATATGGATTCCCTTCGGGGTTTCAGTTGTGCCGGATGTATAAAGGACAACACAGACATCCTCTTTTTTTATATTCTGTCCGTTAAATATTGGGTCGTACGTTATGATTTGTTTGAAAAAGCCGTCGCCGTCCTGTCCGGTCCCGTGCTCCGAAAATTTTATCCAATCCGACGATGGGCACTGATCCGCATCTAGGTTTAAGTCCTCATCAAAGAAGATAATTTTGGGCTTGACCATGTTGACGATGCGATAAAAGTTGCTTTCGCTTTCCTCAAAAAATATGGGATTTACAATTGCGCCATACTTTAATATCCCGAAATAGATAATAAGCGTTTCGATCGTATTTTTCCCGATGAGGCTTACCTTGTCGCCGGCAACAATCTTTTTTTTCCGCAGGAAACCGCTTATCTGGTTACAGTAAATGTTCATCTCGCCGAAGGTGACGCCCCTGCCTTGATCCAGGCTTTCGATGTAAATTTTATTTGTAAAGTTTTTAGCGTTGCGCTCGATTATTTGAGACCAATCTTGATAGACGTTTTGATTTTTCTCCTGTTCCAACAGAATAAACCCCCTTTCCATGGTAGGGGACCCCGCCCGTGTCGGGCAGGGTCCTGCAATATGCGTATCTAAAACCCTGTCCTCGCGAAGAGTTTCGCGTATTCTGCCTGAGGCGCCTTTCCCTTTGCTATCTGCTCGTCCGAGAACCATTTTTTCGGATCAACAACCTCGATCGGATATTTCGCCTTCTCG
>Ga0302252_1000224_pt1 | contig 63271 bp, 55 predicted proteins | sample AAG_RA_Leu_MG_FD_193511 | JGI IMG/M metagenome (GOLD analysis project Ga0302252, IMG submission 193511) | Enriched activated sludge microbial communities from anaerobic digester in WTTP, New Holstein, Wisconsin, United States - AAG_RA_Leu | ecosystem: Engineered > Bioreactor > Anaerobic >... | reverse complement strand
CAAGTGGTTGAAGGAGACCAAGGGTGCCATGGACAAGGGGATCAGCGTTGATAAGCGGGTTCCCACCGTTGGCGAGTGGCTGGAAACATGGTTGACCGAGTACAAGGCAAAGCAAGTCAGGCCGGCGACCATGGTTATCTATGAGAAGATCGTCAAACTCCACCTCATAGAGATTGCAGCTATCAAGCTGGACAAGCTGACCACCCACCAGGTGCAGCAACTACTGAACTCCCGGAGCGATAGACCCCGGACCTCCGAACAAATGAAGAAGGTACTCTCTCAGGCTTTAGACCTGGCGGTTAAACAGGGGCTAATCCTGCGGAACGTGGCTAAGTTGTCAGAGTCGGCCCGGTATGAAAAGCCACAGATTAAGCCAATGACCAGGGAGGAAGTCAGGCGATTCCTTGAAGCAGCTGCAGATCACCGGCTATACCCTGCCCTCTGCCTTATGGCGCAGACAGGAATGAGACGCGGGGAGGTTCTCGGGCTACGGTGGCAGGATATAAACCTCGGGAAGCATTATCTGGACGTCAATCAAAGCCTGATAACGCTTCCAGGCGGTGAGAGTGTATTCAACCCGCCAAAGACCGCCAAGGGCCGGAGACGAATCCCTTTATCGCCTCAGCTGGTGAAGATCCTCAAAGCATGGAAGGCAAAATCAACAGAGGAACGGTTACGCTGGGCGACGATATGGGAACGGCCGGACCTGGTATTCGTGAATGAGATTGGCGGGGTGATCGACAGCCACAACTTCAGCCGGACATTCCGCAAAGTTCGTGACCTGGCGGGACTATCGAAGGAATACCACCCTCATTCAATGCGGCATACCATGGCAACCCTACTGCTTGAGGAAGGGCAGCACCCGAAGGTAGTTCAGGAGATCCTCGGCCATGCGAATATTTCAATGACCTTGGACACGTACTCGACCGTTATTCCCGGGCTAAAAGAGGCAGCTATTGAATCCCTGGGCGACTTATTCGGACCGGCAAAACAGCCCGAAAAAGAGGGCAAAAAAAGCCAGTAACCCCGGAGTAACACCCAAACGGGCTAAAGGCTACATGGCTGGAAAAAAGAAAACAGCCCCGGAACCGTTGCCGGGACTGTGTTTTGGTTGGTGGGCGCGACAGGATTTGAACCTGTGACCCCCTGCTTGTAAGGCAGGTGCTCCCCCGCTGAGCTACGCACCCGGGATGGTGACCCCTACGGGATTCGAACCCGTGTAACCGGCGTGAAAGGCCGGTGTCTTAACCGCTTGACCAAGGGGCCTTGTTGGTGGGCCCACCTGGGATCGAACCAGGGACCTGCCGGTTATGAGCCGGTGGCTCTACCGCTGAGCTATGGGCCCAGACAGAATGTCACGAAACGAATTATAATACAGGCGCTGGTCCGCGTCAAGCCGCGTTCTTACTCCAGATAGTCGCGCAGTTTCTTGCTGCGGCTGGGATGACGCAGTTTGCGCAATGCTTTGGCTTCAATTTGTCGAATCCGCTCGCGGGTAACCCCGAATTCCTGCCCCACTTCTTCCAAGGTGCGGGCCCGGCCGTCATCCAGCCCGAACCGAAGGCGCAAGACTTTTTTCTCGCGCGGGGTCAAGGTTTTGAGCACTTCCTCCAGCTGCTCTTTGAGCAGGATAAAGGAAGCCGCCTCCGCTGGTGCCTGAGCTTCCTCGTCTTCAATAAAATCGCCTAAATGACTGTCCTCTTCTTCCCCGATCGGTGTTTCCAAGGATACTGGCTCCTGCGCGATCTTGAGAATCTCTCGGACTCGTTCCACCGGAATATCCATGCCGGCGGCGATTTCTTCGGGGAGGGGATCCCGGCCCAGTTCCTGCAGTAATTGCCGGGAAACTCGGATGAGTTTGTTGATCGTTTCGACCATGTGCACCGGGATCCGGATTGTGCGGGCCTGATCGGCGATGGCCCGGGTTATGGCCTGGCGAATCCACCAAGTGGCATAGGTGCTGAACTTATAACCTTTGCGGTAGTCAAACTTCTCAACCGCTTTAATCAAACCCAGGTTCCCCTCCTGGATCAGATCCAGGAAAAGCATGCCACGGCCGACGTAGCGTTTGGCAATGCTGACCACCAAGCGGAGGTTGGCCTCGGCCAGGCGCCGTTTGGCCTCTTCATCCCCTTGCTCCATCCGCTTCGCCAGATCGATTTCTTCCTCGGCGGTCAGTAATGAGACTCTTCCGATTTCCTTGAGATACATGCGGACGGGATCATCGATTCCGATGCCCTCCGGCACAGACAAGTCGGTGCTTTCATACTCTTCCTGAGGGGATTCGGCTTCCTGGCTTTCCAGAGGCTCAATCTCTCCGCTGTCCGGAATCACCTCGATTCCGATTGCCGCCAACTGTTCATAGATGTCTTCGATTTGATCAGTCGTCAGTTCGATTCCTTGTAATGCGTCCATTATTTCCCGATAGGTCAGGTTGCCCCGTTTTTTCCCTCTTTGCAACAGTTCCTTGACTATTTCCTGTTTATCCTGATCCTCCTTCATCGCCTACTCCCCCCTTTCCAATTGGTTTCTTTCATCTTGCAGAATCCTGCTTCGCTCGATGTCGCCATCGGCATAGGCAGATACTATTTCCTGGTAAAGATAGGCCATCTTTTGATTTCGGCTTTGCTCGTTTAATCGGTGCAGGCAATCTGCCACCGCCTTTTCCTGCTGTTGTGGAGTCAGAAAATGGTCAGCCGGCCGTTGCATCAGATACTGCAAAAAATCATTTCGAATCTCTTCGGCTAGCCCTTCCAGCAGCAGCGCCGCTGCTTTTGTCGAGGCATCCTTCACCGTGTTTTGATCAATCATGGCCTGGGCTATCGAACGAGCAGCGGTGCTGGGAAATATCGATACGCCATGTTTACCCAGAATGTTTCGGCGCACCTCCACACTTTCCACCATCAATGCCAACAGAATCCCCTCCGCTGCACTCCAATTGTTTGCTTTCGATACTGTTCGGGTCTGCTCCGCCCGAAATCCGGTCGCTGCCCCGGCGCTGGCCTTTGATTCCCGGACTCGCAGTTCGCGCCGGACCAAGTCTTCATTCAGCCGGAGATTTTGGGCTAGAAAGGCAATCGCCGCTTGTTTCTCAACTGGGCTGTCTGATTTTTCGTAGTCCCGCCTGATCTCGTGAATCACTTGAATCTTGGCCGTCATGGAAGTTCGGTCAGTATTCGCCAGCATGAGCTGCAAGCGAAAAACCAGATAGCCGGGTGCGGCAGCAATCAATTGCTGTAACGCCTCTGCCCCCCGCAATCGCAGGAACTCATCGGGGTCTTTGCCTTCCGGCAACAGCACCAGCCGCACCTGGCCGCCTAAATCCCGAATCAGGGAGCTCGCCCGGAGCGCTGCGTTTCGACCAGCTTCGTCGCTATCCAATATCAGCACGACTTCCTGCGCGACCCGCAGCAATTGCGCCGCCTGCTGAGAAGTTAAGGCTGTGCCCATGGTGGCCACCGCCGAAGTCAGGCCGTGGAGATGACAAGTCAAAACATCGAAATAGCCTTCCACCAGGATCGCCTGATTCTTTTCCCTAATCGCAGAAATCGCCCAAGGCAGGCCGTATAACAGCGTCTTCTTTTCAAAGTAGGGATTTTCAGGAGAATTGAGATATTTTGGCTCTTCTCCCGCCAGGGCCCTTGCCCCGAATCCGACTACTCGGTTCCCGGTTTCAATGATCGGAAACATAATCCGATTCCGAAAACGGTCGTAATACCCGCTGCCCTTCGCCCTGGCCATGATGAGTCCAAAATGCTCCAATTCCTGGGGGGTAAATCCCTCGCGCACCAAATGCACGAGAATGCGGTCCCAGGCCGCCGGAGCAAAACCCAAGCTGAATCGCGCAGTCGCTTCCGCCGGGATGCCTCGGTCCAGTAAATATGTTCTTGCCGGCAGAGCCGATTCCTCCTCGGCCAGACAACGGGCAAAAAAATCTGCGGCTCTCTGATTCAAAGTCAGGAACCGTTCTCGTTCGCTCCTGACTCGCGCCGCCCCCGAAAAATCCACCGACCTTATCGCGATGCCGGCTCTTTCCGCCAGCCTGCTTACAGCTTCGCCTTGCGTCAGGTTGTCCAGCAAACGGACAAAGGTGAGCGCATTCCCTCCTTTTTGGCAGCCAAAACAATAAAACAACTGCTTTTCAGCGGACACCGAAAAGGATGCGGTCTTTTCTGCATGGAAGGGACATTTCCCCCAATAATCTTTCCCTCGTTTCTGCAGCAGCACCCTTTCTCCGACGACTTCAACAATATCGTTTTTATCCAATATTTCCGCGATCAGGTCTTCGCGTTCCCGCATACCCATTTCTCATCACCATTTTATTGCCCAGCGGGTCAGTGAATAGTTATTCGCCACACCCCCAGGTTTTCCTCTTTTATCCCTTTTTTTCACCATCGGCCTCGGGCTTATTCGTCCCGAACCAGCCAGGGCAGCGGGAGAAAGAGCTTTTCGTACAATTTTAAGGCATAGCGGTCGGTCATCCCGGCAATGTAATCGATTACTGCCCGTTCCGGATTCGGGGCAGTAAGATGTTGTTTGAATTGCTGCGGTACCAGTTCCTCATGTTCCAGGAGATGCCCATATAACCGTTGGATGACCCCCCGAACTTTGAACTCCTCGATTTTAGCTTTAGATCCGATATAGACATATGCAAAAAGAAAATTGCGGAGCTCTTCCATCGCCCCGGCCACAGCTGCGCTCATGGTGATCGCGGATTGTCCGTGGCTGTTAGCGATCAGATCGGTGACCAGCGTATTGATCCGGGAACGCTTGCTGAATCCCAGCACCTCCAACGGACTGCCGGGTAGTTGATCGTGGTTGATGATGCCCGCTCTGATCGCATCATCGATATCATGGTTGATATACGCAATTCGGTCACAGACTCTTACGATCTGGCCTTCCAGCGTCGAAGGCGCCTGCTCTCCGGTATGGCAAAGAATCCCGTCCCGCACTTCCCAGGTCAAGTTCAATCCTCTTCTGCTCTCGGTCAATTCCAGTTCATCAACCGTTCGCAAACTTTGCTCATTGTGCCGAAATCCTCCCGGCAACAGACAGTGCAAGGCATCTTCGCCGGCATGCCCGAACGGAGTATGACCCAAATCGTGCCCCAAGGCAATCGCTTCCGTCAAGTCCTCATTCAAGCGCAGGGCCCGGGCCACCGTCCGGGCGATTTGGGCGACTTCCAGTGTATGGGTAAGCCGGGTGCGATAATGATCTCCTTCCGGAGCGATGAAGACTTGGGTTTTGTATTTAAGCCGGCGGAAGGCTTTGGAGTGAATGATCCGGTCTCGATCCCGCTGGAATTCAGTGCGAACCGGGCAAAGAGTCTCCGGTTCGCGCCGTCCCCGGGTTGCTTGGCTAAAGACGGCATACGGTGCCAATAACTGTCCTTCCCGTTCTTCGAAATATTCTCTGATCCTAGCCATGACTGATCCTCCCCCCGGTTCTAACCGTTCTGAACGGGGAATTACTGGTTCTGCAACGTCATCGGTAGTAATTCGCCGCCCACCCCGGTAATTTCCTTCCCGGTTGTCTTGGCTGGCTGCTCCAGGTACACTGTAAACAGGAGGTGAAAATATGTTCAATAAAATTCTGGTCCCGGTTGACGGATCTCCCTCTTCCCTGCACGCTGTCGAATCTGCCGCCAAGATGGTCGTTGAGGGCTGCGCCCGGGAACTGACTATTTTGCATGTCACGTTATATCCCAAAGATGTTCTGATGGTGGAAGGCTTCTCCAGCCGCTTCGATTACCCCCAGTTCCAGCAAGAAGTGATGGAAAAGATCAACGAAGTCGGCCGCCAAATAATTGAAAAGGCCAAAGCCAAGGTTCCTCCCGAAGTCCCAGTGACATCCCGGCTGGAAAACGGCCCTCCCGCTGAAACCATTTGCGAAGTAGCGGAAAAAGGCGGATTTGACCTCATCGTGATCGGCCACCGCGGGTTAGGTCGAATTCAGCGGCTGCTGCTGGGCAGCGTTAGTACCAAAGTTACCACCATTGCTCCTTGTTCCGTATTAGTCATAAAATAAAAAGGGATTCGCTCCGGTACAGAGAGAATCCCTTTTGTCGCTTACGCCGGCCGTGTTCAGAATGCCACGGTTCCCAACACCCGATACATCCTGGCCAGTGCTTCAGTCAAACGGTCTTTCTCCTGGGTGAGAGCGATGCGAAAATATCCGTCTCCGTAGTTTCCATACCCAATCCCGGGAGTGATGATTACATCCGCCTGTTCCAACACCAGCTCGGCAAATGTACTGGAGTTGTACCCCTTGGGCACCGGGGCCCAGACATAGATGCTGGCTTCCGGAGCCTGTAACTTCCAGCCCATCTTATGCAATCCGGCCATAACTACGTCCCGGCGTTCCCGATAGACCTGCCGCATCTCAGCCACGCAGTCCTGAGGACCGGCGAGAGCAGTGATCGCCGCGTATTGAATTGCCTGGAATACACCGGAATCGACGTTGGATTTAAACTTGCCGAGCACTTCGACTACTTTCGGATTGCCCACCGCCCAGCCAACCCGCCATCCGGTCATGTTGTAGGTCTTGGATACCGAGTGGAACTCTATCCCTACTTCTTTGGCCCCTTTGATCTGCAGGAAACTTGGCGGTGGCTGCTGGCCAAAATAGACTTCGGAATAGGCGGCATCATGGCAAATCAATACCTGATGCTTCTGCGCAAATGCAACCGCTTCTTCATAAAATTCGAGCGATGCGACTGCTCCGGTCGGATTATTGGGATAGTTGATGAACATCATTTTCGCTTTGGCGGCAATCTCCGCCGGGATGTCCGCAAACCGAGGCAGAAATCCGTTTTCTTCGCGCAAAGGAACTGCATAGGGCTGGCCATTAGCCAGGATTGCTCCGATATTGTAAACCGGGTAGCCGGGATCCGTCACCAATGATATTTCTCCCGGATTGAGAAAGCAAAAACTGATGTGGGCGATGCCTTCTTTTGAACCCAACAGGGAAACTATCTCCGTTTTGGAATCGACCTCTACTCCAAATCGTAGCTCATACCACTGGGCAACCGCCTGCCGGTACTCCAACAGACCCACCGAACTCGGATACTGGTGATTAGCCGGTTTTGCCGATTCCTCCACTAACCGATCAATGATATGCTGCGGAGTCGGGCGGTCCGGGTCGCCGATGCCCAAGCTGATCACGTCTTTCCCCTGCGCTTTAGCTTCTGCGATCTTCGCTTCAATCCGCGCAAAGAGATAGGGAGGCAGACTCTGTATCGCTCTCGCTTCTTGCATTCTGGTCATTCTCCTTTTTACGCTTAAATATCCGGCCATTTCCCTTCGAAAACATATTGTGCCGGACCGGTCATAAAGACTCGGCCGTCTTCCGCCCATTCAATTTCCAGTCGGCCCCCCGGCAAATCGACGGCAACCGCACGTTCCGCCAAACCATTGAGTACCGCCGCCACCGCCACTGCACAAGCCCCAGTTCCACAGGCCAAGGTTTCTCCAGCTCCCCGTTCCCAGACCCGTACCTTCAGTTCCCGCGGCGAGATCACCTGGACGAATTCCACATTGGTTTTCTTGGGAAAGCGTGGATGAACTTCAATTTCCGGTCCCAACCGGTAGAAATCCACCGATTCCAACGTCGGAACAAAAACCACGCAATGCGGATTGCCCATGGAAACCGCGCTGAACTGCAGCTGACTCGTTTCCAGCTCCAATCCTTCGTTAACCACCGGAGTTGCTTGCGAATGCACGGGGATTTGTGCTGCCTCCAACACTGGTATTCCCATATCGACTCGAACCAGGATTTGTTCCAGGCCGTTTTCTTCTGAAAACAATAATTGGGTCTTTTTGATTCCCGCTTTGGTTTCGATCGTCATTTCGGAATTGAGGATCATGGTTCGTTCATATAGGTATCTGCTCACACACCGGATTGCATTGCCGCACATTTCCGCTTCCGAGCCGTCCGGATTGAATATCCGCATCTGGAGATCAGCGTAATCGGAAGGAAGAATCAGAACCAGTCCATCGGCGCCCACTCCCAGCCTTCGGTCACAGATTCGCTGCGCCAGCAACGGCCAATCAATATCCGGTTCCGCCATAATGAAATTCATGAGCACGAAATCATTACCCAATCCATGCATCTTGACAAAACCCAAGGCCATGTTCTCACCCTCCTGCTCTCAAACTTTTATTATTATATCATCCCGCTTATACCCAGAAAATTTATTTTTTCACTGGTCGGCAGTATAATGCAGCTAAGACCGCAGCCTTGTTTCTGCCTGCTGCGGGAAAGGAGATTTTACTATGGTTTTTTTCCCCCGCCTGTTCACCCCTGGCCAAATCGGCCGGGTCCGATTGAAAAACCGAATTGTCATGCCTTCGATGTACACCGGGCTGGCCACGATCGAAGGTGAAGTCACCGCCCAAATGATTGAGTACTATGAAGCCCGAGCCCGCGGCGGCGCCGGACTGGTCATCGCTGAAGTAGCCTGTGTCGATCCCCCGCTGGGACGCCAGGGCTTTCAGGATCTGGGCATTGATCATCCCCGTTATCTGGCCGGATTGAATGAATTGGTTGAAGCTGTTCACGCCCATCAGGCTGGAGCATTTATCCAGCTGTTTCACGCCGGCCGACAGGTTTCTCCGCTCGTCGCACAGGGACTGACCCCGGTTGCACCCTCTCCGCTTCCATGTAAAGTACTGGGTCTCCAGCCCCGGGAACTGAGCCTACCCGAGATTAAAATCCTGATCGGAAAATTTGTTCAAGCCGCCGCCCATGCCCAGATCGCCGGTTTTGACGGGATCGAAATCCATGCCGCTCATGGTTATCTGTTGAGCGAATTCCTCTCACCTTACACTAATCGCCGGGAAGACAATTATGGTGGAAGCCGGCAGAACCGAATGCGAATTCTCTTAGAAATTATTGAGGGAATCCGGGATAAGCTCGGCGATTATCCAATTTCGGTTCGACTCAATGCTTCCGATTTCCTTCCCGGCGGCATTGAGCTGGATGAAAGCCAAGAAATAGCATCGCTACTCGAGGATGCGCAAATCGACGCCTTAAATATATCCAGCGGCATGTACGAATCCGGCCTGACTTCAATTGAGTCTGTCTCCTATCCGGAGGGTTGGAGGGTCTATCTGGCCGAAACAATCAAGCAGGTTGTTTCGATTCCCGTTATCACCGGCGGTGTGATTCGCAATCCTCAATTTGCGGAAAAAATTTTGGAGGAGAGAAAAGCCGATTTTGTCTTCATCGGACGAGGCCTGCTGGCTGATCCCGACTGGCCGAACAAAGCCCGCCAAGGAAAGACGCTCGACATCCGTCCCTGCGTCTCCTGCAACACCTGCATCAATCGTGATTTCAGCGGCCTCCACATCCGTTGCGCAGTAAATCCCTTCACCGGACGCGAAGCCCGCTTTCGCAATGAAAATCCCGCTCCGCCAAGAAAATCAGTACTGGTAGTCGGCGGCGGACCGGCCGGTTTGCAAGCCGCAATCGCCTTCAGCCGGCGCGGCCATAGTGTGGAGCTGGTGGAAAAAAGTGATAATCTGGGTGGATTGTTAAATCTAGCCGGACTTCCGCCTCACAAGCAGCGTTTGAGCTTATTTCGAGAATACCTGCTGCAGCAGATTGTGCAGCTCCCAGTCAGGATTTCGGTCAACACTGAGGTCAATATCGACCTGATCCGGGAGAAACAGCCGGACGTCGTAGTCTTGGCCAGCGGTTCGCTGCCGTTGGTCCCGGATATTGAAGGTTTGCATGAAATTGAAGTACTGGACGTGGAGGACGTGCTCCTCAATGACCAGGAACCCCGTGGCAAGCAAGTGGTGGTAGTCGGCGGCGGCCGCAACGGCTGTGAAGTCGCGGAAGTACTAGCCCTGCGGAACAATCAGGTTACAATTGTCGAGATGAAGCCGCTCCTGGCGGCTGACATGGAAAAGAAAAATCGACGGGATTTACTTGAACGTTTGAAGCAGCGGAAGATTTCGGTCTTGACCTCGCAGCAGGTCTTGACCGTTCAGGACGGACTGGCTTTTATTCATAATTTGAATACCGGCCAGAAAGCGGAAATCGCGGCCGAGGTCATCGTTATGGCCACCGGATACGCTCCTCACAATGCGTTATTGGAAGAATTGGCCAAATTCCCCTGTTCAATCATTACCATCGGCGACGCCAGTCGCGTCCGGGGACTGGAATCGGCTATCCTGGAGGGGGAAATGGCCGCTCACAGTTTATCGCAATAACAACCGCGACCAGCTGGCACCGAGCAAAGCAACGAGCAGGATGTCTCCGGACATCCTGCTCGTTGCTTGTCGACGATGAATCGAAATGCGAGGTCCGCCTAGCGTTGACGGAGTACTGCCTGGGCCGCCGCCAGACGTGCGATCGGCACTCGGTAGGGTGAACAGCTGACATAATCCAAGCCGATGAGATGGCAGAATTCAATTGAATTCGGCTCGCCGCCATGCTCGCCGCAGATGCCGATCTCCAACTCGGGTCGGGTTTGTCTGCCCAGCTTGACTCCCATCTGCATCAGTTTGCCGACTCCTTCCCGATCCAAGACCACAAATGGATTCTCCTTAAGCAGTTTCAGTTCGACGTATTGGGCCAAGAACTTGCCTTCGGCATCGTCCCGGCTAAAGCCGAAAGTGGTTTGGGTCAAGTCATTGGTTCCGAAAGAGAAGAACTCTGCTTCCTGAGCAATTTCGTCGGCGATCAGGCAGGCGCGGGGCAGTTCGATCATTGTTCCGATCTTATATTCAAAATCAATAGCCCGCTCTTTCTTAACTTCCGCTGCTACTTGCTTAATAATTTCGGTAAGAAACACCAATTCCGACCGGCTCATAATCAATGGGATTTCCACTTCCGGCTGAACCGCATACCCTTCCCGAATCAGATCCGTAACCGCCTGGAAGATAGCCCGCACTTGCATGGCATAAATTTCAGGGAAGGTGATACCCAGCCGGCAACCCCGATGCCCCAGCATCGGATTGAATTCAGAAAGAGCATTGACCTTGCGCAGGAGACTCTCCAGCGCCACGATTTCTTTGACATCACCATGCGCCACTTTGAGCTTGGTGATTTCAACCAGCAGTTCCTCACGGTTGGGCAAGAATTCATGAAGCGGAGGATCAAGCAGGCGGATCGTAACCGGCAGCCCGTGCATCGCCTTGAAAATGCCGTAGAAATCCTGCTCTTGCATCGGCAGCAGCTTTTTCAATGCTCCCTGTCGTTCTTCCAAACTGTCTGCCAGAATCATTTGCTGGACCATCGGCAACCGATCTTGAGCCATGAACATATGCTCGGTTCGACACAATCCGATCCCTTCGGCTCCGAATTCCCGAGCCCGCTGGGCGTCTTCCGGAGTATCGCCGTTGGCCCGGATTTTCAGTCTCCTGATCGTATCCGCCCAGCCTAACAGCTGGCCCAGTTCATGGCTGGAACTGGGATCGACCAAGGGCACTTCGCCCACATAGATATTGCCCGTGGCTCCGTCCATGGAAATGATTTCTCCCTGTCGGACCGATACTCCATTCACTTCCAGCCGAGCTTCGCTGTAGAAGATGGCAACTGATTCGGCGCCGCAAATACAGGGTTTGCCCATGCTACGGGCCACCACCGCCGCATGGCTGGTCATGCCCCCCCGGCTGGTCAGAACTCCCTGCGCCATAACTATACCGTGAATGTCATCGGGAGTGGTTTCGGTCCGGACCAAAATAACCTTTTGTCCTGCTTTGCCCAGCCGCTCCGCGTCGTCGGCGTTGAATACCACAGTTCCGGTCGCCGCTCCCGGAGAAGCCGGCAGGCCGCGGGCCAAGATCTCCAGCTGCGCTGCCGGATCAATTTGCCGGTGCAAGAGCTGGTTCAATTGATTGGGATCCACCCGCAAGAGCGCCTCTTCCTTGCTGATCAATCCTTCCTTAACCATGTCCAGGGCAATCCGAATTGAGGCTGCGGCGGTGCGTTTGCCGGTCCGAGTCTGGAGCATATAGAGCTTTGACTTTTCGACGGTAAACTCGATATCCTGCATGTCCCGATAATGATTTTCGAGTATATCACAGGTTTTGACGAACTGCTCGAAGATGACCGGGAACTCCGCTTGCAGACTGGAGATCGGCTGTGGAGTTCGAATCCCGGCGACCACATCTTCCCCCTGAGCATTGACTAAAAATTCGCCAAACAAATCTCTTTCCCCGGTTGACGGATTTCGGGTGAAAGCAACTCCAGTCCCGCTGTCGCTACCCATGTTGCCGAACACCATGCATTGCACGTTGACGGCTGTCCCCAAATCATCGGGAATCTTGTTGAAGCGCCGGTAGACGATCGCCTTTTCGTTGTCCCAGGAACTGAATACCGCCTGGATCGCCATCAAGAGCTGCTGGTATGTATCCTGGGGGAAATTCTGACCAGTGCTCTTTCGGACCACTTCTTTATACTCTTCCACAAGCATTTGCAGAGCAGCGGCATCGAGCGCCGAATCCAGGGCTACTCCCGCCATCTGCTTATGACGGTGAATGATATCTTCAAATTTGTGGTGCTCGACGCGCATCACCACGTCAGCAAACATCTGAATAAAGCGGCGATAACAATCGAGAGCAAAGCGTTCATTGCCGGTGGCCCGCGCCAATCCTTTGACCGTTGCGTCATTCAGGCCCAAATTGAGGATGGTATCCATCATGCCCGGCATCGAAACCGGAGCCCCGGAACGAACGGAAACCAGCAAGGGATTTTCTTCATCACCGAATTTTTTTCCCACTTGTTCTTCCACAAGCGGCAGTTTCGCCAGCAACTGCTCTTCCATGCCAGCGGGAAACTGCTTGCCGGCTTTGTAATACTCCAGGCAGGCTTCGGTTGTAATGGTCAATCCCGGGGGAACCGGCAGACCAATTTTGGTCATCTCCGCCAATCCCGCTCCCTTGCCGCCCAGAAGGTCCCGATTCTTGCCGTCGCCTTCTTGAAATAAATAAACGTACTGTTTACACTCCCCCATGACGATCCCCCTTGTGATGTATTGTATCCAAGATATGGCTGGCTGTTTCTTCAACCGCCTTATTGGTAACGTCAATGACTTTACACCCTAATCGTTTCATCGTCGTTTCGGCATACTCAAGTTCGGCATAGATCCGCTCTAAGCTGGCATAGCTGGCATTAGGCGCCAAGCCCAGCGTTTTTAACCGTTCGGTGCGGATGGCGTTCAGTTGCTGCGGCCGAATAATCAGCCCGATAATCTTATGGGAAGGAACTTCCATCAATTCCCGAGGCAGCGGAACTTCCGGTACCAGCGGAACATTCGCCACCTTCAGCCGCTTATTGGCCAAATACATGCTGAGCGGAGTCTTGGAGGTGCGAGAAACTCCGACCAGAACAATATCCGCCAGCGGAAGCCCACGGGGATCCTTACCGTCATCGTATTTGACCGCAAATTCAATCGCTTCCACCCGTCGGAAATATTGTTCGTCCACTTGCCATAATAGACCCGGCTGCAATTTCGGCGGACGATCGGAATGGGAAGCGAGCGCTTCAATCATCGGTCCGAGTACATCCACAATATTGACATTGTATTCACTCGCCATTTCGATCAAGCGCTGCCGCATTTCCGGGACTACCAAAGTATAGGCCAACACCGCATTTTGCCGGCTGGCTTCCTCAATGACCTCTTTCAGTTGACTGAGCGTATTGACGTACGCTACCGGGTAAATTTCAATGCGATCGCCGTCAAATTGACTGGCCGCGGCCCGAGCCACCATTTCTGCGGTTTCACCGAGGGAATCCGATATCGCATAAATAACCGGAACTCTACTTTTCGGCATATCACACACTCCCAATTATTACTTATACCATATCGAGCGGCTTCCAAACCATTGCCGTAAAAAAGAGCTGACAGATATACGATCAGACTATCACAATTTTAGTGAAATCGGCCACTTTCCGCCCTAATTCGCTAACTCCGCGCAAAAGCGCCAGGCGATTCTGACGAATTGCCGCATCTTCCACCATCACCATAATGCCTTCAAAAAACTCCGCAACCGGCTGCTGCAGTTGGGCCAAACAGACCAATGCTTCGGCTACCTGCCGGTTCTCGAGCGCCGAATCCATTGCGATGCCGGTTCGACTGCTGGTTTGGAACAGATTGCGCTCGAACTCGGTTTCGAAGAGCTCGGGATTGACCGCCGCCGCTCCGGCATGAACCGCAAGATTATGGGCTCGGGTGAAGGCGGTGATCAGATCCGAGAATTGTGCCGTACCCTTTAACTGTTGCACTGCCGCAGCCCGTCGGAACAAATCGGGAACGTTGCTGAATCCCGCTGCCAGCACCGCATCGGCTACATCATAGGTTATACCCTGCTCCAACAGCATCCCCCGTAACCGCAGGCGCATGAATTCCATGATCTCCCGTTCCAGTTCAGTTCTTTCCAGCCGCAGATTAACCGCTGGATCAGCCGCATATAATTCGTAAGCCTGCTCAATCAGATCATTCAGGATCAATTCCAATCCCCGCTCGCGCAGAATCGTGCATATTGCCAGCGCCTGCCGCCGCAGGGCGTAGGGATCCTGGGAGCCGGTCGGTTGAATCCCCACCGCAAAACATCCCACTACCGAATCCAGCTTGTCGGCAATGCTGATCAGCACTCCTAACGGCGCTGCCGGTAATTGGTCGCCTGAAAAGCGCGGCAGGTAATGCTCCCGGATGCCAGCCGCTACTTCCGGCTTTTCACCGCTGCGCACAGCATATTCCGATCCCATGATGCCCTGCAGTTCCGGAAATTCGTACACCATTGCAGTGACCAGATCGGCTTTGGCCAGCAATGCTGTGCGGTCGGCATCCTGGCGCATCTGCGCCGACCAGCCTAGACGGTTGGCTAGGATCTCAGCCAACGCTCGAATCCGTTCGACTTTGGAAGCCATTGAACCAAGATTTTCTAAAAAGACAATGTCTCCCAAACGCGGCACCAAATCCGCCAACGGTTGTTTCAAATCTTCCTCGAAAAAGAAGCGGGCATCGGCCAGCCGGGCTTTCAGGACTTTTTCATTACCAGCGGCGACGATCGCCAAATGCTGGTCGGTTCCATTGCGCACTGCAATAAATTTGGGCAGCAGTCGATCCTGCTGGTCCCAAATCGGAAAATAGCGCTGATGTTCCCGCATCGGTGTGATCAGCACCTCCGCCGGCAATTCCAGATAAGATTCCGGAAAGTGTCCGCACAAAGCGGTGGGATATTCTACTAAGTAAGTAATCTCTTCCAGCAGGTCTTCATCTGTTTTCACGATTCCGCCTTCAGCCGCTGCCAGGCTGAGCACCTGCCGCCAAATCATGTCCCGCCGCCGGACTTGATCCACCACCACATGATTCGCTGCTAACTGCTCCATGTAGTGATCCGCCTGTTCAAGCGTGATCGCCCCCTGGCCAAGAAAACGGTGGCCATACGTCACTCGCCCTGACTCCAGGTCTTCCAGGCGGAAAGGAATCACCTCTTGCCCCAGCATCGCCACCAGCCAGTGAATCGGCCGGGCAAAGCGAAAATCCGAATAGCCCCAGCGCATCGGTTTGGGAAAGGCCAAGGCATGAATGAAGCTGGGCGCAAGTTCCGCCAGAACCTGAGGAGCCGGTCGGCCTTCTTCCCGCTTGACGGCGAACACATATTCGCCGGCCGGAGTCGCCCGAATTTCCAGATCGGAGACGTCCACGCCGCTGTTCCGGGCAAATCCAGCAGCGGCTTTGGTCGGCCGGCCTTGTTCGTCAAACGCCACTTTTCGAGCCGGCCCTTTGATTTCCAGCTGCTGCTGCCGCTGCTGATCCGCCATTCCTTCGACAATCAAGGCCAATCGGCGGGGAGTACCCATTGTCCGCACTTCCTGGTAATCCAGCCGTTCCCGGTTTAATCCCTGGATTGCCAGATTCTTCAATTGTTCCAAGGTGGAAGCCATAAACCGGGCGGGAATTTCCTCAGAGCCGATTTCAAGCAGAAAGGTCTTGCTCACACGCATCCCTCCTGAAGATTAAGATTCAATTGCCGGCGAAGCGCTTCGTCTTTGAGCAGCGGATAGCCGAGCCGAGTCCTTTGGCCCACATACCCTTCGGCACACAAACGTGCCAGGTGCCGGACCCGAGTGATAAACGCTGTTCGCTCGTTCACGCTGATCGCCCCCCGGGCATCGAGCAGATTGAACGTGTGAGAACATTTTAAAACGTAATCAAAGGCCGGTTGGACCAGGCCGATTTCAATTACTCGCAACGCTTCCTTTTCATACATGTCAAACCAAGTAAACAGGGACTCAATATCGGCCACTTCAAAGTTGTATTTGGAATAATCAACCTCTCCCTGATGATGCACATCGCCATAACTGATCCCGCTGACCCATTCGATGTCAAAAACACTGTCCCGTCCCTGGATGAACATAGCCAGCCGTTCCAGACCATAAGTTATTTCCGCACAGACCGGCCGGCAATCGATGCCGCCGCATTGCTGAAAATATGTGAATTGAGTTATTTCCATCCCATCGAGCCATACTTCCCAGCCCAGCCCCCAAGCCCCCAAGGTCGGCGATTCCCAGTTATCCTCCACAAACCGGATGTCATGTTCCTCGGCTCGAATGCCCAGACGGTAGAGACTTTGGAGATACTGTTCCAACACATCCCGGGGCGACGGTTTCAGGATTACTTGATACTGGTAGTAATGCTGAAGTCGATTGGGATTTTCGCCATAGCGGCCATCTGTCGGCCGCCGCGACGGTTCGACATACGCAACATTCCAAGGCTCCGGTCCCAGCACCCGCAAGGCGGTTGCCGGATTCATCGTTCCCGCACCCTTTTCCATGTCGTAGGGCTGCTGGATAATGCATCCCCGGTCCCCCCAGAACTGATTCAGGGTCAAGATCAGTTCCTGAAAATTCACGTTATTCCCCCCTTAATTAAGAGAGCCCCCCAGTCCTCTGCTTTGATTGCAGGGACGGGAGGCATTCCCGCGGTTCCACCCTGATTGGCTGTTGCCCACTCTTACATTATCCAAGCTTTACTCACCGACGGCATCAGCTGCCGGCTTTCCTCTTGCTGCTCCAGGAGGCCTTGGTCAGGGCCGGCTACCGGTTTCCACCCTCCCGGTTCTCTGTTGAAGCCCACTCCCCAATTACTCGTTCCCTTCATGGCAGGTTCATATTCACTTGCTTGTTGATACCTGAATCTAAGGGTATCAAACTCCCTGGGGGCTGTCAATCGGAGCCAGCTGCTGCAGGAAGATTCTGCTGGACAAATTGGTCTGCAGGTGAAACGCCCACATCGATTCGATCAGGGAGCTGATTTCCCGCTGATTGCCGGCCGATAATTGGATCCGGAACACAGTGTTGCGGTTGCTGCGGTTCCACTGCCGAAGGATTGCTAGGGAGGCGGGGGAAAGCCATTGCCAATTGACTTTTTTTTCATGCCCCCGGCACTCCGGACAAATCAGCCCTCCCCGCAAGGGGTCAATAGCCATCGCCCCGCCGTCGTGCTCCCGGATTTCCCGATCACAGTCGACACAGTGCTCAATTCTTAGTTGAAAACCGAGCAGATTGATCAACTGCCATTCAAAATTCAGAGAAATGCGGTTTAATTGAGACGTCTCCGAAGCCGCCCGCTCCATCTGCTGGAATGTCTGCAATGCCAGCCGGAAAGCCCCTGGATGGGCTTCTCCCTCCGGCACCACGCAGGCCAGTAGATCAGCCCAGTACAATCCGTACGCCAATTTCTCCAGACTTTCGCGCAGTCGGTAGGTATGGATGGGCTGGCACCCGGCCAGTCGGTTCCAGTTGCGGCCATGATGAACCATGATCAGGCTGTGGGTGAACGTTTGGATTCCCGCCCGCAGACGGCTCTTCGGCCGGTGCACCCCTTTGGCCAATACCCGCAGTTTACCTTGATCGGGCGTAAGCAGTGTAACCAGCTGGTCAACTTCACCCAAATGGCGCAGGTTTAAAGCCAGCGCTTCGGTCTTACGCAGGACCATCGGCCATCCTCCACTCTCGAAGCAGAGTCAGCCCGGCGCTGGTTCCGATCCGATCCGCACCGGCCTCCAGCAGACTCAGCGCCTGGGTCAGGGTCCGCACCCCGCCGGCGGCTTTGATCCCGGTCTTGGCTGCCAGCACCCGGCGCAGCAATCGCACATCCTCCACCGTCGCCCCGCCGCTGCCGAATCCGGTCGAAGTCTTGATCATGTCGGCACCGGCTTGCTCGGCTAGCAGAGCAGCGGTTTGTTTTTCCCTCTCGGTCAGCCAGCAGGTCTCGATAATCACTTTAAGCAGCCGGCTGCTCCCAGTTTGGTGGACTAATTCCGCCACAGCGGCGATTTCTTGAGCAACCTGCAGCTCAGCTCCGCTCTTCAGCCATCCCAGATTGATAACCAGATCGATCTCTCGGGCACCGCGGCTCAGCGATTCTGCGGTTTCCGTCAATTTGCTCAATAGACTGTTCCCCCCCAGCGGGAATCCGACCACCGTACAAACAACGGTTGCAGAGGCCACACAGAGCCGGTCGGCCAGGCTCACCCAACAGGGCAGCACACAGACCGCGGCAAATTTCGCCTGCACAGCTTCGCGGCAGAATTTTTCCACTTCGGCTTGAGCCGCTTCCGGCCGCAATAGCGTCTGATCAATGCAGCGGGGGGAAAATCTCATAGCGAATAACCTAGATTCCGCAATTGTTTTCCGTCCTCCCGCCAGTCTTTTTTGACTTTAACCCACAAATCCAAATACACCTTGTTGCCCAACAGCTGTTCAATGCCGGCTCGGGCCTCTTGCCCGATTTGCTTCAGCATCCCGCCGGAGCGCCCGATCAAAATCCCCTTCTGGGAATCTCGCTCAACATAGATCAGAGCCCGAATGTAGAGCAATTCTTCGGTCCGCAGTGTCAGTTCGTCAATAACCACCGCTATCGAATGGGGTATTTCCTCCCTGGTCAGAGTAATTACCCTTTCCCGGATTAATTCCCCCACCACAAATTTTTCCGGCTGATCGGTAACCATTTCCGTCGGATAGTATTGCGGACCCTCGGGCATAAATTCAAACAAGCACTCCACCAGTCGGTCCAGGTTTTTGCCCTGTGCCGCCGCCAACGGAACCACCGCCGCATAGGATCGTTTGCTGGCGAAGACAGCGGTCGCCCGCGCAAGCTCATCAACAGCCAACAGGTCAGTTTTGTTCAAACCCAAGACAACCGGGGTAGTCACCGCTGCCAGCCGGTCCACCAGATGTTGGTCCCCAGCCCCAAATGGAGCCGCACCATCAACCAGATGGAGTACCAGATCGACTTCCTGCATCGCCCGCAACGCCGTTTCCAGCATGTATTCCCCCAGTCGGTGCTGCGGTTTGTGCATCCCCGGAGTATCAATAAAAACTAATTGTCCGGCCGGAGTAGTGAGAATGCCCCGGATTTGATTGCGGGTGGTCTGCGGCTTGTCGGTTACAATTGCTACCTTTTGCCCCACGATTTGATTGAGCAGAGTTGATTTTCCGGCATTGGGTCTCCCCACAATCGCCACGAATCCAGATTTCATCAGTGTCTCCATTCCCTATTGCTTCTCATTTTTGCCGACTGGTCGGCATCCAGATCTGTAAACTATTCAAATCCACACTCATCTGATCTTCCGCCGCCACCACTCTGATTCCAGTTTGTTCCTGAACCGTCTCCGCCATGCGGGCCGGGCCGGCGTGAATGATTCTTGTCCCGAAATGAGTGAGCAACGCCAACTGCGGGCGGATGGCGGCTATCAGCCGGGCCGCTTCCTGGAGCGAAAGATGAATATCTGCAGTACGGGGGTTGTGTTCCAGGGCCAGGGTGTTGATGATCAGCACTTCGGCTGAATAGCTGCTCAGCAATTCGTCCCAAAAGCCGGTATCGGCGATCAACGCGAGGGTCCGACGGCCAAGTCGGATTTTCAGCCCATAGGTTTCCACCGGATGGCGATGGCGCAACGGGGTCGCAAATTCGATTTCTCCAACCCGATAGGAGCCCCCTTCCCGCAGACACTGCAAACTGTGCAGGTAGTCCCGGGCATAGGAAAAGAGAACCGGTTCCCGATCCAGGGCATCCGCCGGCAAAAACACCTGGCCCCGGGGATTGTTTCCACCCTGAGTCATGGCTTCGACCATCACGTTGAGATCACAGGAATGATCCAAGTGGCGGTGGGTCAGGACAATCCCGTCAAGTTCACCGGGATGCAGGTCGGGACGAAAACTTCGGCTCCGAACCAGTGCCCCGGGACCAGGATCAATCATGATTTGGGTATTTCGATAATGCAGCCAAAGCCCCCCGGATGCCCGGAGCTGCTGAGATACAGCATGCCGGGCCCCGGCGGTGCCAAGAAAACGCAGCACGCTTTTGGTTTGGGGCACACCTGTTATTGTTCGATTCACGCTCGGCTACTCCACTTTATTGGTCGGCAATACCACCTGGATCCAGGTCAATCCAGGAGCAAGACTCACTTTCTTGCCAGTAATGTCCATTAGCAGGAGGTCGTTCGCCGCGGACGATTTGCTCCAGGTCGCTTCAATCTTTTTGCCCTGACTCAGAACCAGGGCTTTCCCTTTTCCGGTTGTATTTATTTGCAGCCTGCCGGCGCTGTCGGTCACCCGTCCGGTCATCTGCAAGACCACGATGTTGGCCGCGGCCAATTGTCTTCCGCTCTCCGCATCGAGGTGCGCTTGCCCGCCGTTGTAACGTAAATAAGCGGCACGGGAGGGATCAAAAACATATTTGACCTCTTCTGCCAGTCTGCCATACTGAATGCTCAAGACCTTAGCTTCATCGGTCACCGCCGCCCAAAAATCGGCTGTTTGCGCAAAGCGCCAGTTCTCAAGGGCGAGCTCTTTATTCAGTTTCCGGTCCTGACTGGCCTTTTGCAACAGTTCCCCGGTAGTATACAGGTTATGGGGTTCGGCTTGAGCCGGGTTCCGGCTGAAATACGCCGGATTGCTGATTTCGTCAATGTCCGGCAGGCGCTGCTCCCGGATCCGCCGCAAAGCCTCGGGACTACCCCCACAGTGGGTCGCAACCGCCCCGATTCCCTGCGCCAAATCGAGAAAATAGGGACGAATGCTCCGCACCGGACCGATCCTGCCCGGTTTTTGATGGTAATAGACCGCCATCAATCGGGTCATGCCACCCTCGACCGGGCATTCAAACACCATTTCCGCCTCTTCCAGACCATGGGGAGGACGAGCTGCCGCAGCATTATCAATCATTACCGCCCAGGGCCGAGATGCAGGCAGCTTTTCCAGCGGTAATCCGCACAAGGGACAGGTAACCGTTGCTTTTTCGGTCCCGGCCACCGGAGTTGTGGGGGCTGAATTCTCCGCAACCGCCGGGTTCGATTCGGCTGGCGCATGGGCGAAATGATTATAAATCCAAAAACCGCCGGCTCCGATTCCGAAACCCACCAAACAAACCAACACCAGCGCCAGCGGAAACCGCCATTTTCCAGATTTCTTCCTGTATTCCTCACCGTTCACCGTTCCCGCCTCCACTTCCATCATTGCTTCTCTTTATTTGGCAATCCAGTCCCATAGCGGCGGACCAAAAAGAAACAGGCCGCAGCCAACCGCACTCAGCGCGGACACCAAGACTGCTCCTGCTGCCACGTTTTTTACAATTTCAGCCAGTGGATGATACTCCTTCACGACCAGATCGACTGTCTTTTCGATCGCAGTGTTAATTAGTTCAGCGGTTATGACCAGCGCCATCGCACCCAATAGAACCGCCATCCGGAGACAATCGAATCCCATCCCCAAAGCCAGCAGTATCACCGCCAAAGCGGCTCCGCAATGAATCCTTAAATGGGGTTCCGAGCGCAGGCTCCACCCGATCCCCTGCAGTGCAAAGCAGAGACTGCGATGAAAAACTTTCAGTCTTCCCGCCATGTGTCCATTGCCGTCCGTTGTTTCGCTTGCATGATCAACTCCTGGGCTTCATCTTCATGATCGTAACCCAGAAGGTGCAGCAGTCCATGCACCATCAAGAAAGCCAGTTCCCGTTCCAGTGAATGCCCCAGTTCCTGGCTTTGACGAAAAGCGGTTTGCCAGGAAATAATCACATCTCCCAGTAGTTCACAATCCGGCGGAGCGGAGATAGTCGGCTCGTCCGCACCCGATTCCTGCTGGGAAAAGGAGAGTACATCCGTTGCTTGATCAATTCCCCGAAACTGCTGATTCAATTCCCGGATCGTCCGGTCGTCGACGATGGTAACCACCACTTCCGGATCTCCCTGCGGCCGTTCCTGACGCAATAGTTCCCCAGCCAAGCGCTGCCATTTGCACTCCGTTTGCTCGGTTAACTCGAAATCGTTAGTCTCACAGAGGATATAGAGCGGCATGCTTGCCCTTTCTCCTTTCCGCGTCCTCAGTCTCTTCCTTAAGCATAAAGTCCGGGTATTCGATCCGGGTATGATAAATTCCGCTCAATACCCGTACGAATGCTCCGGCCACAGCATCCAAGTCTTTAAATGTAAGGTCGCTTTCATCCAATTGGCCGTCATTGAGCCGTTCTTTAATCACCCTGCGCACCAGGCCTTCCACCCGGCCTGGTGTTGGCTTCTGCAGAGAACGGATCGCCGCCTCAACGGCATCAGCCAGCATTACCAACGCCGCTTCCTTGCTTTGCGGCTTCGGCGCGTCGTAGCGGTAGCTGGATTCATCCACGGTCTCGGGCTGACTGGTCTCCAGCGCTCGATGATAGAAATAGGCGACCAGGCTGTTGCCATGATGTTGAGAAATGATGTCGACGATTACCTGCGGCAATTTGGCTTGTCGCGCCAGATCGACTCCGTCCTTGACATGGGAAGTGATGATCAGGCTGCTCAAATTGGGCGACAATTTATCATGCGGATTTTCTTTTGGATGCTGATTCTCGATAAAGAAATATGGCCTTTTCACTTTCCCAATGTCGTGATAATATGCCGCCACCCGGACCAGCAGCGAATGCGCCCCCACGGTCTCGGCGGCGGCGTCTGCCAAATTGCCGACAATCACACTGTGATGATACGTCCCCGGCGCCTCAATCAACAATCGTTTCAATAGCGGTTGATTGGGATTGGCCAGTTCCAGTAAACGGATGGAACTGGTGATTTTAAAGCCAGCCTCCAGATAGGGCAGGATGCCGGTGGTTAAAACCGCTGACAACAAGCCGTTGAAAATGCCATAGGCCGAGCCCAGCAGCACTCCGGCCATGGTCGCCTCCCGGGCGACCATGCCCAAGGCGACAATTACCAAAACGTTGACACCGCCAATCAGGAGCCCGCCTTTGGCCAGATCCCAGCCCTGATCGACGCGGGCAACGCTGAACACCCCCACCAGCCCGCTGACCAGCGCTACAATGATATAGGAGACATCGTGGAGGCCGGTCACCACCGCAATCAGGACGCCGGTGATGATGGTACCGAAAATACCGATCCGGGGGTTGAGCAAAATAGCCATCATCATCGGTCCGACCGCCGAAGGGATGATATACGCCACCGAAGCGGAAAGTTCCGGCCGGCTGCTGAAGTTGATGGCGGCAAATACCTTGGCGGCCAGCATGGTGATTATCACCAGCAATGCCAGGAGGGCCAGCAGCTGATCGCTGCTGAAAATTTCTCGGTGGTAGGAGCGCAGATAGAGTAAGGATACCACGGTCAGGACCAGCACCAGCAAGGCCATTCCCGCCAGCGTCACCCAGAATGATTTTGCCCGCTGAATGCCAAGTTGCTTGAGGGCCTCGATATCAGCGGCCGATACTGGATCCCCCTTACGAACCAGGATCTGGCCGGCTTTGACCGATCGTTCGACTGGAGTCACTTTGCTCTGGGCGTCTTCAATTAAACGATTGGTCGCTTCCTGATTGAGAATTAGCGTCGGCCGGATTAATCCGCCGGCGATAACTGCCGACCAGGTTTTCAAATTTTCCGCCACGTCGATCCGGCGCGCTTCCAACCCCGCCTGGGTGCGTATTCCCGGCAAATCTTCTTCTTTGATCGAACGCGCCATTAAACCGTCGATCAGCCGAATAGTCTTTTCCTCCAAGTTTCGGAGGTTGGTCTCGTTCGTTTCCAGTAAAGCCCGGTAATCCCGTTCTTCCAAGCGGAGCGGCTCTTGCCCCGATGCAACTAATTGGGTCTGCACCAGTACCCGCAGTTGCTCCAGCTTGCGACCGGAATCAAGCTCCGAATTTTCCCGGAGCAGTTGCAGCTCTTGAAAAAAGCCCCGAGCTGCATCTTGCGCCGCCGCCGAAGCCCGGTCATCTTCCTGATATACTTTTTGCACCGCCGCCGCCGCCTGTTTTCTTAATTCGGCGGTCCGGGTCTCATCTATGAATACTGCCGCCCGAGGCGCTACTATATCCTCCGGGCTGATTTGCCCAAGTTTTAAGTCAACCTCTTCCGGATTCATGTTGGCAGCCATAAGCCCGGTCATGACCACGACAAATACAGCGCCTAAAACCACCTGTCGGCTTTTGCGGCTGTGCCATAGCATTTGGGTCAGCTTGACTAAGGTTTGGTTTGTCAGTCGAATGCGTTCTCGGAGGTTCACTGCTGTTCACCTCTCAGCCTTTCGGATCAGCTTCCGTTTTCTGTTCCCATCGTTCGTAAGCATCGATGATCTGCTGCACCAAGGGATGGCGAACCGTGTCCCGGGAAGTCAGGTATTGAAAGGCGATGCCCTCGGTTCCACGGAGAATTTCCTGAACCTCGATCAATCCCGAATAATTGCCTTTCGGGAGATCGACCTGAGTTATGTCTCCGGTAATGACCGCTTTAGATCCAAATCCCAAGCGGGTGAGAAACATTTTCATTTGCTCCGGGGTAGTGTTCTGCGCCTCGTCCAGAATGACAAAAGCGTCATTGAGCGTCCGTCCTCGCATATACGCCAGCGGTGCCACCTCGATTACGTTCTTCTGCATGTACCGCTGGGCAACTTCCAAGCCCAATATATCATAGAGTCCATCATACAGCGGGCGGAGGTAGGGATCGACCTTTTCCTGCAGATCGCCGGGCAGAAAGCCCAGCTTTTCTCCAGCTTCCACCGCCGGCCGGACCAGTACGATTCTGCCCACGGTCCGCGAGCGCAAAGCCTCTACCGCCATCACCACCGCCAGATAGGTTTTGCCGGTGCCAGCCGGCCCGATGGCAAATACGATGTCATTTTTCTTGATTGCCTGGATGTAGCGAAGCTGGCCCAGCGTCTTGGCCTTGATCAGTTTGCCCCGGGCCGTCTGGAGAATAACTTCAGTCAAACCGCCGCTGGCTGTCTTGGTTTCTCCGCTCTTGATCAGCCCGGCAGCGTAGTTGATATCGGTCACGGAGATTGTGTTCCCGCCCTGAACCAGTTTTAACAAATAATTTAGCAGGTCGGCCACCTGCTCGACAGATTGGGAGGGACCGCTGATAATCAGATCCCCGCCGCGCGGTATGACTTTTACCCCATAGGTGTTTTCAATTAAACGCAGATTACTGTCATGTTCGCCGAATAGTTCGGCGGCTTTGAATTCCTGATCAATAGTAAGTCTAATTTCAACAGTGCGGTCGCTCAAGTCGGTATTGCCTCCCCCTGAGCAAAAAATTGAGGCTTGTCAGCCCGGTCGGCCGACAAGCCTATTATACACTACAACGACAGATTGTTATTGACCAGCCCAGACCGGAATGATCATTGATCCCATAAAACTAATGATCACCACGATCACTACAATCCACCAGATAATTCGCTCCGTCTTTTTATTCATCCGCCTTTGCATTGCCATGATTATACTGCCTCCTTAATCCTTCCCGAGAAGGCGGGAAACAATACCATTCGCCTGCCGTCCATCGGCTCTTCCCTTGATCTGTGGCATCAGGATAGCCATTACTTTCCCCTTGTCAGCCGGTCCCTGGGCTCCGACCTGTGAGATTGCCTGGTGAATCAGCTCATTCAGCTCACTGTCCGATAACTGCGGCGGCAGGTAGGTGAGCAATACTTCCAGTTGACCCTTGACTTCCGCCAGCCGATCAGGTCGTTCGGCTCGCTCAAATTCGCTGATCATCTCTCTTCGGATATTGACTTCGCGGGCTAATACATCATTTGCTTCCGACTCGGTAAGCGCTCTGCCCTTCTCGATCCGGGCATTATGCAGAGTCGCTTTTAAGAGCCGCAAGGCAGCAAGCCGGGTTTTTCCCGCTTCTCGCTGCTTCATGGCTGCTTTGAGGTCAATTTCTATCTGCTCTAGAAGCAACAATGTATTGTTCCCCCATCAGTTCATTCTTCAGCCGTTTACGATTAGCTGGATTTACGCTTGCGTGCCGCTTCCGATTTCTTCTTCCTTTTCACGCTTGGCTTTTCGTAGTGCTCTCTTTTCCTAACCTCCGACAACACTCCAGCCTTTTGGCATGATCTTTTAAACCGGCGCAGGGCACTGTCAAGGGATTCGTTTTTGCCGACTCTAACCTCACTCATTATATCCCTCCCCTCCAGTTTGCAAGATGCCAAAGGCTCCTTGATCCACAGATACATGCAATTATACCTTGTATCAACGCCACCCGTCAAGAACCGGGCGGTTTAACCAGGAGGCCACCCGAAATAACGTCCGGCCAGGACATGAATGTGGAGATGACTGACCGTCTGCCCACCCTGCTCTCCGCAGTTGATGACGACTCGATAGCCCCCTGCGGCAGCTTCTTGCCGACGGGCAACTTCCGCCGCTGCCGCTAATAGCCGGCCCAGTGTCTCCTGATCAGCCGACTCGACCTCGGCCAAAGAGCCGATATGCCTCCGCGGAACGACCAGCACATGGAACGGCGCCACCGGCTCAATATCGCGGAAGGCAATAACCGCATCATCCTGATAGACGATTTGACTCGGAATCTCCCCGGAAATAATCCGACAAAATATACACTCCGCCATGATCCACCTCCAAATTTGCTCCGCACCAGATTGAAACAGCTATTCCATATTGTCCGGCAAAGTCCTGCCGGACATCCGGCAACTGCCCAGCAGCAAATCATCCCGGCAATCGTACAGACACACCGCCAGCACTCGGCCTCGCCAATCCTGACCAGCCGGCAATTTCGCCGCCACCCGAAGATAATTATCGGTATAGCCAATCCCCACTCCAGCAGAGTCGGTCTCTTCCACCAACACCTGCACCTGTCGGCCGAGATACCGCCGCATCCAATTTCGGCGGCATTCCCCTCCCAGCCGGATCAATTCCTGACTCCGTTGTTCCTTGATTTCGGGTTTGATCTGGTCGGAGAAGGTGGCCGCCAAAGTTCCGGGGCGGGGGCTGTACTTGAAAACATGTAAATCGCTAAATTGCTCTCGCTCGATAAAATCGCGGGTTCGCTGGAAATGCTCTTCCGTCTCCCCGGGAAAGCCGACAATAACATCGGTGCTGATCAGGAGATCGGGGACGGCTGCCCGCAGCTGGGCCACCACCCGGGCAAAATCCCCGCTGCAGTAAGGTCTTCCCATCCGCCGGAGAATTTCGTCGTCTCCGCTTTGCAGCGGAAGATGCAAATGACGGCAGATCTGGGGATTGGCCACCATAACCGCCGCCAGATCGGGCGGAATTTCCAGAGCCTCGATCGAACTGAGCCGAAGCCGCAACAGTCCCGGCACTTCCCGGACGATTGCCGCCAGTAATGCAACGACCGTTACTCCCGGCTGCTGATCGCGGCCATAAGCAGAAGTGTGAATCCCGGTCAGCACTACCTCCTGGTAACCAGCGGCTACCATCGCCGCCACCTCCACTACCACTTGCGGCAGCGGCCGGCTGCGGAGTGGTCCCCGAACCAGCGGCACCGCACAATAACTGCACCATTGGTCACACCCATCCTGAATTTTCAGAAAGGCCCGAGTGCGGCCCTGCTGCAGCGCAGTCGGCATTTCTTCCCACTCCCCCAGCCGTTCAAGCGGGAGCACTCGGATTTCCGCCGCCGTATCGCCACCCCGACTGAGCAATTCCTGAGCCATATCTACCAGCTGGGGATGGCCGGTATTGCCGACAATCAAGCCCACCCCGGGCAAAGCCGCCAGTGCCTGGGGATCCCGTTGTGCGTAACAACCGCTGACAATTATCAGCGCTCCCGGATTGTGCCGAGCGAGTTGCCGGATCACCTGGCGGGATTTTCGGTCGGCCAGATGAGTAACCGTACAGGTATTGACCAGACAGACATCGGCTTGTTCTCCGGGAGCAACTGGCTCCCATCCCCGCTCCCGAAAAAGCTGGAGAATGGACTCGCCGTCAAGCTGGTTCACCTTGCAGCCCAACGTTTGGACCGCAATCCGCAGAGCGGCAGGGTTGCCGGACATCGTGTTTTCTCCCACCCAGTTCTCCCCATTCATACATCAGGATGCTCAACATCACCAAGGCTACCGTTTCCGTACGCAGGATCCGGGGACCCAGCGTCACCGGGATAGCCCCTTGGGCAACTGCGGCAGTTACTTCCGTCTGCTCCCAGCCCCCCTCCGGTCCCACCAGCAACGCCACCGCGGTCGGCGGCGGTTCCGGCCAGGAATGAATAACCTGCTGCAAACCGGTTGCCCGTTCTTCTTCCCAGGGCATGAGGATCAGCGGAACCGCTTGGGCAGCAGCCAGACTCTGCTCGAGATTGAGAGGTGGTTCAATTGTGGTCACTGTTGCCCGACGGCATTGCTTGCTGGCTTCGACTGCAATTTTCCGCCAGCGGGCCAATTTATGTTCCAGTTGATGAACATCCGGTTTACTCACCGCCCGGGCGCTAAGTACAGGGTATACAGCAGCCAATCCCAATTCAGATCCCTTCTGAATGATCAGTTCGAGCTTATCGGCTTTGGGCATGCCCTGGAATAAAACAACCCGCAGCTGATTTTCGGAAGCGATTGAACAAATGCTTTCTCCAATATCAGCTGCGAGCCATGTTCGCCCAGTCGCGGTGACTACTGCCCGCCGCTCCCGGCCACCCTGATCAAAAAGCAGGATTTCAGCCCCCGGTTGAATCCGAAGCACATGGACCAAATGATGGGCATCCGCTCCGGTTATGGTTATGCTTTGCCGGTTTTCCAGCTCCTCCGGGATGTAACACCTGATCAGCGGTTTCATAAACTCCTCAGCCTAGCTGCATCACGACCGTCGTCCATTCCCCTTCTTCCTCAACTTCCTGCAGTATGAAACCTTGCGCGTTGAGCTCTGCCAAAACGTCTTCCAATCGGCCCTGAATAATTCCAGCCCCAATTAGATAGCCCCCTGCGGTCAAACATCTTGCCGCTTGCGGCGCCAAGCGTCGGATGGTGTCGGCGGTCAGATTGGCCACCACCAATTGTGCCGGCCGCTCGACCACATTCAGTAAATCCCCCTGGTGAAGATGAACATTTGCTGTCACCTGATTGAGTCGGATATTGCTCTCCGCTACCGCCAACGCAACCTGGTCGCTATCAATCCCTACTACGTCGGAAGCGCCAAGCATAGCTGCCGCTATCGCCAGCACTCCCGACCCAGTGCCGACGTCGAGCACTCTGTCTCCCGGTTGGAGGTAATTTTCCAGCGCCCGCAGACAGTGGGCGGTGGTGGGATGATTACCAGTTCCGAACGCCATCCCTGGGTCAAGGCGGATGGTGATCCCCTCCGTTTCCGGGGGGACGCTGTCCCAAGCCGGCACAATTGTGATTCGTTCTGATATTTTGATCGGGGTGTAATACTGCTTCCATGACTCTGCCCAATCTTCCTCATTGACCGGATGCAGAGACATCAAACCCTCTCCCTCGAAATGAGCCATTACCCGGGCAAGATCAGACCGAAACCGTTCCAAAACCGACTCCAGCGCTTTATCGTTTTGTAGTTTTTCTTCCGCCAGATAGGCTTTTACCGTAACATGCTCCCCATGAACCACTTCCGGCGGAAATTCAAAGCAATCCCAGCCGGCCGTACAAATATATTCTCGGATTAGAGCTGGATCTTCAATCACTACTCCTTCAAATCCCTGTTCATGGAAAAGATTGGCCACCGCATCCGCGGCAGCCCGAACGGTCTTGACTCTGATTTCATGCCAGATCATTTTTTCGTCTCCTATCCGGAAAATGCATCCCGCACTTTATTTAAGAAGCTTTTTTCCCGGGGCGAGGCTTCTTTCGCCCCGGCCACTTCCTGGCCCAGTGATTTACCAAATTCGGCCAACAACTCTTTCTGCTGCGGATTCAGATTGGTGGGAGTCGCAACCGTGATGTGGATGTGCAAATCCCCTCGGCTGTGGCCGCGTAATCGGGGCATACCTTTGCCTTTAATCCGGAAAACGCTTCCGGTTTGGGTTCCCTCCGGAATCCGCAGGGCGCTCTCTCCGTCGAGGGTCGGAACTTTTATTTCGTCACCCAATGCCGCTTGTACAAACGAGAGCGTAAATTCGCAGCGCAAGTCGTCTTTCTGCCGTTCGAACATGGGATGCGTTTTGACATGAATAAATACATAGAGGTCGCCGGGAGGGCCGCCCCGCATTCCCGCTTCCCCTTCGCCAGCGATCCGGAGTTTGGATCCGGTGTCAACCCCCGCTGGAATCCGCACATGGATCCGGCGGATCTTCCGCACCGATCCGCCACCGCCACATTCCCTACAGGGCTTTTCAATTATACGCCCGTGCCCGTTGCATTGGGGGCAGGTCCGTACAGTTTGAAACCTTCCCAACGGAGTGTTTTGGATGGTTCGGACCTGTCCCAGCCCGTTGCAGCCGGGACAACGGATCGGCTCAGTTCCGGCTTCGGAACCCATGCCTTGACAGGCGTCGCATTTTTCGGTTCGCGGAACTTCAACTTCTTTCTCCAAACCGACGGCTGCTTCTTCAAGTGAAATGCTGATGTCCAAGCGCAGATCGGCACCAGGCTGGGGTCCGGTTTGACGCCCCCGTCCCCCGAAAGCCCCGCCGAATACCGACTCAAACAGGTCACCCAAATCTCCGAAACCGCCGAACCCACTAAATCCGCCGAACCCTCCGCCGCCAGAGCCTTCCGCCCCGGAAAACGCTGCATGCCCGAACTGATCGTACTGGGTCCGCTTTTCAGGATCACCGAGAATTTCGTAGGCTTCATTGATTTCCGTAAATTTTTCAGCCGCCCCCGGATCGTCTTTGTTGCGATCCGGATGATATTGCAGCGCCAGCTTCCGATACGCCTTCTTTATATCGTTTTCATTGGCCCCGCGGTTAACCCCCAGGACTTCATAATAGTCCCGCTTGTTCATTCTTGCTTCGACCACCTTTGCAGCAAGTGGTACTATTTCTTCTGGTCGTCGTCATCCACGACCTGATAATCAGCATCCACTACTTTATCTTCCCCGGGGGCATCATGGACCGGTCCGGACTGGGCGCTTTCCTGCTGATAGACCTTGGAAGTGAAGGCATAAAGCAGCGATGTGAGTTCTTCCATTTCTTTTTTCATCACTTCGAGCTCTTTACTGGGAAGATCCTGTTTGAGCCGCTCCTTGGCTTGCTCAATCGCCTCCCGCTCCGCCTGATCGCCTTTGTCCTTCATGTCCTGCAATGTCTTTTCAGCTTGGTAGACCAGCGAATCAGCATGATTGCGGGTTTCCGCTTCCTCCAGTCGTTGCCGGTCATCTTCCGCAAACTGCTCCGCTTCCTGCCTCATTCGCTCAATATCGGTGCTACTAAGCCCCCCCGAGCTGGTGATAGTTACTTTCTGTTCCTTCCCAGTACCCAAATCTCGAGCCGAGACATGGGCGATGCCATTGACGTCAATGTCAAACTTGACCTCAATCTGCGGAACACCTCGAGGTGCCGGAGGAATCCCATCCAGGATGAACCGGCCTAGCGTCTTGTTGTCCCGGGCCATTTTTCGTTCCCCTTGCAATACGTGAATCTCCACGCTGGTCTGCATGTCGGCCGCAGTCGAGAAAATCTGGCTCTTGGAGGTGGGGATGGTGCTGTTGCGTTCAATCAGCTGGGTAAATATGCCACCCAGGGTTTCAATCCCCAGCGAAAGCGGAGTCACATCCAACAACACAATATCACCCGAGCCTTCGCCCCCCAGGATATCGGCCTGAATCGCGGCTCCCAGCGCCACCACCTCGTCGGGATTGATGCCTTTATAGGGCTCTTTGCCGATCAAATCCTGGACCGTTTTTTCGACCAAGGGGACCCGGGTTGAACCGCCAACCAGAATCACCCGATCGATGTCCGTCGGTTTGAGCTTGGCATCGTTTAATGCCTGTTTGGTTGGACCCACCGTCAACTCCACCAGATCCCGGATCAGATCTTCAAATTTAGCCCGGGTCAGAGTCAAATCCAAATGCAGGGGGCCTTCCTGCGTGGCAGTGATGAAAGGCAGACTGATATTCGCAGTGACTACGGTCGAAAGCTCAATCTTGGCCTTTTCGGCTGCTTCCCGCAGTCGTTGCATGGCCATCCGATCATTGCTCAGATCGACCCCGGACTCTTTCTTAAATTCAGCTACCGCCCAATCCATAATCCGCTTGTCGAAATCATCGCCGCCAAGGAGATTGTTGCCGCTGGTCGCCTTAACCTCAAATACGCCACCCCCCAGTTCCAGGATGGAGACGTCAAAGGTCCCGCCGCCCAAGTCATAGACCAGGATCGTATGATCCTTCTCCTGTTTATCCAATCCGTAAGCCAAAGCCGCCGCTGTCGGTTCATTGATAATCCGCAGAACCTCAAGGCCGGCCACCACTCCAGCATCTTTCGTCGCCTGCCGCTGGCTGTCGGTAAAATACGCGGGAACAGTGATCACCGCCTGGGTTACCGGATGGCCCAAAAAAGCCTCGGCATCTGCTTTCATCTTCTGCAGAATCATTGCTGAAATTTCGGTCGGAGAATACTTCTTGCCGTCAATCTCCACTCGATGATCGGTTCCCATCTGCCTTTTTATAGAAATGATTGTTCGATCCGGATTGGTTACCGCCTGCCGTTTGGCAATCTGGCCGACCAGTCGTTCTCCGCTTTTGGAGAATCCAACCACCGATGGGGTGATTCTTCCCCCTTCTCGGTTGGGAATAACTTCGGGCTGGCCGCCCTGAACAATGGCCACGCAGGAATTGGTTGTGCCCAAATCAATGCCGACTACTCTGCCCATTTTGCATATCCCTCCATTAGAAATTTTCTTGGCTTGCAGTTCTTCAATCCGGAGCCAGCTTACTGCTCTCGGCTCCGGGCAACAACCACCCGGGCTGCTCGCAGCAGACGGTCGTGATAGAGATATCCTTTTTGCAGCTCTTGAACGACTCGATTATCCAGGTCGGGATCCTCCTCGACACTCTGGGCAATTGCTTCATGCAGATGGGGATCGAATTCCGAGCCCAAGGCGGAAACCGGACGCAGTCCTTCATTCTCCAGGATTTTGTAAAATTCGCGGTGCACCAGTTCCATCCCGGACACTAAACTGTTCAGGTCCCGGCTAGTCTGAGCCGCCTGCAACGCTCTTTCCAGATCGTCCAGCACCGGCAGCATTCGGCCCACCACTTTTTCGGTTGCACGCTGAATCAATTCCTCTTTTTCTTGTCGAAATCGTCGTCGCGATCCCTCAAAATCAGCTTCCATCCGTAGCAGCCGCCGATAGTATTTCTCTGCCCGAGTTTCCGCCTCGTCTTTTTCCTGAATGGTCTTCAGCAGTTCTGCCCGCAGCAGTTCCTCATCGGTCAATCCCAGGGTCTGCTCCTGATCAGCGGAATTGGTTGTCAGGTCCGAAGACCCCTGCTCCGACAACTCTCCGGGCGCTGTCGCCGGTTTATTATCCATAGCTGTCCTCAGTCCTTCCTGCTTTTAACATCTCGGATCGCATTCGCCAGCGCGTTGGTCACAAATTCCAGCACTGCCACTCCTTTGGAGTAATCCATGCGAGTCGGTCCCAGAATTCCCAGCCGCCCAATCACTTCGCCTTCAACCTCATAGGCTGCGGTGATAACACTGCAGTCCTGAAATTCTTCCCGCCGATTCTCGTCTCCGATCCGAATTGAAATTCCCGGCTGAGCAGAATCCGCCAGCAAATCTCGAACTGCATTCTCTTCTTCCAAAACCGTAAGAAATCGACGGATTTTTTCAACGTTGCGAAACTCCGGCTGATTGAGAATATTAAGAATTCCTCCCAGATATACTTTTTCTTCAGCCTGATACCGTTGGACATCCTCTAATAAATCGAGCACCACGAAAAGCAATTTCCGTTGTTGAACCAGTTCCCGCTTCAGTTCTTGGAGCAGGGTCTTGCGGAGCCCATTGAGTGCAATCTGCTCCAACCGCTCGTTAATCGCATGGGAAATGTTCTGCAAATCCTGCGCCTTGATGGTATCGGAAATCTCGAGCAGGTGATTGAAGGATTTTCCGTTGCTGGTAATAATCACGACCAGCGCTTGGCCGGGCTGAAGGTAAATAAACTCAACCCGGCGGACTGAATTTTTCCCTGGTGCGGTACCGGCAACCAGCGAAGTATAACTGGTAATCTGATGCAGCAGCCGCCCCGCTTCCTGTTCCAGAGTGTCCAGTTCCCGAATTTTCCGGGCCAGTCCCTGGCTGATCGAGCTCTTTTCTTCCTGCTGCAGATTCTGTTTTTCCATCAGACAATCGACGTAATAACGGTATCCCCGCTGCGAAGGGATGCGGCCCGCCGAGGTGTGCGGCTGCTCAATCAAACCCATCTCTTCGAGATCGGCCATTTCGTTACGAATGGTGGCAGCACTCACTCCCAACTCATATTTGCGGGCCAGGGTACGGGAGCCAACTGGCTCGGCAATACTCACATATTCCTTGATGATAGCTTCCAGTACACGCTGTTTTCGTTCATCCATTCTCATGAAACTGCTCTGCACACCTCCCTTGTTAGCACTCTAATTCGCTGAGTGCTAAAGGTTCAGGTTCAGGTTACCACCAGCCAAAATCATTGTCAAGATTCCTCCGCCGGCAGAAAATCAGCCAGAATTTCGTTGGACAACAGCCAGCCCTGGTGCGTTAGATAAAGACGGTCTCCCTCCAGTTGGAGCAGTCCCGTTTGCAGCCAGCGTTGGATACTCCGACTGTAATGGGACCAGAGCGGAGTCCCAAATCTGCTTTTAAATTCCCGCTGGCTCACACCCTGCCGCCTGCGCAATCCTAAAAACATAAATTCAGCGATTTCGTCAGCCCGAGCTATCGGCATCTCGTAAGCACATGGCAATTCCCAGCGGGCAATCCGTTGCTGATATTCTTCGAGATCTTCCAGATTTGCCATTCTGACCAGGCCATCGCCATTCATCCAGTTCTTAATCGCGGAATGAGCTCCAGGTCCAACTCCGATATATTCCCGACCATCCCAATAGAGACTGTTGTGTCTGGCCTCATATCCCGGTCGGGCAAAGTTGGAAATCTCATAGTGCTCATATCCCGCTTCGATCAAAGCGCGGGAGCAGGCCGAGTACATGGCTGCCTGGTCATCATCGTCCGGAAGCCGGATCATACCGTTTCGAACCTGTTGCTGCAGCCTGGTTCCCTCCGCCAGTTTCAAGAGATAGGCCGAAACATGTTCGGGAGCGATCGATTGCACCGCCGCCAAATCGGCCTGAAGATCGGTCATGGTCTGGCCGGGCAGTCCCAGCATGAGGTCAATCGAAAGATTTTCGATCCCCGCCGAACGCACCAGCGAACAGGCACGAAAAGCCTGGGCAGCGCTGTGCCGGCGGCCGAGCGCAGGTAAAATCCGATCCTGAAAAGACTGAACTCCCACAGAAATCCGATTGACCCCATATTCCTGGAGCTGACTGATTGCCGCTCCGGATATCGTTTCTGGATTGATTTCGACGGTAATCTCCGGGTCCTTGGTCGGAAACAAATGCCGGCAGCTCTGCAGAAGAGCGATTAATGCCGAAGGCGGCAGACAAGACGGAGTTCCGCCGCCGAAATAAATCGAACTGATGGCAGGCAGTGTTTCTCTCCGGTTCAGCAAGGCTTGCTGCCATAAAAGAAGCTCCGTCCTCATGGCTTGAACAACGCCAGCAACGGAGCCGGTTTCCAATGGAACCGAAAAGAAATCACAATAAAAACATTTTGCCACGCAAAAAGGAATATGCAGATAAAGCCCAAAACTCATTTCCATGCTGCAGCCTACTCGATTTTCAACACCGCCATGAAAGCTTCCTGAGGAATTTCCACATTCCCCACCTGCTTCATGCGTTTTTTCCCCTCCCGCTGCTTTTCCAACAGTTTTCGTTTGCGGGTGATGTCGCCGCCGTAACATTTGGCCAATACATCTTTGCGTTTGGCGCGAATGTTTTCGCGAGCAATCACCTTGTTGCCGATGGCGGCTTGTATCGGAACATCAAACATCTGGCGGGGAATCAGTCCCCGTAGTTTTTCGACAATCGCCCGGGCCCGTTGATAGGCCCGGTCGCGATGGACGATAAACGAGAGGGCATCGACCGCCTCGTTGTTGATCATCAAATCCAGCTTCACCAAGTCCGAAACTCGGTAGGCACTAAGTTCGTAGTCAAGGGATGCATAGCCTTTAGTTCGGGATTTCAGTTGATCAAAATAGTCGAATATGATTTCACTCAAAGGGATCTCATAATACATCATCGCCCGCTTGGGGGTAGGGTATTCCATTGAAACGAATATTCCCCGTTTTTCCTGGGAGAGATCCATGACCGCTCCAATATAGTCGACCGGAGTCATAATAATTGCCTTGACATACGGCTCTTCCACATCTCTGATTTTGCCCAGTTCCGGCCACCGGGCGGGATTGTCGATTTCCAGGGCTTCATTGTTGGTGAGATGAACATGATAAACCACGTTGGGAGCGGTCGTAATCAAGTCCAATTGGTATTCGCGTTCGAGCCGTTCCTGAACGATTTCCATATGCAAGAGACCGAGGAATCCGCAACGAAATCCAAATCCCAGCGCCGCCGAGGTCTCAGCTTCGAATCGCAGAGCAGCGTCATTGAGCTGGAGCTTTTCCAGCGCTTCCCGCAGATCCAGATAGGATCGGGGATCCGTCGGGTATAATCCGCAAAACACCATCGGCACCGCTTCCCGGTATCCAGGCAATGGCTGAGAGGCTGGTCGGTCGGCATCGGTTATGGTATCACCGACCCGGGCATCCCGAACATTTTTAATACTGGCAGCCAAGTAACCGACTTCCCCGGCGGTCAGCGAATCAACCGCCTGCATCTGCGGCGAAAAGATCCCGGTTTCGGATATTTCGAAAGTTTTGCCCGAAGCCATGAGCAGAATCGGCCGCCCCTTGGCGGCAACTCCTTCCATGACCCGGATGTAACAGATTACTCCTTTGTAGGGGTCGAAATGGGAGTCAAATATCAAGGCCCGCAGCGGTGCCGAGCAATCGCCAGCGGGAGGTGGCACACGGTTCACCACCGCCTCCAGAATATCCTCAACCCCCTGACCGGTCTTTGCCGAAACGAACAGCGTTTCGCTGGCATCAAGCCCGATTACGTCTTCGATTTCCTGCCGCACCCGCTCCGGTTCGGCGCTGGGCAAGTCAATCTTGTTGATTATCGGAATGATTTCCAGATTGTTTTCCAGTGCCAGATAAACATTGGCCAGGGTCTGGGCCTCAATCCCCTGGGAAGCGTCAACCACCAGCAGAGCCCCTTCACAAGCCAGCAGGCTCCGAGAGACCTCATAGCTGAAATCGACATGCCCCGGAGTGTCAATCAGATTGAACTGATAGCTCTGCCCATTTCGGGCTTGATACTGGATTCGGACGGCGGCCAGCTTGATAGTAATGCCCCGCTCTCGCTCCAGATCCATTTTATCCAGAACCTGCTCAACCATTTCCCGCTGGGAAATGGCGCCGGTCACTTCCAGCAGCCGGTCGGCCAAAGTCGATTTCCCATGGTCAATGTGAGCGATGATGCAAAAGTTTCGAATCTTTTCTGCTTTATTTATGTGCATATCCTCCCTCGGGGATGTTTCAGTTTGTAAACGAGTGTATTATATCAAGTAACAATCCCGGCAACAACAAAGATTGCCAAAGCCGATCCCACAGCTGCAGGAGGAAAATAACTTGGAAGAATTGGTTCGTTTCGGCGTTTCGATCAATCCCCAGCTTCTCGAGGAATTCGATCAGGTGATTAAGGCCAAGGGGTATCCCAGCCGTTCCGAAGCCTTGCGCGACCTGATTCGTGATCATTTAGTGGAACAACGCTGGGCCAGTGAAGAAGGCGACGTGATCGGCACCGTCACCCTGGTGTACGATCATCACGTCAACAATCTCCTCCCGCTCTTGAACGAGATTCAGCATGACTTTCATCCGCTGGTGGTGACCACCCTTCATATCCACCTCGATCACCATAATTGCCTGGAAGTCCTGGTTATCCGCGGACCGGCCAGCAAGTCGCGGGAAATTGCCGGCAAGCTGATCAGCATGAAAGGTGTCAAGCACGGTAAGCTCACCATAACCTCCAGCGGGCATGACTTACGGTGAAGCGCTCTGTCGCTGGCGCCGCCGGGACAGCAGTTGCCTGACTTGCTGCGCTTCACTCATGCTCAAAAGCAAGGTCAGACCTGAAAACACCAACGCACCTACTCCCACGCCGGTTAAGACGGTTACCACTTGTTTGATTTTCGCGGTCAACGGCAACACCAAAGGCAGCCAGAGACCCACGCCCCAAGCCACTACCGCCATGACCAGGGAACAGGCGGAGGTTAGGAACATCGACCATAAGAGCCGGCGGCCGTCCAGTGCCCCCAATTTTGGCCGTAAAAACGCCAACAGCAGCAGCATGTTGACCCCCCCGGCCAAGGAGTAGGCCAGGGCCAAGCCCCGATGCCCGAGCGGCTGAATCAGCAGAAAGCTCAGGCCAATATTTAAGAGGATGGTAACAATTCCGACTAGTACTGGGGTCCGGGTATCCTGAATGGCATAGAAAGCCCGATTGAGAACCTGCTGGGCGGAATAGCCGATTACCCCTGGAGCATAAAAGAGCAAAGCCTGAGCGGTTACCAATGTATCATACGAATCGAATCGTCCCTGCTCGAAGAGCGCTTGGACGATCGGAGTGCGCAAGGCAATTAAGCCCGCCGCTGCTGGGATGGTTAGAAACAGTACGGAACGCAAGCCGTTGGACAGGGTTTGTTTAAAAAGCAAAGACTCCTTTCGTGCCGCCTGATGGGACAGCGTCGGAAAAACCGCGACCGCCACCGCAATCCCAAAAACTCCGACCGGAACCTGCATCAGCCGTTGCGCGGTGCGCAATGCGGAAAGCATTCCTTCCGCCAAATTGGATGCTAAATTCTGGGTTACAAAAACGTTGAAATGAGTCACCGAGAGTCCCACCAACACCGGCGTCATCAGCACCAGTACCTTCTGCACTCCAGGATGCCGAAAATCGAATGAACAGTTATAGGTCAATCCAACTCGAATCAGAGCGGGAATCTGCACCCCCAGATTGGCCATGGCCCCAACAACCACCCCAATCGAAAATCCCATAATTCCGAGATACGGCGAAAGCAACCAGCCAACCAGAATAATCATGAAATTATACAGCAAACTGCCGATAGCCGGCGAAGCAAAATGCCGGTGGGCATTGAGCACACCCATGGCAATGCCGCTTAAGGCCATGAAGAAAGCCTGAGCAAACATAATCCGGGTCAGCAGCACAGTAAGATCCCTTACTGAATCCGCCAATCCGGGCACCAGCAGATTGACCAAAGCCGGCGTAAAAATCAGTCCCACTGTGATCCCCACCGACAAAGCCGCTAGAACCAGATTAAGAATGATCGAGGCGACCCGCCAGGCTTCCTTTTGGTTGTCTGCCGCCAGATAGCCGGAGAAAACCGGAATAAAAGCCGAGCTCAAAGCTCCCCCCACCAACAACATATACAAAAAATCGGGAATGGAGAACGCTGCGTTATAGGCATCAGTAAGGCTGTTTTGGCCAAATCGGCTATAAATAACGACATCCCGAGCATACCCCAGCACCCGTGATAATAACATCGTCAGCATCAGCAAGCTAGCCGCTTTGAACATCCCCTGCGGAGTTGGCTTGTCCATGAAAAATGACCTCATCCTTCTCGTATACTTGGTTAGTATACCACCAACTACAAAGCAGGCATCAATACTTGCATTGTCCGACGCAACGTGGTAGGATAATTGGCGTTGAAAGATAAAAGGCGAGATGGTGATAGAAGGAGGTGAGCCTTAGTGCCCAACATCAAGTCCGCTATGAAGAGAGCCGAGTTGTCCCGACAAAGAGCTGAAAAGAACAGTGCCAATCGATCAGCCCTGAAGACTGCGGTCAGACGGTTCCGGGAAGCAACAGCGGAAGGATCGGAAGAGAAAGTCAAGGCCACCTTCACTCGAGCGGTAAGTTTGCTGGATCGCGCCGCAGCCAAAGGACTTATGCATCGAAATACTGTCGCCCGTAAGAAGTCGAAATTGGCCAAAAAGATCAATCAACTGCAGAATGCCTAATTCGCTTCCGCGGTAATCGATCTGATACGCATAGCTCAACCCTCAGCTTCCAGCTTGAGGGTTGTTTTGCGTCAGCAGATAGACAAGCCGTTCCATGCCTTCATTTGGTTTTTCCCGCCCGGTTTTCATTGCCAGATCGAACTCCAGCATACGCCGCAGCCCCGTTTGGGAGGAACGATCAGCCATTCGGCGAGCCTGGTCTTGGTACTTTTTGACCGCCCAAAGCGGGATCCGGAAGCTCTCAACCGTCTGCTTGGGGGCGGAAGGCGACTGCTGCAGGCGATGCAGGATCCGATAATGGCGAATCAGCAGATAGAGTATCCGAGGAGCGGGAATTCCCAATTGAAAACTCTGCTGCAGCAGCTGCTGAGCGGTTTCGGTTTCGCCCGCAACGATTGCCTCTACCAGTGGGAACAACTGCTCGCCATGAAAAGCCCCGCATAACTTGACAACCGTTTCCAGTGCAACGGTTTTTTCCTTCCCTCCTTGGTAATCGGAGATTTTGAGCAGCTCATTTTCGATGCCTTGCAAGTCCCGGGTGCTCCCAGCCAGAACTGCTTCAATCACCGTGCCGTCCATTTCCAGCTCCATTTCCCGGCTTCTCTGCTTCACCCACTGTTTCAATTCTCTGAGATTGAGCTGAGCACATTCTACCACCATGCCCTCGGTGGCAATCAATCCGTACAGCCGCTGTCGACGATCAACCGATTCTCCCGCCTCAAAAACGACTACTCCCTGACCGGCAATGGCATCGAAACAGCGTTCCAGATCCGGACGGTTACCATCAGCATTGCCTTTAGCAAACCAGGGACAATGCCTGACCACTACCAAACGCCGGGAATTGAACCAGGGCGGGCTCATTGCCGCCGTCAATACCTGATCCAAGGAAGTAGATTCTCCATCAAATAGGTTGCAATCCATTCCCTCGGCAGCATCGGGCGCTACGATTGCGCTGATCACCGTTGTCAGCTGACGGATCAAATATGGTTCGGCACCGTACAGCAGGTAAAACGGCATCACCTCACCTTTTCTGATGGCCCCCATCGCCGTTGCGAATGAATTTCTGTTCGTCACCGACTCTCCTCCTGGTTCAAAAACGTCCTGATTTCAACTCTTTTCCCGTCGCTTTCACACATAACGGCACCCTGCTGGTCGGTCCGAAACAACGCAATTCCTTGATCTGAACAATAATCCAGCACCGCCTGATGCGGATGACCAAAATTATTGGCAGCGCCCACTGAGACCACCCCGGCCGCTGGATCAATTAAATCCCAGACTCCGGGATCCAGGCTCTGACTGCTGCCGTGATGAGGAATCTTGAGCAGGGTGGAGCGCAGCGATCTCCCGCTGTCAGCAATATCCTGCCAAGCCGGTTTTTCCGCGTCACCCGGCAGTAGGATGCTGGTCTCGCCATAGACCAGCCGGAGAACCAGGGAATTGTTGTTTAATTCCGGCATTTTTCGCCCACTGTCGATATCCGGATGGAGCACTTCCAGCATCGCTCCCCCCACTGCCAGATTATCCCCCCGTCGCAGGGGAAGCTGAGGAATGTCTCGGGCTGCCGCCAGAGTCAGCAACTGCTGCAACTCCGGTTGATTTTCCTGATTCAGCGGATAAGCAAAAGCAGAAACCGGGAATTCCCGCAAAATCGGAAGCAGACCCTGAGCATGATCGACATGGGCATGGCTGCAGACTACCAAGTCCAGACGGGAGATCCCCTGGCGACGAAGATAGGGCAGCACCAGCTGTTCGCCGATTTGCCAGCCGGCACCAGCCGCTGCGCCGGGGCTGCCGCCGCCGTCAAGCAAAATGGCTTTACTGCCGGGAATTGTAATCACGATGCTGTCCCCTTGGCCGACGTCGAGAAAGGTTAATCGGAGATTCCTTTCCGGCCAGCTGCTCCATGAAATCCCCAGCAGCAGGAGGCAAAGCAGTACTCCTCCGCCCCAAACCGCTGGTCGCACGGGCCTGTGGCTTCCTTCCCCCCAGTATACAAAAACAGCGTAGGGAATGACTGCCAGCCAAGCTGAAAATACCGGCAGCCAGAGCACCGCGAACGGAATCTGCGCCAAAAGCTCCGTGCCCCGCACAATGACCGCAACCAGCGCCCCCGCCGCCCAAATCAGGTATTCGGTACCGGGGAGCTGAAGCCACAGGCCGGGCATCGCCAATGCCCCTAAAATCACCGCGCCAGCGGCGGGAGCAGCCAAGAAAAGATTACTGATGAGGGACAGCACCGCAATCTGGTGGAAATGATAGGCCACCAACGGCAGCGCAGCTAGTTGTGCTGCCAGCAGAAGCAGCAAATAGTCACTGCCTCTGGGGAATGGGAGATCGGTTGCCCCGACTAGCAACGGATACAGGTAGAGCAGTCCCCAAGTGGTAACGAAGGAGAGCTGGAAGCCGGGATCGAATAGCTGCAAAGGATTGGCCAACAGCAACAACAAAGCCGCCAATCCCAAGCCGGTCAGGGGATCAGCTTTCCGGTCGAAACTCCCGGCCGCCAATGCCAGCCCAGCCATGATCATCGCCCGCAGGGTCGGACCCGGAAATCCGACCATAGCCGTATACGCCGCAATCGGAACCAGATTCAAAACCAGTTTCGCGAATCGGGATATCGGGAGAAAATGTGTAATAGTCAGCGCAACTCCCAAAATCAGACCGATATGGAGTCCGGAAACCGAGAAAACATGCCAAAGCCCGAGATTTTTAAACCGCTCCTGTTCTTCTCCCGGTATCCTCGACGCGTCCCCCAGCACCAGTGCCGTGAGCAAGGCAGCCTGTTGTTCCGGCAAGATTACCCTGAAACCTTCACTCACCTGTCGCCGCAGCTGAAACAATCGCTTTTGTAACGCCCAGCCCTCGATTCCCGTCAACCGGCGAATCGCCGGCGGTGAGGACTGAATCTGGATCTGAATACCAGTTCGCCGCAAATATTGCCGATAATTGAAGTCCCCCGGATTGCGGGCCTCCGCAGGAATCGTGATTTTACCGGTCACCGCCAGTTGATCGCCGGCTATGAACGCAAGCGCCGGCTCGTCACTCTTGATCACCAGCAGCGCCGCTTCCTCCAAACGCCGGCTTCCTTCCTGGGGTCCGGTCGCAATTGTCCGCACTCGGTAGACATGTCGTCCCGGCAGCACTTTGCCTTCGTTCTCGATCTCAATCGTCAGATCGGCATAATGACCAGCCAGGTCAAGCAACTGGGACTGATTAGACATCCCCAGTCCATACCAAAAACAGCCCAACCAGACCGCCCAACACGCCAGCAGCAAATAAAAACCCGATCCGATTTTCCGCCGCTGCAGAAAAACGATCAGGGTTAGGAAGCTCATTCCGGCCCCACTCCAGGCTAGGGGGCAGGCAGTAATGGAACCGGCCGCGATTCCGGCTGCGAAACTCAGGCTGATTACAAACAGCGGATGTCGCATAGCTGGCTCAATATACAGCAATCAAGTCTTTGATTTGGGCGAATTTTTTTGGTCCTATCCCGGAGACATTCTGAATGTCTTCTATCCTCCGAAAAGCTCCGTGTTGCTGCCGGTAATCAACAATCCGCTGCGCCAGGGCGGGGCCGATTCCCGGAAGTCGGGCATCCAGTTCAGCAACGTCGGCGGAATTGAGATTTACTGGAGCGGCGCTGTTTGGAGCAGCTGCGAAGGAGTTACCGGAGGTTGAAGAGCCACTTCGACCACCGGTTTTATTCCCCGCTGTCGCTGGCGTTGTCGTTAGATTTGGAATTATTTCTCCAACACGGGGAACATGCAGTTTTTGTCCATCCGCCAGCGGTGCCGCCAAATTGAGCTGCTGAGTGTCAGCTTCCTTATCCACACCTGCTTTTTCCAGAGCAAGGTAAACCCGGGCTCCAGCTGGCAGTTGGTAGATTCCAGGTTTGTCCACCGCTCCGGAAACATGGACGAACAGCGTCTTTTCCGGTTCCCTTTCGGTTTCCGCGGCTGGTGCGGGATTGACAACCACAGCCGGAGCAGGCTGCAGAAAATGTTTGGCATAGGCAATCCCTCCCGCGAAAACCAGAATCGCGAGCACAAGACCTATCAGCAGTTGGGAGCGTCGTTCCAAATCGAACATAGCATCACCCTTGAAAATGCATCCGACAAACTCCGGCAGCTCCAGCTTATTCCTGCAATAACCTTCTTACCCGTTCCTTTGCCTCCGGCAATCCCACCAGCAATAACTGATCACCAGCCTGCAGAGCCATATCTCCCTCAGGCGAAAATATCTCCTCACCGTCTCGGATCAAGGCCAGTACCGTAGCTCCGGTCACCGTTCGAAATTTCACCGATTCCAGGCTTTTCCCGATCAGGCTCGAACCAGCCGGCACTTCAATCTCTTCGATTTGCTGCAGCCGGGCATTGCTCTTGAATACGAAGCGGACCAGCTTGTTTAATTCTTCTTCCAGCATCTGGTCAAGCCGTCGCCGCTCCAGCATTAGTTCAGAAATCCGATTCTGAGTCGTTTCCAGCAGCCGGCGCCCTTCGAATTCGCGCAAAAACTGCTCGGCATTCTGCCGCGAGACGATAATTATTCCTCGGCCCGGCTGCGGTTCAACGATATGAATACTCTGCAGCAGAGCAACCGCTCGTCGAATCGTTTCCGGTGAAACATTATATTTCCCGGCAAGGGTTGAGCGTCCGTACAGCTTCATCCCTTCTTTATATTCGCGCCGGACAATTCGGCTGGCGACATCCAGCGCAATTTGCTCGTATCGGGCCACTTCCGCAGTGTTTTTGTGCATTGACCGCCACTACCCCCGCTTCTTACTGCTTGCATCCAAAAACAGTTTACACAGCCTTTTATTGTACCACCAGACTCACCAGCCGCCCCGGCACCGCCACGACTTTCAACAGCTGTTTGTCCTGAAGCAGCGGCTTGACCCGTTCATGTTCGGTTATCAACCGGCCCAGACCTTCGGCGTCGATGTCAGCCGGCACACTAATCCGCTCCCGCACCCGACCGTTAATCTGAACGGCAATTGTTACTTCCGCCTCTATTAGCGCCTCGGGATCAAATGTCGGCCAAGCTTGCTGATGAACGCTGCCGCTGCTCCCAATCGACTGCCACAGCTCTTCCGCCAAGTGTGGAGCAAATGGCGCCAGCAACAAGAGCAGTTTGGTCAGGGCTTCTTTGATCACCGGCAACTGTTCGTCGGCTTGAGACCGCTCCCGGTAATTATACAGGGCATTCACCAGTTCCATAATGGCGCTGATGGCGGTATTGAAGTTGAACCGGGTTTCTATATCCTGGGTAACTTTGCGAACCGCGTAGTGGGTCCATTTTCTCAATTCCCGTTCGTTAAGCCCGAGATCGCCAAATGCTTCCGGCAGCTCCACGGTTTTGATCCGTTCGCCATAACCTTCCACAATCCGCCAGACTCGATTCAGAAAACGGTAGCTTCCTTCTACCCCTTGGTCGCTCCACTCCAGGTCTTTTTCCGGCGGCGAAGCAAAGAGGATGAACAGTCTGGCCGTATCCGCCCCATACCGATTGACGATATCTTCCGGACTGACCACATTCCCCTTCGATTTGGACATTTTGGCCCCGTCCTTGAGCACCATGCCCTGGGTGAGCAGGTTTTGGAAGGGTTCCTCGACCCCGACTAGATCCAGATCGAACAACACCTTGGTAAAGAAGCGGGCATAGAGAAGGTGCAGTATCGCATGCTCAACTCCACCAATATATTGGTCGACATTCATCCAGTAATCGGCTGCTTTTCGGCTGAACGGCTCGCGGTCGTTCTTGGGATCGGCAAATCGCATGTAATACCAAGAAGAGCAGACGAAGGTGTCCATAGTGTCGGTTTCCCGGCGGGCAGCACCAGCACAACACGGACAGGTAGTTTTGACAAAGGAGCTTGATTCGGTCAGCGGATTGTCACCCCCCGGCCGAAATTCGACATCCGTCGGCAGTACCACCGGCAGTTCGTTTTCCGGCACCGGTACAATTCCGCATTGCTCACAGTAGATGATTGGGATCGGCGCCCCCCAATAACGCTGTCTCGAAATCAGCCAATCGCGCAGCCGATAGTTTACTTTTCGAGATCCAATGTTTTCCTTTTCCATGTAATCGGCTATCGCCGTTTTCGCCGCTTCGCTGGGCAAATCATTGAACTGCCCGGAATTGACCATTGTACCCGGATCTTCATACGCTTCCTCCATAGTCGGAGGATCCAAGCTGCAGTCGGTCGGCTGAATCACCACCCGAACCGGCAGCCCGTAGGTACGGGCAAATTGGAAGTCGCGCTGGTCGTGAGCAGGAACGCCCATGACTGCACCGGTCCCGTATTCCATCAGCACGTAATTGGCAATCCAGATCGGGATGCGTTCCCGGCTGACCGGGTTGACGGCGAACGCTCCGATAAACATCCCTTCCTTTTCCGTATCAGCGGAAGTTCTGGTCAATTCACTCATGCTGCTCAATTTGCGACGGAACGCTTCAACTCGCTCGGAGTAGACCGTTCCCGCCACCAATTGGTCCACCAGCGGATGCTCCGGTGCCAGCACAATATAAGTAACCCCAAAAACCGTATCCTGGCGAGTGGTGTAGACTGGAATGGCGAAGTCCTGCGGTATGGTGTGGAATGTGAATTCCACCCCTTCGCTGCGGCCGATCCAATTTTCCTGCATGGTTTTGACTTTCGTCGGCCATCCGGGTAATTGCTGCATATCGTTCAACAATCGATCGGCATAGGCGGTGATCTTAAAAAACCACTGTTCCAGGGACTTTCTCTCCACTGTCGATTCACATCGTTCACAAGCCCCGTCCACAACCTGCTCGTTGGCGAGCACGGTATTGCAGGAAGGACACCAGTTGACCGCGGCCTTTTTCTTGTAAGCCAATCCTTTTTCATACAGTTTCAGAAAAAGCCACTCTGTCCACCGGTAATAATCTGGGGCGCAGGAGGCAATTTCCCGGTCCCAATCATAGCTGATTCCTAAGCCTTTTAATTGCCGGCGCATGTTATCGATATTGGACCAGGTCCACTGCGCCGGATGAATTCGGTTTTTAATGGCAGCATTTTCCGCTGGCAGACCGAATGCATCCCAGCCCATGGGATGCAAGACATTGTATCCCTGCATGGTTTTGAAGCGGGCAACCACGTCCCCGATCGCGTAATTGCGGACATGGCCCATATGAAGGTTGCCGGAGGGATACGGGAACATCTCCAGACAGTAAAACTTGGGTTGGGAAAGATTCTCGGTCACTCTGTAAAATCCCTGTTCCTCCCAATGTCGTTGCCATTTGTTTTCGATTTCGGAGAAATCATACCGTTCCTTGATCGCCATGCCGGCACCAAACCCCTTCCTCCACAAATAAATAAACCCCTCTTCCTCAAGGGACGAGAGGCTGTCGCTCGCGATACCACCCTTTTTCAGCCGAATACGGGTAAAATGGTGGAGCTGACGGGACTTGAACCCGTGACCTCCTCCATGCCAAGGAGGCGCGCTCCCTCTGCGCCACAGCCCCACAATAGTTTCGACTATCTCTATGACTCGTAACGGAGTCACCCGGTCTCGGCTACTTGTTTCACCGAAACAGCTCCCCGGCGAGATTGGAGCCAGTGACCTGCTGTTTCCCACCAGCCAACAGCTCTCTGTAACGTCGAACGCTGGCTCTACTACTCCGGATCACGGCGTTCTCAATTCAGCAATGCTCATTATAGGCTACGCCTAAGCTTGATGTCAACCACTTTATTCAGGTTTCGGCCCGATAGCTTCCGGAGCCATGATCACTGCATCTCCCCAAAGGCGCTCCAGTTGGTAAAATTCCCTCTCTTCCCGACGGAAAACATGCACTACCACTGAACCGTAGTCCAGCAGAATCCATATTCCTTCTCTCGTTCCTTCAGCATGCAATAAGGGCACACCCTGACCTTTCAGGAATTCACGTACTCTTTCCGCAATGGCCCGCACCTGAACCGTGGATCGGCCGCTGGCGATGATAAAATAATCAGCTACCAGCGAAATCTTTTGCAAATTCAGGATCGTTACATTTTCCGCTTTTCCGTGCTCCAGGGCCTGGACTGCCCAGTGTGCGATCAATTTCGCCTCAGGCAAGTTCCTCTTCCTCTCTATCGCTATTTCCTGCATTGTACCATGTCGCTCGCATCTCCGACAGCAACTGATTACGGGCTAGGATGGTTCGGGGATGTATCAGTCGGCCCTGCTCCAGGCAGTAGCGGAGAGTATGGTCGAATCCCGACCGCAATGCCTGATTGAGATCAATGTCCGCCAAAGCCCGTATGTGCTCAACCCCGGGATAGGATCTGCCCAGCTCGATCAAATCTGCGACATAGATTATTTTGGCCAATCGGCCCATTTGAACGCCGCCCAAAGTATGCTGCGCCACCGCCTCCAGCAGCTCTTCATTCTCCACGCCCCAGTCGCGGCGCAATAACAGCGCCGCCACCGGACCGTGCAGCAGCATCGGTTGGCTTCGATCAACCGGATCGATCGGCAAATTCTCGTCCGTAGCCAGAGAAAGCAATCGTTCGGCTGAAAGTTCCCGAGCCAGATCATGAATCAAACCGGCCAGTCCGGCGAGCTGCTCATTGACGCCAAATCGCCGGGCCATAGTTGCGGCCGCGGCCGCCACCCCCTGGCAGTGCAACCAGCGACGCTCAGATAAATGATCCTGCACGTAATGCAGTAAAAGTTCAGTATTCAAACCCCGCCTCCGATGCTGCCGTTCCGGCTGGCGCATAAACCTGGCTGTTCGCAATGTAGTCATGCACAGCGTCCGGCAAGAGATAACGAACCGGCCGGCCCTGAGCAATCCGCTGCCGGATGTCGGTTGAAGATATCGCCAATGCCGGGATTTCCAGACATTCAATATTATCCAGGTAAATCGGGTTCAATTGCGGTTCAACCGTAATCCCTCCCAGATCAAATCCCGGTCTGGTTACCGCTATAAAGGAGCAGTAGGTAAAGAATTCATTGATATTTTTCCAAGCCAGGATTTCGATCACCGCATCCGCCCCGGTTATGAAATAGAGCGGCTGCCTTGGGCCCAAAACCGCCGCAAAATTCTTTACCGTGTCAATCGCATAGGAGTAGCCCGGTCGGTCCATTTCCAGCCGGGACACAAAAAATTGCGAATTATCACACGTTGCCAGCAAAGCCATGCGATAGCGATGTTCCTGCTCAGTGATCACTTTGCCCCGCTTGTGGGGCGGCCGTCCGGAAGGGACAAAAACCACCCCGACCAGATTGTATTCCCAGCAGGCGGTATTTGCCGCCACCAGATGGCCGTAATGAACAGGGTCAAAGGTCCCGCCCATAATCCCCAGCCCGGACGGGCCTTGGTCCGCCGGCGCCAATTGCAGCTGGCCAAGGAGGTCGGCTGCTTTAGCCTGATTGCGGCTTTCCGCCCGCTCTAATCGCTCCGCCAGCCGATCCGGGTTATTCTCTGATCTGGCCATCGCCATATACCACGTATTTGATGGTGGTCAATTCTTCCAGGCCCATCGGCCCCCGGGCATGCAATTTTTGGGTGCTGATCCCGATTTCGGCTCCAAATCCATATTGAAACCCGTCCGTAAACCGAGTGGAAGCGTTGACATACACGGCTGCCGCGTCAACTTCCTGGAGAAACCGCCGGGCTCGACGGTAATCGCGGGTGACAATCGCCTCTGAATGCTTGGTGCCGTATTGAAATATATGTTCCAGGGCCTGATCCAGATCTTTGACCACCCGCACCGCCAGGATGAGATCATAATACTCTTCATACCAATCGTTCTCAGTTGCCAGCCGAACCTGCGGCACAATTTCTCTGGTTATCGGACAACCTCTGATTTCAACCTGCTTTTCCTCCAATTTCTGAACCATCCGGGGCAGAAACTGGCGAGCAATCCCTGCATGCACCAGCAGGGTTTCCATGGCATTGCACACCGCCGGCCGCTGGGTCTTGGCATTCAGAATGATTCTCTCGGCCACCGCCATTTCCGCATCTTCATCGACAAAGACATGGCAGTTGCCAATCCCGGTTTCAATCACCGGAATCGTTGCGTTAAGCACCACCTTCTGAATCAACTCCGCTCCACCCCGAGGGATCAGGACATCAATGTATTGATTCATGCGCAGCAGCACATCGACCGCCAGTCGGTCGGTGGTATCCACCAGTTGGATACAGCCTTCGGGCATACCGGCGTCATGAGCCGCTTGGCTGATGATGGCAGTTATGGTCCGATTGGAGTTAATCGCTTCCGAACCACCCCGCAAGATGATGGCGTTGCTGGTTTTCAGGCATAAACCGGCTGCGTCCACGGTCACATTCGGTCGGGCCTCATAAATTATGCCGATAACTCCCAACGGGACCCGCATCTTCCCAATTTGCAATCCATTGGGACGAGTCCACATCCGCACTACCTCCCCGACCGGGTCGGGTAAAGCCGCCACCGCTCTCAACCCCTCGGCCATTTCATGAATGCGATGGGAATCAAGCATCAAACGATCCAACAAAGCCCGCGATAGCCCCTTTAGTTCCCCCGCTTGCAGATCAATTCGATTAGCCGCTACAATCTCGTTTTCCCGTTTTTCGAGGGCTTGCGCCATGCGCTGCAGAGCTTCATTCTTCTTGGAGCTGGAGATCCGGGCAAACCGGCGGGCAGCCGCCCGGGCTTGTTCCCCCATCAGACTCAGCTTTCTTTGCATTGCTTCCATGCTTTTCCCTCCATTTCACGACAGGGTCAGATTATTTCTATGAATGACTTCATCAAAATCTTTATATCCCAATATTTTTACTATCTCGGCACTGCGGCAGCCTTTGATCTTTTCCAGCGCCCCGGATGAATAATTGGCGATCCCTCTCGCGATTTCATCCCCCTTCGAATTTCTGACCAAGACCACGTCACCGGCTTCAAAGGATCCCTCGACCAGAGTGATCCCACTGGGCAAAAGACTCTTGCCCCGAGCGATCAGCGCTTCCGCGGCACCGGCATCAATGACAATCCCGCCATGAGCCGGCGAGCCGAATGCTATCCAACGCTGTCGGGCGTCTAGCTTTTTGGCGGAAGGCAGGAACAGCGTCCCGATCTCTTCCCCTTCGAGCACCCGCCGCACAATCTGTTCTTGACTGCTGCTGGCCACGATCATAAAAATTCCAGAGCTGGCGGCAATTCTGGCCGCCCGCAGTTTTGTAACCATCCCTCCTTGAGCCAGACTTGATCCCACTCCCCCAGCCAGCGCCTCGATGTCGGGGGTTACTTCATCAATCAGCGGTATCAGCCGAGCATTGGCATGACGGCGGGGATCGGCGGAATAAAGGCCGTCGATGTCCGACAGGATAATCAATATCTCGGCGCTGATCAAGCCGGCCACTTGCGCCGCCAGCGTGTCATTGTCCCCAAATTTCAGGCCTTCAATGGCGACGGTATCGTTCTCGTTGACCACAGGCAAAACCTGCATTGAAAGCAGCGTAGTCAGTGCATTGCGGGCGTTAAGATAGCGGCGCCGATCCATGAGGTCGCTCCGGGTCAACAGCACCTGCGCTACCGTCTGACTGTATTCGGCGAACAGTTTTTCGTAGATGTGCATCAAAATACCCTGCCCGATCGCCGCCACCGCCTGCTTTTCCGGAATAGTTCGAGGCCGCTGATGCAGTCCCAGCTTGCCCATTCCGGCTCCTACCGCACCGGAACTGACCAGCACGACTTCTTTTCCCTGGTTGGCAATGTCGGAAAGGTCCCTGACCAGCTTCTCCATCTGGGTAAGATTCAGCTTGCCGCTGCCATAGGTCAGCGAACTGGTACCGACTTTGACCACAATCCTCTTGGCCTGGCGGATTGTGGCTTGGTAGCTCGCCCGGGGGGATGAGTCCGCACCGCTCATTCTTCCCATGTGAACTCCTCCCTGCCGATACGCACAGTATCTCCCGCTTTTACACCGAAAGTGCGGAGCGCTTCATCGATTCCCCGCCTACGCATGATTTCCTGAAACCGTCGGATTGCTTGTTCATTGGAAAAATCGGTCATGGAGCAGAGTCGTTCCAAATTCGATTGTCGAATCCGCACCCCGCCGTCTTCCTCGCGCTCCAGGGTAAATTCATCATCCGGCTTTTGTTCCATTCTTACCGTCACCGGCTGCTCGGGAATCGGAGGCAAAACGCTCAGCATCTGCCACACTCGTTCCATCAATTCCTTAACTCCTTCGCCGCTCAAGGCAGATATGGGATATATTTCATATTTCCGGCTGAATTCCGCTTGCAGTCTTCGCAGATTTTCAGCACTCGTCGGCATATCCATTTTGTTGACGGCCAACACCGTCGGTCGCCGCGCTAATTCCGGGTCAAACTGTTCCAATTCTCGGTATATCACTTCAACATCATTGACCGGATCCCGGCCCTCAGTCCCAGCTCCATCGACAACATGGATCAATATCCGGGTTCGTTCCACATGCCGAAGAAATTGATGTCCCAATCCCGCTCCGGTATGCGCTCCAGCGATCAATCCCGGGATGTCCGCCATCACAAAGCTGTCCCCCGACTCCAAGTGCACCAACCCCAGATTGGGCACGGTCGTTGTAAAGGGATAAGGGGCGATCTTGGGGCGAGCAGCCGAAACCTTGGCGATCAAGGTCGATTTGCCGGCATTGGGATATCCCACCAGACCTACATCCGCCAACAGCTTCAATTCCAGGAGGACCCAGCGTTCTTCTCCCGGCTCACCCTTCTCGGCCATCGCCGGCGCCCGATTGGCCGCGGAAGTAAATCGGGCGTTACCTTTTCCCCCTCTGCCTCCCCGGACCAGCAGAAACCTTGCCCCATGCTTGGAGAGATCCGCCAGCAGAGCGCCACTTTCGGCATCTTTAATCATGGTCCCCAGCGGTACTCGAAGTTCCAAATCCGGCGCTCTCCGGCCATGCATGTTTTTGCCCTGACCATGTTCACCCCGTTCTGCCCGGTAATGCTTCCGGTAATGGAAATCAACCAGCGTCCGCAATCCTTCGTCGGCGACCAGATAGAGACTTCCCCCGGATCCGCCGTCGCCACCACTAGGTCCGCCGAGGGGCACATATTTCTCCCGCCGGAAGGCGACTACCCCATTGCCACCGTCGCCGGCCTTAACATAAATCTTGGCTGTATCATAAAACATCAGCGAACCTCATTCCTCTTCTCCATCTGCGATACTGATATGCACAGCCGGCATCGGCAGGTTTTCCCTCATAAATTCAACAGCCCCCAACTCCGCATCCCGCTGTAACAAACTAATCAACCGTTCCAAGCAAGTGACGGGAGCAACTGAAACCGCCAGCTTCAATTCCCGCCCCTGACCAACGAACAGCAATCGCAGCGTTTTTTCTTCATCCGGTTCTGCCTGAAGGATCGTGAACGCACTTTGACAGACTCTGGTGACCAACCTGACCGCCGCCGGAAAATATCCGGGGGGTAACGCAGCGACATTCCGGGTTGCAATCCTTAAATCGACTCCGGCATCCCGCGCCAGACACGTTTGCTGAAGCAAGACCCAGGTCAGATCCGCCCACGGTAATTGAGCAGCCGCTCCCTCTTCCTGCAATCGGCTACTGACCCTGAGAATGTAATCCACAGCATCCTGCGGCCGCCCCAACTGTACGTAACCCTGCACTACCTGTAAATGATTGATAAAATCATGTCGTTGCTGCCGCACCATGGCTATTGCATCTGAAACCGCCACCAGTGCCGGATCTGCTGCGTTTCGTTCCATGCCCGCCACCCCCGTAACTTTGCCTGATGACTGGAATACTCGTAAATTCGGATCTGGCCCATCAATCCCGCCATTGCCAGCGGCAGGAATTTACCAGCTTTTTCAGAATATATATCAATTATGGGGAAATTCTTTTTAGCTGTCGGGATCATGCTTTCAGGTATATTGCTGCTTCCCGTTACTTTTTCCCTGAATCTGAAATACGATTCCCGCTTTCGATACGAAGGATACCTGACCTGGGCCTGGAAAACTTTTTCAATCAGCTTTGAAGAAAATATGCTGACGATTGCGGTCGGCCCCTGGAAGATACAACAGTTTCAGCCGAATTCTGAGCCAAGTAAAGCAAGCGTCCCGAAAAGCAGAAAATCCCGCACTGAATTTTATTCCCGGCTGCCGCACCGGTTCGATTTCGGCCGCTTGTTGGCTGAAATGGCGACAACGATTCGCGGATTGTTCAGAGAACTGCATTTGGTTGGCGGCGGAAATGTCCATTTTGGCTTGGCAGATCCGGCGATGACCGCTTGGGTATATGCTTTTTATACCATATTACCCCATTCTGCCGACAAGTGGCGGATACGCGTGGAACCCGATTTTACTCAGACGACGCTGGCCGGCCGGATTGGCTTTCAGGGTCACTTCCATCCCGGGTTGGTGCTGTTGTTTTTGCTGGGGCGACTGCTCGCTCCCGCCACCCGCAGGTTTCTCTGCCACCAACTATTGCACAGCAAAAAGCGAAAGGAGAGTAGTTCCGATGAGCACTAGCAGCATGCCTGAAAACATGAACGTTTTGTTCAACAATCTGGAGAAATTCCTTCATGCCAAAACTGTGTTTGGCGAACCGATCACTGCCCAGGGAGTCACCCTGGTGCCAGTCGTGGACATCAGTTTTGGTGCCGGCGCCGGCGGCGGCAGCAGCGAAAAGCCGGCAGCCAGCGACGGATTCGGCGGCGGTGCCGGAGGACGAGTGACCGCTTCGGCAATAATCGTGATCCGCGGCGAGCATGTTCAGGTTATGCAAATAAAGAAATCCACCAATCTGGATCGATTGATGGATATGCTTCCCGAGCTCTTGGATCGTTTGTCCTCAAACAAGAAGGATTCCTCGGCTGTCGAAAACGTCGTCAAATCTGCGCACGATTAATTGGCGGCAATTTCCGCCGCAGCGTAAACACTGACTTTTTTCTTCTCGCGGCTCAAACGCTCAAACTTCACTTTACCATCAATCAGGGCAAATAGGGTATCGTCTTTGCCGATGCCCACATTGTTCCCGGGATGGATGCTGGTTCCCCGCTGCCGGACCAGAATGTTGCCGGCTCTGACCAATTGTCCGTCATACCGTTTCACGCCCAACCGCTGGGCAGCGCTGTCACGACCGTTGCGCGAACTGCCGACTCCTTTTTTATGTGCGAAAAGCTGTAAATCAAATCGAATCGTCACCGTGCTCTCCTCCTTTAGTCTTCTGATGCCGTCTGCGGCTGGTGTTCGCAGATTATCACCCGCCGCGGATAGAGACGGCAGACCTCCCGCAGCCCCAACACCATGGTATTCAGGATAATCTGAGCGGGATCCTGATAAGCGGGAGGTGCGGTCGCTGTCATTCGCAACCAGCCCTCTTCCTGTTCTACTCGCCAGCACCCGGCTCCATATGCCATGATGCCCAGCGCCGCCGTCAATGTTATCCCCGAAACCGCGGCACACACAATATCACGTCCGCTCTCCGCATACCCGGCATGGCCTGTTATTGCAACTGCCCCGATCCCGGCCGAGGTACGCTGAATCGCGATTTCGATCATCGGCTCTGCCGGCTAGCCTTCGATTTTCTCGACTTGAATGGTGGTATAGGATTGCCGGTGACCCTGTTTCCGACGATAGTTCTTCTTGGGTTTGTATTTGAATATGAGGATTTTTTTGGCCCGGCCGTGAGCCAGAACCTTGGCGACCACTTTCGCACCCGCCAGCACTGGTTCGCCTAAGCGGATGGCGTCCTCCCGGCTGATGGCCAGAACCTGGTCGAGCTCAACCAGCGCTCCCTCTTCTGCCGTCAGCTTCTCGATGTTCAGTACATCTCCTTCACGGACTCGGTACTGTTTGCCCCCGGTTTCAATAATCGCGTACATTCACGCACCTCCCTGCTCTAGACTCGCCAGTCCCAGGTATAATAGACAGACTATTATTTACCGGACCCGGACCATGCGGTTGGAGAGAGAAAAACTCTACTACCGAATATTTATATTAATCTTAATCGCCGGCGGTGTCAATGACCGCTTCGATCGGCACTGTCAATTTGGTCTGATCCGGCCTATCCGGCCAAACCTAAAAAGAGCCGCCCTGCTCCTCCGGCACACGGCCCAACAGCCGAGCCCGGGCATAGGTTCGAAAGACTTTGATTACTTCAATATTCACCAGTTCTCCCACCGACGAGCCTCCGCCCTGCACGTCCAGCACATAGCCATTGAGCCGGGCGATGCCGTCATGTTCGTTGCCGACATGCAGATCCTCGATCTTGACTTGCAGCAGATGACCCACTTTGACCGGAGCAGCCAATGCTTCGATTTCCTGAAGGTCATGCAGCGCCCGGATTTCCGTGTGTTCCATGTGAAAACCTTCTTGGCCGCGAACGATCAACTGCTTGCCGCAGCGTTCCTCCACCATCCGCAGGTGTGCCCCTCCGCTCCCGATCAACCAGGCGGCGACACCGGGATGTGCTTCGATCAGTAAAGCACCGGCGTCGGTCTTGGCTGCCAGTTGCAGCAATCGCTTTTGAGTGCGGATCGCCACACTCTCTTCCGACAACACCCGCCCTCGACCTTCGCAATACGGACAGGGCCGCTGCAACAGGCTGTCCAGGCTTTGCTGCACTTTTTTTCTGGTCATTTCAACCAGCCCCAATTGGGTGATCCCGAGAATTTTTACCCGAGTTTTGTCCTTTTTTAATTCCTCCTCGAGGATGGAGAGCACCCGGGTCTTGTCCTGCAGATCCTCCATGTCGATGAAGTCGATGATGATGATACCGCCGATGTTCCGGAGCCGGATCTGCCGGGCGATTTCTCCTGCCGCTTCAATGTTGGTGCGAACCACCGTGTCCGCCAGATGCGTACTCCCGACATATTTTCCAGTATTGACGTCAATCGAAGTAAGTGCCTCGGTTTGGTCGACAACCAAGTATCCTCCGGATTTCAGCCAAACTTTCCGCCGCAGCGCTTTTTCAATTTCCAGATCAAAGCCCTGCAGTTCAAAAAGATCGCCGGCTTCCTGCAGCACCCGTTGCTTCAAGACAGCGGCATTTTCAAAGCATTCGATCACGTCAATAGCCTTATCGTAGAGCCAACGGGAGTTGACCGTCAACCGTCCGACATCTTCTGCATAGAGATCCCGCAAAACCCTCTGTACTAATTCGAGATCCCGGTGGACCAAACCGGGAGGGCTTATGTTCTGGCTGCGCGACAAGATCTTGCGCCACAAACGATGGAGACCTTTAGCTTCTTGGGAAAGTTGATCCTCGTCGGCCCCGTCGGCCACCGTTCTGATAATCATTCCCATGCCCGCCGGTTTGGCGGCTTCTGCTATCCGCCGCAGGCGCTCCCGTTCCCGCTCATTCTCCACCCGGCGGGAAATACCGATGTAGTCCATCGTCGGCATCAGCACTAGATAGCGGCCCGGCAGAGTGATGTGGGTGGTAACCCGGGCTCCTTTCGTTCCGATCGGTTCCTTGGTCAATTGGACCAGCAGTTCCTGCCCTTCTTTGACGACATTGCGAATGGACTCCTGATTCTCCTGGCGGTAGCCGCTATTATTTGCTTCCCGAGGCTTTTTCCCACCTTTGACATCTTCAACATAAAGAAAGGCATTCTTATCCAGCCCGATATTGACAAATGCGGCCTGCATTCCGGGGAGAACATTTTCGACAATACCCTTATAAATATTGCCAACCAACCGCCGCTCACTGGCCCGCTCGATATAGACCTCCACCAATTGGGTGCCTTCCACTACCCCAACTTTTGTTTCCCCGTCGTCAGCTTGAATTACAATCTGCTTCATGCCCTTCTGCCTCCTGCTCAGCAGCTGGTCCCTAAAACCATGGGCGATATCCGAATTTCCGCCCGTTCAATCCAGAGTCCGATTCGCTCAATTTCCGCCGCTTTCGAGTCAATCGGAATTGTCCCCATCATTTCCAACATTTCTATTGCTTCTGAAGGCCGCACCGAACCGCTCGGTCCCAGCAGCAGCTCGAATTGCCCGATAACACCGGCAGCCGACACTGTCATCTCTATCTGCCGAATCCCCGGTTTGATATCAATCGGCTGCACCCGATCCTTCCGTTTTCTGGTTATCTCCCAGGATTCCCGGGCCCGAAGCCGATGCAGCCGCTCCTCCAGCTCGAACTGCGACAACTGTTGTCCGGTTTTCCAGGGAGCATAAAATCGATACCCTGCGATATTGATCATCGACATTAATGAAGGGCTTTCCGGAACCACTCGCCGGATCGCTTTCAGGCTTAATCCCGCCGGCAGCTGTTCCCGGATTCTGGCCGCCACCTCTTCCGCCGATACGTTCTCGGTTAATTCGAGGTCCAGATACTCAAAATCACTAGCCGTTCCCACCGGCAGCACCGAACCGAACGATATTCGGCAGTGGGGATGAAAACCGGACGAAAAAGCGATCGGCAGTCGGCTGCGCCGAATTGTTCTTTCCCAGGTTTTGACCATTTCCAAATGCGAAATAAACGACAACGGTGCCTGCTTGCCATATTCAATCCGATAACGAAACACGTTGTTCCCCCTGGTTCCACTCCCCGCTCAGAGCTGTTTCCAATTCACTGCAAACCCCGCACTCACTGCAACTGTCGAATCGACAGTCTGCTGTCAATTCCCCGCAGTAGGCCCGCTGCTGTTCTTCCGCCAGGTAGCTCGTGCTTACCCCGCAATCAATATGCTCCCAGGGCAAAACTTCCTCGTGTCGGTATCGACGATAGGCAAACGTTTCCGGCTCGATTCCGTTGACTCGGGCTGCCTGATGCCATAAATCCGGCCGAAAATGCTCCGTCCAGCCGTCGAAGCGGCAACCGGCTTTCCAGGCCGATTCAATCAATCCGGCGATTCTGCGATCTCCCCGGGCGAGAACCGCTTCCCAAAAACTCATCTCGGCATCATGCCAGCTTAATTTGAGATTCCGGCCCCGGATTTTGCTGCGCAAGTATTCTTGTTTGCGTTGCAATTCCTCCCGTGAATTCTGCCCTTCCCATTGGAATGGAGTATGCGCTTTGGGAACAAAATTCGACACACTGACATTAATCTCGATTCTTCGGGATGAGGATTTTCTAGAAACGGCTTTGCCTGCATGCAACACCTGGCTTGCCAGCTCGGCAATGCCATCCAGATCAGCGTCGGTCTCAGTTGGCAGGCCGATCATAAAATAGAGTTTCAACGCCGACCAGCCCGCTTCAAAAGCCGCCCGGGCAGCTTCCAATACATCGCTGTCGGTAACTCCTTTATTAATGACATCACGCAAGCGTTGAGTTCCCGCTTCCGGCGCGAAAGTCAGGGTGGTCTTGCGGTTGCCGTGAATCTCCCGAGCAAGCGCAACCGAAAAGGAATCGGTGCGTAAAGACGGAAGCGAAATATTCATCCCCCGGGTGCATTGATCGCTCATCAACCGCTGAATCAATTCTGTGATGCGAGAATAATCCCCCGAGCTCAGAGAAACCAGAGATATTTCTTCGTAACCGGTGCTACTTGCCAGTTTCCGAGCCTGAGCAGACAAGGTGTCTTGGCTCCGCTCCCGACAGGGGCGATAAATCATTCCTGCTTGGCAAAACCGGCAGCCCCGTTGACAACCCCGAAACAGTTCCAGCACCACCCGATCATGAACGGTTTCGACATAGGGTACAACCGTGGCGTCGGGGAAATAAGCCTGGTCGAAGTTCTTTAAGATCCGCTTCTGGATCCGCTCCGGAACCCCCGGCCATTGCGGCGTATCCACAACCACATCTCCACCGGCGAGAGTCCGCGTCGAAAACGCCGCTGGAACATATACTCCCGGAATTTGCGCAATCTCCAACAGCAACTGTTTCCGGTCTCGGGATCCATTGCGGCTCGCTTGGTGTCGATCGATCAGATTTAAGAGTTCCAGCAGGACTTCTTCTCCTTCGCCGATCACAAAGGCGTCAATGAAAGGAGCGAGGGGTTCAGGACAGAACGCACCCGGACCGCCCGCGATCACCAATGGATGGCAGTCGTTGCGCTGATCGCTCCGTAAAGGGATGTTGCCCAGGTCCAACATATTTAAAATATTGGTATAGCTTAATTCATATTGCAGCGTAAAACCGAGCAGATCAAAGTCATCGAGCGAATGCCTGGTTTCCAATCCAAACAGGGGCAGCTGGCTCTGCCGCAAAACCGTCTCCAGGTCTGGCCACGGCGCAAAAACCCGGTCCATCAAGAACGGTTCGCAATTATTGACAAGGCCGTAGAGAATCTGCAGGCCCAGATGGGACATCCCGACCTCGTACACATCCGGAAAACAAAAAGCCATCCGCACGCTGGCCGCTGACCAGTTTTTTCGTGCTGCATTCCATTCCACTCCGACATAACGAGCCGGTTTGCTGACCGATCGCAAGATCTTATTGTGATCGGTTATGGTAAGTTGCATTCTGTACCCCCTAATAAGTTCCTATCTAGTCTACCATAATACGTAAACAAACAATACCATGTTGCCGGCGGCAGGAATTTTACCTTTAATGGCGAAGTGTTATTGTTGATTCCTTTCTCCCCGGCGCTTCAGCCGGGAATTGTCCATTCAATTTTACTTTCTGCAACTGCCAGCCCCATCTTTCGCCGCTTCTCTGTAAACCCCTGAATAGTATAAGGAGGTGCTTTTATGGCTGCAGAGCGTTGTGCCAATTGTCGCACATTGCAGCTGGTCTCTTTGTTGTTTGTGATCTTGGTTTCAATGGTACTTGCCGGAGGCGAACCGCTGTCGGCGGCTCAATCCGAGCTTCCGCTGATGCAGGCACCCGTCAACCAAAGTTTTTCACAACCGGTCAATTCCAGTCCCACCCGATTGCAGGCCGCGAATCCGGAGAGTTTTGCCACCGGTTATTTGCCTTCGGTTCATGACCCGGCTCCGCTTCGCTTGAAACCGACCCGCGCCGGCAAAGCAGTCTTGACTGCACTCCCCGCCACGTATGATTCCCGAACCCTAAATCATCTGACGCCGGTTCGTGATCAGGGAAACTGCGGCAGCTGTTGGGCATTTGCCGCCGTCGGTTCGGTCGAGACCAGCCTTATGCCTTCGGAAAGCCGTGATTTTTCTGAACAGAACTTAAAAAATCTGGCTGGTTTCGATTGGGGACCGTGCGACGGCGGCAATGCCGATATGGCTGCCGCCTATTTCAGCCGCTGGGGCGGACCGGTCAATGAATCTGCCGACCCCTACAATCCCAGCATCAGCAATTCCGCGGCAAACTTACCGGTGCAAAAACATGTGCAGGAAATTCTCTATCTCCCCAACCGCGAGGGTAGCAGCGACAACGACATCGTCAAGCAGGCGGTTATGGCCTATGGCGGAGTATTTACTTCCATGTACTATGACTCCAGTAAATACAATTCGCTGAACAAAAGCTACTACTCCACCAATGGCGGTCAGAACCATGCGGTTATGGTCGTCGGCTGGGACGACAACTTCAGTAGCAGTAAATTCTCGGTGGCCCCCCCGGGGAACGGCGCTTTCATCGTGCGCAACAGCTGGGGATCAAGCTGGGGGGAAAAAGGATATTTTTATATTTCCTATTACGACGCCTCGATCTGCAATTTTAGCAACGTCGTTTTCAATCAGGTCGATCCGACCGATGACCTCGCCAAGATTTATCAATATGATCCCTTGGGTTGGATTACGAACATGGGCTACGGCCTGGAGACCGCCTGGTTTGCCAACATCTTCACCGCCTCCGGTAACGATTCAATCAACGCGGTCAGTTTTTATACCGCTTCCCCTAATTCTACCTATGAAGTCTACATTTATACCGGAGTCAGCAGCGGCCCCCGGACAGGAACTTTAGCGGCCAGCGGCAGCGGTTCCTTTCTTTACTCCGGATATCACACCGTCAATCTCTCAGCTCCAGCTATGGTAACCAACGGCAGCCGTTTTTCCGTCGTGGTCAAGCTGACCTGCCCCGGCTATGATTATCCCATCCCGATAGAAATGCCGCTCAGCGGTTACAGCAGCAATGTCAATGCCGGCAACGGCCAAAGTTATGTCAGTTCGAGCGGCAGCAGCTGGTCCGATCTCAACAGTGAATACAGCGGCTGCAACGTTTGTCTGAAAGCCTTTGCCGCCGGTGTCCCCGCCGCTCCAGCCGGCGACCTGATCGTTCAATCGCTGAGCAGTCAGGCCCAAGCATTTAATGGCGGCAGCATTGAAGTCACCGACTCAATTCAAAACAACAGCACCAGTTCGGTCGGCGGCAGCAAGGTAAAATATTATTTGTCTGCCAACCAGAGCTTGGAAATTACCAGCCAATCCGCTTTGCAGGTGGTACCCGCCGACTTCTATCTCGGTGAACGGTTCGTCCCGGCGCTCGCCGCCCAGGAAATATCCACCGTCACCAGCAGTTTCCTGGTTCCGGATTCCACCCCTCCCGGTCTCTACTACGTCCTTGCCCTGGCAGATGCCGATAATCAGGTAAATGAAGTCGACGAAGGAAACAATCTCGGTTGCAGCCCATCCCCGGTCAATGTCCTTCTCGCCGAACGTGATCTCTGGCTGTCGGGTCTCAGCGGCCCGCTACAAGCATCAGTAGGTACCACCATTTCGGTTCAAGCTTCTGTCGGCAATACCGGCAACGCCGAATCCGGACAATTCTACGGTCGGTTTTATCTATCAACCGATAATATCATCACCGCCGGCGACACCTTTCTCGGCAGCGGTCAGTTTGCCTCGATCGCGCCCGGGAATATCAGCTCCACCGGGTTTAATCTCTACCTCCCTGATACCATTACCAACGGCAGCTATTTCCTTGGTGTCATTCTTGATCCCGACAATCTGATTACCGAAACTGACGAAACCAACAACTGCGGCGCCGCCCCGGAACAAACCACAGTCAGCGCTCCCTTCAAGGATTTGCTGATCACCGCGCTCAGCGGTCCGACCTCGGCCGCGACCGGCAGCTCAATCAGCATCGCCAACACCGTCAAGAATCAGGGCACGGCCTCCGCGACCGGCTTCTACGTCAAGTTCTATCTC
>Ga0302252_1000222_pt1 | contig 63408 bp, 51 predicted proteins | sample AAG_RA_Leu_MG_FD_193511 | JGI IMG/M metagenome (GOLD analysis project Ga0302252, IMG submission 193511) | Enriched activated sludge microbial communities from anaerobic digester in WTTP, New Holstein, Wisconsin, United States - AAG_RA_Leu | ecosystem: Engineered > Bioreactor > Anaerobic >... | reverse complement strand
CTGGAATCAGACCTCCCGGCTTGCCCTTGTATCTGGCAATTATTTCATAGAGCTTCGACACCTGTGCTTCAGTAAATTCCTTCAGTAACTCCTCTTTTTCAAGCTTCATGAATATCTTCCTCCTAAGTCGAAAAGCGCATTCACGCTTCGGATACTATGTCCTGCAGTCCATCTTTAACATACTGCCTTATGTATTTCAGCACCTCAATGTGATTGATGGGAACGTCTTCCAGTTCCCTTTTTAAGTCCTCCGTCTTCAGGGCAAAAACCCGGTCCCCGCAACGGTGATGATAATTGAATTCGATGTCGGGGTTGCCGGCGAGCAGGGTGGTGATGACGCCGGGAAGATCTCCCAGCGGCTGCCGATCCAAATGACTCAACCCGAAGGTAACCTTCAGGCGGGTGCCCCGGCCCGGTTCCGACGTCAGCGTCAGGCCGCCCCCCGTTCTTTCCGCCGCCTGGGCCAGCATGGGGAGCCCCAGGCCCACCCGGCGGACCTTTTTGGTAGTGTAAAAGGGATCCAGGGCCTTGCTCAGGGTCTCCGGGTCCATCCCGGCGCCGTCGTCGCTGATCTCCAGGGTGAGGAGATCCGCTTCGTGATTCTCCTCCAGGTTCATGTCGATGCGACGGGCCCCTGCCCGCGTTGAATTCTCGGTGATATCGAGGATATGCAATGCCAGCTCCAGCATGTCAACCGTTTATTCTTCGGCCTTTCCCGCCGGCCAGGGCCAGGCGCACCTCCCGGAAGCTTGCCTCGGCCAGCAGCATCTCCGTCCAGCCCCGGCCGATGTCGCCGATAAAATGGGCGTCCGAAGAGGAGATAAAGGGATATCGGGCCAGATCGGGGTTGCACTGCCGTGCCTTTCCCAAGCCCGTCCGAGGGGTGAACTCCAGGGCGTCAAAGGCGAAGGAGGGATCAATGAACCCCAACTGCCCGATGACGCTGAAACTCTCACGATCCACATGGGCGGCGATGGCGATGCCGCCCTCCCCGTGGATGCCGGCGATGATCTCCTGCAACGGCAGATCGGTGGCCCCGATGAGCAGCCGGCCGTTGAATCCTTCCACTTCGTCGTATTCGTTCACGATGGCCTGGCAGCCGAAGACTTCCTCATCGTTTTCCCCCTCCAGGTGTCCATAAACCAGTTCCTGAAAATGCCGCAACCGGATAATGTTTTCAAAGAGCGCCAGGGTGTGCACCTCCTCCCGGCTGGCCACCTCCATTCCCGGCAATACCGCAAGCGGCAGTCCGGCGGCGGCGCGCTGAACGTAAACGGCATTCTCCGAGGCATTGTGGTCGCAGATGCCGATGATGTCCAGCTTTTTCTCCAGGGCCCGGCGCACTATGGCCCGGGGGTACATGTCCAGCTCAGCGCATGGTGAAAGGCAGGTGTGGATGTGAAGGTCGCAACGCATCGCCTTCAACATGGGCCGTTCCTAAAAATACAAAAAAAAGACCATGGCTACATGGTCTCATCTGTCCGATGCCTCCAGCGACTTCTTCGCGGTGATCATGTTGAATACCCTGCCGATCGTTTCAAAGCCGGGCATAGCTGACACCATGATGGGTATCCCTTCTTTGCGGGCCTTCTCCAGGGTGTCGGCGGCCGGTTCAGCCCCCTGGATGATAATGACGCCCGCATGGTCCTTCAGACTGGCCACCGCCACGATGTTCTGGTGGATCTGCCGGGTGAGCCACACGTCTCCTTCCTTGCTGTTGGCCATGACGTCGCTCAAAAGGTCGCCGACGTATCCGCCGGTGACCTCGGCATCAAGCCGGTCCCGACCCGACAGGACCTTCAAATCGAGTTCTTTGACGATCGCGCCTAAATTCATGGTTAAGAGAGTTCTCTAAATGCCGTCGAAATCCTTGTCGATGCGAATGACCATTTTCAGGCAAGTGCCTTTGCCGATTTCCGAAGTGATCCGAAAGAAATCGGAGAAGTTTTTGATATTGCCCAACCCCATCCCGGCGCCGAAACCCATTTCCCGAATCCGCTCCGTGGCCGTGGAATAGCCGGCCTGCATGGCCAGCTCGATGTCCACGATCCCCTGACCTTCGTCGATGGCCTCGACGGTTACGTGTTCCGGCGTCACCCGGAGGTGGATCTTACCCCGGTCGGCATAGGAACAGATGTTTATCTCCGCTTCATATGTAACTAAAGCCGCCCTGCGGACAACCTCCTTGGACAGCTTCATTTTTTTCAACAGGGCCTTGATCTGACTGGAAACATGCCCGGCGTTGTCAAAGGTGCCTCCTTCTACGGAGAATGAGTTTTCATAGATGGCCGTGTCATGAGAAAGCACGTTCGTCGTCAACCCTTTCCACGCAGCCGACGATCCCTTTTGCGTACAACTTCCCGGCGGTTTCGAAGAGGATGTATTTTGTGACCAGGATGGGGATCAGCAGCTCTTCCGCAAGACGGATCGTTTCCGGGGAAGGACGTTTGCCACGTACCATGATGATGGCGGCGATATCGAGCACGTCGGATGTCCGGATAACCTGTGGATTCGTGAGCCCGGTAAGCAATAGACTTCCCGCCTTGGCAAAGGCCAGCACATCACTCATGAGATCGGCCCCGAAAGCGGTTTTCACCTCTTTGTCCAATTGATCATAGCCGACGAGGACTTCAGCATCCAGAATATCTTTCACCTCTCGAAGGGTCACCTTGGTCTCCTTTACTGAAAGAATAGTGTTAAAAAACAGGCTCATATTAGCTAATCGTCATGCCAGAGGGGATTACCATAAGGGCGGGGGGGATGTCAATAGAATTGTCCCCGCGCTGGCGGTGAAAATAATTGACTCCCTTCTGAAGCCCTTCATGATATAATAAAAACCAGGCTGGGGCAGTCGGCGCCCCTATTAACAAATCACCGGGGGTGAAATATCTCCTGAAGTACCCGGGGAAAGGAACGGCATGGGAGACGATATGCAGGAGCGGAAATTCGATCCGGAGGGGCGGCAAGCCGTCGTCCTGGCCGAAGAAGAAGCCGTCCACCGGGCCGAAGAAAAATGCGCCCAGGCGGAGGCGGCATTGCGGAGCATGGAGGAGTCTTACCGGCATCTCGTTGACAACGCGACGGACATAATCTACCGAACCGACGCCACCGGCCATTTTACCCTTTTCAATCCCGCGGCGATTAAGATTACCGGTTATTCCGAGGCGGAGCTGATGCACAGGCACTTCCTCGAACTGGTCCATCCCGATCATCGGGCCGCTGCCGAGCGACTCTACGGAAGACAATATCTCAAAAAGACGGCCAGCACCTATTTTGAGTTTTCCCTGAGAAGAAAGGACGACAGCGAGGTCTGGCTTGGGCAGCACGTGCAGTTGGTAATGGAAGGTGATGATATCATTGGCTTCCATGCCATTGCCCGGGATATTTCCCAACAGAAGAAACTGGAGGCGGAGCTCCAGGATTCGGAGCATCGCCTCAACATGATCCTGGGGGCCGTACAGGCAGGCATCGTCCTCGTGGACGCCCGGACCCATGTCATCGAAGACGCCAATAAGAGCGCCGTGCAGATGATCAACGTCCCCAAGGAGGAGATTGTCGGGCGGGTTTGCCACCGCTTTATCTGTCCGGCGGAGGAGGGCAGGTGTCCCATAACGGAATTGGGCCGGCAGATTGACAATTCGGAGCGCATCCTCCTTACGGCGTCCGGAGCAGAAGTGCCGATCCTGAAAACAGTGGTTCCCATCGTCATCAAGAACCGTGATTATCTCATCGAGAGCTTTGTGGATATCTCAAAACTGAAAAGGGCGGAAGAGGAGGCCAAACGTGAGAACGCCAAACTTTCCGCCATGATATCCGGGATGGAGGAAGGAGTGGTGTTTGCCGACGCCGCGGATGTCATCGTGGCGGCCAATGATTATTTCTGCCGTTTTATCGGTGTCACCCACCAGGAGATTGTCGGCCGGGACCTCCATTCCTTTCACGCTTCCCCCGTCCGGGAAAAGGTCGCCGATTCCCTGCGCAAATTCCGGGAACATCCCGGCGCCACGGCCGTGATCATGAATAAGTCCCTCAGGGACAGCCATGTGATCCTCCGCATGCAGCCGGTTTACCGGGAAGGGATTTACGACGGGGTCCTTTTGAACATCGTCAACGTCACCGATCTGGTGGAAGCCCGCCTCAAGGCCGAGGAGGCCAGCCGGGCCAAGAGCGAGTTTCTCTCCACCATGAGCCACGAAATCCGTACGCCCATGAACGCCATCATCGGGATGGCGGAGTTGCTGGCGGAAACGCCGCTCACGGAGGAACAGAGAAAATACGTGGAGGTATTTCGGGCGGCCGGGGAGAATCTTCTGGTTATCATCAATGATATCCTTGACCTCTCGAAGGTGGAGGCGGGACATGTCCACCTGGAGACGGTGGATTTCGAACTCTCCCATGTGGTGGAGAGGACCTGCGACGTCATGGCCCAACGGGCTCATGACAAGGGGCTGGAGCTCTTGCATCATAAAGACTACGATGTGCCGGAGCAACTCCGCGGCGATCCGGGTCGGCTCCAGCAACTGCTCATCAATATCATCGGCAACGCCTTGAAATTCACCGAAAAGGGCGAGGTAATGCTGAGGATAAAAATGGCCGAAGAGGAGTGCCTCCTTCCCGATCCCGATCAAGTGGCGCTGATGTTCTCCGTGTCCGATACGGGGATCGGCATTCCCGCGGACAAACTGGGGATAATCTTCGAGAAATTCACCCAGGCCGACGCCTCGACGACGCGCAAATACGGGGGTACCGGCCTGGGCCTGGCGATCTCCAAAAGGCTGGTGGAGCTCATGGGGGGACGGATATGGATCGAGAGCGAGCCGGGGCGGGGGACGAAAGTCCACTTTACCGCCCGTTTCGCCTTGCCGGGGGACGTCAAGGCCGGACCGGCACCGGTGGAAGAATCACTGGCGGGCGTTAAGATCCTGGTGGTGGACGACAATGAGACCAACCGGTTGATTCTCCGGGGGATGCTCGGTCGCTGGGAAGCGGCGGCGATGGATGTCGAGGACGGCGCCCGCGGTTATGAGGAATTGAAAAGGGCCGCCGCGTCGGGTTCTCCCTACCGCCTGGTCCTCATGGATTACCAGATGCCGGAGGTCAACGGTTTCGAGACCGCGGCCAGAATCACCGGGGATCCGGATTTGCGCCATGTCCCCATCATTATCCTGTCTTCGGGTTATTGTCTCGACCGTCCGGAACATATGGAAAGATACGGGGTGTCCGGATTCATCCAGAAGCCGGTGAAGATGGCGGAATTGCGGGCCGCCATCAGCAGGGTCCTGCAACCCGGATGGGAATCAGGACCGCAGTCCGGGCCGCCGGCGCCCGCGGCGACGGCGGCGGCGAGACCGTTGCACATCCTGCTGGTGGAGGATAATGAAGACAACCGTCTTCTCTTCCGTTCGTTCCTCAAGGGCGGCCCCCACTCCATCCAGGAGGCCGAGAACGGTCTGGAGGCCCTGGAGGCCTTCAAGAACGCCGGGAAAAGATTCGATCTCATCTTCATGGACATGCAGATGCCGGTCATGGACGGCTATACGGCGACGGCGGCTATCCGCCGCTGGGAGGACGATCTGGGATTGCAGCGGACGCCCATTGTGGCCCTCACCGCCTATGCCCTGAAGGAGGACGAGGAGAAGAGCCGGGCGGCGGGCTGTGACGGCCACCTTACCAAACCTATAAAGAAACTCAGGCTTATTGAGGAGATAGAACGATATGCAGTTTAAGGGAGCAGTGGCGGTTTATGAGTGATGAGACCAACGACAACGGAGAAAGAAGAGAAACGTTCTACCGGATCCTCGCGGAATCCTCCTTTGCCGGCATTTATGTGGTGCAAAACGGCATCTTCCGCTATCTGAACCACAACGCCGCTTCTTATGCCGGTTATGAGCCGGAGGAATTGACGGGGTGTAAGGCGAACGGGATTGTCCACCCTGACGATCAGGAAAAGGTCATGCGGTTCGCCCGGGCCATGCTGAAAGGATTGCGGGCCGATCCCTACGAGTTCAGGATTGTTACCAAGCAGGGCAACATCCGCTGGATAATGGAAACCGTGACGGCCATCCGCTATGAAGGACTTCCGGCCATCCTGGGCAATTCCATGGACGTGACGGAGAAGAAGGAAACGGAAACGGCATTACGGGTTAGCGAGGAACGGTACCGGAACATTATCGAACACAGCGGCGTCCTGTTCTACACCCACGCCCCGAACCACGTCCTGACCTTTGTCAGCGCCAACGCCGAACATTTTTTCGGATGCACCCCGGAGGAGGCGACGATTTCCTGGCAGGAGTTTCTCACCGACAATCCCGTCAACCGTCACGGCCTGGAAGCCACGCAGCGGGCCCTGGAAACGGGGGAGCGACAGCCGCCTTATGAGTTGGAGCTGTGGAAGCAAAACGGCGAGACAATCTGGGTGGAAGTGCATGAGCATCCGGTGACGGTCGGCGGCGAGATTCAGGGAATTGTAGGCACCCTGGTGGATGTCAGCCTCCGCAAGTGGATGCAGCGGGCCTTGACGGAAAGCGAGGAGCGGTACCGGACCCTGATCGAAACCACCCCGGATCTGGTATATACCGTAGATCGGCAAGGGGTTTTTACCTACGCCAATCAGCGTTTTGAAGAGGCGCTGGGAATCCCGCCCGCCGATCTCCTCGGCCGGCCGTTCACCGCCATCATTCCTCCGGAGAGCATCCCCGTCATCGTCGATAGGTTCAAACGGGGGATAAGGGGAGAGGCGATACCCCCCTATGAAGTGGCGCTGACGGCGCAGAACGGGCAGCGGGTGATCATCGAGTTTCTCACTTCCACCTTTTTGGACCCCCTTACCGGCTGGGCGACGGGGAGATTCGGCATCGGCCGCAACGTGACGGAGCGCCGCCAGGCCCAGGACGCTCTCAAGGCCAGCGAGGAACGCTACCGGACCATTATCGAGAACATCGGCGATGGCTATTACGAAGTCGATGTTAACGGCAACCTCCGGTTCGCCAACGATGCCTGCCGGAGAATAACGGGACAGTCTCTCGATAAAATCATCGGGGCCAATTTCCGTGTTTTTTTCTTTCCGGAGGATATAGCGGACATTATCCGGATGTTCAATGCCACTTTTGTAACCGGTGAATCTAAAAGGGGAATGGTAAAGCGTCTCCAAAGAACCGATGGCAAGGAACAGTACGTGGAGATTTCCGTATCGCTCAAAAGGGACGGCAAGGGAAAACCGTCGGGTTTTATGGGGATCCTCCATGATGTCACGGAACGGCGGAAATCCGAGGAAACGATCCACTGGCTGGCCTATCATGACGCCCTGACCGGTTTGCCCAACCGCCTTCTCTTCCGCGACCGCCTGGTCATGGCCATCGCACAGGCCAAACGCAACGGCGAACAACTGGCCGTAATGATGATGGATCTGGATAAATTCAAGGAGATAAACGACACCCGCGGCCATGACGTGGGCGATGCCGTCCTGTGCTCTTTTACCGAACGGATAAAAAAGAGACTGCGGGCGGGGGATACCTTTGCCCGCACCGGCGGCGACGAGTTCATGATCATCATGCCCCGGATACGCCGCCGCGAGGATCTGGCCATGCTGGGAAAGACCCTGGTCGGCGCCTTGGCCGCGCCGGTGACGATGGGAGCGGCGACGTTCAAATTCAGCGTCAGCATTGGCATCGCCCTTTATCCTCGGGATGGCATGGATTTCGACGCCCTGGTAAAAAATGCCGATACGGCCATGTACCTGGCCAAGGGGAGGGGCGGCAACGCCTACGAAATATTCGCCGCTCCGGCGGGTGAAAAAAACGCTTGACGATCGGCCGCCATTCTGTTACGCGGAAATCCACCGCTTGGATCCCCGTCGGGGACCGGGACGGGAAGGTATGAGGATAAGCAGCAAGGGACAAAACTCCAGGCCTCCCGTCATTGACGGCGAGGCTTTTTTCGTTGGGGGAGGAGATGCCAATGAAGATCATCGAGACGGTAAAAGAGATGCAGGCGTTTGCCGAATCGCTCCGGAACGCCGGGAAAAAGATTGCCTTCGTGCCGACCATGGGCTACTTTCACGAAGGGCACCTGAACCTGATGCGCATCGGCCGGAAACTGGGGGATTGTCTGGTCATCAGCATCTACGTAAACCCCACCCAGTTCGGTCCCAATGAGGACCTGGCGAAATATCCCCGGGATTTCGAGCGGGACCGGGAACTGGCCGCCTCCGTAGGCGTCGATGTGATCTTCTATCCCCCCAACGAGGAGATGTATCCTCCCGGATATCAGACCTATGTGAACGTCGAGGAGGTGACGAACAATCTCTGCGGGCTCTCCCGGCCCGGGCACTTCCGGGGCGTCACGACGGTCTGCTGCAAGCTCTTCAACATGGTCAAGCCCCATGTCACCATCTTCGGCAAGAAGGACTTCCAGCAACTGACGGCCATCAAGCGCATGGTGATCGACCTCAACATGGACCTGGAGGTGGTGCCCATGGAGACCACCCGGGAGCCCGACGGCCTGGCCATGAGTTCCCGCAACATCTATATCAAGCCGGAGGAGCGGGAATCGGCCCTGAGCCTGAGCCGTTCCCTGAAGATGGCGAAGGAGATGTACGAACGGGGGGAGCGGGAGGCCGGGGTCATCCTCGCGGCGGTGCGGAAATTTATCGAGGGGCATCCTCACGCCCGGATCGACTACGTGCAGATCTGCGACACCGGCACCATGAAGGATGTGGAAAGATTGGACGGCGAAGCCGTGATCGCCCTGGCCGTACGGGTGGGGTCGGCGCGGCTGATCGATAACTACGTCTTCGGCGCGCCGCTGGAGATATGAACGAGGAGAGGGAACGATGCAGAGGTTCATGCTGAAATCGAAGCTTCATCGTGCCGTGGTCACCGATGCCAACCTCCACTACGAGGGGAGCATCACGATCGACGAAGGCCTGCTGGAGGCGGCAGATATAATCCCCTATGAAAAGGTGGCCATCTACAATGTCACCAACGGGGAGCGCTTCACCACCTATGCCATCAAGGGGGCCCGGGGATCCGGGACGATCTGCCTCAACGGGGCGGCGGCCCACCGGGCGTCCAAGGGGGATGTGATCATCATCGCCACCTATGTCGTCGCCGAGGCTTCGGAACTCTCGGGATGGTCGCCCAAGTGCGTCCTCCTCAACGAAAAGAATCAGATCAAGAAGATCGGTTGATCATCCGGACTCACCAAGACTATGCGGGCGGGGCGCCCGGGCGCCCGGCCCGTTCTTTTTCTTCCGCAACAATGACTGAATGAGCAAGAAAATCAAGAAGATATTCATTGCCGGCCTGGCGGTTACCATCCCCATCGGATTGACGCTCTACGTCCTTTTTTTCCTCATCGAGGTCATGGACGACCTGCTCCGGATCATTCCCCACCGCCTCCACCCCGATACCCTCCTGCAGTTTCACATCCCGGGCCTGGGAATAATCTTCGTCGTGATCCTGATCTTCGCCGCCGGCCTCATGATGAAGAGCTATCTGGGCAACCGGATCGTACAGATGAGTGAGGCCGTATTTCATCGCATCCCGGTGATCCGCAGCATTTACGACGGCACCAAGCAGGTCATGGACCGCATGTTCGTCCATAACAACCGGAGCTTCAAGAAGGTGGTCCTGGTGGAGTTCCCCCGGGCCGGCGCCTTCACCCTCGGCTTTGTCACCGGCCCGGCCCACCGCCGCATCGGCAAATCGACCGGCCGCCCCTGCACGAACGTGTTCATTCCCACCACCCCCAACCCCACTTCGGGCTACCTCCTGGCGATTCCCGATGAAGAACTCGTGGAGATCGACATGACGGTGGAGGAGGCCCTGACCTATGTCGTTTCCTGCGGCCTCGTCCAGCCCCCGTCCCTGGAAATGAGACCGGGGGAAACGGCCGCCGGCCAAAAAATATATTGATGAGTTCGAGATGGTTGTGTTAGAAATCTCCCAAAAACGGAACAAAGGAGATGAAGCCATGAACATTGCCTCGGAGAGTGTCAAGGTCGGACATCCGGACATGGTTTGCGACGCCATTGCCGCCAATATCATTGCCGATGTCCTGTCGGAGGAAAAAAAGATCGGCATGACCATCGACAACATGCCCCATTGCGGGCTGGAGGTATTTCTGGGCAAGGGCCTCTGCGTGGTCGGCGGCGAGGTAGCCACCCGCACCTACGTGGATATCGAAAAGGTGATCCGCAATACCGTCCTGTCGCTGGGTTACAAGGATTCGGCGGTGGGCCTCAACGGCAATTCCATGGGGGTCCTCAACGCCATGATCCCCCAGTCTCCGGACATCAATATCGGCACCCGGGCCGATAAGGGAAAATACAAGGAGATCGGCGCCGGCGACCAGGGGATCATCTACGGTTTTGCCTGTGACGAGACCCCGGAGCTGCTGCCCCTGCCTTATGTCCTGGGCAATCGCCTCATGCGGGCCTTCGAGTATTGCGGCAACCCCGTCTTCGCTCCCGACGGGAAGGGACAGGTGACCGTGCAATACGATGAAGACATGCGGCCGGTGCGGCTGGCGACGATCCTCATGTCCAACGCCATCGATTACCGCCATGTCCCCGATACCTTCCGGAACACCATCGAACACGTGGCCCGATCCATTGCCATGGAAACCCTGGCCGACTACGTCGATGCCAAGACGGAGTTCCTCTTCAATCCCACGGGGGAATGGCAGGCGGTCAATTCGTGCAGCGCCGCGGATTCCGGGGTAACCGGGAGAAAACTGGTGGTGCAGCTCTACGGAGGCTATCCGGGGGCGCAGATTGGCGGCGGGTCGATCATCAACAAGACGCCGGAAAAGGTGGACTGTTCCGCCACCTTCGGGGCCCGTTATGTGGCCAAAAATATCGTCGCCGCCGGGCTGGCCAAAAGATGTTCCGTTCAGATCGCCTATGCCATCGGCATTGCCCGGCCCATTTCCATATACGTCAACACCTTTGGCGGCGGTCAGCTCGAAGACGACAAACTGGGGAAGATCGTTTCGGAAATCTTCGATCTGACCCCCCGGGGGATGATCGAGGCCTTCGATCTTCTCAACAGCCGGACCTACAAGAAGATCGCCCGGACTCTCTTCCTGGATGACTATCCCTGGGAGAAGACCGACCGGGTCGAGGCGCTGCGGCAGGCGGCGGGCCGTTGATCGCGCCGGCATGGGAAGCCGGGGCGGGGAGTTTTGGTCCCTTGCCGCCTGTCCCCGGCGGCGGAGCCTCACGCGGGCCGGCCTAAGAGGCCCGTGCGGTTATTCAACAAAAATTATCACCTCAAGGAGGAGTTGTGGCTTACAAGAAGATCGATCCGAAACTGGCTTACAAGGTGGCCGATATAAATCTCGCGGCCTGGGGGCGAAAGGAGATGAAATTGGCGGAAAACGAGATGCCGGGGCTCATGGCGGTCCGGAAAAAATACGGGCCCCAAAAACCCCTCCAGGGCAAAAAGGTCATGGGGAGCCTCCACATGACCATCCAGACGGCCATGCTCATCGAGACCCTGAAGGAACTCGGGGCGGATCTGCGCTGGGCCTCCTGCAACATCTTCTCCACCCAGGATCACGCCGCCGCGGCGATCGCCGCGGCGGGTTCAGCGGCGGTCTTCGCCTGGAAGGGGGAGAGCCTGGAGGATTACTGGTGGTGCACCGAACAGGCCATGACCTGGCCCGACGGATCGGGGCCCGACCTGCTCGTGGATGACGGCGGCGATGCCACCCTTATGGTTCACCAGGGCGTGAAAGTGGAAAAGCATCCGGAAATATTGAATGAAAAGCAGGAAAACAAGGAATTCGCCATCATCATGGAACGTCTGGCCCGGGGATACAAACAGGACCCCCAGCGTTGGCAGCGCGTCGCCGGGGGAATTCTCGGGGTGTCGGAAGAGACGACGACGGGCGTCCATCGCCTCTACCAAATGCAGCAGCGCGAAGAACTCCTCTTTCCCGCCATCAACGTCAACGATTCGGTGACGAAATCCAAGTTCGACAACCTCTACGGCTGCCGCGAGTCCCTGGCGGACGGCATCAAGCGAGCCACGGACATCATGGTGGCGGGCAAGGTGGTGGTGATCTGCGGCTACGGCGACGTTGGCAAGGGTTCGGCCCAGTCCATGCGGGGCTTCGGCGCCCGGGTCATCGTTACGGAAGTGGATCCTATCTGCGCCCTTCAGGCGGCGATGGAAGGTTACGAGGTCCAGACCATGGAAGAGGTGGTGGCGACGGCGGACATCTTCGTCACGGCCACGGGTTGCTGCGACGTCATCACCGGGGCTCATATGGAGCGGATGAAGGACGAGGCGATCATCTGCAACATCGGCCACTTCGACAGCGAGATCGCCATGAATTACCTGGAGGGCAACCCCCGATGCCGAAAGGAGACCATCAAACCCCAGGTTGATAAATGGACCCTCGCCTCCGGGCGTTCCATCATCGTCCTGGCGGAGGGACGGCTCGTCAATCTGGGGTGCGCCACCGGCCACCCGAGCTTCGTCATGAGCAACAGCTTCACGAACCAGTGCCTGGCCCAGATGGAACTGGCCAAGAAGCGCTATCGACCCGGGGTTTACACCCTGCCGAAACTTCTCGACGAGGAGGTGGCCCGCCTCCATCTGGACCGCCTCGGCGTCAAGCTGACCAAGCTTACCAAGGCCCAGGCCGACTATCTCGGCGTCCCGACGCGCGGTCCCTTCAAACCCGACCACTACCGGTATTGAAGGCGACGCTGCGGGTGCTCAGGGCTTTGCATGGTCGCCGTGCGTCACCCGGGGTGATCTCTCCATCGGCCGAAACGAAGCCGAATCACAAGACCAGGCCGCGGCTCGGGTGTACCCCAAAACCCCTAGGGAAGGCGCGGGTCAGGTATTGACCCGGCGGATCAGGTAGTAGGCCGCCCCGCCGAAGAGCAGGTTGGGGAGCCAGGCCGCCAGGATGGGGGGCAGATTTCCGGAGCGACCCAGCGACAGGGAAAAGGCGAAGACCAGCCAGTAGGAAAAGCCGATGACGACCCCGGCACCGATGCTCTGGGCCACCCCACCGCTCCGCTCCGACCGGAGGGAGAAACTGATGCCGATGGCCAGCAGGATAAGGCTGACCACGCTGAAGGCCGGCTTGCCGTGGAGATCGACGCGGTAGCGGGTGGCGTCGTAGCCCTCCCTTTCCAGCTTCCTGATGTAGGGATACAGCTCGAAGAAGCCCATCTTGTACGCCTCTTTTTGCACCTGTTTGAAATCATCAGGTTTTTCCGGAAGATCGATCTCCTGGATGTCATGCCTCTCCAGCTTTGGGAATCCGCCGGCGGGGGATTGGGAACTGATCAGGACATTCTCGAAGACCCATTTGCCGTCCCGCCAGCGGGCCTTTCCCGCGTCGATGCGCTTTACCAGCCGGAAGGAGGGATCGAGGTAGTGGATGGTGATGCCGTGGAGGGAGTTGTTATTCACGTCGAACATCCGGACGTTGTAGATGGTGTTGCTTCCCCGGTACCAGATCTCGTTCTGCTTGAAGATCCCCAGGGCCTCCTGCTTCTGGACCTCCACCAGGCGAATGTATTCCGCCCGGTGAAAGGAGCGGGGGGTGATGAGTTCGCTGAAGAAGAAGAGGACGATGCTCACCGCCAGGCAGATGAAAACCAGCGGGAGGCTGAGGCGGTAGAGGCTGACGCCGTTTGCCTTCACGGCTACGATCTCGTTGTGCTTCGACATGGCGCCGAAGGTCATGAGGGTCGCCAGGAGGATCACGGCGGGTGTGGTCTGGGAAACGATCGTGGGGATCATGTAGAAGAAATGGGCCGCCATCTGGGTGAACGTGGCGTTGTTGCTGATGAACATCCGGATCTTGCCGAAGAAGTCGATGATCAGATAGATGGAAATAATGGAAACCATCAGCAGCAAAAAGAGCTTCAGATATTCCCGGATGAGATAGCGGTCCAGTATTCTCATGGGCTGGCACGCCTTCCCCGGAATCCGGTCCAAAGGGGTTTTTCCGCCGCCGCCCGCATAAACAGCCAGATCCCGGCGACCCCCAGGATGATGTTGGGGGCCCAGGCGCCGATGAACGGCGTCAGCCGCCCCGTTTCCGCCAGGGCCTCGCCGCCCAGGCGCAGGAGATAATAGGTGATCACCACGGCCAGGCCGATGGTGAATCCCCAATATTTAACGGTGCGGTGTTTTCTGATCCCCAGGGGGATGCCGAGGATGCCGAACACCAGGGTGGAGAAGGGGATGGAGAACTTCTTGTTGATTTCGATGGCCAACTCCCGCAGATCCTCGTCCTTGAGCTTTTTGTCCCGCATCCGCCGCACCATTTCTCCCACGGTCATTTCGGTGCTGGCCTTGGTCTTCTCGGCGTCGCCAGCCATCGCCGTTCCGAAATCCAGCTTGAGGTCATAGCGGCCGAAGTCCATTCGCCGGTAGTTGTTGAGATTCCGGTCCACGCTGTGGGTGGCGCCGTTTTCCAGGCGCAGCGTTACGGTCATGGCCCGGGGATCGGCGACGAGATAGGCCCTCTCCGCGATGATGGTGCGCTGTTCGGCAGTGTTCCGGGTATCGGAGATCAGGACCCCCTCCATGTGCTCACCGCTCACGGGGACCCGGTCGGCGTACAGGAGAATGCCGCTGAATTCGTCGTTGAAGACCTTTTCCTTGATCCCGACGCTGGCCTTCTGCCGGGCCAGGTCGAACAGGAGGGTCTTGACGGCGAAATTGCCGTGGGGGGCGAGATAGTAGCTGGTCACGGCCGTGAGCAGGAAGCAGGCCGCCACGGCCACGAGGATGGGGCGGGCCAGCCGGTGGAGGCTCAGGCCCGCCGCCTTCAGGACCAGGAGTTCGTTGTCGCCGGAGAGACGGCCCAGCCCCATCATGATGGCCACGAACAGGGAGATGGGGATGGTGAACAAAAGAAACGACGGCATCAGGTAGATGACCAGCAGGGCGATGTCCGTGACCCGGATCCCCTTGTTCACCATGAGGTCCATGAGTTGGAGGATCTTCCCCATGAGCAGAACGAAGGTGAGGATGAAGAGGATCATGAAAAAGGGGAAGGCGATCTCCTTCAGGATATAGCGATCGATGATCTTGTTCATGATCCTCATGGAGATCTACATCATGAGCTTCAGGGGTTCGATGTATTCCGGGTCTTCCTTGTCCATGAGCTCCACGATGTGCTTGTGCATCCTTCTTTTCATCTCCCCGAAGATGGCCCGCTTCTTTTTGAAGGCCTTGGCGAAGGCCACGGACTCCTTCATGAGTTCTTCATTATCTGCGCAGGCCTTGACGATGACGTGATGCTCCTCCAGTTCCTTGGCCCCCATGCGCCTGCCGCTGAAGACGGCTTCCTCGAATTTGTAGTAGGGCATGGCCTTTCTCAGCAGGGCGAACATGCCGGGGAGGAAGGGGATGCTGATGTCCACCTCGGGGAAGCAGAAGAATCCCTTGTCGGATCTCATGAACCGGAAGTCGCAGGCGCAGGCCATGATGCTGCCGTCCCCGAAGGCATGGCCGTTGATGGCGGCGACGACGGGCATGGGGTAGAGAAGGATCCGCTTGAAGATCCGGTTGAGGCCGTACATGAAGTCCTTGATGGCCTGGAAGTCCTTCTTTCCGAAGACGTCCATCATCCATGTCAGGTCGATGCCCTGGGACCAGTTCTTGGGGTCGTTGGAGGTGATGACGACGGCGGTGATGTCGCCGTTGGCTTCGATTTCGTCAAAGGCCTTTAAAATGGCCTCGGTAAAGGTGGGGTTGTGGCGGTTTTCGCCATTGGTCATGGTAATGACGGCGACGTTCTCATCTTTTGTCCATTCCAATACGGCCATATCTATGTTCCTCCCTAGGGGTAATTTAGGCGGCGACTATTGGCGACGCTGCTGTGAGTTAGCACAATAGCCGTGAAATTTCAATAATCTTAGCGTCGATAATCCATTTGACATTTCCCCCGGCCGAAGGGTACAAGGAGATATGGAAAGTCCGCTGTTCAAAGACATTATCGTCATTTTCCTCGTCTCGGTGACGGTCATCTATCTCTTTTCCAAGCTCCGCATCCCCTCCATCGTCGGCTTCATCGTCGCCGGCATCCTGGCCGGTCCCGCCGGACTGAAACTGGTGGGTTCCGAGCACAACGTGAAGGTCCTGGCGGAATTCGGCGTCGTGGCGCTGCTGTTTACCATCGGTCTGGAGTTTTCCCTCCGGACGCTCCTCAAGATGAAAGGGGCGGTTCTCATCGGCGGGGGCGTGCAAGTGGGTCTTTCCATCCTGGCCGGCATGGCCTTCGCAATGATGGGGGGGTATCCTGCCGGGCAGGCAGTGTTTTTCGGCTGCCTCCTCTCCCTGAGCAGCACGGCCATCGTGCTGAAGCTCCTTCAGGATCAGTCCCAGATCGACAGCCCGCAGGGACGGGCGGCCCTGGCCATCCTCATCTTTCAGGACATCGTCGCCATCCCCATGATCCTCCTGACCCCTCTGTTGGGCGGGGCGGGAGGCGACGTCGGCGGATCGCTCCTCACTCTGCTGCTCAAGGGGGTCTTGACGATCGTCGCCGTTTACATCGGCGCCCGCTGGGTCATCCCCTATATCCTGTTCAATGTCGCCAAGACGAAGAACCGGGAGCTGTTTCTCCTGGTGATCATCGTGATCTGTCTGGCCGTCGCCTGGATGACCAATGCCATCGGCCTGTCCCTGGCCTTCGGGGCCTTTTTGGCCGGGCTGATCATCTCGGAATCGGAGTACAGCCATGACGCCATCGGCCATATCCTCCCCTTCCGGGACGTATTTTTAAGCTTTTTCTTCGTATCCATCGGCATGCTCCTCGATATCGAAGTGGTGTTTTCCGAGCCGGTCATCGTCTGCCTGCTGATCCTGGGGGTGATCCTGCTGAAGACGGCGGCGGCTTTCCTGTCGGTGCTCTTCGAAGGACTGCCGCTGCGGGCGGCCCTCATCGCCGGGTTGTCCCTCAGTCAGATCGGCGAATTCTCCTTTGTCCTCTCCCTGGTAGGGGTGAAGTACGGACTCATGGGAGGTCAGGTCTATCAAGTCTTTCTGGCCGTATCGGTGATCACCATGGTGTTGAGCCCCTTTCTCCTGCGGATCGCCCCGGCCGTGGCCGATCAGGTGGTGCGCTGGCCCCTGCCGGACCGCTGGAAGACCGGCTCACCAATCCATAACCACGTGACGCGGACCCGGCGCCGGGATCACCTGATCGTCATCGGTTACGGCCTCAACGGCCGGAACGTGAGCCGGGCCGCGGCCAAGGCGGCGATCCCCTACATGATCCTGGAGATGAATCCCGAGACGGTGCGGCGGGAGCGGAAAGTCGGGGAGCCGATCTACTACGGCGACGCCACCCACGAGGCGGTACTGCGCCACGCCGACATCGAGTACGCCCGGGCGATGGTCATCGTCATCAACGATCCCCCGGCGACGCGGCGGATCACCGAACTGGCCAAACAGATGAATTCCAAACTCCACGTGATCGTCCGGACCCGCTTCATCCAGGAGATGAAGGTCCTGTACGATCTGGGGGCCGACGAGGTGATCCCCGAGGAATTCGAGACCTCCGTGGAGATCTTCAGCCGCGTGTTGCGGAAATACCTGATCCCCAAGCCGGAGATCGAGCAGTTCATCGCCGAGGTGAGGGCGGCGGGTTATGACATGTTGCGCAACGTCGCGCCGGAATCCATTACCTGCTCCGACTTGAAGATCTGCTTTCCCGACGCGGAGATCGCCACCTTCCGGATCGGCGGGGACGCCCCCGCAGCGGGCCGGAGCGTGGCGGAGCTGGCCCTGCGGAAGCGTCACGGGGTGACCCTCCTGACCATCCGCCGGGGGGAGGGGATGATCTACAACCCGGAAGCGGAAACGCTGATCCTGGCGGGGGATATCCTGGTGGTCTTCGGCGCCCCGGAAAAACTGGCCGCCGCCGCGGATTTCTTTTCCCCCCCGGTCGCGGAGCCGGCGATGGAAACGGTGGAGGGCCGATGAGGCATGCAGGACGGGGGATCGTTTCGGCGCAATTATCAAAGGAACTCAACCGTTGTTTCCATGGCCGATGCAATTCCACCGAAAAGAGAGCGAAATGGTCGATAAATGGATGTGATAGGAAGGGAGTTCATCGTCAGCCGCCCAGCGATAAGGTCCGGGCATTTTTTGACGGAAATTTGGATTCCTGTGCGGTTCCGGCTTGTCCGGGTCAGGGGTTAACGATGGCCGACAAACGGGCAGCGCTAAGCGAGCCGGGGATGAGGAGTGAGGAGCGTGGGCGCCGGCCCCGTGCGTCAAGAGGTTTCCGCCCGTGAAGGTGAACTGGGACCGCCTGACCCTGCTCTTTCTGGGCGGCATGACCCTCCTGCGCCTGCTGGTGGCCCCCACCTTCGGCCTGGGTGTCGATGAGGCCCATTATTTTCTCTACGCCTATTTCCTGGACTGGAGTTACGTGGATCACCCCCCCCTGGTGGGCTGGGTCCACTGGCCCCTTTACAAACTGTTCGGAACGAATGAATTCCTGGTGCGGCTGCCGGCGATCATCCTCTTTGCCGCCGTCTCGCTGTTCCTCCACCGGTGGGTCCTTTCCTTTTCCAACTCCCCGCTGGTCGCCTTCCTGTCCGTCGTGGCCGTGAACAGCTCCTTCCTCTTCAATGCCCTGAGCGTCATGCTTCTCCCCGACTGCTTCCTCCTTCTGATCATCTTCCCCCTCATGACGGCGATGGGGAACATCGCCGCGGCTCCGCGGGGACAAGCGCGGAGGCGGGATTTCGTCATGCTGGGGCTCCTCCTCGGCCTGGCCGGCCTGGCCAAATACACCGCCGTCCTCTTCCTGCCGCCCCTGCTCGTCTATCTCCTCCTGAAGAAACGCTACGACCTCCTGTACGCCCCGGGGATGTACCTGGCGGCGGGGATCGCCCTCGTCGTGATCAGTCCCGTTTTAGTCTGGAATATCCAGAATGATTTCATTAGTTTCCATTACCAGGGGGGGCATGTCCTGGCGGCGACGGCCCCGAGCGCCAAGTCGTTCCTCGTCTCTCTCCTGGCCCAGTTCGGGGCCTACAGCCCCCCGCTGTTTCTAGTGGCCTTTTACGGCCTCTATCGGAGCGGGCGGGAGACCGACGACCGCATCCGCCTCGCCGTCCTTTTCGGCGTGACGATCCTGTTGTTCTTCTTTTACTCTTCCCTGTACGAGCGGACCCTCCCCCACTGGCCGAGCCTGTTCTATCTCCTGTTCATCCCCGTAGGCGCCTATTCTCTCCTTGGTTCCAGCAGCCGGGTACAGAGGAATCTCTTCTTTTTTTCCGTCGGCTTCAGCCTGACGCTGACGCTTTTTCTCGCCGCGGCCCTGCCGGCTAAATGGTTCACCTTCCCGGATTACCGGTCGCCCTTCCGGGACATTGTGGGCTACGAGTTGATCGCCCGGGAGGGGGACGCCCTGCTGCGCCGGGGACCAGCGGGAGCGGAACGGGAAGATCGGCGGGACAAAGCCTCCGGGGAGCTTTCCCCGGGACGCGCGGATGGTGCGGAGCGGAGCGGCAGGGGGATCGTCCCGGTTCCGCCCGTCGCCCCGGCGCCGGAATACGGGCGGCCGGCACGGAATGGCGGGCAAGGGCCCATCGCCGAAGCATCCCCGACGGGCGAGAGCGGGAAGGCCGTCGTTGCCCCCGCCCCCCGGCGAGCCGTGGCGGTGACCAACTGGACGATGGGGAGCCGGATGATCTATTACAGCCTTCCCTACGGCCGGGAGGTCTTCGTCCTGGACAACCGTCCGGATCAATTCGACGTGTGGCAACCGGCGGCGCCGCTGGGGTATGATCTCCTCTTCGTGAAGACTCATTTTCACGGGCTGGACATCTGTCCGGCCTATCGCTGCACCGCCTGCGAAGTGGCGGGGAAGCTGGATATCGTGCTCAACGGCGGCAAGGTGGATTCCGTGGAATTCGTCTGGTGCCGCAACTACCAGGGGATCAGGTGATCGAATGGCGCAAAAGGAATTGCAGTCCCCGGCGTTCTTCGCCGCTTCCCGGAAGGAGGTCCTGCTCTTTACCCTCCTGGTCGGCGCGGCCGTCGCGGCGGCCTATTTCTACCTCGATCTGCCCCTCGCCCGGGCCGGCAATGAGCTGCCTTTCCAGGTGGGCGTTTTTTTTTCGTACGTCACCGTGTTGGGAGAATCGACCTGGTCCCTGATCGCCGCCGCCCTCCTGGGTCTGGCGGCCCGCTTCCTCTGGCGGCGCGACGACTGGATGCGTCGTTCCCTCTTCGTTTTCAGCGCCGTCGTCGCCTCGGGCCTCATTACGGATATCATCAAATGGCTCGCGGGCCGGTGGCGTCCCAAGGCCTATTTCACCGATCATTTTTACGGATTCGATCTCTTCGGCGTGGGCTACGAGCAGACCTCCTTCCCCTCGGGCCATGCCACCACCATCTGGGCCTGCGGGGTGGCCCTGGCGATCCTTTTTCCCCGCTGGCGCCTCCTCTGGTATGCCCTGGCGATCCTGGTCAGCATGAGCCGGGTGATCATCGGCGCCCATTATCTCAGCGACATCCTGGCCGGGGCCTATGTGGCCGTCATGACGGTGCTGGTGCTGGCACGCCTGCGGTATTTCCGTCTGGGGCGCCAAATAAGGAATATGAGTTGGACCGTTGTCCTCCTGGGTTTGACGGTCCGCTTCCTCTGACGGCACGACGACTGGATATGCCTTTTCCTCTTCGTTTTCACCACCGTCGCCGCCTCGGGCCTCATTACGGATATCATCAAACGGCTCGCGGGCAGGTGGTTTCCCATTGACAGGCGCAGCGGCCCCGGTATATAAACTTGTCGCGAAAACCGGATGTTATCTCCTTATAAACCGCGATGGGTGACCGGCGTCATCGCTTCTTTACCGTCCAAGAAATTATTTTCTTCCTCCCCCTTACAAGGGGGAGCTCAGGAGGGGGATGGGCCAATGATACGAAGGCTGCAGCGAATCTTGATCGCCAATCGCGGCGAGGTGGTCCAGTCGATCACCAAATCCCTGCATGAAATGGGACGGGAGGCAATCGCCGTTTACGAGCTACCCGACAGCGAAACGCTGTTCATCCGCCGCGCCGATGCGGCGATACCCATCGGAGCGGGCCCGCTCACGGACTACCTGAACAGCGAGAAGATCATCCGGGCCGCGAAAGAAGCGGGTGCCGACGCCATTCATCCCGGCTACGGATTCCTCTCCGAATCCGCCGAATTCGCCGCCGCCTGCCGGGACAACGGCCTGGTCTTCATCGGTCCCCCTCCGGAGGTGATGCGGCGTCTGGGGGACAAGGTGATGGCCAAGGAGATGATGAGGCAGGAGCGGATCGTCACGATCCCGGGCACGGAGGTGCTGGCGTCTGGACCGGCGGGCGTGGCGGAGGCCCTGGCCTTTGCCGAGGCCGTGGGCTATCCCATCCTGCTGAAGGCCGTCGAAGGCGGGGGCGGCCGGGGCATCCGGGAGGTCAAGGACGCCGCGCACCTGGAACAGCAGCTTCATCACGCCCGGCGCGAAGCGCTGCTGGCCTTCAACGACGACGCGGTCTATGCGGAGAAGGGCATCGTGGCGCCGCGCCACGTCGAAATCCAGATCCTGGCCGACGCCTACGGCAAGGTGATCCATCTGGGCTCCCGGGACTGCTCCATCCAGCGGCGCCATCAAAAGCTCCTCGAGACGGCCCCGGCTGCCGCCGTTCCCGGCGACATAATGGATGCCATGTGCCGGACGGCCGTCCGGGTGGCGCGCCATGCCGGCTACGTCAACGCCGGCACCGTCGAGTTCCTCTACGACGAGCAGCAGGGGGAGTTCTGGTTCATGGAGGTCAACCCCCGGCTCCAGGTCGAGCACTCGGTTACGGAGATGGTGACGGGAATCGACATCATCGCCAAGCAGATCGAGATCGCCGAGGGCCGACCCCTCGCCCTGGAGCAGGAGGACGTGGCCGCCGAGGGCTGCGCGATCCATGTGCGGGTCAACGCGGAGGATCCGGGGAATCATTTCTGGCCCGAAGGGGGCAAGACGGTGGTCGGTTTCCGGCCGCCCGCCGGTCCCGGCATCCGCCTGGACGGCGTCATCAGGGAAGGCTACACCGTCCCCACGGTCTATGATTCGCTCCTGGTCAAGCTGACGGTTTGGGGTTCCTCTTGGACGGAAGCCGTGGACCGGCTTAAGGAGGCCTTGGAGAAGTTCGTCATCGTCGGCCTCAAGACGACGATTCCGTTTTATGTGGCGATCTGCAATGAACCCGATTTCCGGGCCGGCCGCTTCGACACCTCCTACCTGGACCTTCACGGCGATCTGTTCGACCCTGCCCGGCATATCGCCGCGAATTTCCACCCCTGAGCGCCGTTCGGCGCCTTTCTCCGGCGCCAGGCGTCGGTCGGAAGGGAAACACAAGGCGCCTTGCAGCTTCTTCGTACGGTCCGGCCAAAAGGCAGGGCGCCGGGGGCGGTCCTACTCGACAACCACCTTGAAGGCCGTGAGCTCCCCTTTTCCGGTCCAGTCACCCTTGCATTGCACCTTCTAACCAGGGGCAAACAATGTCAGGGGAATTTTCACATGGTTTGGCCCTTCCAGCCAGGCCCGGTCCACGACTCTGACAACAATGCCGCCGATGTCGATCAGCTTTTTTGCCGCATCCAGGGAGGTAATGGCGCCCTTGACGATGAATCCCGCGGCGGGATAGAGAGAGAAAAGCAAACCGGCGCTATCGACCCTAAGCTCCAGGGAATATTTGAGATAAAAGGGCATTAAAAACAGATTGCCGCCGATGAAAAAAAAAGACGATGCCAATGGCCATGATCCCGAAGACGAAGCCGCTGTTTTGTAGCAGGGTCGGGTTTACCAGCGGATCGCGGGCCCGGCGGAGGGCCGCTTCGCTACGGTTCTTCTCTCACGATCTTTCCGCTGCGAGCCGCTTTCCGCTCCGCGGTGACGCAGTAGATCCCCCGGCCCTCGAAGGCGGGGGCAAAGCAGAGGTTGTCGGAGACGCAGGCGGCGGGACGGCGGTCCCCTTCCTCCCAGCGCCGGATCAGGTCCGCCTCCCGGATGAGGGGACGGCTCAGGGAGATATAGTCGGCGGCTCCTTCGGCCAGGAGGCCGGCGGCGACTTCATAAGACCGGTTGCCCCCCACAAGGAGCAGCGGTACCTGGACGTTTTCCCGCAGCCACCGGGCCTCCTCCCGGAAATAGGCCTCTTTTTCCGGGGCATTGATTTTTGTCCTGCTGGGCGAAAGACGGCCGCTGATGATCGTCCCGCCGCTCAACTCCACGGCGTCCACGCCCGCATCCACCATGAGCCGTGCCGCGGCGGCCGCCTCCGGGACGGTGAGACCGTTTTCGATAAAATCCTGGGCGTTGAGCTTGATCAGCAGGGGATAATCCTTCCCCACGGTATCCCGGATGGCCCCGCAGATCTCCCGGTGAATCCGGCTGCGGTTATGAATATCCCCTCCATAGCCGTCCCGCCGCCGGTTGAAGGCCGGCGATAGGAACTGACTTAAAAGATAGCCGTGGGCCATATGGACCTGGACACCGTCGAAGCCCGCTTTCCGGGCCCGCCCCGCCGCCGCGGCATAAGCGCCAAGGAGTTCCTGCAAACCCTGTTTATCTATTTCCTTCTGGGGGGATGGATCCTGGCTCTCTTGTGGGGAAACGACCAGCCGGTCGCGGCCGGTAATGCCGGCGGCGGCAAAGAATCCCGCATGGGCAAGCTGGACGACGATCTTTCCGCCCGCGGCGTGGACCGCGGCGGTTATCTCCTGCAGCCCTTCCCGGCAATCGTCGCGATCGATGGCCAACTGCCACGGCGTGGCTTGCCCTTCGGGACTGACGAAGGCATGGCCCGTAATGATCAGTCCCACGCCCCCCCGGGCCAGGGCGATCATGGTCTCCAGATATTGCGGCCGGGGTCGACCTGCTTCATCCGCCATGCCCTCCCAGGTGGCCGAGCGGACGAAACGGTTTTTCAATTCCAGACTGCCGATGGCGCTCACGGAGAATACTTCCTTCATCTCATCCTCTTCCCTTATATTTTCCCCATGCCGGGGTACGGATAAAACGGTTTTCGAACCAAATTTTCCTTGTCTTCGGACGTTGGCGACAAATGGAAACGGGATGGCTATCTTGCCGTTATCGCCGGGATCAAGCCTCCCGCACCGTCACCTTCACCATCCGGTCCCCCTGCTCGATGGCGTTGACCACGTCCTGTCCCTTCACCACCCGGCCGAAGACGGTGTGATGTCCGTCCAGATGGGGCTGGGGCGAGTGGGTGATGAAAAACTGGCTGCCGTTGGTTCCCGGGCCGGCGTTGGCCATGGAAATGACCCCCGTTTCATGCTTCAGGGGATTGCCCCGGCACTCATCCGCGAATTGATACCCGGGACCGCCCCGGCCGGTGCCCGTGGGATCGCCGCCCTGAATGACGAAATTCTTGATCACCCGGTGAAACGTCACCCCGTCATAGTAGCCGGCGCGGGTGAGAAAAACAAAGTTGTTGACGGTTTGGGGCGCGTGTTGGGGGTACAGTTCGAGTTCGATCTCCCCCCGGCCGGTCGCCATGGTTACGAAATATGCTTTACCCGGATCGATCTGCATCTCCGGCACCCGCCGCCACTGTTTTGTCTCCATTGGGGATTCCTTTCCGTTGTTTGTTTATGTGTTTGCGCGTTCACCCTTACCGGCCGCTTTGGCCGGCGGCCTACAACTCCGGCGCCGCCGGCGGCACCAGACAGAGCATCACGAGCTTGTCCGGCCCCGCGTTTCTTACCTGGTGCTCCACCCCCGGCGGGACGAAGACGGCGCAGCCGGCCCGGACGGGCTTCCATACGCCGTCGGAAAACACTTCCCCCCGGCCGGCATGGAAAAAAATCTCATGCTCCCAGGGATGGGTGTGACGCGGGGAGTGGCCTCCAGGCTGAAATTCGAACAGGCGCATGCAGAAGTGATCGGCGCCGTCGGCCTTGCCGATGAGGACCCGGCCCGACAGGGCCTTCGCCGCCTCACTGTCGAAATGTGTCGCCTCGATCTCCTCGTAATGAATGAGCTTCATGGTGATCTCCTCCCTGTTGTTTCGTATTCCATGGCATAAAAAACCGGCGAACGCAAGCGGCGCCGTCAAGAAGACCCTCCCGCTCCGTTCTTGACCTCAATATCTCCCGGATACATCATGGCCCCTGCCCGCGTTCACCGGTCCGGACGCGGATTACCTCCTCCGATGAGGCCGCCGAATATCGGCGCCGAAGATCAGGAACATCAGTGAGGAAAAGTTCATGACGCCTTTTTGCGATGCCGTCATCATTTGTTGTTTCCTTGATATGTCGGGAAAAATATGCAAGCCTGCGAAGGGAAATGATCGACAATCATTGTTTGACAGTAACGTTGATTTTTGATTAAGCCAGGAAAACTTTTTCGCGGGGGATCACGGTTATTGAATCCGGAAACGATTAGAATGATCGACATCTGGATGGGACGCCTGGCCTGCTTCTTCCTTACCGGGGTGAGGCGTGTTGGGGATGCGCTGGGGAAGGGAGATGGCGCCACAGCGCCACCCGTCCGGAAGATCCTGTTTCTCAAGCTCATCGAGCAGGGGGCCACGGTCCTGGCCTACAGCGCCCTGGAGCGGGCCGTGGCGATGGTGGGACGGGAAAACGTCTATTTTTGCGTCTTCGAGGAGAACCGGCCGATCCTCGACATCCTGGATATGGTCCCGCCGGAGAACATCTTTCCCATCCGTCACCAGACCTTCGGGGTCTTTCTCTGGGACGTCTGGCACATGCTGGCGGAGGTGCGGCGCCTGCGGATCGACGCCACCGTGGACATGGAGTTCTTCGCCCGAGCGTCGGCGATCCTGTCCTTTCTCACCGGGGCGCGGCGCCGGGTGGGCCTCCACCGCTTCACCAGCGAGGCCCCCTACAGGGGCGATTTGCTGACCCACCGGGTCCAGTACAATCCCTACCTGCACACGGCCAAATTCTATCATCTCCTCGTGGCGGCCCTGGAGTCCGACCCCGGCGATGTGCCGCTGGTGAAGCTGGACGTCGGGACCTTCCGGGAGTTCCTGCCGGTCTTTGACCCGACGGAGTGGGAGCAACAGCGGGTCCGGGTGCTGCTGAAGGACGAATTGCACGGCCGGGAGGCGGGGCCGCTGGTCCTCCTCAATCCCAACGCCAGCGATATGCTGCCCTTGCGCAAGTGGCCGGCGGAACGGTTTGTGGAACTGGGACGGATGATCCTGGCCCGGCACCCCGAGGCCCGCATGGCGATTACCGGCGCCCCGTCGGAACGGCAGGCCGCCGAGGAGGTAGCCGCCCGGATCGGGGGGGACCGGGTGGCGTCCCTGGCGGGGAAAACGACGCTCCGGGAACTCCTCGCCCTGTATGTTCTGGCCGATATCCTGGTGACCAACGACAGCGGGCCGGGTCATTTTGCCTCCCTGACGCCGATCCACGGCATCGTGATGTACGGCCCGGAGACCCCGGCCCTGTTCGGCGCCATCGGCGGGAACGGCGAGGTGATTCATTCCCCCCTGGCGTGCAGCCCCTGCGTCAACGTCTTCAACCACCGTTTTTCCCCCTGCCGGAACAACCTCTGCATGCAGTCCATCTCCGTGGGGGAGGTTTACGTTCGGGTCGCGGCGGCGCTGGCAAAACGGGCGGGACGGGAAGGTCCTGACGCCGGGGCATGAAGGGCATTCAATGCCGACGCCCACGCGAAAAACCCTCATGCCCCGTGGAGCGCCACAAAGCATGGAAATGGCAGTTTCATCGTAAGTCATTTTATTCCTCCCCCTCAAGGGGGAGTATCAGGAGGGGGAGGGGGTAATTACCGGTGCTGGCGGGGGGGGGATTAGACCCATCCCCACCCCGGCCCTCCCCTTGAAGGGGAGGGTGGTATATGCCGGCCCCCGATATATTAAGTCCGGGCGGAAACGATGGACAAAATTACAGCCTCCATATCCCCACCGCCGCCGCCGGTTTCATCCGCCGCTGCCGGCGAAAAATGGCCCGCCGTGTTCCAGTGCCCCTTTTTCGTCCTTATGCTGTTGCCCCTGCTTCTCTATGTCCTGTCCCTTCCCGTCCTGCCCCTCATGGAACCGGATGAGACGCGCTATGCCCTCATTCCTCAATACATGAATATTACAGGTGATTATGTAACGCCCCATCTCAAGGAGGTGGCCTATCTGGAGAAACCCCCCCTGGCCTACTGGGCGACGGCGGTGTTCTTCCGGCTCTTTGGGGAAAACGCCTTTTCCGCCCGGCTGACCGCGGGGCTCTCCGCCTGGGGGTGTCTGCTGCTGGTCTATGGTATGGGACGCTTCTTCCATGATCGGAAAACGGGCCTTTACGGCGCCGCCATCCTGTCCGTGAGCCTCCTGCCCTTTGCCCTGGGCCGGATCAACATCCTCGACATGCCCCTGACCTTCTTTGTCTGCCTGGCCATCTGGTGCGGCTTCCTTTTTTTCCATGCCCCCGGCGGCCCGGGGCGGAACCGGTGGCGGTACGGATTTTACGGCGCCTGTGCCCTGGCCTTCCTGACCAAGGGGGTGATCGGGGTGCTCTTCCCCCCGGCGATCCTCCTCCTCTATCTCCTCTGGATGCGGCGGGGGTGGGACATCTTCCGTCTCTTTTCCCCCGGCGGGATCGTCCTGTTCGCCCTCCCCGTTGGGGCCTGGCTCTTTTTGGCCCAGCGGGCCAATCCCGATTTCCTGTGGTTTTTCTTCATCCACGAGCACTTTCTCCGCTATACGACACAGATCCATGAGCGGGTCGAACCGTTTTGGTATTATCTTCCCGTGGCGTTCTTCGGAACCACCCCCTGGTGGGCCTTCCTCGCCCCCGCCGCCGCGTCCCTGCGCCGGGCGAAAAAACCGTCCGGGAAACGGGAAGAGTCAGGGGAGGCGGGCGATGCAGTCAACCAAGGCCATGGAGGTGTTGCGGGGGAAGCGGGCGCTGTGAGCGCCTTGGGGGCCGCGGACGACATGGAAGACGCGGCTTGCCCCGGAAGTGCAGGAGATGCAGGCAGGGCCAGCGCCCAGCCCCTCTTTTCCCGGCAGGAGATCCGCCTATCTGCCGTTTGGTCCGGCTTCATTCTCCTCTTTTTTTCCCTTTCCTCGTCCAAACTGGCCTCCTACATCGCCCCGGCGATGCTTCCTCCGGCGGCGCTTTTGGGCCATCTCTTCCGGGTTTGCGAAGAGCGCTCAGGGTCGCGCCGGGAAGAACGAAGGACGAGAGGATTCGACTGCCTGGGCTCGGGGGCGTTGCCGCCATCCCGATGCGGCGGGACGACGGCGGGGGGCGGGGGCCCGGTCTGGCCGCTCCTGCCGCCGCTTTTGCAGGCCCTGGCCCTGGCCGGACTCACGGTGGTTCCTCTGTTCCTGGAGGAGTACCGGCGCCTTGGCCCGCCGGGGGGATGCCTGTTGTGGCTTTTCCTTCCCGTCCTCTTCGCCGCGGCCCTGGCAATCGTCCCGGAGATGCTCCGCCGACGGGCAAAACCCGGGTGGTTCGCTTCGATCTATCTCCTCTTTGCCCTGTATCTTGGCAGCCTTCTTATGCCCCTGGCCCACTATCTTACTCCGGGGAAGTCGGCCCTGGACGTGGTGCGGGCAATCCGGGCCCATGTCCCGGCGACGGCGGTTCTGTATCAGTACCGCACGACCATGTACGGCATCGATTTCTATACGGGCCGGAAAACGCCCATTGTGGAGGATCTGGGGGAGTTGAGATTCGGGGCGGAGCAGCTCGCGCCGGCGGAGCGGGCGCGCCGCTTCCCCACCGACGGGGAGTTCATCCGGGATGTCAATGCCCGGTGGAGCGGGGTGGGCGGGGCGGCGGCGACCGCCGCCGGGGCCACCCCGCCTGCAGCGGCGGTCGCCTCTGGAGTGACGGCGCCCCCCGAAGTGGCCGCAAAGAAGGAAACGGCCCGGGGGGACGCCCACGACACATCCCCGCCGGCCAACAGGGGAGCAACCGCTACGGAGGGCGCGACGGGTGGGGCATCCTTCGCCGTTACGGAGGGCAGGGGCAATGTGGCCACCTTGCAGCGCTCCTTTCCCGCGTCCCGGACCATCTGGGACAACGGGAAATTCTACCTCCTGTCGCTTCCTCAATGACCCAATGACAAGTTCTGACTGCCGGCGCCCGTCAGTGCCGGCGACTGCTACCGAGTGTACTGCAAATGGATTGGACTCCCCCAGGCCTGCCTGGCTCATCTGATTCGGGATGCCAAGGGGCTCTCGCTGAGCATGAATGTGGACATAGTGCCTGAAATAGGGAATGACCAATTTAGAGAAATCATCTATGGCAATTATCGGATAATATACCGCGTCGAAAAAAAACAAGAGTCTATTATGACAATCCGTCATGGCAATCAAATATTGCCGATAGACGAATTATTGGCATAACTTTTTAGTCCACCGGACGCTCGTGCCTCGCGCCGGTGATACCCACTTTCGGCATAAGAAAAGCATTGAAAGACACCTGTCATCTTTACACTGACTTGGCGTGGCTGTGGCCGATGTGGGGCGATGCCGCCACGGAATACGCGCACTACTGCAAACATGTCACTGGCCTGATTCGACGGCACGCCAAGCGACCGGCAAACACACTACTGAACATCGGGTGCGGGGGCGGCAAGAACGTCCTGAACCTGAAGCATGAGTTCAACGTCACCGGCCTGGATGTGAGTTCCGCCATGCTCGAGCAAGCGAAAGCACTGAACCCGGACTGCACATTTGTCCAAGGCGACATGCGGACGTGCAGACTCGGCCGAACCTTCGACGCCGTGATGATGGACGATGCGATCTCACATATGAACTGCCGGGCCGACTTCGAGGCGGCGTTTCGCACTGCTTATGCCCACTTGAACCCCGGCGGCGTCATGATCGCCACGCCTGACGTGACAATCGAGACCTTCCGGCAGAACAGGACAACGACCACCCGGGCCACACGCGACGGATTGGACGTTGTTTTTGTCGAGAACGTGTATGACCCTGACCCTGCGGATGATCAGTATGAAACGACGATCCTCTATATGATTCGCGATCATGGCCGCCTGCGAATTGAAACGGAACACTGGACGATGGGAATCTTCTCTCTGGACACATGGCGGCAGGTTCTGCGTGAAGCAGGTTTCGAGGTGCACGAGGGTCGGTACGATACGGGAGAGGATGAATACACGGTGTTCACTTGTGTAAAGCCGGAATAAAAGCCGAGCCATGCCTTCTTCACACTCTTTGCCCCTTGTTGAAGAAATGTAGGTACTGCGCATCGAAGTCGAACTCCAGGGTCGCGCCCAGGGGGGAGGAAAAATCCGCCGTCGCCCGGGCGATAAGCCGCGCCGCTCTCAGGCGCAGGTAGAGGATTGTGTCGGCGCCCGTATGTTCCATGTGCTCCAGAATTCCCCGGAGAGGGCCCGCCCCGACCCGGATGGCCTCGGGTCTGATGCCCACGGTCAATTCGTCTCCCCCGTAGGGCGCAAGCCTGGCCTCCCGGCCCAGGTCGATCTGAAAGTCCGGAAATCTGACGGTCATGGCGTCGCCGCTATTCATCAGGCGTCCCGTAAAGAGATTGATAGGCGGCGTGCCCAGGAAAGAAGCCGTAAAAAGGTTGACCGGCCTTTCGTAGAGCTCCCGGGGAGCGCCGATCTGCTGCACCACCCCGCGATCCATGAGGACGATTTTTTGCCCCAGGGTCATCGCCTCTACCTGATCGTGGGTGACGTAGAGGGTGGTGGCCCGGAGGCGACGGTGGAGTCCCGCCAGTTCCACCCGCATGGCGGCCCGGAGCTTGGCGTCGAGATTGGAGAGAGGCTCGTCGAAGAGGAACAACTGCGGGCTGCGGACGATGGCCCGGCCGATGGCCACCCGCTGCCGCTGTCCTCCCGAGATCTCCCGGGGCTTTCTGGGGAGCAGCTCGGCAATCTCCAGGAGGGCGGCTGTCTCCCGGACCCGACGATCTACCTCCCCGACGGGGGTTTTTCGGACCCGCAGGGGGAAGGCGATGTTTTCATAGACGTTGAGATGGGGATACAGGGCATAGCTCTGAAAGACCATGGCCACGTCCCGATCCCGGGGATTCAGCGCCCCGATGTCCCGGTCGCCGATCATGATCCTCCCTCCCTCCTGCTCCTCCAGTCCGGCAATGAGGCGCAGGATCGTGCTTTTCCCGCAACCCGAGGGTCCCAACAGGATGCAGAATTCCCCCGGCGCCACGGTGAAGGAGACGTTGTCCACCACGGCGCCGCCGCCGTATATCTTCGTGAGGTTTTCTATCGTTAGCCCGGCCATGACTTATCCCTTGATGGCCCCGGCGGAGAGGCCCCGGACGATCCGCCGCTGGAAAAGGAGGACGAGGAGAACCAGGGGGATGGTGGCGATGGTGGAGGCCGCGGCTATCTCCCCCCAGGGGATGGTGTATTGGCCCTGAAAAAGGGCGATCCCCACGGGGAGGGTCTGGTAGGGGCGCTGGGTCATGATGAGGAGGGCGAAGAAGAATTCGTTCCAGGCATAGATGAAAACAAGGATCGCCGCAGTGAAGACCCCCGGCGCCGCCAGGGGGATGATGATGCGGAAGAGGGTCTGCAGATGGCCGCAGCCGTCCACACGGGCCGCGTCTTCCAACTCCTGGGGCAGTTCCCGGAAGAATCCCGTCATGATCCAGACCCCCAAAGGCAGCGACAGGGTGATGTAAGGCAGGATCAACCCCTGGTAGGAATTCAGCCATCCAAGGGCGGCAAGGATCTGCCAGACTGGTCCGGCGATGGAGATTTGGGGGAACATGGCGACAAGGAGCAGGCTGCCCATGATGAGGGGCTTGTGCCGGAGGGGGATGCGGGCCAGGGCGTAGCCGGCGAAAAGGGAGATCCCGATGGTTCCCGCGGTGGCTGCACCGGCGACGATGACGCTGTTCTTCAGATAGTGGAGGAGGTGGTAGTCATCCAGGGCGGAACGGTAGAAGTCCAGAGAAAAGGAGGGCAGGAGGGTGGGCGGAATCGCCGTTATCTCCATCTGAGTCTTTAATGACGTAGCGATGAACCAGAGAAAAGGCAGGATGCTGAAGGCCGCGATGAGGGCAACGGACAGAAGGAAGAGGAGACGCCGGAGGCGGGCCTTCATGGTCTTTCCTCCATGATTTCCCGGCCAAGAAATCGGACATAGACGAGGGAAAGGGCCAGGATGATGAGGAATACCAGGACCGAGATGGTCGCCCCGTAACCCAGGAGACCCTCGGCGAACATTTTCTTGTAGCCGTAGAATTGCAGGACGTTGGTGGCGTCCGCCGGGCCGCCCTGCGTCATGACGAAGACGAGGTCGAAGACCCGGAAGGCGTCCATGGTCCTGAAGAGGAGGGCGATGAGGAGGGCGGGCTTTATCAATGGCAGGGTGATCCGGGTGAACCGCTGCCAGGCCGTGGCCCCGTCCAGGCGGGCCGCCTCGTAGAGCTCGTCGGGAATGGTCTGCAAGCCCGCCAGGATGATGAGAGCGGCAAAGGCGGAGGTCTTCCAGATATCGGCGACCACGACGGCGGCCATGGCGAAGGTCGGGTCGGCCAGCCAGGCCTGGTAGGAGGCCAGATCGCTCCCGTAGAGCAGGAAGTTCAAAAGGCCGTAGTGGTCATTGTTGATGAAGCGCCACATCTGGGAGGCCACCACCGTGGGGATTGCCCAGGGGATCAGGACGGCGGCCCGGATCAGCCCCCGGCCCCGGAAGCTACGGTTGATCACCAGGGCCATGGCGAGGCCCAGCAGCATCTCGCAGGTTGTGGAGACGGCCACGAAGAGGAAGGTGTTAGCCAGGGCGTGGCGGGCGACGGCGTCTCCCCACAACTGGCGGTAGTTTTCCAGATAGACGAATGGCTGGCTCAGTCCGGGCAGGCCGAGGATGATCCGGTACAGGCTGAGATAGAGGGAATGGATGATGGGATAGAAGGCGAAGACGGCGACAAAGGCGAAACAGGGGAAAAGGAGCGCCGCCGCGAAGAGCCTCTCCCGGCGCCGCCGCGGGGCGAGGCAATGGACGCTTCGTGTGGGAATCGTCATGGTGATATCATGCCTCCTCAAGGCGCGAGGGTCAATAACTGCTCCATTTCCGCCGCGACGGCCAAGGATTCCCGGTTGATGTCGGCGGCGGCGCCGGAGAGTGCCCGGCTGAAATACCGCTGCATTACGTTCGACAGGGCCGGGTAAAGGGGACTTACTGGCCGGGGCGCCGCGGAGACGAACGCCCTCTTCATTTCTCGGAACTGGGGGCAGACCGCCAATATATCCCGGTCGTCATAGATATCCTTTCTCGTCGGGGCCAGGGAGGCCTTCAGGGCCAGGAGCTTCTGGATCCTGGGGCTGGAAAGGAACGCGATGAACTTCCAGGCGAGTTCCTTGTTTTCCGAATAACGGCTGATTCCCAACTGCCAGCCCCCCAGGGCGGCACGGCTTGCTCCGCCGGGAAAGGCGGGCAAGGGGGCAATGCCGACCTTGCCGGCTACCCGGGACCGGGAGGGATCGTTGGCGGCCTCCCAGGCATAGGGCCAGTTGCGATGGAATACCGCCTTGCCCTGAACAAAGAGAGCCAGAGACTCTGGTTCCTCGTATGCCAGGATCCCCGCCGGGGCGGTCTTGCCGATGATTTGATTTCGGACGAACTGGACGGCCTCCCGGGCCGGCTGATCCGCCAGGGCCGCCTTCCCGGTTTCGGGATGGATGAGGCGGCCCCGGTTGGCCAGGATGAATTCCATCATATTGCAGATCAGTCCCTCGTATTGCTTGAACTGCGCGGAGAAGCCGTAAATGTCCGGTTCACCGGCGGTTATGATCCCGGCCTGCCTTACCAGCTCCGGCCATGTCTTGGGCGGTGTTAACCGGTGCTTCGCCAGGAGATCCTTGCGGTAATAGAGCATTCCCGTGTCGATGTACAGGGGGACGCCGTAGATCTTCCCGCCGTAGGTGTTGGCCTGGATGACGTTGGCGAAATAGCGGGATTGTTCTGTCCTGGGGAAGCGATCATCCAGGGCCAGGGCCCAGCCGGCGGCGGCGAACTCCGCCGTCCAGACCACATCCATAAGGAAGACGTCGAGATACTTGCTGCGGTTCTTGAGCTTCTGCGTCAACAGATCATGAAAGGATGTGGAGGAATGGGGGCCGATCTCGCGCCAGACCTTAACTCCCGGGTGTTCCGCTTCGAAAATCCTGACGATCTCCTCCCAGACCTCGGGCTGATTCGGTTTCCAGGTGTAGAAACGGAGAATTTGGCCGTTTGCCTTCTTAGCCTCCTGTCCGCAGCCGGCAAAGGAAAGACAGAGGACCAGGAGGACAAGGAAAACCGCTGCCGTCCGTCCGGGCCGAAAGCCCTCGGGATATCGAGAGGAAATTCTATCCATGGGCGCTTCCCGTCTGCCGCGGCGCCGGCGGCGGCGCATGAGACATCCCTTCCCTTATAGCCTCCCACTTTTTCCTGCCGCCCCGTCGCTTCTGCTGTTCCGCCCCGATTTCCCGGTAGAGGAGGGGACGCCGGCGACCGTAAATATCTTCCTCTTGCCGCCAGCTCCGGATCTCTTCGAGATCGATCTCCACCTGAAACACCTCTTCCCCCTCTCCGGCATGGGCCAGGATGTCCCCCCGGGGATTGAAAACGGCGCTGGCACCGGAGAAAAAGGGACCGGGCCTGTTGACGTAAACGACGAAAAGCTGGTTGTTCAGGGCCAGGGCCGCCAGGCGCCGCCGCATGTACTTCACGGGGAAGCTCCTGGGGACGGCGGAGATGTTGACGATGATCTGGGCGCCCCGGAGGGCCAGGACCCGGCCGATTTCGGAGAAGGCGGAATCGAAGCAGACGGTCATCCCCAGGCGGCCCGCGGGGGTTGACAGGACGGGAAAATCGCGGCCGGGAACGAACTGCTCCGTCCAGTGGACATGGACCTTGGCGTAACTCTGGACCGTGGCGTAGTCCATATAGGTCGCCAGGTTGTAAAACGTATCCCCCTTGCGCCGGATCTCCCCGATAATGATCCGGGCGTCCAGTTCGCGGACATAAGCGGCCATGTCTTCCGAAAGACGTCGCTCTCGCCCTTCGCTACGGCGGAAAAGAAATCCTTCCGGCCGTTCCCGGGAAGGGTGGCCGTGGAGGATCAGTTCGGGAAAGACGATGAGATCGGAAGCACGGTATTGGGCGATGACGGCCTTGATCCGCTCGATATGGCTCTGGAAGCCCTGGGCGTCACAGCTTATCTGGGCCAGGGTAATGAGCTTTTTCATTGCATAACCCCCGTTTCATTCGAGAATTGCCGGTTTGTAGGAATTCTGTATTTCCCGGTGGAGGCGCTGGATATAGTCCCGGGACGCCTCCTCTCCATAAACCCCCCGCCCGTAACGGTACAGGCTGCCCTTGTCGATCTTGATGTTTTCCGTGACCAGCTCCTTATCCAAGGCAACGTTCTGCGTCCGGGCGATTGTTTCGATGATCTGGTGGATCCCCGAACCGGATTGGGCGGGATCCTTGACGCGGAAGGCCAGGAAGGGGGGAACCCCCAGCTCCACGGCGGCCTGGCGGTGGACCCGCTTGCGAAGCTCGTCGGAGCTGCCCTGGATCTTCAGACGCGGGGAGATGCGCATGGCCGTCCGAATGACATCCCGGTCGAGATAGGGGGCCCGCAACTCGATGGAATGAGACATGGTCAGTTTGTCTTCCCGCTCCAGGGTGTCGTCGTAGAGGTAGTTGAGATCCTCCCAGAGCTGCTCGTGGAGGCGCAGATAGCCCCATTCCTTCAAGACGTCGCTGTACCACGGATACCCGGCGAAAAGCTCGTCCGCCGCCTGGCCGGTGTACATGACGCGAATCCCGTCCTCCGCGGCCATCTTCGCCGCCATGTACATGGGGATGGCCACCTCCACCTGGAGGAGGCCCCCCTCTTCCACGTTCCGGATCACCTCGGAGAGGATGCCCTGGACCAAGTCCGCGTCGATGATGGCGGTCTTGAGCTCCAGCCCGAGTTGCCCCGCCACGGTCTGGGCCGCCAGGATGTCCCCCGAATCGGCGGTGCCGGTACAGTAGCAGGTGATATTTTTCCCTTCCCGCTGGAGCAGCTTGGCGATCAGGACCGAGTCTATCCCCCCGGAAAAAATCACCCCGAGACAATCTTCCCGGAGGCCGGCCAACCGCTTTTGCATGGCCTTTACCAGGACGATCTTGTATCTTTCCACGGCGTCGCGAAAATCCACGATGTCTATTTGGGGCATTTGGATCGCCACGCCGGTGTGGTTGGACCGCCCGGTTTTGTCGATGCAGACGATTTCCCCGGGACGAAGCCTTACAGGCTCTTCCGTTCCGTTCCAGAGGGCCTTTTTTCCCGAAGCGAAGTAAGTGACGGGACCGCTTTCCACATAATACAAAGGTTTCTTGCCGATGGGGTCCCGGGCAAGGACGACGGATTCACCGTCCGTGACGGTGAAGGCGTACATGCCGTCAATGATCCCTATCACCCGCTTCACCGCTTCCAGGAGGTCGCCGCGATAAGACTCCTCGAGGAGGTGGACCAATATCTCGCTGTCGCTGGTTGTTCCATGGTGATGGCTGTACAGCAGCAGCGATTTGAGGGCTTCGTGGTTGTAGATCTCCCCGTTCTTGATCAGGGTAAGTTTACCATCGCAGGAGGTGTAGGGCTGGGATAGATCCTCCGAGCCGATGATTCCCAGGCGGGAGTGCCCCAAGGCGATCCGGATTTTCCGCTTCAGCAGTGTCTTGAATTCCTCGACGGTTTTGCGCCTCGTCACGACGCCGTCCAGATAGACGCCGTGCATGTCCGGACCCCGGTGCGCCATTTTTTTCAACATGTCGTAAATGTCCGTTGCCGCTATGGCTTCCCCATGGGAAAAATGACCGCAGATGGTACACATGGATTTGCCCTCCTTTGGGTTTTGTCGCTCCCTGTTTGAATAGTCGCGGAGATGAAAACGCTAAGGGTAAACATAAATATATCGACGGTATCGAGAGCCCTCGTCCCCTTCACTCGCCGTCGGCGCCCAGGACATAGGCGAAGATCAGGGGGGCGACGATGGTGGCGTCGCTCTCGATGATGAAACTGGGGGTGTCCGGCGACAGCTTTCCCCAGGTGATCTTTTCATTGGGGACGGCGCCGCTGTAGGAACCGTAAGAGGTGGTACTGTCGGATATCTGGCAGTAGTAGCTCCATAATCGGCAGTCTTCATTGAGATCCTGCTGGATCAGCGGGACGACGCAGATGGAGAAGTCGCCAGCAATGCCGCCGCCAATCTGGAAGAAGCCGATCTCATGCCGGGCTGAACGCTCCTTGTACCAGGCCACCAGGGACAGCAGCGCCTCCATTCCGGTTTTCACGATGTCCAAACGTCGGATTTTTCCCTGAAGATAACTGGCGGCAAAGACATTCCCCAGCGTCGAGTCCTCCCAGCCGGCAACGAAAATCGGGATGTCCTTTTCCGAGGCGGCAACCAGCCAGGAGTCACGAGGGTCGATCTGGCAGCTTTCCCGGAGGACGTCGCCGCGGATCAGGGCGTACATGTATTCGTAGGGGAAATAGCGTTTTCCCTCCGCTTCGGCCTGCTTCCAGAGCTGAAGAACGCATTCCTCCAACCGTCGCATGGCCGCGACCTCGGGGATGCAGACATCGGTGACGCGGTTGAGCTTCCTCTCGAAAAGCCGCTGCTCGTCCTCCGCCGACAGGGACCGGTAGTTGGGCACGGGGACATAGTCCTTTTGGGCGATGAGATTGAAGATATCCTCCTCGAGATTCGCCCCCGTGCAGGAAATTGCGTGGATCTTGTCGTTACGGATCATATCGGCGAGGCTGAGCCCCAACTCCGCCGTGCTCATGGCCCCGGCCATGGCGAGAAACATCTTGCCTTCCCGTTGCAGGTGGGAGACATAGGCTTCCGATGCCCGTTTGAGTTCCGAGGCGTTGAAGTGGCGGAAGTGATGGGTGATGAATTCGTTTACCGATAGATAGGAGTTTGTTTTCTTCATGTCACCTTCGCTATGGTTTATTCCCTTGGCGGGTGTGTCGAAGGCGGTATGAATCCGGAACAATCTTCATTTGTTCCGCCTTCTCAGCGGGTGGATGAACGGTTGGCGCCGAGGTTGCCTACCGGAAGTATGCTTCTCCGAGCTCGGCACATAAAGCGCCAAGAATCGGGAAGTGGTCTGCGACGTCGGTGTCCGGGTGAATTATCAGACTAACAAGTAGGGCTGCTACATCCCATAAATAAGCCCCGGTGTCAATAAAAAAGACCCCAATATCCTTTGACATGCGAAGTTCTCCGTCCCTATGCTTGACGACGGCGAAAAAAGTCGCGAATGACCCTTCCCTGTCTTGCCGCATTATATCAACAAGTTACACCGTGGTTTCCGGAAGGGGGGATATAGGGGTAAAAGAGTTTATCTTCCTTAAGCATATGTTCCATCACTACATCGTTCACAACAAATAAAAAGAAGGCCGAATCCTTGATCTCTTTTTCAAGATAAGACGCCTTCAGTTGGTCGATTTCTCGCAGCAATTCAAAGTGCCGCGCCGCGTGATCCGCAGCCTCCGGGTAGCCTGCCTCCTTCAGAATTTTTTCTTCGCTCTCAAAATGCCTTACCAGGCAATCCAGCAGCTCGTTCAAACACGTCAGCACCTTTTCCGGTTCCAGCTCAGGCGAAATTGACGCCGCGATCAGGCTGTTCGACAGTTCCACCAGTTTCTTGTGCTGCCCATCGATCAATGAATGTCCGGTTTCCCATTGGGCGAGCCATGTTACTTGCGCCGCCCGGACGGGCAAGTCGACTTCCGTCGCACTGACCACGCGATTTCGCCCGGTCTGTTTCGCTTCATACAGGGCCGCGTCAGTTCTCGCATACCAAGCACTGAACGATTCATTTTTCTTCCTCTGCGAAGCGCCGAAGCTTGCCGTAACAATGCCGATCCCCGGATGATTGTGGCGTCCGAAAGAATTGCGCAGCTTTTCGGCAGCCACGACTGCCCCCTCAATCGTGGTTTGGGGCATCAGTACAAGAAACTCCTCGCCGCCGAAACGTATCAACCAGTCCGAGCCGCGAACCAGTTGCTCCGCAAGACGGGCGGTTTGCCTGAGCACCGCATCCCCGGCCGGATGCCCCCAGGAGTCGTTCACCCGTTTAAAAAAATCCAGGTCGAACATCACCATCGAGACGTATTCGTCGTAACGGTCGGAACGGTTCATGACGCTTTCAAGATTCATCTCCAGGAAATGCCGGTTGTGGAGGCCCGTCAATTCATCTCTGACGGCCCGGTGCTCCGTCAGTTTCCTCAGTATCCTCTCCTCGGCCATGCTTTTCTCCAGCATTTTGACACCCGCGGCCAGTTGTCCGATTTCATCGGCACGGGTCATTTCCGCGCTCAAGTCGGATACGTTTTCCCCCCGTTGAATGCTTCCCAGCGCCCGGATCAGATGATCCAGAGGCTGGAATAATCTGCTGCGGAAATAGAAAATGGTCGCGGCAACGATTGTCAAGGCGATGATGAATTGAATCATGGCAAGGACAAGGGAAATAAACGCTTTGTTTTTCTGTTCATCCATTTCCGTGGCAACGGCGTCCTTGTATTGATGAAGCAGAACGAATACCGAATCAAACACCGTAACCGACAGCTCTTTCAGTTGCCTGATCTTCTCCGGCGATGACTTCCCGGCAAGAGCCGTCGGAATGTTTTCCTCCAATACCGGCCGATATTTACCGTAATATTCTTTGTACACGACGGCTTTCTGTTGATCGAGCTTTTCGTCGCGGAGAATGACGGATTCCGCCTCTATTTCGGACCAAACATAATCGGCCTGGGCCAGATTCTCCGTAAAACGACGATATTGCATTGCGGACAAGGGAAGATTTTTTGCAAGAGCGGCGGTCATGATGCTGCCGCTCTGGCCGATCCTGTCCCGGAATACCAGGGTGTCGATGAGCAAGCGTTGATAAATGCCAAAACGACGGGGAGCCTCCTGCCTCTTGCCGATAATTTCCAGAACTTTGATTATATAATGAATGATCCCGGTAGTTTGTTCATACCAGACCTCCGCAAGGCGGAGGCGCTCCGCCGTGGCGTTGCCGGACACAACCGAATCAACTTCCTGTCTCAGGCGCAGCATATTTTTATAATCCCCGCGCAGCCTGTCGGCCAACGGCGGATCTTCTTTCTCCAGCCAGGCCAGCCCCCGGGTGATTTTTTCATCCACCGACTTGCGTCGCGTTTCGATGAACTCCCGGTCCGAAGATGAAACCGGTTTCCCCGACGACAGGACGACATTCGTTCGTCCCCGTTCAAAAGTCAGATCCTTTAAGGACATAAAGAGGAAATCGGCTTGCCGGTTGAGCTCGATGATGGCCTCCGCCCTGTCGTTTGCCCGCCAGGCGTCGATGAGCAGGTATAGAGAGAAAACAATGATAACCGCGCTGGTAAGCAAAAGGAAACCGATAAGTTTGGTCTGTAACATCAGGCGATTCATTTTTACACCTCTCAAGTATGTAAATATCCACAGCGGACCTGAAGGTCTGCGCGGCATTTTCATGCCGCTTTGCGTCGGCTGCCGTCATGTCATGCTTTTATCCTCCGCTTCACAAGGAGAAAGTCTCCGAATAAATCGGAATTATTTATATTTGAAGAATACATGATGTTGCCATGATCGAAACTAAAAGATCGGAAGGACCTATGGAATCATGAATAGAAACCTTTGAAAAACGCCCTTATCTGTCATTACGGGCTTGACCCGGAATCCAGAAACTTCTTCATAATACTGGATTCCCGCTTTCGCGGGAATGACGATATGGATGCTGGAGCGGAGTTTTTCAAGGTCTCGAATAATGCTTTATGGCGGCGAGGATGTCGTTTTTGCGCGCCTCGATGGCGATGCGGCCGAGCTCGATAATTTCCGGGATATAATCGATATCCCATATATTGACGGGGTTTTTGAAGGGCACTTGGATAATGACGATTTCATGGGTGTGCATGTCGATGGACAGGGCCATTTGATAACGGGTCGTGGCGTCGCCCTGGATGCTGTAGTAATTGGAAAGACAAGCCGTGTAACTGTGGGCGTCCATGTCGATGGGATCGAAAAACGTCACGGCGATGATGACATCCATGCCCTGTTTGACGGCCTCGGAAACGGGCAGGGGCGAGGTGTAATAACCGTCGCTCAGCCAGCGCCCGGCGAATTCAATGGGGGGCAAAAGGGGGAATATGGCGCTGGAGGCATAAAGGGCGTCGCAAACCAGTCCGCGGTCAAGAATTACCCCTTCCCCGGTGCTCACGTCCGTGGTCTGCATCAAGACTTTCGGGCGAAGGTCCTCGATCCGGGTGTCTCCAAAGGTCTCCTTCAAAATCATGCGATATTTTTGAGGGTGGAGGATCCCGGAATGCATGTTGAACTTGCCAAACGGCAGCTTGGCCAAGCCGAGCAAGGCGCGATAATCGATATGATCAAAAGGTTTGAACCGTTCCACTCCCCGGAAGAAATCGATCATCTCCCGGGTGCCGTACCCTATCCCGCGGAGGGCGCTGATAATGCTCCCGGCGCTGCACCCCACCATTAGATTGACGGGAATGGATTGCTCGTCTAGAAATTCAAAAAGGGAAACGGCGGCCACCGGTTTAAGTCCGCCACTGGACAATACCAGGGATATTTTGGGTTGTCTGGGAACTGAATGGTCCGAGGTAAACATCGCTAAATCCCATTGTCCTCTGGAAGCTTGTTATAAAACGGGCGTATGGGTTGGCTGGGGTCAAATTGTTGATAAATGGCGCTAATTACCTTAACCGTGCAGGGAGTATAGGGAGACGTCCGGTGAAAGTCAATGAGAAAATGGAGCTTATAAATGATCGCCGGCGCCCCGAAGCCGGCAGGGCGTCGTTCAACGGGATGATGGCGGCAGCGGGATGAAGATAATCGTTGACGCCGCCGCCGATCCGGTTTAGAACCTCGAAAAAATCATCCCTTCGGGAAGGCAGCCGTAAGCATGAAGATACGTCCGGATTTTTTACCCTTGAGCAAACCCGCCCTGGGCGGGGAGGAGATCGCGGCGGTGACCCGGTGCCTCCGTTCGGGATGGATCACCACCGGGCCGGTGTGCCGGGAATTTGAACAGTCCTTCCAGGAACTGACGGGGGCGGCGCGGGCCGTTTCCTTTACCTCCGGGACGGCGGCGATGCAACTCCTCCTCGCCGCCCTGGAGATCGGACCGGGGGACGAGGTTATCACCCCGTCGCTGACCTTCGCCTCGACGGTGAACATGATCGCCCTCCGCGGCGCCCGTCCGGTGTTCATCGACATCGATTATCCCACCCTGAACATGAATCCGGACCTCCTGGAGGCCCTGATCACCCCCCGGACCAGGGCCGTGATCCCCGTCCATTTCGCCGGCGCCCCGGCGGACATGCCGACGATCACGACAATCGCGAAGCGTCACGGGCTCGTGGTCATCGAGGATGCGGCCCACGCCGTCGGCACTTACTGCCGGGACGTCCATGCCGGCGGTAGCGGCTGGCCCGCCGTCTTTTCCTTTCACCCCATCAAGAACATCACCACCGGCGAAGGGGGGATGATCACCCTCGCCGACGAAGATCTGGAGCGGCGCCTGCGGCTCCTGAGATTCCACGGGATCGAGCGGGACGCCTGGAAGCGCTACGGCAAGGGAGGTAACCCGGATTACGACATTCAGGCGCCGGGCTTCAAGTGCAATCTTCCCGACGTCCTGGCGGCCATCGGCGTGGCGCAGATGGCGAAATGGCCGGAGCTGAACCGGCGCCGGGCGGAGCTGGCCGGGCGGTATCTGGCGGGGCTCGCGGGCATCGACGGCCTGGAGCTGCCGGGAAGTCCCGTCTTTCCCCATGTCCATGCCTGGCACCTCTTCGTGGTGAAGGTGGCGGCCATGAGCCGGGAGCGCCTCATGGCCCGCTTGTCGGAGTACAACATTGGCTACGGCCTCCATTTTCCCGCGACCCACCGCCTCCGGTACGTCCGGGAGCGTTTCGGGGATTGCGCGGCGGCGCTGCCGGAGACGGAGCGGGCAGCCGACCGGATCGTCTCCCTGCCCCTGTATCCGGGGATGAGCGACGACGACGCGGACTATGTCTGTGACGCGGTGCGGGAGATCCTCTAAGAACAAGTTTGACGACATCGTAAAAGGTCAAAAAATGTCCCATTTGGGACGGCATCGTAAAAAGATCCGCAGGCGAGGCGCGCGAATCCTGAGGAATGAGGCGTACTTGGACGTACGTCGCAGTGACGAGGGATGAAGCGCAACGAAGCATCCGGACTTTTTACGATGCCGTCAAGTTTACCTGCGGCCGGGGATAAAGGGCTTGCCTAATCGGGGAAAATGTGTCTCTATGGCTGGCGTTGCGCGGTGACGGTTCAGCGGGGCAGCACCCGGCGGCGCAGCGGGCGGCCCGGAAGATGAACCGCTAATAGCGGGGCGGCGTCGCAAAATAGAAGCGCATCGTCAGGAGAAAACAATGGATGGGGAACTCCATAACCATGGTGGGTGGAAAATTCGGTGACCGAAACTGAATCCGTCATATCGGTGGTCATTCCCGTCTTCAACGAAGAGGACAACCTGGCGGCCCTCATCGGGCGCCTCCAACCGGTGCTGAGATCCCTGGGGAGACCCTATGAGATCGTCATGATCGACGACGGCAGCCGGGATGGATCCCTGGCGATCCTCAAGGATCTTGTCCGGGAGAATCCGGAGCTGCGGGTGGTGGAACTCACCCGGAACTACGGCCAGCACGCCGCCATTATGGCGGGTTTCTCCATCGTCCGGGGGGACATCGTCGTTACCCTTGACGCAGATCTCCAGAATCCGCCGGAGGAGATCCCCCGCCTGGTGGCGGAGATGGAAAACGGCGGCTACGACGTCGTCGGGACGATCCGGCGCCGGCGCCGGGATTCGGCCTTCCGCCTCGGGGCCTCGCGGCTCATCAACATCGTGGCGCGGCGCATCACCGGCGTCCACATGACGGACTGGGGATGCATGCTCCGGGCGTACCGCCGCCCCGTGGTGGAACGGATGCGGGAATGTCACGAGCATGCCACCTTCATCCCGGCCCTGGCGACGGTATTCGCCAAGCGGTTGACGGAGATCGAGGTGGCCCATGAGGAACGCCACGGCGGCAAGTCCAACTACCCCCTGCGCAAGCTTATCAACCTCCAGTTTGACCTGGTGGCCTCCTTCTCCGACTTTCCCATGAAGATGCTCATGTACGGCGGCATCCTCATGTCCGTCCTGGGGGTCTGCTTCGGCGTCTTTCTCGCCGTGGCGCGGCTGGTCTATGGGGCCCTCTGGGCGGCTCAGGGCGTCTTCACCCTTTTCGCCGTCCTCTTCATCTTCGTGGGATTGCAATTTTTCGCCCTCGGCGTCATCGGCGAGTATATCGGCCGGATCTACCGGGAGGTGAGAAGGCGTCCGGAATACGTCATCGAACATATCCACGGCGTCCGGGACCGGAGCGGGTCGTGAAGGCCGTCGTCTTTGCCTATTCCAACATGGGCGTAACGGGCCTGGAGGCCCTGGCGCGCCACGGCTTCGACATCCTTGGGGTGGTCACTCACCGGGACGATCCGGAAGAAAAACAATGGTATGCCTCGGTGGCGGCGTGGGCGGAGGGAAGGGGGCTCCCGGTCTGCCGTCCCGAAGACGTCAACGCCCCGGAATGGACGGCGCGGATCGCCGCCCTGGCCCCGGAGGTCATCTTCTCCTTCTATTACCGTAAAATGTTACGCAGCGAGATCCTGGCGCTGGCCCCCGCCGGGGCCTTCAACCTCCACGGTTCCCTCCTGCCCGCCTACCGGGGGCGGGTCCCCGTGAACTGGGTACTGGCGAACGGGGAGGAACGGACCGGCGTCACCCTGCACTGGATGACCGCCCGGGCCGACGCCGGGGACATCGTCAGCCAGCGGGCCGTGGCGATAGATTTTGACGATACGGCCTTTACCCTGTACGGGAAGCTGTGCCGGGAGGCCGCGCTCCTCCTCGACGAGACGCTGCCCCTGATCCGGTCGGGACGGACCCCCCGGATCCCCCAGGACCACGCCCGGGCCACCTGTTTCGGCAGGCGGAAGCCGGCGGACGGGCGTATCGACTGGAACCGGCCGGCCCGGCGGATCTACGACCTCATCCGGGCCGTCGCCGACCCCTATCCCGGGGCCTTCACCTTCCTGCCCGACGGGACGAAGATGCTGATCTGGTGGGGTCTCCCCGAACCGGTTGCGACGCCGCCGGCAGATGGGGGAGCGGCGCTGGAAACGGCTCCGGCGGCGGCGGGGACGCCGCTGGCTTTCCCGGGACAGGCGGCAGGCCCACCATCCGGAGCGGGGGGCAACGGAGAGGGCGTCCTTTCAGGGGCGACCCCCGCCGGCACAGAAGGCCGGGATAAGAATGGGAGTCCAGGCGATCCCCCGCCGGGACTGGTCCTTGTCGATGAACGGCGGGAGGTGTACGTGGCGACCGGAACGGGCCGTCTCCGGCTCCTCCACGTCGAGATTGCCGGAAAAAGGATGAGCGATGAGGAGATATGGCAATATTTCCGAGATCTGGGCGGTGTAATCGTCTTGGGCTGAGCCCTCGCCCCCGGGACGGAAAACCGCCCCGTTTCGGGACATGACCTGAACCGTATGCCCGCCGCCATGAGGGGTGCTTTTATTTGTCAAAAAAGTCAAACGTATAGGAGTGCATTTGCAGATGAAGATATTGATCTTGGGCGTAAACGGATTTATCGGACACCATCTTACCAACCGCATCCTGGCAACGACGGATTGGCGGGTTTACGGCATGGATTTAAGTGAAGACCGTCTGGAGAGCGCCCTGTGCAATCCCCGTTTCCAGTTTTTAGAGGGCGATATCGCCATCAACCGGGAGTGGATCGAGTATCATGTCAAAAAGTGCGACGTCATTATGCCCCTGGTGGCCATCGCCACGCCGAAGCTCTACGTGGAGGACCCCATCGGGGTTTACAACCTCGACTTCGAGATGAATCTGAATGTCGTCAAACAGTGCGTCAAGTACCGCAAACGGGTGGTCTTCCCTTCCACGTCGGAGGTTTACGGGGCCTGCCCCGATCCCGAGTTCAGCGAGGACGAGAGTTTCCTGGTCGTCGGACCCATCCAGAAGGAGCGCTGGATCTACTCCTGCTGCAAGCAGCTTCTGGACCGGGTGATCTACGCCTACGGGACCCGGGGTCATCTGGAATTCACCCTCTTTCGGCCCTTCAACTGGATCGGTCCCCGCCTCGATTCCCTCTATGCGGCCAAGGAGGGAAGCTCACGGGTGGTTACCCAGTTCATCGCCGAGCTCCTCATGAGGCGGCCCATCACCCTGGTGGACGGGGGGCGCCAGAAGCGGTGCTTCACCTATGTCGATGACGGGATCGCCGCCCTGATGAAAATATTGGCAAACAAGGACGACCGGTGCCGGAACGAGATCATCAACATCGGCAATCCGGACAACGAGTGCTCCGTGGCGGAACTGGCCCACCTGATGAAAAAGATCTTCATGGACCATCCCGACCACCGGCGGGACGGGGAATATTCGGAAATCACCGAAGTGGCGGCGGCGGAATACTACGGGAAGGGCTATCAGGACATCTACACCCGCAAACCGAGTATCGCCAAGGCCCGGAAGCTTTTGGACTGGGAACCGGCGATCGACCTCGAAACCTCCCTGACCAAGACGATCTACTCCTTCCTGGAAGAAAATGAAACGCATCCTGGGACTGAAGATCGATGTTGACACCCACGAGGGGATGAAAAAGGGGGTTCCCCGCCTCCTGGAGAGCCTGGCGGCCCTGGAGGTCAAGGGGACCTTCTACCTCAGCATGGGTCCCGACGCCTCGGGGCTGGCGATCCTACAACTCCTGAAAAATCCCCGTTTCCTGAAAAAGATGCTGAAAAGCAACGCCCCGGCCCTCTATGGCATCAAGACGGCCCTGTATGGAACGCTCCTGCCGTCGCCGTTCATCGCCCTGTCCTTTCCCGATCTGGTCCGCCGGATCATGGCGGAGGGCCACGAGGTGGAGTTTCACGCCTGGGACCACCGGCGCTGGCAGGACGGCCTGTCCCGCCGCTCCGAAGGGTGGATAGAGGATTGGTTCCACAAGGGTCTGAACGCATTTCGCGCGGTGACGGGTCGGGAGGCCGCTTCCTTCGGTGCCCCTGCCTGGCTTGTGGACGACCGGGTGTTGCGGATTGCCGGCCGCCGGGGCTTCAAGTACCTGAGCTGCACCCGGGCGCGGGCGCCCTTTCTCCACGAAATGATCGGCGTCCCCGAGATCCCTTCCGACCTGCCCTGTTTCGAGGAACTGGGTATTCGGGCGGCGGGGGAGGAAATTATTTCGTGCCTGAAAGGGGGCGGCATCCATGTCCTCCCCGTCCACGCCGAGGTGGAGGGGGGAGCCTGGAACCAGCCCTTTCTCGATCTCATGGGGACAATTCGGGGGATGGATTGCGAGGTGCGGACCCTGGGGGAAATATCCACGGACTTGGCTCCCCAAGGCCTGCCCAGGCGAAAATACGAGTTGGCCCTCCTCCCCGGCCGGGCCGCCCCCTGCGCGGTGTGACATCAATCCGTCCGGGAAATCGTTCCTTACGGCAGAGAATTTAAGCAGATCAATGAGATGCGCCCGCTGATACGGCCCGCGGGAACAACGGCCGCAACCGCATCAACCGGCTCTTTTCTGCCGTTTGGCTTCCTTTTTCTCCTTCAGCGTTTTGGATGGTTTCTTCTTGGTTTCTTTCTTGACGTCTTTGTCCTTGCCCATGGTTTTTCCCTCCGTTACAGTGGCCTGATTGTTTTTCTCTGCATACCGGAAGGGGATTTTTTTCTCAACCAGAATTTGTTTTTGCCGCTCCCGGCCGGAGGCCGTTTTTTCCACAAAGATGCGACGGCCGCTGAAGGGGTTTCGTTCCGTGCAATACATGAGCGTGGAAATAGTGCCGGGGGTGGGGGTGAAGATCTGGACCTGATCGGCTGGGGCGTGAAACTCCCGGCGGGTGAAGCGGCGGAGCCCTTCCATGTCGTCCTGGGTGCAGCCGGGATGGGCGGCGATGAAATAGCAGGAGAGAAATTGCTGCTTCCCCGCCTGGGCGGTGAGGCGGTAAAAGTGGTCGCGGAAGGAGAGAAAGGGCGCGATGCCCGGCTTCCCCATACAACGGAGGACCCGTTCCACGGCGTGTTCCGGGGCGACCTTGAGTTGGCCGGAGACGTGGCGGTTGACCACGTCGCGAAGATAGGGGAGGCCCTGCTTCCCGTCGGCCAGGAGGAGGTCGTAACGGATGCCCGAGGCGACGATGCCCTTTTTCACGCCGGGCAGCGCGGCGAGTTTCCGGAGGAGGGCGCGCTGGGGGCCGTGATCGGGTTGGAGGTTCGCGCAGATTTTGGGGTACATGCAACGGCGGTCCGGGCAGACCCCCCGGGCCAGCTTTTTCCTGCATTCAAATCCGTACATGTTGGCCGTCGGCCCCCCGATATCGTGGATATAACCCTTGAAATCGGGCCGGGAGGCGATGAGGGACCCTTCCCGGATTATCGACGCCTCACTCCGGGAACTGACGGTGCGCCCCTCATGAACGGCGATGGCGCAGAAGTTACATTCCCCATAGCAACCCCGGTGGGTGGGGATGGAGAAGCGGATCGTCTCCAGGGCCCGGACGGCACCGGCCCGGCGGTGGCAGGGATGGGCGTCCCGCGCGAAGTCCAGGTCATAGACCTCGTCCATTTCCTTCTGGGTCAGGGGCGCCGCCGGGGGGTTGTGAATCAGCCAACGGCCGCCATGACGTTGGGCGAGGCCCCGGGCGGTCAGGGTGTCCTGGTTTCGGTAGAAGGTGAGGAACATCCTGGTAAACGCCTCCGGACTCGTCGCCGCTTCCTCCCAGGAAGGGATTGCCAGGAAACCGTCTTTCTTCTCTCCGGCGGCATAGCAGATACCCTTGAGGTCGGTTACCCTCCGGCCGGCCCGGAGGAGGTCGGCAAGATCCCGGACCGTATTTTCCCCCATGCCGTAAACGAGGTAATCCGCCTTGGCGTCAAACAAAATGGAACGGCGAACCTGATCGGACCAAAAGTCATAATGGGCGATACGCCGGAGGCTGGCCTCGATGCCCCCCAGGACGATGGGCTTCGTCTTCGGGAAGTACCGCCGGATCAGGTTGGTATAGGCGATGACGGCCCGGTCGGGACGGCGGTTGTTGATTCCCCCGGCGGTGAAGTCGTCGGAGCGGCGCCTTTTACCGGCGGCGGTGCGGTTGGCGACAAGGGAATCTATGCAGCCGCCGGTGACGCCCCAGAATAGTTCCGGCTCCCCCAGACGGGTAATGTCCGCGCCGCCGGCGAGGTCGGGCTGGGGGATGATGCCGACGCGGTATCCGGAGGCGAGGAGGAACTTGCCGATCACCGCGACGCCCACATAGGGGCTGTCCACGTAACTGTCTCCCGTGACCAGGATGACGTCGAGGGCTCTCCAGCCGTGGGCGCGGACCTCTTCCGGAGTTACGGGCAAAAACACGGGGTGTCGCTTTCCTTTCCTCGCGCTCGATTCGGACCGGTCGGCGGATCTCCGGCCCCCGTCGTTCCGTCCCGGGGGCCGAGCCGGGGCAACGGACCGGCGGCCACTTGAGAGTACGCCGTGCGCCGGCCTCACCGGGTGGGCGCCGCAATCTCGGCCCGGAACTATACGGGGAACCCGCTGGGCTGTCAAGCCATCGTAGGAGGGCGGGAGGCGGCGGCCGCAAGGCGCCGCCTCCCGGAAGAAGGGAGGATGGAGAATGTTGTTTACATTCCGGGGATGCTGGTAAAGACGCCGTTGGGATCGACCTGGGTCCTGAGGATCGCCAGGACCTCCGGGGACGGCGCCGGGGTGACGGGTATTTCTCCTTCCGGCCGCAGCAGTTCGAAGCCGGTGCAAAGCTGAGCCAGCTCGAAGTTGACACCGGGCTGGAGGGATTGGACCCGCATGCGCTTGTTTTCTTCCTCGAAATCGAAGACGCCGGCATTGGTGACAACGGCGATGGGGCCGTTACCCAGGAGCCCCGCCTCCCGGCGGGAAGCGCCCCCGGTGAGGTGCCCCACGCTGGTGATGAAATCCACCCGGGCGGGAAACTTATCCGGGGTGTGCAGGCCGACGAGGACCATGTTTTCCGCCAGCGAAGTGAGATCGTTGTTGCCTCCCGAGCCGGTGAGGCGCACCTTGGGCTGGAGAAAATCGTTCCCGATCAGATGGGTGTTCACATTGCCGTACATATCCACCTGGGCGAACCCGAGAAAGGCGATGTCCACGAAGCCGTTATAGACCTGGGCGAAGGAGTAGGCCATCTCCTGGATCAGGGCGGCCTTGCGCCAGGTGAAGGGACAGCCTACGGACCAGGGCATGTCCCCGGGGATGGGGTTCAGCCCCCCCGATTCATAGACCATGGTGATGTGGGGGGCATGGGTCTTCTTGGCCAGGATGGCCGCCACCATGGGCAGCCCGGTCCCGACATATACCACCTGATGATCCCGGATCTGGAGGGACAGGATGTAGGCCAGCATTTCCAGGGGGTTCAATGGTTTATCGTTCGTCATCGTTCTTTTCCTCCCTTAGTAATAGACGCCGGGGTCTTTCTTGAGCGTATAGGGTTCGTAGGAAAAATCGAATCCTTCGTCTTCGTTGTCGTATTCAGCGGCCTTGGTCAGCCGGCGGGATTTGGCTATCCAGCGGGCGCCGCCCAGCTTTTCCACGAAGTCGAACTGATCCTTGCAGTCGAAAACCCAGTACTGCATGAACTCCTGAAGGTTTTCGTCGTTCAGGGTGCCATAGCGGAGAAACTTTTCCCACCACTGGCGGGACCAGTAATAGTAACCGGGCATGTTGCCGGGAACGGCCCCGAAGGGCAGCTCCACCACGGCGTCCACGTTCATGAAGGGGATGACCACCCCCTTGTTGTTGTAACGCAGATCTATTTCCGGGACGATCTCCTCGGCGGTGATGATGAGCTTCCGGGCGGCGGCGGCGATGGCGATGTCGTTGACCGCAGGGCCGTAGATCCGGGCGTTGCCGCACTTGTCGCACTGCTGGACGTGAATGACCGAGACGTCGGGGTAGAGGGCGGGGATGAAGACCACCGGATCGGGATCGGAGCGCATGGGGTTCTGCATCACCCGCACGTAGGGGTTGTAACGGATGATGTCGGAGCCCAGCATCTGCTTGCTGAAGATCCCCGGCGCCCCCAACTGGGCGGCCTTGAAACCCTGGGCCATGGTGCCGTGACTCCACTCGGAGAGGATCTTGACTTTGCCGTTTTTCAACTGGCGGGAATAATTGCGGTCTGTCCCCCGCATCTCCGCCCCTATATAGGAGTTGTGGGAATAGGCGCAGACCCCGAAGTTGATCATGTAGCTCTGATTGGTGTTGGGCGAACCGATGAAGTGCAGTCCCTTCTTGCCCTGGCGGATCATCTCGAAATAGGCCTGGTGGCAGGTGCGGACGTAGGCGAAGCCGGTGTCGGTGGCGATATCCCCGTCCTGTACGAACTCCGCCACGGCTTCGGACAGCGACATCCGTTTATCCCGCTGGGAATGATCTTTTTTCAGATGGGCCGCCCGGGCGGAGGAAAAATCGACCAGTCGGTCCAGGACGGAGGTGTCTTCGATCTTCAGGTTCACCAGCGCTTCCTGATTGTATGCGAATGCAGCCATAATGGACCCCTTTCTTTTCATCTATGGGCGGGCGGCCCGGCGGCTCCGGACTGTCCGTTCGTATAGATAATAATGGGAGATCCAATGGTTACCAATCCGCCTCCGTCCGAATTTATCATCCATTTTTGTCCGATGGCGGCGGAGGGTAAAAGGGGATCGCGGGGCGTTCCCAAAGATCGGAAGCCTGGGCGGTTTACCGGAGGAAGGAGTTTTTCAGCGATAAATCTGCTTCATGAGCCAGGCCATGTTCCGGCCCAGGTCCCGCATGATCTGCATGCCCTCTTCGTCTTTGCGGACGTCGCCGATGTCCCGGCCCAGGGCCATGCTCCAGTAGCTGGAACCGGGCATGATCATCTGCATGTAATGGAGAAAGAGGTTCATGCCGCTGAAGGCGGGGATGGCCCCGGCCCGGCGTACGGCGACGACGGCGGCCCCGACCTTGCGCTTGAACATGTAGTCGTTGGCCCGGGCTACGAAGCCGCAACGCTCGATGAAGGCCCGCATGTTCGCCGAGACGTCGGAGAAGTAGGTGGGTGACCCAAGGAGGATGCCTTCCGCCGCCAGCATCTTGTCGATCACCTCGTTGAGCATGTCCGTTTCCACGGAGCAGTGCCTGTTCTTGTTCTTGAAACACTTGTAACAGGCCCGGCACCCCGGCAGGGCGATGCCGTCCATCTGGATTAGTTCCGTCTCCATCCCTTCCCGCTGGAGTTCTTCCAGGACCGTGTTGAGCAAAATGGCGGTGTTCCCGTTTTTCCTGGCGCTGCCGTTGAGAGCGACTACCTTCATGATCTTCTTGCCTCCCGATTGTTTTTATAAATATCCCAATATGGACCATTTCATGGTCCATCCGGGCGTTTTTGTCAAGGGGGGAGCGCCGCAGTTGAATTCTCACCCGTAAACATTTATAGAGAACTATCGAAAAGACAACGGAGGTGCACAGATGGCTGAGCAAGCGGCTTTACTGGAGAGAATCGGCAACATCGCCAAGATTACCATGAACAATCCCGCCTCGCTGAATTCCATGACCCAGGCGCTCCTCGACGATACTCGGGTGGCCCTTAGAGAGGTCGAGGAAGATTCCACGGTGCGGGCGGTGATCTTCACCGGGGCCGGCCGGGCCTTCTGTGCCGGCGGCGATCTGCCCTATATCCTCACGTTCGACAATATCGCCAAATCCCGGCGGTATATTCAGGATATCGCCGAGATCGTCAATCTCATCGTCCACATGTCCAAACCGGTCATCGCCATGGTGAACGGCGTGGCGGCCGGGGCGGGATTCAGCCTGGCCCTGGCCTGCGATTTGATCTTCTGCGGCCGGGCGGCCCGCTTTTCTCAGAGCTTTGTCCGCATCGGCCTGATTCCCGACGGCAGCGCGACCTATTTCCTGCCCCGCACCGTGGGTCTGCACCGGGCCAAGGAACTCATGTTCACCGGCGATGTGATCGACGCCGCCAAGGCTTACGAGATCGGCCTGGTCAATCGCCTTATCGACGACGATAAGCTCTGGGAGGAAACCTCCATTTTTGCCGCGCAGTTGACCCGTTATGCCCCCGTGGCGATTGGGCTCATGAAGAAGATTCTCAATCAGAGCGACAAGTTGGATCTCCAGGCCGGCATTGAGCTGGAGACAGGGATTCAACTGTTTTGCCTCGGCACGGAAGACCACCGGGAAGGGGTGGATGCCTTCCTTACCAAACGGTCTCCCGTATTCAAAGGCCGGTAGCTCCAATCATTAAATTGTTTTTTGATTTCCAATACTATGCCCTCCCGGTGCGTAAGTCGAAATAGTTGCTATGGCCCAAACCATCAAAACGTATGGGGAAATATCATTATACGGTCAGTCGGGAGGAATCTCTGGCCATTGATGAATTTACCCGGGCCATCGCCCTGAATCCCGATTATGCCGAGGCATACAATCACCGGGGCATTGCCTATTACAACCGTGGGCTTACGACGAACGACAGGGCGCAGTTTGAGCTGGCCGTCAATCCAGGGCCAGTTCAGTAAAGCGATCGAGGATCTCAACAAGTCCATCGAACTCGATCCAAAATTACCTGATGCCTATAACATCAGGGGGATGGTCTATGCTCAGATCGGCAATCCCCGGGCAATATCGGATTTTCAGAAGGTCTGTGACATGGGACACGCCCAGGGGTGCAGCAACTGGCAACGGATATTGAAGAGCCGGTGATCTACTTTGACGGCGATGTGATAGGCGCCGTTCTTTTTCATCGAAGACAGACAGGTGATCCGGGCCATCCTCGAACATCTGGGCATCTGGCTTGTCAGAGCAAGGCCGCCGCCGAAAATCCATTGCCTGCCGGTCTGCATACATAACGCAGGCAGGCCGGCTGCCCTATCCATTCCGGATGACGTCTCACAGATCCCCGCCCATGACGATCATTTCTATGGAGACCCCCAATACTCCTGGGACGATTACATCCAGGCATGACGCTTTGAAAAATTGAGGCGTGCAGCAGAGGTCTGTCCGAAAAGCACCTCAAAATGCCTACCTGACGGGCAATTCGTCCGGAAACAGAGCCGATGGCGCCAGAAGGACCTCCGCCAATCAACATACACTGCCCGACCACATCACCAACCCTTGATTTCCGGTGAAAATTACCCCCTTAACACGAGAAAATGGCTTTCCTGTACTCCGAACCGTCAAAAGCAAGTTCTTATCAATTCAATTCAATCAATGTGGGTCTTGATCTCCAGTTCCTTGCCCCGCTTGCGAACGGACTCTTCGGCGAGTTTCCGGTCCGTGATATCCCGGATGGACTCGATGGCCCCGACGATGTTCCCCCGGCTGTCGTAAAGGGGGCTGGCCTTGGCCCAGAGGAAGGCCTTTTGACCCTTTACCTGTGGGACATCCGTTTCGATGATCAGCAGATCCCTATCCTTCTTCAGGACATAATAACCACGCTCGATCCGGTCATCGGGATGGAGGATCAGGTCGATGAGGATGGGGCGCCGCACCCCATAGAAGGTTATGGCGTATTCATAGTCGCCCCTGCCGATGATATCCGGTCCTTGATGCCCGTCATCTCCTCCATGGCCCGGTTACAGGCGATGACGATTCCCTCCCGGTCGATGGCAAAGGTGGCGTCGGGGAGGAATTCGATAATATCCGCAAGACGTTGTTCCGACTCCCGGAGGGCCTCGCGTATGCGCCGCTGTTCCGTAATATCCATCCTCTCAGCGCATTATGCAGCCGCTCTGGGGTTTGCTTTTCTGCTGGAAGCTGCCCGGCAGGGTGAACGTCAGGCCCGGATTCGCCGGCAGGATGACCGGCTTCGTCTGGGTATCCCGCACATAGGCATACTGCCCGGCGCCCACCGACTGTACGCCGACATTGTTCTGTACCGTAATGGTCCCTTCGGGAACGAACAGATAAAGACCGTTGCCGATGCCCGCACAAGTGCCGCCCTCACAGATCCGGACCTCGAAAACCGTCCCACGTACGCCGATGGTCGCCGTCGGCGTATTCATCTTGTAATTGTCCGATTGGAAACGCCTGCCGATCTGGCCGGTCACGGCCCGCAACCCTCCCTTGACGGCGCTGAAGACCGCCTTATCCCCCTTAGGGTTGTACCTGTCGAAGAAATAGGCATCGATCTTCAACTGTGACTGGGGACGCAGGGTAAGCTCACCGCCGTCGGAAAACTTGATACGGGCATAGGTCTTTTTTTCCGTAATCAGGACGTCCCCTACCTCAACAGCCGATTTTATCGACAGGGTCTTGAGGGTATTATCCGCTTTCCGGGCGAAGAGCGGCCCGTTCAAATGGGTCACCGTGCACGCAACCTCGGCGGCCATAGCCGTCGCCGCGCCAACATAGAAAATAAGCAGCGCCAGGATGCTAATTGCAATAAGGCAGCTTGACTTTTGTCGGTTCATCTTTCCTCTCGTCTTTCGCACCCTTCTTGTCACTATCTTTTTCTTTTTCTTTTTCCTTGTCTTTATCTTTGTCCTTGCCCTCCGCGGATTGGGTATCCGAGGAAGCGGTCGTTTCCTCTTTGGCCGCCGGCACCGTCGTCTGGACGTTCTTCTGTTCCACCGTCGAGGTGTCCGTATTGGTTATGGCCGCCACGGTGGTATTCTCCGCCTGAACGATCGCCTGGTCCTGTTGCTGGGCATTTACATCCTTGTTGATCACGCCCGCGGTGTCCGCTACGGTGGTCACTGTATAGTTTTCGCCGCTGTTGCCGTCATCCAGGGTATAACCGGGAGCAACGGTCAATGTTTTCCCCGTGCCGGGATCGGCGGTATCATAAGTCTCGGACAGGCCGGTCAAGGTATCTCCAGGCTGGAGGCCGGCATACGTAGGTGTTGCCGACGCGCTCGTGTTGCCGTCGTAGGTCTTCGTGTTCGTCTGCGCCGTGATCGTCAACGGCGCCTTGTTGATCTCACCCGTTTCATCAGGGACCTTTGTGACGTCATAGTTATTGCCGCTGTTCCCGTCGTTAACTGAAAAACCCGTTACCGCCAGGGTTTTGTTAGTTCCAGCGTTTTTATCGGTGTAAGCCTCGGTGAGATCCGTAACCGTATCCCCCGCCTGGAGGCCGGAATACGTCGGTGTTGCCGACGCGCTCGTGTTGCCATCGTAGGTCTTCGTGTTCGTCTGCGCCGTGATCGTCAACGGCGCCTTGTTGATCACACCCGTTGCATCAGAGGCAGTTGTGACGTTATAGTTATTGCCGCTGTTCCCATCGTTAACTGAAAAACCTGTTACAGCCAAGGTTTTGTTAGTTCCGGCGTTTTTATCGGTGTAAGCCTCGGTGAGATCCGTAACCGTATCCCCCGCCTGGAGGCCGGAATACGTCGGTGTTGCCGACGCGCTCGTGTTGCCATCGTAGGTCTTCGTGTTCGTCTGCGCCGTGATCGTCAACGGCGCCTTGTTGATCACACCCGTTGCATCAGAGGCAGTTGTGACGTTATAGTTATTGCCGCTGTTCCCATCGTTAACTGAAAAACCTGTTACAGCCAAGGTTTTGTTAGTTCCGGCGTTTTTATCGGTGTAAACCTCGATGAGATCCGTAACGGTATCTCCAGGCTGGAGGCCGGCATACGTCGGCCGCGCCGACGCGCTCGTGTTGCCATCGTAGGTCTTCGTGTTCGTCTGCGCCGTGATCGTCAACGGCGCCTTGTTGATCACACCCGTTGCATCAGAGGCAGTTGTGACGTTATAGTTATTGCCGCTGTTCCCATCGTTAACTGAAAAACCTGTTACAGCCAAGGTTTTGTTAGTTCCGGCGTTTTTATCGGTGTAAACCTCGATGAGATCCGTAACGGTATCTCCAGGCTGGAGGCCGGCATACGTCGGCCGCGCCGACGCGCTCGTGTTGCCGTCGTAGGTCTTCGTGTTCGTCTGTGCCGTGATCGTCAACGGCGCCTTGTTGATCTCACCCGTTGCATCAGAGGCAGTTGTGACGTCATAGTTATTGCCGCTGTTCCCGTCGTTAACTGAAAAACCCGTTACCGCCAGGGTTTTGTTAGTTCCGGCGTTTTTATCGGTGTAAGCCTCGGTGAGATCCGTAACGGTATCTCCAGGCTGGAGGCCGGAATACGTCGGTGTTGCCGCCGCGCTCGTGTTGCCGTCGTAGGTCTTCGTGTTCGTCTGCGCCGTGATCGTCAACGGCGCCTTGTTGATCACACCCGTTGCATCAGAGGCAGTTGTGACGTTATAGTTATTGCCGCTGTTCCCGTCGTTAACTGAAAAACCTGTTACCGCCAAGGTTTTGTTAGTTCCGGCGTTTTTATCGGTGTAAGCCTCGATGAGATCCGTAACGGTATCTCCAGGCTGGAGGCCGGCATACGTCGGTGTTGCCGCCGCGCTCGTGTTGCCGTCGTAGGTCTTCGTGTTCGTCTGCGCCGTGATCGTCAACGGCGCCTTGGCTATTGTTCCGATATCGCCGTTGGCGCCGGTATCGGCAAGCTGATAGCCATAGACCAAGGCGTTGCCGTTGCTCGCCGAGGCAATCTCAAGTCCGGTGACACTGACGTTCTTCCCCGTTCCCACATGCCTGGTGTCGTAAAGGCCGGCGGCGGGATTGTTGATGTTCACCGTATCGCCATCTATTGCTCCGGACTTGGTATAATTGCCGGCACTAAAGGTGGCGCTGTTCGTGCCGTCATAGACCTTGTTAACCTCTCCGGCAAGCCCGACGGTAACCTTGGGCGCCACGGTATATATAAAACCGTTGCCGCTGCCGGAAATGTCGCCGCCGAATGCCGTGTTGTACTGTTTGAAATCGTAACTGAGACCGCCCCGGGTGTCGTTGGCCGGATCTGAGGAATAGACGAGCCAGCGCCCGGCCCCGGGATTGAGGGCGGATGAACCGACGTTGTTAATAAAATTCCTTCCCGAGTCAAGGATGATCGTATCTCCTCCCGAGGTCATGGTAACGGTTTTATCGAGGATTATATCTCCCTGGAAGGTACGAAGCGTCATTTTTCCATCGCTTTGGACACCGTTGGCGCCGCCCAGGACGCCCACCTTCAGGTTTCCCGTATTCTCCGTAACCGCGAAGGTCCCGCCGGCGGTGCTATTCGACCCGTCCACGGTCAGGGTGTTGCCGCTGCCGATGGAACTGGTGTAATTTATGTTTCCCGTAGTGCTGTTCGTCAGATGCACCGTCGGGACATTGTTGTTGCCCGTCAAATCAATCCCGCCGGCAGTGTTTAGATTCAGGACGCCGGCAGTGATGGCGCCGGTTTGATACAAGACCGTCCCGGTGTTTTTCAAAGAGAAGGTCTGCCCCGTGGTATCGATGGTCCCTAACTGGGAGATCACATTATCCTGGGTACTCAGATCCGTAGCGCCGGAGGTATTTACGAGACTGAGGGTCCCCGCCTTGAGGATGCCGGTCTGATTGAGCGCCAGCGTATTCTTCAGGGAGAAATCCCGGCCTGTTGCATCAATTGACCCCAGGTAAGAGATGGCGTTGTTCTGGGTACGCAGATTCGTCGTTCCCGAGGTGTTCGTCAGATGCAGGGTGTTCGTCGTCAGAGCGCCGGTCTGGGTGATGTTGCCCGTGGCGGCAAGGGTTATGGAATTGGCCGCCGTCAGGGCTTCCACGGAGAAATCGCCCATCCTGTTGAGGGAAAGGTTCTGGAATCCCGTCCCCAGGGAACCGCCGGTATTGACGTAGTCGTTCGTCACCGTCAGGTCGCCGCTGCCACGAACCTCGCCACCGCTCAGATTCAGGTTGTATAAAGAAGTTGATACGTCCAGTGTCAGGTCGCCACCCTTCACATTGACCGTGCCAATGCCGTTTACGCCATCTTTCAGGCGCGCGCTGCCGGTGTTGGACACGGTGAGGGCGCCGCTAAGTGATGTTGTGCCAAGGACGTTGAGGGAACCGCCGGAGACATCCAAAGAGTTGTTGCTGCTGATCGTCAGCCTGCCGACGGTATCCGTACCGTAAGCATGGGTGACGGCGAATCCCGAATCAATAAGGGCCGAGTCCGTGGAAATGGGAAGTAGGCCGCGACTCCAGTTTTTGGCGACACCCCAGTCGAGATTGCCCTGGCTGTTGTTGAAGAAATTGCTGTTTGAACCGCTATATACCAGGCGAGCCGCCTCTCCTGCATAAAGGTTGTAACCGACAGCGAAGCCGGTGAAAACGTTGGTCGTGGAAAAAGTGCCCGTTGCCGTTCCACCCATGGTGAGAAAGGGTATAGCGTCATCATTGGCAGGATTGTAATCATTGTAGAGGTCGGCGTTAAGAGTGCCGTTCATGGCGATGCCTTCACTGACCTTCAGTTTGTCGTATTGGCCGGCCTCGACGCCACCCAACCGTACGTCAAGGGAACCGGCGGGGTCCAGTAAGAGTCCCCCCGTTAAGGACAGCGTACCCGTAGCTTCATTCGTGCCGGGACGGATCGTGCCGGTGTTTGTAAGTGTGTAGCCGGCGCCCACGTTGATCGTACCCGCACCTTTAATCGTACCGGCATTGGTAAAGCCGCCGCTTCTTTTAAAGGTTGCTCCCGACGCTACGTCGATGACGCCGGAGGTGGAAAAAGAACCTGGAACGTCAATGATTCCAGATTGAATATCAATGGTCCCCGTAGAATTATTTACCGGGAAAGAATAATAATAACCAATTTTTGAAACACCCGTCCCAGCGCTCTTCCGCAATGTCCCTTCATTCGTAAATGTCGGCACGGCCCCCGAACTATACCAAATAGATTCGTCCGTCTTGATGTCAAACAATCCGCCGCTCTTCACCGTTATCTTCCCACCATCGTTCAAATATAGCCGGCTGCCGGTCCATACCGCAGTTCCGTAGTCCAACAGACTCGCCGAATCGGTGAGGTAAAGATAACCACCGCTGTTCGCCAAGCGCAACGTCGATCCTGACGGCACCGTAAAAGCTGTACCACTGCCACTCATTGTACCGCCACTCCAGGTCGTGTCGCCCGAAAACGTCGCCACACCTGTAAAAGTGCCATCGGCAAGGTTGAGATTCTCGCTGGTAATCGTCCCATTCAACACAGCATCATTCGTAACACGGTTGCTGCCGGAACCGATAAACCTGGAACCATCATTGAAGGAATTGATCCCGGAAAAATTCAGCGTACCGGTCCGGGCATCAACCAAGCCGCTGTTCGTAAACTTGAGATTATAGAAGTAACTGAGATCAGTCTCTCCCGTCCCCGCGCTCTTCAGCAATGTCCCTTCATTCGTAAATGTCGGCACGGCCCCCGAACTATACCAAATAGATTCGTCCGTCTTGATGTCAAACAATCCGTCCCTATTCACCTTTAAATAACTTCCGTTATTCAAATACAGACGCCCGCCCGTCCAATCAGCCTGACCCTCTATCGTCAGTTTCCCATTACTTAAATATTTGTAATCAGTACCCTCTATCGTCAGCGTCTTCCCCGGTAACAGATTGAATCCTCCGGTACCACCCTCTCCTACACTTATATAACCACCTGTCCAGCTCATTGGGGTGTTGACATTTATAATTTCACTACCACTCAAAGTCCCATTGGATAGTCTCAATATCCCACTTCCGGGAAAATCCGTCGTACCGGTAAAATTTCTCGTACCGCCAGCAAAATCTAATGTAGCACCAGCACCAATATTTACCACCCCGGAAATCCCACCACCATCACCTGATAATTTCACCATACCCCCGGTAATGAACGAGTTTCCGCTGAAGCTATCAGCTCCGTTTATTCGCAAACTCCCGCTCGGAACATCTATGGTACCACTGTAATTATTGAAAACCAAAGCATAATAATAACCAATTTTTGAAACACCCGTCCCAGCGCTCTTCCGCAATGTCCCTTCATTCGTAAATGTCGGCACGGCCCCCGAACTATACCAAATAGATTCGTCCGTCTTGATGTCAAACAATCCGCCGCTCTTCACCGTTATCTTCCCACCATCGTTCAAATATAGCCGGCTGCCGGTCCATACCGCAGTTCCGTAGTCCAACAGACTCGCCGAATCGGTGAGGTAAAGATAACCACCGCTGTTCGCCAAGCGCAACGTCGATCCTGACGGCACCGTAAAAGCTGTACCACTGCCACTCATTGTACCGCCACTCCAGGTCGTGTCGCCCGAAAACGTCGCCACACCTGTAAAAGTGCCATCGGCAAGGTTGAGATTCTCGCTGGTAATCGTCCCATTCAACACAGCATCATTCGTAACACGGTTGCTGCCGGAACCGATAAACCTGGAACCATCATTGAAGGAATTGATCCCGGAAAAATTCAGCGTACCGGTCCGGGCATCAACCAAGCCGCTGTTCGTAAACTTGAGATTATAGAAGTAACTGAGATCAGTCTCTCCCGTCCCCGCGCTCTTCAGCAATGTCCCTTCATTCGTAAATGTCGGCACGGCCCCCGAACTATACCAAATAGATTCGTCCGTCTTGATGTCAAACAATCCGTCCCTATTCACCTTTAAATAACTTCCGTTATTCAAATACAGACGCCCGCCCGTCCAATCAGCCTGACCCTCTATCGTCAGTTTCCCATTACTTAAATATTTGTAATCAGTACCCTCTATCGTCAGCGTCTTCCCCGGTAACAGGGACAATCCTCCCCCGCCTGCCCCTAAGCTGATAGTGCCGCCGCTCCAGGTATTGGCGCCCGTCAGGCTCACATTGCCGCTGCCGGCCAGGGTACCACCGGATAGGTTGAGGTTATTGATCGTCGAGGTGCCGTTTACCGTCAGGGTACCGCCGGTAATGCTTAGGGAATCGTCGCAGGTGAAAGCGGCCACCTTATATGATGACCCACTGGAGATCGTTACGATGGGATCGGCGCCGGCACGACTGATGACGACATTGTCAAAATCAGTCCCCGTAGTGGGAACGCCCCGGCTCCAGTTGGCCGCCGTAGCCCAGGTGCCGTTGGCGTCGGTATTCCAGTGGGTCGAGATGGCGCCGGCGGTAAGAATCAGATTGTTTGCCGCGGAGGCATCCGTATTGAAGGTGACATCTTCCGGGTAATTGAATGTGGCGAAATTACCACTTTTGGTCCCCGCGGTAAGGACGGTGAAGGCGTTGTTTTTACTCGTCAGGAAGCCGTTGAACTCCGTGACGTTAAGGGTCCCGCCCAGAGTAGCGGTGCCGGATACCGCCAGGACATCGTATTGCCCGGAGGACGTACCCTCCAGCTCAATATTGACATTACCGGAATTGTTTAAATTACCCGTTATGGAAAGGGTGCCGGTGGTATCTCCGTTGGTCGGCCCCGGCCTCAGGGTGCCGGTGTTCGTCAGCGTATTGTTTGCGCCCACATCCAATGTACCGCTACCGCCGATCGTTCCGGCGTTGGTGAAGCCCCCGGTCTTCCGGAAAGTGGCACCCGAAGTGACTTCAATGGCCCCTATCGTGGCCAGGCTGCCGTCGACGCTCAGGCTGCCCGTATTTGCTTGCAGATCGAACATCCCCGCGTTGTTTACCGTGCCGTTGATGCCGAGAGTCTGGTCCGCCTTCGATGTCTTGATCAGAGTGCCGTTATTGTTGAATGTATTGCCGCCGCTGCCGGCCCAGGCCAGGGGCGTCCCGCTCGTCCCTTGGAGGTCAATGGTCCCGTCGGCGTTGTTGTTCAGTGTTGCCGAGTTGTCCAACTTGAGCTGACCGCTCCCGCTGATCGTTATCGTCCCCGTATTGTCCCAGGTCTTGGCCTCCAGACGGGGGTTCCCGGTGATGTTCACTGTCCCGCCTGTGGTCAGGAGACCAGCATCTGTTATGGCGACGCCCTCCATGGTGACGGCGTTATTGAGGGTCAGGTTCTGGGTGCCCTGGAGGGTCCCGGCAGCCAGGTAGAGGGAGGGCCCGCCGGCGCCCATGGTCTGGACCGCGTCCACCTGGATCGTCCCCGACGTCAACTTGACCTGACCGGTCCCGGTGAAGAGCCCCGTTTCGGCGTCGCTGGGCCGATCCCATCCGTAGACGGAGGCACTGCCACCATTGAAGTTGAGGGTCGAATCCGCACCCAGGGCGAAGGTCCCCGTATGGGAGCCGCTGTCGGCTATAGTCAGGGCCCCCGTGCTGTCCCCCAGGGTGAAGGTCCCGTAATTGTTGATGTCCCCGTTGATGTCGAGGATCTGGTCCGCATCCGTATTTTTGGTCAGCTTCCCATAATTGTTGAACGTATTGCCGCCGCTGCCGGCCCAGGCCAGGGGCGTCCCGCTCGTCCCTTGGAGGTCAATGGTCCCGTCGGCGTTGTTGTCCAGTGTTGCCGAGTTGTCCAACTTGAGCTGACC
>Ga0302252_1000220_pt1 | contig 63642 bp, 51 predicted proteins | sample AAG_RA_Leu_MG_FD_193511 | JGI IMG/M metagenome (GOLD analysis project Ga0302252, IMG submission 193511) | Enriched activated sludge microbial communities from anaerobic digester in WTTP, New Holstein, Wisconsin, United States - AAG_RA_Leu | ecosystem: Engineered > Bioreactor > Anaerobic >... | reverse complement strand
CATGACTTTCGGAGAATAATCCTGCAAAATCCACATGAACGTTATCGCAATAAGCTTTTAGTAACAGATTTTTGTAGTGCACAGAATTTCATCATCGACTGAGGTGCCAATAAACCAAAAATAATCGAGAAATTTTGCATTTGCCTATTGACATGTAGTGCGTATATGATATAATAGAAGCATGGCTTTTTTATATAAAAGAATGCAACAGGGTAGAGCGTATTACTATATCAGAGAAACCGCCCGGGTCAATGGTAAGGTGAAGGTGGTATTTCAAGAATACCTGGGGACCGTCGACGCTATCCTTAAAATGAAACAAGAACAGGCTCAGCAAGGTATTCCAGAAAAAACCCTCTCCTATGACTACGGTGCACTCTGGATGTTCAATGAGATCGACAAAATGGTTGACATTGCCGGTATAGTCGATGATGTAATCCCAAGGGGAAAGAACGAATCAGGTCCCACTCAAGGTGAATATATGTATTATACAGCCTTAAACCGGTGTGTGGAACCCAAGAGCAAGAATGCCCTGGAAGACTGGTATCGAGGAACAGGCATTCAGTTCATTAGGCCGGTGGTCCTTTCTGAACTCACTTCTAGCCGCTATTGGGATAAATGGGCACGGATCGGGGAAAGAGAACTGGACGAGATTGTTGAGCGATTCATTACCAAAGTTAACCAGGTCGCAGGAGGATACTCTGATTGCTTTCTTTTTGATACCACGAACCAGTATACGTATTTCAGCAGCTCGAACAAATCTGAATTGGCACAGAGAGGCAAGAATAAAGCAGGCAAGCATCACCTCCGGCAAATTGGCTTTGCCCTTATGGTGGATCGCGACACCCATCTCCCTCTCTATTTCACCCTTTATGAGGGTAACAAGCACGACAGCAAGCTTTTTAACGAAGTAATGGCTCAGATGATGACGAGAATGAAGAAAGAATGTGGCGCAAAGAGAAACCTTACTGTGGTCTTTGATAAAGGAATCAACTCTGAGGAAAACATTAATTACATCGACGCTGATATGCATGTCCACTTCATTACCAGCTATTCTCCCTACCTGGCCGAGGATTTGATGAGAGTAAGCCACGATTCATTCCGCCTCCTGGACATTCCCAAAAACGAACGCTATCGGGAAGAAGATAAAGAAGAGGAGCAAGTGCTGGCGTACAGGGCAGAGCGAGAGCTTTGGGGAGAAAAAAGAACAGTTCTTGTGACTTACAATCCACGTACAGCCAGGAAAATGGAGTACGGTTTCCAGGAAAAGATGGACAGCTTAAGGGACACGCTCATTGATTACCGGAAGAAAGTGAATTCTGGCCAAAAATTCTGGAAGAAGGAAGACGACATACGAGATCGCTATCTGAGCGAGTGTGATCGTCTTCACATGAATCCCTCGCTCTATGAGTTGAGCTTTGAGAAACGGGACGATGGTCTGAGAATGCAATTCCGCAAGAATACCTATAAAGAGAAGCTTGCCCATCAGAGGTTTGGGAAAAATATCATTGTGACCGATAACATGGAATGGTCTGCAGAGGAGATTTATGGAGCCTATCTTGACCGTTCCAATCTTGAGGATCAGTTCAGGCGAGCCAAAAGCCACTACCAGACTTCTTTGATGCCTTCTTTCCACTGGACAGACCATATGCTGAGAATATTTTATTTCACCTGCGTCGTAGCCCTGTCCTATATGAGGCTTCTGGAAATCCGCCTGGCAAAAGCAGGCGTTTCAATGAGCGCCAAGCGTGCTACTGAGATCATGAAAACTCTGCATACCACATATGTGTGGATGAAAGGTCGACAAAACCCAGAGCGAATAGTAGATGAGCCAAGTAGTGACCAGGAAGTAGTGCTCAAAGCGCTTGGTTATGAGCAAAAGCGGGATTCGTACTACAAAAATGGTGGTTGATTTTCCCCATTACATCAAGCTTGGGGAGCATTTTTTTTGTTGATTCTCCGAAACTCCTGTCCTTGTATATCGCCGAACAGTTCAGAAAAAAGAGGAAAAACCCGGACAGAAAAGAAAAGGCTAGTGAAACTCTCACCGTATATGAGGAACCTGTTTCGACATGCCCACCATCTCGGTCGTAATACCGGTTTTTAATGAAGAAGAGAATATCGTGCCTCTATATGAGCGTCTCAGCAGGAGCCTGCTGGCCCTCGAATCATTCTCCCATGAGATTATCTTTGTAGATGACGGGAGCAGAGACCAGTCGCTTGCGTTGATAAAATCGCTGTCTCTTAAGGATGATGCAGTCAAGTATATATCCTTCTCGCGCAATTTCGGGCACGAATCTGCAACGACTGCAGGCTTCGACAGAGCCACAGGGGATTGCGTGGTTCTGATAGATGCCGATCTGCAGGATCCGCCTGAAGTAATATGCGAGATGGTGGAAAAGTGGAAAGAGGGATATGAAGTAGTCTATGCGCAGAGAAAGAAAAGGCCTGGCGAGAGCTTCCTGAAGAAGTTCACCTCCTATCTCTTTTACAGGATAATCAACGTAATATCGCCTCAGAAGCTGCCTGTAGACACAGGCGACTTCAGGCTGGTAGACCGCAGAGTGCTGCAGGCTCTGCGTACGATGGGTGAGTATAACCGTATGATCAGGGGAATGATCGCCTGGCTCGGGTTCAGGCATACAGGTATTCTGTACGAGCGTGAAGAGCGCCACGGGGGAAAGACGAAATACAACTTCATCAAGCTTCTGTGGCTGTCACTGGACGCCATGACCGGCTTTTCAATCGTTCCTCTCAGGATATCGATAGCGATCGGTTTCACAGTGATGTTCCTGAGCTTTCTTGGAGGGTGCGCCGTGCTGTACCACAAGCTTTTTCTCGGCCTTTCGATACAGGGCTACGCGCTTCAGACCATAGGCCTCTTCTTCCTGGGAGGGATACAGCTTTTCATACTGGGGATCATGGGCGAGTATGTAGGCAAGACGTATATTCAGTCTCTGAGAAGGCCTCTCTATGTCATCTCTCAGGAAGGCGGTTTTACCGGAAATAATGCAGGAAGCTCTTTACGATGAGCTCTATAACACCGAGGAGATATACTGGTGGTTCAGAGCAAGGAGATCGATCATACACAGCCTCATCCGGCGATATCACAAGGGGCCTGAGCCTTCAATCCTCGATATCGGGTGCGGGGCTGGATACAATCTGAAATACCTGTCCGGCCATTTCAGCGATGTGAAGGGGCTGGATTCGAGCGACCGTGCGCTCTCATTCTGCAGGGAGAGAGGCGTTCAGGCTCTCAAAGGCAGCCTGCCTGATGAGGTGCCCTTTGAAGCTGGCAGTCTTGATATAGTGCTGATGATGGATGTGCTCGAGCACATCGAAGATGACAGAGGCGCAGTCGAAGCAGTCTGGAGACTTTTGAAAGACAGCGGCCTGTTCATCATCACCGTGCCGGCACATCGATTTCTCTGGACTTCACACGATGAATTACACAGTCACAAGAGGCGTTATGAAACATGTGAGATAAGGAAGCTTTTCGAAGGCCTTCCCTTTGATAAAGTTCTGCTGAGTCAGTTTAACACGTTACTGTCTCCGCCGATTGTGGCAAGCAGGCTTTTTGCCGGGAAAAGGCGCTGCAGAAGTGAAAAGGCCGGCATCAATCTGCTGCCCGGCCCGATAAACAGATTGCTTGAAAGTATCTTCGCAGCCGAAAAGCATGTTATTCCATACATCCCTCTGCCCTTTGGCATATCGATCATCGCCGTCTACAGGAAAAAACGGCTATGACCACACAGGCAATAAATGCAATTCCACTGATGAGATAGCCTGTCGTAAACGAATCTGGTGAGAAGCGGAGCTGCACATTCTGCTCTCCAGGGAAGATCTGCACCACCCTGAATATATAATCTCCTCTCAGAACTGTCCTGGGATTGCCGTCCACCAGGGCCTTCCAGCCGGGGTAGAATATCTCTCCGATGAACAGATAGCCCGGCCTTACGACGCTGCAATTTATCGATATGAGGTCCGGCGAGAAATAGGTAATCTCGGCACTCTCATGACCGGAGCCTTTGCCGGATTCCGGCCGGCCAGGCGGCATGGCTGCCGGGGGAGGCTCTTCGAGGAACAGAATCTCCTCCTCCGCTTTGAAGCCCGGGCTGCTCAATGCGCGGAGAAGCTTTTCCCTGTCGGATATGACTCTTTTATCGTGTGCGAGAAAGACTCTCGGCACGCTTCTGCTGAAGTGCGTGTATGAAGTAACATATCCGTGCTCTGTCTTCCTGAAGGTGAACGTCCCGTCCAGGGAGAGAAGGCGGGTTAGAGGGGCGTCAGGCCTTTGAAGCCCGAATATATTGCCTTTGGACGTTATCTTCGAGCTCGCGTTCCCGGTAAGCATCCTGCCGTAATCACTGTATATGAGATACTGCAGATAGTCAGACAGCATGAGCGGGTTGTAGCCCACTATATTTGACACATCGCACGTCGAGGGGAGGTTCAGCGACTCCTTCATCTCGAATGGCGGGTAGTAATGAACTCGAACCGGAGGGGTCTTCCCTGAGAGCCGGGAAAAGATTGCCTTTCTTTCCGCATAGTATTCACGGGGAACGGTGGGATTCCATGTGAGGGCGAATGATACGGCCGATGCGGCAAGCACGGCGGCAATGCAATACTGAAACGATACGGCCGATTCTCTTCTGCGGGCTGCGGCCCACATGAACAGGAGCCCTGCCGTGCCGAACAGCAGATGCTCGACCGTTCCAATTGTCAGAGCGGCATCCCTGGCGAATATGAGGGCAGCAGAGACAGTGACGAAGAAGATGATAATCGATGAAAAGAACAGGGCTTTCCTCATCCTTACGGACTTTTCTTCTCCTGCAAAGGCATCCGGAAGATTCTGGATGCCTGTGGCGGTCAGATACGAGAGAGAGAGTATGAACATGACTATGAATCTCATCGGCACACGGAAAGAATTGATGACTGGCAGGGAAGTCATGTGCACGTAAAGTGGGTTGTGTTTTCCCATCGCCAGGAAGATCGCCAGCACCGCCATCACGAGAAAAGCCACTCTCTCCTTCTTCTGCCGGCTGTCAGCGCTGAAGAGGCTGTAAATGGCAAGCAGAAATGGGACAATTCCAATAAAGACGCAGATCTCCCAGTAGAACAGCCCGCCGCTGAAAGGAGCAGGTGAGAGAGGATGGCCGTAGCGGTCTGGGATGAGCATCATCACGAGCTCCTGGAAGCCGAGCGATCCGCTGGTAAGCTCATTGAAGCTCATCGACATGCTCCTGGAAGTCTGTCTGTAGAACTCCAGGGACGGGAGGAACTGCACCTGTGTCAGAAGCGCGGCGATAATTACAGGAAATGCGAGCAGAGCCGCTATTTTCAGCAGAGAAGCTCCTCTGGGTTTTCCAGACAGGTTGAACAGTGAATAGACAATCAGAGCCATCGACATTATCAATGTCATCTGCAGGGCGCCGATGAACAGATGGACTGCCAGAAACACGCCCAGCAGGCACGAGCTCCACAGAGAGCAGCCCTCTATGACTTTTCTGCAGAGTATGAGCCCCAGAGGTATCAGCGAGTATGCGGCCACGATTCCGGGATGAATCGAGTGCAGCACGGCAAAGCCTGAGAGCATATACACAACTGCCCCTCCGAGCCTTGCAGCAGTGTCCAGGTGATACCTGCCGAGGAAGATATAAGTCAGGATTCCCGCCAGCGCGAAGTGCACGGCAAGGAAGATCGGCAGAGCGTTTTCAGGGGGCAGCAGGAAGAAGATCCAGCCTGGCGGGTAGAAAAGACTGCTCTGTGGATCTGCCAGAAAAGGAGTGCCCGAGAACACAAAGGGGTTCCATTTGAATATCTTTCCGGCTACTCCCATCTGATACTGGAAGAATCGAACCGGATAACTGTAGGCCTCCAGGTCGTCAAGGTAAAGCGCCCTGCCGTAAAAAAGAGAATCCCGGAACAATATCACAGGCAGCGCGCAGAGAAGCGCAACAGGCAGGAGACGCTTTTTCATCCTGTTTCATCATCCCCCTGAAAAAAGTGAAGGCGCGGTGCTGTGAGCCCTTTCCCGCGCCTTGCCGCCATCCGGCGGCTCGAATGCCTGAATCTCAGTTTTCAGAAGGGCTGCAGTCCCTTCATTGTCACGTCCTTATTTGTTCTGTGTGTGCATGCGTCTTCTGTCCAGGTACTTAGGCTCGATGACCATATTGTCCCCGTACATCAGCGATATGATGCCCTCCTTGGACTTGTGGATCAGGTCGATCTCGCCTGTATACTGCTCGGCATTATACGTGTAATCGTCAGGCTCCGGATATGAGACTATCAGTCCCTCGTAGTTCCTCAGTATGACGCGGTTGAATCCCTGCGAGATCAGGTAGTTCGGCATCACAGGTATCTTGCCGCCTCCGCCCGGCGCGTCTACCACGAAGGTGGGGATGCCGAGCCCGGACGTATGCCCTCTCAGCGATTCCATAATCTGTATTCCGACGCTCACAGGGGTCCTGAAATGGCCGATCCCCTTCGAGAGATCGCACTGGTAGATGTAATATGGCCTGACCCTGTTCCTGAGGAGCATGTGCATAAGCTTCTTCATCACCTCGGGGTTGTCGTTGACTCCCCTGAGCAGCACAGACTGGTTGCCCAGCGGTATGCCTGCATCTGCGAGAAGCGCCAGGGCTTTGGAAGATTCGGGAGTGAACTCCTGGGGATGGTTGAAGTGAGTGTTGAGAAAGATCGGATGATACTTCTTCAGCATGTCCACCAGCTCTTCGGTGATGCGCTGAGGCATTACGACAGGTGTGCGGCTTCCTATGCGGATCATCTCCACATGCGGTATCTCCTTGATCATCTGTATTACCTGCTCGAGCCTCGAAGTGACCATAACGAGGGGATCGCCTCCTGACAGCAGTACGTCGCGTATCTCGGGACGTCCCTTGATATACTCTATCGAGCGCTTGATCTGCTCCATCGGCAGCGATTTGTCCTTCTCGCCGGCCTTTCTCCTCCTCGTGCAGTGCCGGCAGTACATGGAGCACTGGTCGGTGAGGAGAAGCAGCACTCTGTCCGGGTACCTGTATGTGAGGCCCGGCGTGGGGGAGTCCACGTCCTCCTCAAGCGGGTCGTGGCGGTCGTGGGGAGCCGAATGCAGTTCGTGCGCAGTCGGTATCGCCTGCTTTCTGATCGGGTCGTACGGATTGTCCCTGTCGATAAGAGAGAAGTAGTAGGGAGTAATGGCCATCCTGAGCGTGCCGAGGGCGCTCTTGAGGAACTCCTCCTCTTCGCGTGCCAGCTCCGTGAGCTGCGAGAGCTGCTTCAATGTGGTGATCCTGTTGGCGAGCTGCCACTTCCAGTCGTTCCACTCTTCAGGAGTTACGTTCTCCCATAGTTTGTACTGTTTCCATCGTTCCATTGTCTGATCCCTTTCTACATCACGTGTGCGGCTATTTGGAAAATTTCTTCTCGAATATTTCTCTGAGAACGGGGTATTTTCTTACTATGTTGAGAGATATCTCGGCGTGATCCTTGCAGTATCCGTTCCCAATGATCATGTCCACGTCGTACCCGATTCCCTCGGCGCCGAGGGCTGCCTTCGTGAAGCTCGTGGCCATCGAGAAGAAGTATACCGTGCCTCTGTCTCTGGCTGCGAGGATGGAAGTCATCTCAGTGTCGGGAACGTTCACGCAGTTGATTACAAGGTCTGCCATTTTGCCGTCTGTGAGCCTGTGAAGCTCGTTGTAGACTGCCAGGGCGTCTGTGGCGCTCGCGGCGAAGAGCGCATCGCTCATTCCGAGCTGCTCCGCGGCGGTTTTTGAGCGCTCGCTGTGCACGAGGCCTATGATCCTGCCTTCAGAGCCGATTATGTCGCGTGCCATGGCCGTGCAGAGAAGGCCCGACTTCCCGCCGGCGCCTATGATGAATATGGTATCGCCTTTTTTGGCCAGCCTCGTAACCTGGGCAGGCGCTCCGGCCACATCCAGGATGGAGAGGGCCAGCGTCTCGGTCATATCGTCGGGCAGCTTCGCATAGACGCCGCTCTCGAAGAGGATGGCCTGCCCGTCAATGTCTATCTGATCCTGGTCGAGATGGACCTTCTTTATCTTGTTTATCTTGAGAGGAGTCAGCGACAGAGAAACAAGCGTCGCTACCTTGTCGCCTTCCTTTAGATCCCTGTCCTTCAGCGCGCTGCCTACCTTGGCGACCTTTGCAATAAGCATTCCGCCTGATCCGGTGACCGGGTTGTGCATCTTGCCGCGATCGTTGACGATCGACAGGACCTTTGCGGCGACCTTCTCCTCATCTTTTCCCACTTCCTCCACCAACTGGTGAAAGGATGCCGAGTCTATGTTCAGCCTTATGACATCGAGGAGTATCTCATTATCGTGCAGTTCCATGGTGTTGTCTATCTTCCAGGCCGGCTGCGGCAGGACTCCTTTGGGTTCAATAACGCGATGGGATCCGAATTTACATCCTTTCATGTCTTCCTCCTTTATATCTGATCTCGTTTGACAAGCGCTGTCTGGTGGTTTTTGTCTCTATACTAGTGTTCGTAAGGGATACGTAAAAATCCTCTTTACTTTGTAGACAGCCAAAGTCCGCTGGTTTATAATGGAGTACACTCGATGGCAGAGCTCAGGCCGCAGACAGTGACTGATGCCATCAAAGAGTCCGCCCTTGATTCGGCGATTTTAAGCGTCAGTGTAAAGGAGGCTGTTTATGAAGGCAGACGAAGCTTGCAGAATAGTATCCCTGCAGCGCCGGTTCCATCAATCAGGCGCTACGAGATGCCTGGACTTCAGGAGAGATCAGCTTCTGAAGCTTAAAAGGGCGCTCGTTGAGCACGAAGAAGACATATTCAAGGCGCTGCACAGCGATCTCGGGAGACCTGATACGGAATCCTTTTTCGGAGAGACACTCTTCGTTATGACAGAGGTCGACAGCGCGCTCAGGAATCTGTCCGGCTGGTCCCGTCCAAACCGTGTCCCGACTCCCCTGATGATGTATCCCGGTTCCAGCCTTGTCTATCCCGAGCCTTACGGCGTTTCACTGATAATCGGGCCATGGAACTACCCGTTCCAGCTTATGATGGCGCCTCTCATCGGCGCGATTGCCGCTGGAAACTGCGCTGTTCTGAAGCCGTCAGAGATATCAGAGCACACGTCTTCGCTGATAGCCGGGCTGCTCGGAGAGATCTTCGAGCCTTCATTCGTTGCCGTCGTGGAAGGTGACAGGGAAGCCGTCACGTCGCTGCTTAGCGAGCGTTTTGATTACATATTCTACACAGGGAGCGCGCCTGTGGGAAGAATCGTGATGGAGGCGGCGGCCAGGCATCTGACGCCTTCCACGCTGGAACTGGGCGGCAAGAGCCCGTGCATAGTAGACAGGAGCCTGCATATGGAGCCTGTGATGAAGAGGATTGCCTGGGGAAAGTTCTTCAACGCAGGGCAGACCTGCGTCGCCCCTGACTACCTGCTCGTCAGAAAGGATCTGAAGGAGGAAGTCGTCTCAGGGCTCTTATCCACGATAAAGGCATTCTATGGAGAGGATCCGTCCAGGAGCCGCGATTATTCGAGAATAATAAACAGGCGTCATCTTTCACGGCTCACGGCGCTTCTCAGCGAAGGAAAGACTCTCTGCGGCGGAGTGGCTGACGAGGAAAGTCTGTATCTCGCTCCCACTCTGCTCGATGAAGTCACCTGGGAGAGCCCTTGCATGAAAGAGGAGATTTTCGGGCCCATACTGCCTGTTCTGAGCTATGATTCGATAGATGATGCGATCGAGGAGATCAACAGGCGCGAGAAGCCTCTGGCGCTCTATCTCTTCACGGAGGATGAGGAAATACAGAACAGGGTGATCTCTGAGACATCTTCAGGCGGTGTCTGCATCAACGATACGATAGTGCATATCGGAACTCCCCATCTCCCGTTCGGGGGAGTGGGGGAGAGCGGCATGGGCGCCTATCACGGCAAGGCGACATTCGACACCTTCTCGCACAGGAAGAGTGTCATGAGGCGCTCCCTCGTGCCTGACCCGGCATTCAGGTATCCGCCTTACGCGAAGATGACCGCGCTGTTCAGGAAGATCATGGCCAGGCTCATTCAATAGCCTTTTTCCTGCCTCCCCTGGAGCGATCTATATGCCTCCCTATCCTCTCTGCAAGACTCTCCAGGCATCCGGTGCAGCACGTGCCGTCTTCGCCCGCGCATTTCCTGTCAGGGTATATCTCGTATGATCTCTTGTGCTGAACAGGCGTGAAGATTGGCATCACGACATTTGCGCCGCACTGCAGAGCCTGCGGGCGGAAATCGCTTTCCAGCGATGCGATGGCCGTGGTTGCCGGGATATTGGCTGTTTTTGTGACTATCCTCGTAAGAGCCACCATCCTGAGCGTCATCTCCGCCTCTCCTGCCGGCTCATCGCAAAGCTCCGTACTGGGGTGGGGGATGAAAGGACCTATGCCTATCATGTCCAGGCTCTCTCTCTTGAAGAACTGAATATCCCCGGCGAGCGAGCGCAGAGTCTGTCCCTTCAGTCCCACGATTATTCCGGAGCCCACTTCGTATCCGAGGTCTCTCAGCACGCGCAGACACTCGAGGCGGTTCTGCCAGCTCATTCCGGGGTGAAGAGCTTCGTAGAGGCTGCAGTCTGTGGTTTCGATCTTGAGCAGGTAGCGATCCGCACCTGCCTCCTTCCACATCGCATATGCTTCCCTGTGCCATTCTCCAAGCGACAGGGTCACCGCCACATTGTGACGGCTCTTGATTTCAACGATTAAATCCCTCATCCAGGACGGATCTATTCCCTCATCTTCTCCTGATTGCAGCACAACTGTTGAAATCCCGCACGATACCACATTCTGTACTGCGCACTGTATCTCATCCGCCGTCATCCGGTACCGAGGCAGGCTGCTGTTGCCTCGGCTGAGTCCGCAGTAATGGCAGCGGTTGCGGCAGAATGAGGAAAACTCTATCAGCCCCCGGAGATAGATACCGTCGCCAATATAGCGCTTCCTCACTGAATCGGCCCTGGAATAGAGCATTGCTGCGGTTTCGCCGTCAGAGGCGTCCAGGAAATATTCAATGTCCCCGAAATCAGGTATGCCGTCTCTTTCGAGGCTGTCCAGGCGCTCTGCCGTTTCCTGTGCTTTTAAGCTCATGCCCTCTGTTCCTTCCTGCTTTCTGCATGGGCCGATCTTATTTCTTTTCCGGATTGCTTTCACCTCCACATTGCTGTCAGACACCCTTTTTCTCCGCCCATCTTTCCGATGAATCGTGAATGATAATGAAATCGTTCAGGGAGGCAGGAATCTTTGATGGAGATTCAGCATCTGTATAAACACAGGTTTAATACTGGCACAGATTGAAAGGACGGTGCAGTCATGGCGCAGGACAAGGAAAAGAAGGGATTCTGGGCTTCGATGATGGAATCGCTTATTTCATCAGGCAATTCAGGAGGCTGCTGAAACCCCAGATCAGGATGCGGCAGTTCAGCCGCAGACAGCGAAAAGAGAGAGAGCGATGGCGATGGCAGGCGCAGAGGCAGGCCCGATGAAAACTGAAAGCCGCCGATTTGACGAATCCAACAGGGACAGCCTGCTGGGACGCGACAGAGAGAACAGATGGGATCCTCCTGTGTTCCTGAAGCAGTTTGATCTGAAGCCCGGCTATGCTGTGCTGGATCTGGGGTGCGGCCCGGGATTCTGGACCTTCCCGCTTGCCGATGACGTAGGGCCTTCAGGAACGGTTTGGGCGCTCGATGGCAGCAGAGGGATGCTGGAAGCCCTCGAACGGCGGGAACCGCCTGAACAGGTGAGAGCAGTTCTTTCAGAGCTGCCTGAGATAAAATTGCCAGATGGATCGGTTGATTTCATATGGGCTTCCTTCATAGTGCATGAACTGCATGAACCGGCAGGGCTCATAAAAGAGATGGGCAGAGTGCTGAGGCCCGGTGGTAAGGCGGCAGTTCTGGAATGGCGTCATGACGGGGAGATTGGTGACGGCCCCCCGGCACATCACCGGATCGCGGCATCCGTTTTATCAGATCATCTGGCCGGCGCCGGCTTCAGCGAATCCAGCCAGATCTGGCAGGATGATGATTACTATCTGGTCATCGGATCCATCTAACCTGGAGTCATTGCTGAAGTAGCGTCATCGCCGCCTCTCCCTTCAGGATGGAGAGTCTCTCCGCAGGGCTTTTCATGCTCCGGGGCATTCTCTTCAGCTCCCAGATTTCTGTAGTTCAGCAGCGTGTTGAGAGCGAGAGACGCAAAGGCCGATATGATGACTCCGTTTGTCATTATGATCCTCAGTGACTGGGGAAATACGTCGAAGATGGCGGGCACGCACGAGACTCCGAGCCCTATTCCGATTGAAAGAGCGGCTACGTACTGGTTTTCCGCGCATTCCAGGTTCGCGCTGCCCAGGATGCGGATCCCGGCAACTGCTACCATCCCGAAGATCACGAGGCTCGCCCCGCCCAGCACTTCGGCCGGAATGGCCGCAACAACGGCCCCCATTTTCGGGAGAAGCCCGAGAGCAATCAGTATTGCTCCTCCGGTGGCTACCACATAGCGGCTCTTGACTCTTGTCATCAGCACCAGTCCGAGGTTCTGGGTGAAAGTGATATATGGGAACGAATTGAAGATGCTTCCCAGGAACGTCGCACAGGCCTCAGCCCTGAGCCCTCTGGCTATGGCCCTGTCATCGACCTTTACATCTACAGCGTTTCCCGTGGCTATGAATACTCCGGTTGACTCGATGAAGCTCACGGCAGAAACGATTACCATGCTTATTATGGAGAGCAGATCGAACTTCGGCAGGCCGAAAAACAGCGGGCAGGGAAGCTCCAGCATCGGCTTCTGGTGCATGATGGAGAGATCCATGTGACCCAGGGCCAGTGACGCGACAGAGCCTAAAATCATGCCTGTCAATATCGCGCAGGTCTGCAGAAAGCCCCTGCAAAGCTTCGTAATAAGAGTAATTACAAGCATCACTGAAAAGGAAGTGATCAGGTGCCGGGGGCTTCCCCAGTCGGCTGAGCCTGCCTCTCCTCCTGCCCACTGCATTGCAAGAGGGATCAGGCTGAAGCCTATCGTGGTGATGATGCTTCCTATTACGACAGGAGGAAAGAACTTTCTGAGCTTTCCGAAAAGTCCGGCACAGAGGAAGACGATCAGCGACGAGATCAGTATAGCCCCATAGATATGCTGCATGCCAAGGTTCGATCCGATTGAAATCATGGGCTTGAGGGCTATTATCGTGACTCCCATCATCAGAGGCAGCCGGATTCCGATGGAGCGGCCCAGCCCGAGGGTCTGAATCAGCGTGGCGATTCCGCAGGTCAGCAGATCGGCGTTGACGAGGAGCCCTATCTGTTCCTGAGTCAGCCCTGCTCCCTTGCCGAGCATGAGCGGCACCGCGACGGCGCCGGAATACATGACGAGAACATGCTGGAGCCCCAGGACCAAGTTCTGAGGAAGCGGAAGCATCTCGTGGACGGCTTCGACTGTAGCCACCTGATCATCATCAGTGGATTCTTTCTTCATTCTGAGATGCTCTTTCCGTAAGTCTCTGTGTTCTGCAGGAGAAAGCTGTGGACATGGCTGTTCATACAGTAATGCTTCAGTTGCTCATGCCCCAGGGTATAATAGTGATTCGCATCGGAATTTGATATATTCCTGCATCGGTAAAAATTGAAAAGAGGAGATCGCGGTGAAATATAAAATAGAGTCATCAGGGCTCGCAGGCGGATAGTAAGGCGGGCTTCAGTAATTGAGAGATGAGGAGCTGTCATGAGTATCGCGAGAACACTTTTCACACTTGCAGTATGCGCCGGTTTTCTTTTCATATGCGCCCGCTTCATGCGCGGTGCAGGAGCTGCCGAAGCGCCGCTGATCCCGAGGGAGATCCTGTTCGGAAACCCGGAGAAGACATTAGCCGAGCTTTCGCCTGACGGCACAAAGATGGCCTGGTGCGCGCCGGAAAAAGGCGTGCTGAACGTCTGGGTCGGAACAGTGGGAAAGAACGATGCAGTCTGCGTGACTGAAGACAGGAAGCGCGGGATCAGATCGTACATATGGCAGCGCGACGGCAGGCACATTCTGTATAGCCAGGACAGGGATGGCGATGAAAACTTCCATATATACCAGACTGACATAGAAACGAAGAAGACACGCGATCTTACGCCTTATCCAGGCATAAGGGCTCATATACTTGCCCATATCGAAGAGCATCCCGATACGATGCTCGCCCTGATCAACGTGAGAGACAAGAAGCTGTTCGATGTGTATTCGATCAACCTGGTAACCGGAGAGGCAAAGCTGGATACGGAGAACCCGGGCGATGTGAACGGCTGGGTTGCCGACAATACGCTGACTGTCAGGTCAGCCCACGCCACGCTGAAAGATGGAGGCACGGAGATACGCATCCGGGACGGAGCAGGCTCCCCCTGGAGAGTTCTGGAGAAGTGGCATCCGGATGAGACAGGATCGGGAATAGTCTCCTTTACTTCGGACAATCAGCACGCCTATATGATATCGAGTGTGGATGCAAATGCAGACAGGCTTCTTCTCCTCGATCTGAAGACAGGCGGGAAGACTGTGCTGGCATCTGATCCGCAGTTCGATGTGACAGGCATTCTGGTGCATCCTGACACACACAAGGTTATAGCAGTTGAGTTCGAGCGGGACAGGAAGGAATGGAAGGTCCTGGACGAACAATACGCCGCTGATTTCGAGGCGATAGGGAAGGCGGGCAGGTTCGATTTCTCGCTCAACGACAACGATCTGAAGCGCTCGAAATGGGTTGTCTTCACAAACTCCGACACGAAGCCGGCCCAGTACTTCATCTACGACAGACCGGCCAGAAAAATGAAGCTGCTCTTCTCCTGCCGCCCGGCTCTGGAAAAATACACCTTTCCTCCGATGGAGCCGATCTCCTTCAAGTCCCGGGATGGACTGACGATCCACGGGTATCTGACTCTTCCTGCAGGATTGCCGGCAAAGAACCTTCCGACAGTGCTGGATGTGCACGGCGGACCGTGGGGAAGGGACGCCTGGGGGTTCAACAGGGAGGTTCAGTGGCTCGCCAACAGAGGCTACGCAGTGCTGCAGATAAACTTCAGGGGCTCTACAGGCTACGGCAAGAGCTTTCTGAACGCCGGCAACAGGGAATGGGCGGCAAAGATGCACGACGATCTGCTCGATGGCAAAAAGTGGTTGATTGAGAAGGGCTATGCAAATCCTCAGAAGGTATGCATATACGGCGGCAGCTATGGAGGCTATGCAACGCTCGCAGGTCTCGCCTTCACCCCCGATGAGTTCTGCTGCGGGGTGGACATCGTAGGGCCATCAAACCTGCTGACTCTGCTGAAGTCATTCCCGCCATACTGGGAATCGATGAAGGCCATGTTCGAGCGACGGGTCGGGAAGCTCTCCGAGGAGGAGTTCCTGAAGTCCCGCTCGCCGCTCTTCAAGGCCGATCAGATGAAGGTGCCTCTGCTGATTGCCCAGGGCGCGAACGATCCGAGAGTCAAGCAGGCTGAGAGCGATCAGATAGTGCAGGCCCTCAGGAAGAAGGGGAAGGATGTAGAGTATCTTCTCTTCCCCGACGAGGGCCACGGTTTTGCAAGGCCTGAGAACAACATGAAGTTCTACGCCGCCTGTGAGGCTTTCCTTGCAAAGAATCTCGGAGGCCGCTGCGAGCCTCCCCAGGAAAAGGAGAAATGGGACAGCCTCCGCAAATAGAGGCTTTTTCGCATGTGAGATTCAGCAAAGGGCGGAGAGCAGATTACGCGTTCTCCGCTCTTCTTTCTTCCACCCTGTCATTAAGAAAGCGCTTTCTGTAGATATTGAACGCATTATCCGCCACATGCTGCGCCATCAGATAGTTGAAGAAGCCTCCGGTCACTCCTCCTGCTATCTTCAGGATCAGAGCCAGCCTTCTCCTGAGGATCAGCGCTCCGAGCCTCTCGGATATTGACATCAGAGCCGCTGAGATCGTGCGCTGTGAGACAGAAACGCTTCCCCTGATCGAAAGCTGCAGGCTGGCGAGTCTGAGAAATGCGTCATCCCGCCCCTGCCTGTCTGTAATGTGAGAAGTCTCCAGAGTGGTAAGCATGTGGAATCTCTCCTCCGGGGTGTCTGTCCGGTACCCGTAGCAGAGCGACACTTCTTCTATGATTCGGAACATGACGCCATACAGGAAGGGAAGGTCCAGCAGGAGGCCCTGAAAGCCCATCATGCCTGTAAAGCCACCCTCTGCGGCCGCAATGCTCCTGTTGAAGGATATGCACTCAGTCGCGGCTTTGTCCAGGCTTGTAATGGAAACGTTTTTTATCTCACCGATCGATTCGAGCCTTCTGTTCCCTTTCAGCGATATCTTCTCCAGTATGCTCGAGGGGTAGATGGTATAATGGGAATAGTCGCGCAGGCTCTTCAGGGCGGAGCGGACTATTATCAAAACCTGGCTCTGGATCTCCGGCGATATGTTCCTTATATAATCGTTGAGAGGGCCGGTGAATGAACGGAAGTTCTCGAAGCCTCTCCCTGGAGACTCCTCCCAGCTCAGTATCTGCTGGTATATTTTTTTCTCCTCTTCATTCAGGTAGATGGACCAGTGGCTGTTCATATGCACCTTCTTTCAGGGAGCCATGCGGCTCCCGAAGATTCGCTCATATTCATTATAGTCTGCAGGGCGGCTGATGGCAATGAGCCTCAGTTGTCTGATATCTGCTGGGGAGGTCGGTCCAGATGCATTACAGAGAGAGGAACGCTTGCCCTCAGCTCGTTGTTTATGAAGATTTTGAACTCATAGCTGCCGTAGTTATCCAGTTTCAGGTTGAAGAGCGGGAAGATCTGGTCGTGCCTCGTCACGAGCTTCCCTGAAGGCGGAGGTGACAGCATCAGGAATCCAGGCAGCGACAGTATTGTCTTTCCGTCTTCATCTATCAGATTTATGGAGGCATCGAACTTTTTTTCTGTTTCGCCTATGTCTCCCTCAATCCTTATTACGAGATAGATATGAGGGATCACGACAGGGACGCTGTCTGTGACAAGGTTATCAAAAATACCCATTATGTTCAGCTTTCCTCCAACCGCTATCCCTGCATAGTCGGCCAGAATCGCCATCGTGACTTTGATCATATCTGTCCCTCCCAATATATGTGTGCATATCCAGGTCTGTTCAACTTTATTTCCAGCCCTTCGCCGATGAATCCTCTCCGGCTTGACCTGCCGATGCCTGTAACAACTCCGGCAGGACTTTCACAGTATGTGGATAATCTCTTTGTGAAAATGTCACAGAAGAGGGTGGGGGCTATGTCTGAGAAGATCCGCGACTTTCTGGGAGATCCTGTTCACGTAGTGCTCAGGGGATATGATGGCGTAGACGAGGAGCACTTCGGAGTCGTGGGATGCAACGGCACGAGATATTATCTTCGAACCGATCGGCTGCTGATGGATCTGAACCTGCAGGATATTGTTGATCTCTTCCCGTTTCAAGCAGGTAAGGGATAGCGTCTGGCTGCAGGCGTCGTTTGTCCCGTATCCGGCGGAGTGCCGGATATCAGTCCGTAAATGCCCCGTTATCAATGCAATTCCATATCATATCCGGAGCATAGGTAATTGCATCATTGAAATTGGATGTTCAGATGAAATATAGGATTCCGGCTTATTGATGCTGAATTTTTCAATGAGCATTACTACATATCTGACTGGGAGAAACTGACATGACAAGAGATGAAGCAATGGATTTACTGAAGGCGCATCTTGAAAAGGATGCGATGCTGAAACACAGCCTGGCCTCTGAGGCCGTGATGAGAGGTGTGGCTGAAAAGCTGGGATATGATGTGGAACTCTGGGGAATAACCGGACTGCTGCACGACATAGACTTTGAGAAGACCGAAGAGACGCCTGAGAGGCACGGGCTCGTTGCTATGGAGATTCTCCCCGCCACCCTCGCTGAAGATGTCAGGAACGCTGTCTGCCGCCACAACGAGGCCAACGGCTCTGTGAGATCCACATCTCTCGATTTTGCGCTTTCTGCCAGCGAGTCGCTGACAGGACTGATAACAGCCACTGCGCTCGTATATCCGGATAAGAGGGTTGCGTCGGTAAAAGTCAAGTCTGTGACAAAGAGGATGAAGGAGAAGGCTTTCGCCAGAAATGTCTCGAGAGAATGTATATTGGAATGTGAAAAGATAGGCCTTTCTCTCGATTCATTCGTCGAGACCGGGATTTCGTCGATGGGAAAGATCGCAGCTGAACTGGGCCTGTAGCAGATGCCTCCCGCAGTGAACGGTGGTGGATGATGTCTTCGATGCGATGTCCCAGATGCGGACATATATATGATCCGGATGTGAGGCTGTGCCCGCGCTGTGACGAGGCGCTGCTCGACGCTGTGACATCGCTGGAGCTTTCGGATCCGCCTGACAATGCCCATCATGATCATCATAGGAACGGCAATGCTCTGCTGACTGAATCAGTGGAAATGTTGGTGGCAGGTGCTGTGATTTCCCACCTCGCCGGTGAGATGGCCGACAGACGGCCTGAAGACGGCAGCGCTGCAGAAGCGGAGGTTCTGGCAGAGCCGGACGATGAAATCGAAGAGCCCTTATATACCGGCCTTTCAACGGATGCTTCGGAAGAAAGCGGCTTTACCGTTGAGACGGATGACCGGGAAGAGAGCTCAGCAGAGCCTGTTTTAGAGGTGGAGAGCATTCCTGAGCCTGATGAAGGGGAAGAGATTATTGTGGAGCCCGACGATGATGTTGAGAGCGTGGTGGAGCCTGACGATGAGGTGGAGGGCGGATCGGAGCCTGCTGAACTGCAATGCGTCGAAGAGCTCGAAGGCCGGGATTCTGAGGACTGATATCTTATAAGGCATTGCAGTGACATATCGGGCTTTCCTGAAATAATCTCAGATCCGCCTGCAAATAGTGACCGGCAATGCAAGATTTTTTGAGGCGATGCAGAATATGATCCTGCGCCCACAACAACTATAGAAAGAGGCAGCAATTCACAGTAACAGATTCACTCTCTTTGCAGCCGTGCTCAAAACCGGGATAGGAAAAGTCCTGATCTTCATCCTCATAGCCTGCTCTGTATCATCATACGGCTCTATTGAGGCCGCTCCTTCCTGCCCGGTCATGAATACTTACACGATTCTGAATGACAACTGGCTCCCGAGTGATGTCATGCCCTATCAGAGGAACTATCTGACTAAAGGCATCGGAGTCTTCAACGTGGCGATCTTTTCTGAAAAAGTCACAAAAGACTCTCCGCTTTACAAAATATTCTCCAGGCTTCCAATGAGCAGTCAGCATAAAAAGGCCCTGCTGGAAAACATCACCGACGGCGTGCTGAAGATATACTGTGATCTGGGAGCAGATTACAGTGTATGGAACAACAACCGCAGAGTCTTTGAGAGCGAGCTGGAATCTTATAAGGTAAAGGCCTTATGCAAGCCGCCTGATTTCGTTATCATAACCCACAACCATCTTCCCAATTATGTAGGCGGCCTGAGGGCGATGCAGGAAAATTATCCGCAGGTACCGGTATTCATCACTGAAGATATGAAAGAGGGATTCGTCTATTTTGATGAATCCTCCATGGTCGGAAAGAGGATAAAGGTGAAGACACCTGTAGTGGTTCGTTCCGGAGAGACGGTTCTGACGGACCGCCTGAGCATAATAACAGCGAAATTCAAGAAACAATGGGAAAATATGCTTCTCAATGTTGATTATGGCATAGTCAGAAGAGGTTACAAATCAGGGTATGAATATGAGAACATCCTGAAAGTGAAGACCAGGGGAGGCTTCGCCCTTTTCACGTCCTGCCTTCACTCATCATTCCCGAATGACAGGAGAAATGTGCTGTATTGCGGCGGCATGTGCGGCATTCTTAAGGATGACGAAATAAACGAGGCAGTGAAAATCTCGCCATCACTGCACTTTTATCTCTTCCATTGCGGGCTTCCCAAATATTACAGCATGCAGAATGCGACAAGAATAGGGCTTGGGCAGAGCATATTCCTGGATATGTGAAATCGATTGCATTACAGCGGATCCGGCTTGGAGCTACCGCCCCGATGGATCGTGTTTATGTGCAGAGCCATTTCTGTGTAATGAAAAATATGCTATAATAGATCTGGTGAAATAAATGAGGTTGCTCTGCGACTTATTTTTCACATCACGATGAGGAGTGACTTATGAACAGATACTTTCTCTACCCGAAAAAGCGGTTCAAATGGTCCACGATTCACACTGCGCTTCTTCTGGCATTCTTCATGCACCTGCTGGGCCTGACGGCCTATGCGCTGCTCTCTCCTGAGACGAAGAAGAAGGACTATGAGTTCTTCGAGGTCAAAGTCGTGGAAGAAGCCAAGACAGAAGAAGTTAAGAAGGACGACAGCACGCTCAAATTGCCAAAATCAAAAGCGCTGGTCAAGGATATGCAGGATTTTGAGCCTGCGCCTGCGCCGACCTATGCTCCGGTGCCATCACTTCCGGATAAGGCCTATCCAACCATTGCCCCTATGAAGAAAGATGCTCCACCTCTTCCGGGATCATCCGGCGGTAGCGGGCCTCCTGTGCTCGGAACTCCTTCGGACCAGGGTGAATACAATGAGAACGGCGGATGGGGCCAGGGAAAGGCCGGAGCAGGTGACGGCTCAGGAGTTCCAGGCGGCCAGGGATGGGGCGGCCCTGTCACAGGCGGCGACGGAGCCGGCGGCACAGGCCCGGGCGGATTCGGCGGAGGCAATGACTTCGGTAATACCAAGCTGTACGATAAGATCAAGGATATGAAATGCCTGATGTGCAAAGTGGAGAACCCTGACAACGGCAATGTGGAGTACGACGTCAAAAAGCAGCCCCAGTTGCTCAACTTTGAAAGAGCCATCATGAACATGTTCACCCACAACCCCGATCAGACGAAATCGGTTCAGGTGGAGATGAGGCTCAGTGTGGATGAAACCGGCAGAGTGACAAATGTGGAGGTTTCGAAATCGTCGGGCATAAGCGATCTTGACAGCGCCGCGATGGCATGGGGGAAGGTCATGCGTTACGGAATTTACTACGAGAACGGAAAGGCCACGAAATGCATAGTGGTCTGCCCAATCCTGATTGAGCCCAAGGAGCCCAGATAACGCCGTCTCCTGTATCAATGATGAATGAAAGCTCCCCGGTAGAACGGGGATGCTGCTTTTAAGTGAAATGAACCGGATGGAATCTGCGAATTCATCTTCCGTGGCTTTGCGCCTCGTGTATATTTTCCTGTCATCATAACAGGGGGATTTTCTAATGGATCAAATCTTTCGCATTATCGGCAGGAGACTTTTTCCAACCTTGCTTTCCGCTTTGACAGTCATTGTCATGGCAGGGCAGGCCTATCCTCAGAGTATAGCAACTACCCTCAACAGCATAAGCGGCCCTCCGGGATGGTACTGCATCTCGTTTCCGTTCGCGTCGCTCGACAGGATCAACGGATGGGATGGCCAGATGTACCACTTCGAGGGAAGCTCATATTCGAAAAGATCATCCGGAAGCACGGGGTTCGTCAGACCGGGCCAGGGATACTGGATATACAGCAGAGATGCGCTGCGCCTGACCGTAGAAGGGGATCTCAACGAGAGCTCAGCCGTACATGTGAGGCTCTCCGCAGGATGGAACATGATCGGAAACCCCTTTCCGTCATACTTCCAGTGGTCGAGCGCGCTGGTAAGCTACTCAGGGATGAGAGTAGACGTCGTCAACGCGGAAAACAGGAGCTGGCTCATAAGCACTCTTCTCGGATATGACCCTGTATCCCGCTCGTATCACAGAGTGGGTCCAATGGACAGGATGGAGCCCTGGAAAGGATACTGGCTCTATTCTTCAGTCGCATGCGATCTGGTGCTCCCTAATCCCAGCCGGACAGGAGTCGCCTCCACTGTCAGTATCACAGTGGATCCGCCGCGTATCCCTGCAGACGGCAGGACGAAGGCCAGGGTGAAAGTAAAGGTCCTGGATTCACAGAACAAGCCTGTACCTTATCAGATGGTGAAGTTTACCTCTTCCCTGGGTAGAGTCACGCCTGAAAAGATGGCGACTGACGGCGGAGGAGAGGCTTCGGCATATGTCTCGAGCAGGGACAAAGGCTCAGGCAGTATCACAGCGCAGGCAGGAAGAGGCTATGGCTCAGCTTCTATTGCATATCTGTATCAGCCGATCGGCATTGGCTCGACAGGGCAGAAAGGCACATTGAATATAATCGGGAAGCTTCCTCTGAACTTCTGCGGAACAGGGGATGGAATAGCGCTCGATGATGGAGAGGTCAGACTCTTCTGCGGCGTGGCTAAGAAAATCATCAGCGCCAGGACTCACAACGGCTATGACATAACAGTTGAGCATCCTGTTCTCGAAGCCTCCGATGATGAAGGCCTGATGGGATCTCCGCACGTAGTGCGTGTCGGCACCAGGTGGCGGATGTACTACGATGAGATGGTCAGGCATGGAGAGGATAAATCGTGGATTCACTCGGCCATATCGGACGACGGGAAGACGTGGCGCAAGGAAGGCATCTGTTTTTCATCTCCATCCGGCAATGAGTTCGCCTGCAGCCCCAGCGTGATATATACGAAGGACAGCAGGTGGAGGCTTTTCTATTCGAATGCCTCAGGTTCGACTTTCAGTGCGATATCGTCGGACGGGCGGAACTTCACGCCTGAAGAAGGCGCCAGGATGAGAGGAATCGGCTTTGACGCGAAGCAATTGCTTAACGGCACTTATTTCGCCGTCTTCGAGCGCATGAGCCCTGGCGGGAAGCCCGAACTGTGGTCAGCCACTTCAGATGACGGCCTGACCTGGAAGGACAACGGCCTGCTCATTCAGACAGACGAAGAAGCCGAGAAGATCATGGACGCCTTCGTTGTGGTCTTCCCTGACGGCAGCATAAAGGTCTACTTCATAAGGGTCGGAATGGACAACATCACGCAGCTCATGTGCGGAGAATACAACAACTGAGCTCTACCTGACAGGCTCGATAAAGACAGGCTCGTCGGTAAGCTCGACCGATTCGGCCTGGCAGACTGATTCGCTTCCATAGATGTCGGTGATCTTCACCTCGCCGTCAAGAGCCGGAGATGGAGAGCCTTTTCCCCAGGCGACGTACACCTTGCCTCCGCCTACTGTGAACTCGTAGAAGCCTGTGTCCAGCTTTTTCACATCGGTGAAGCAGTCGAGCTTTTCAGCAGTCAGCTTCTCCGTGAAATAAACAGGCCTGGGAGAACCGTCCCTTCTGAGCAGGGCAGCCTTCCCGAGCCACTCCATCGGCATCGATGAGTACAGGAAGGTCAGGAAGAACTTGTCTATGCCGGAGGCAAAGCCTTTCGTCACGAACTTTACATACTGCGCCGATGTCTCGCGCTCGTTGCCTCCCACGAAGACCCTCGAGCTGCCGGGATCTAGCATGTCCTCCATCACGGCGACTCCATTGAAGAATCCGAACTCTGTCATCCAGCACTGCCTGTTGTTCTTCTTCAATATTTCATGCCAGTAACGGGAGAGGCCCTCATAGTATTCAAGGTCGGGACCTATTGGATGGTGCATGCTGAGGATGTCGAAGTACTGGATGCCTCCACCTTCCATTATATCGTCCCAGAACCTCTGCACAAGAGCTTCTCTCGGGCCGGCTACAGGGAAAGCCCCTACGTTGACTGCTCCCACGAGCACCTGCGCGTCCTTATCTGCGGATTTTACAGCCTTGTAAGCGGTTTTCATCACTTCCAGATAGTCTTTCCCTTTGAACCCGTACAGAGCCTCCGGCTCGTTCCCGACTTCCCAGTACTTCACCGGCCAGGTCAGTCCCGGCATATCCCCGGCCCCGTCTCCGTCATAGCGCTCCACGAGCGCAGTCACATACTTTGAAAACGCATCGAGATTATCAGGCTTCATATAATCTTCCTGCATGACCACCTTTTGCATATAAGCCGGTAAGTAGAGGCGGTTGCTCGTCGAGAGCACGACTACCTGGTTGAGCCTCAGATCCTGGAGGGCTCTCACGAATGCATCCGGTACGGTGAAGTCGTAGACGCCCTTCTTCTTCTCCACCACCTTCCAGGCAAAAGCCCCGCCTCTTGCCTGTATGGTGCGGTTGAAGCTGATATTTGCCTTCTTTATGTACCCTGCCTCCCATTGCATGTAGTTGAGGCTCTGCTGAGTTTCTATGGAGCCGAGCTGCAGATCGTGAAAGGCGTTTATGCCGAACCGTCCTTTGCTCGAGATGAATCCCGGCCTGCTCTGCAATTCTGTTGAAGGCATGCCTGCCGAAGGGGCGTGCTCTTCCGGAAGCCTTATCTCTACTGGGACTGCCGAGATGGATTTCCCGCAGGACGCAGCTATGAGTGTCCTGCCCAGGATATCTGTCGTAAAAAACGATCTGCCGCCCGGCTTGATCACCGCCGGGACGAGCCTTCCGTATGGCGCAAACAGCTTAATCTCAGTATCCGGCATCGGCTCGCCTTTTTCATTGAGAGCTTTCACAGATATGACGGCGACTGATTTCGAATCTGCCGGCAGTCTGCGCGGCGATACATCCAGTTCCAGTTTGACAGGCTCTTTCTGCGCAGACATTCCCGGCTTCATGAAGAGAAGAAATCCCTGTTTGCCGGCAAAAGTCCAGTATCCCTTCCACGGTGCGAGGCGCGCTTTTATCGGTAGAGAGCGCTTGAGACTGGTTCCTTCATACTCTTTGAGAGTCTCGTTCAGCAGATTCCTGTCTATGGCTTCCTGAACGGACATAAGCTCGCCGCTGAAGTAAGCCATCGCATCTCCCCAGATGACCTCTTCTGAATAAGGATTGCCGAAAAAATTCCATCCTGTGTTGATGGGAATAATCGACAGGTCCCGTTTATTCAGTGCCCCATCTATCGTCACCGTGATCGGGATCTCATTTTTAATCCTGTAGCCGAGGCCTGCATGCAGAAACGGGGGCGGATAGGGGACAGGCCTCCAGGCGCCTTCTGAGAAAAGCTGGTTGTCTGCGAGCATCCCTGTCACATTGATCGTCATCTCCATCGGAAAGGAGAGATCGTGATATCCCGGCTCAAAGGTGAGCACTCTCCGCTCCATGAAACCTGGCGCTGGAGAGCCCGCTGTCGGGATCGAAGGCGGAACCATGGCCATAACATCGGGATGGATGACACACATGTAGTTAATGCACAGATAGTACAGAAGCAGGGAAAGAGAAAGAGGATTGACCATCGGCTCTCCTTATATGTTAATGAGTATATCAGAAAGAGCCGGTTAAATCAACCTGCGAAGGGCTTCCCGCCTTTTCTGACAGCGTTCTGCTTTTGCAGGTGTGATGAATTTCTGGAGAAAAGAGTGTAAGTAAGGAGATATGGGGATAAGATGGGATATGGAGATATAGAACCTGGAATAAATTCATCCCCTTATCTCCTCCCATCTCCTCATCCCCTGTTCTTACACAAAAATACTTTCTGTCTATTATGTCCTGCTCATGGTTATGAGGGGTTGTTCCTGTTAGACTCCTGCCGGTCAGATGAAGAGAGTTATGTTTCCCTTGTCTGCATCTGACAGGAATGTGGCCACTCCGCCTTCGTCCACGCCGTCTATCAGCTCCTCTTTCCTTATGCCCATCAGATCCATTGTCATTGTGCAGCCTATCAGCTTCCCGCCCTTCTGCTGAAAAGAAGATATGAGGCCTTCCAGCGGCGTGACGCTGTGCTTTTTCATGATATCCCTTATCATCGCCGTGCCCATTCCGAGCATGTGCATCTTAGAGAGGGCCAGTTTCTGCGGTCCTCTGGGCATCATGAACGAGAACATCCGCTCTATGAGGTTCTTGTTTACCTTGACAGGGCCGTCCCGCCTCAGCACGTTGAGGCCCCAGAAGGTGAAGAACATCGATACCTTTTTCCCCATGGACAGCGCGCCGTTTGCTATGATGAAAGCAGCCAGGGCCTTGTCCAGGTCGTTTGAAAAGACGACGAGTGTCAGCTGATCACCGCTTTTAAAAGACTGCACTGCAGAGCAGACCTCATCGGGACACTTTTCGAGCCTCGCCTTTATGGTCTTCCCTCGTGTCAGTTCGAGTATTCTGAGTTTCATGGCTGATGCGCAGGACTGCACATCGCTGTAGAATCCCGTATCGGTCGCCTCCACCTCTATGATATCGCCCGGCTTCGCCTCAGATGACTTTTCCTTCAATTTCATGAGAGGCCCTGGACAGGCAAGCCCGCATGCATCGAGCTTCAGCACTGTCCTGGATTTCTCGTCGGACTCTCCCGCGCCCGCCGGAGCGGTCTGCTGGTCATCTGCGATCTCTCTGGGCCTGGGAGTCTCTTCTTTCATGCGATTGATGTATGTTCTATACGATTCGTAGCCGCCTGTGAGGTTGATTGCGTTGAAGCCTTTCTGCAGCAGGATCCTTTGGGCTACATAGCCTCTCATTCCCACTTTGCAGTATACCAGCACGTTTCTGTCTTTCGGGACCTCGCCGATTCTTTTCCTGAGTTCGTTCAGAGGTATGTTGACCGCTCCGTCTATGATTCCCAGCTTAACTTCTTCGGGATTTCTGACGTCCAGTATCAGGGCTCCGTCCTTCCTGAGCGAATCGATGTCGAATACTGACGCGACTGGAGCCAGCTTCCTCAGGTCGTTGACTGCCACGAAGGCCGCCATGTTTACAGGATCCTTCGCCGAGCCGTACGGCGGCGCATATGCAAGCTCATAGTCTTCAGCATCATAGACTGTGGCGCCGTGTCTGATCGCTGTAGCGAGCACGTCTATACGCTTGTCCACGCCATCATATCCGCAGGCCTGCGCTCCCAGTATCTTCCCGTCTGCTGGAGAATATATCAGCTTCAGGTGGATCGGATAGGCGCCGGGATAGTATCCGGCATGGCTTCCGGCGTGGATGGTGACGCTTCTGTGTGGAATGTTTGAGGCAGCAAGGGACTCTGAGCCTGCACCGGTAGCAGCGCAGGCAAGGTCGAACACCTTGATGATCGACGTGCCCAGCGTTTTCTTATAAGTCGATTTGATTCCGCAGATGTGGTTGGCGGCTATCCTTGCCTGCCTGTTGGCCGGTCCTGCAAGAGGGATCCTGGCCTTCTCTCCTGTGATGAAATTTGTCACTTCAGTGGCATCGCCGACTGCATATATGTGCGGATCGGATGTCTGCATGTGCTCATTGACTTCTATGGCGCCTGTCTTTCCGATGGTTAAGCCGGCCTTCCCGGCCAGGCCGGCCTCCGGAGTGACGCCAATGGCCATGATCACGAAATCAGCCTCCAGGTTTGCGCCGCCTGAAAGTGACACGGCCACCCTGCCGTCTCCGAGATCCCTTATCTCCTGAACTTTGCTGCCCAGATGGAGCTTCACGCCACGGGCTTTCATCTCTTCCAGGGAATAGGCTGCCATGTCTGGATCGAGAAAGAGCAGGACCTGATCCCGCATCTCCACCAGCGATACGTTCAGACCCTTCTCCACGAGGTTTTCCGCAGCCTCAATGCCAATATATCCTCCTCCGGCCACGACTGCCGATCTGGCGCCGCCTTCAACCGCTTTGATTATGCGCTCCAGATCCGGAATTGTCTGAAGCGTGAATACGCCGGGCAGATCGGCGCCAGGGATCGGCGGCTTCAGCGCGCGCGCCCCGGGAGAAAGTATCAGAAAGTCATAGCTGTCTTCGAACGATTCTCCGGTGGTGACGTTCTTGACAGTTATCTTCCTGTCCCTGCTGTTTATGGAAATGACCTCGTGGAGCGTTTTGACACTCAGGTTGAAGCGTGCCTCCATAGCCTCGGGAGTCTGCACCAGAAGGGATTTTTTCTCTTTGATTACTCCCCCCAGGTGATAGGGAAGGCCGCAGTTTGCAAATGATATATATTTCCCCCGCTCGTAAATAGTTATCTCCGCGTCTTCGGCAAGGCGCCTCAGTCTTGCGGCAGCGGTCGCCCCGCCTGCAACGCCTCCTACAATGACTACTTTCATAGTGACCTCCAAGTATATCATAATATCAATATAATATGATTAATTATACTTTAAAAAGATTCTCTGCACAAGGCTTATTTCCTTCCGGAGCCGGATCTGCAGATGAAATCGGGATGGAGGAATAAGGCACGGCAGAGAGAATTTACGTCATACTTCTGTTTCTTCTCGGTTCTGATCGCAGCCTTATCTACCGCACAGATCTTTCCCGGCTCACACAGAAGTCTATTTCTGAATGCGAAAGGAAGGAACATACATGGCAGACGAGTTCAGAGAGGTAACGGGACTATCGTGGTTCAGCAGAATCAGGAATTCCTGCGGCGGTGTCGTGGTGGGGATAATACTCTTCATACTCGCCATCCCCCTGATCTTCTGGAACGAGGGAAGGGCGGTTAAAACCGAGATGAGCCTCAGGGAAGGGGCCAAAGCCGTTGTCTCCATCGACTCCGAAAACGTCAATTCTGCCAACGATGGAAAGCTCGTTCATCTATCCGGCCTTGCCACTGCGGATCAGACGCTGAGCGACAGGGAGTTCGCAATCTCGGCAAAGGGCATCAAGCTCCGCAGAAAGGCAGAGATGTATCAGTGGAAGGAAGAGAAGAAGACAGATACAAAAAAGAAAGTAGGAGGCGGCTCAGAAACTGTCACTACATATAAGTATGACAAGACCTGGTCAGAGGATCTGATTAAGTCATCTGATTTCAAGAAGCCTGAAGGTCACAGGAATCCGGCCTCTATGGCGTTCACGACTCTGGTGAAGAAAGCAGACAAGGTCACGCTCGGAGCGTTTACACTCTCCGAATCCCTCGTCGATATGATCAATAAATACGAGCCGCTGCCAGTCGGAAGTGAGATGCTTGAGAAACTGTCCCCGAAGCTCCAGGCAAAAATGGATGTTTCAGGCGACTTCTTCTACTGGGGAAATGACCCTGCCAATCCCGCTGTCGGGGACATAAGGATATCCTTTGCCGTGGTAAAGCCGCTCACAGTGAGCATTATCGCCCAGCAGAGCGGAAGCACCTTCCAGCCCTATCAGACCAAAGCAGGCGATGCCATCCAGAGACTGGAGACAGGCACCGTGGCTGCCGGCGAGATGTTCAGGCACGCCGAGCAGGAGAACAACACTATGACGTGGGTGATCAGGGCGGTTGCCTTTCTGTTCCTTTTCATCGGGCTCATGATGGTATTGAAGCCTTTCTCCACACTGGGCGACCTGATTCCATTCGTAGGGGACCTTCTAGGAGCGGGCATAGGCATAATAAGCTTCCTCGTGGCGCTTGCCATATGGACGGCAGTGGTGGCAATGGCCTGGATCTCAGCCCGACCGCTTCTGGGAATCGGGCTCATAGCAGTTACAGTCGCCGCGGTTGTCGGCATCATAATGATGAGGAAGAAGGCAGCGCCTCAGGGTCAGGCTTAGAGGCCAGCGTCAGACGAGCAGAGCTTTCTGATAACAGCATCCAGATCGCGGGGCGTTTCTGCCCTGTATTCGCTTCTGATGCTGCTCAGCTCATCGGCGCCTATGAAGCCGCCGTATGCTACGAGGATGAAGTGGATTCCGCAGTTTTTCGCGAATTCGCCGTCGATATTTGAGTCGCCGATCATGTAAGTCTGCGATGGATCAAGGCTGTAAGCAGCAGCCATCTCGTCGAAGACCGCCCTGTCAGGCTTCAGGACAGGCATGGCGTCACCGCCGTAAAATGCAGTGATATACTGCATCAGATCGAAGTGGCTGAGGATCCTCTCTGTAAACCTGTGGGGCTTGTTGCTGATCACAAAGATGGAGTGGCCTTTCTGTTTAAGATAGGGAAATATTCCGCCTATTTCGTCATACAGGACTGTTTTCTCAGTGAGATGGTCACTGTAGATCTCTCGGAAAAGCATCTCGGCTTCAGTGACATCCATGTCCACTCCGAGCTTCACGATGACTTTCGCGAGAAGAGCCCTCACCCCGCTGCCTACGCAGGTTATGATCTGCCCGACAGGTAGTCTCGGGACCGAAAGCCTGTCAAGCGTGAGGTTTACGCTCTCCGCAATGTCATATCTCGAATCGGCGAGAGTTCCATCCAGGTCGAATATGAAGGTTGCCATAATGTGTTTATTCAAATCCGGCGATGCAACTCCTGCTGTTTTTCATCAGCCTGCAGAGGAAGGCAGGCCTGGCAGAGGGAAGATATACCGGCGGCAGGTCTGCCATCGGGGCCGGAAAAGGCCGGAAGATCAAAACGGAGACTGCCGGAGCAGGGAGGGTCAGATGCCTTTTTTCTGTCCGGAATGCGGAAAGCAGATCGAAGACGGCGAGCGGCACTGCCGGGGATGCGGCAATGAGAAGGGCATATTTTCATTCGATATGCCTCCCCGGTTGGAGATGGTGCTCAATGGCAGGTACAGGATCGACAGGCTCATCAAGACCGGCGGGATGGGCTCGGTTTACAGGGCGCTCGATCAGAAGCTCGATACATATGTCGCCCTGAAGGACCTGATCCTGCCCCCTGGCTCTGAACCGGCTCATCAGGGGGCAAGCGAATGGTTCAACAGCGAGGCGAAGATGCTGGCCAGGCTGGATCACCCGAGCCTTCCACGGGTATTCGACTATTTCAGCGAGGAAGGGCATTTCTATCTCGTCATGACTTTCGTTGAAGGCGAGGACCTCGAAACCAGGCTCAGGAGGGAGGGGAAGCCGGGGCTTCCCGAGGACGAAGTGATAGGATGGGCCTGCCAGGTCCTGAAGGTGCTGGATTATCTGCACAACTATCATCCGCCTATTGTCTACGGGGATGTGAAGCCTTCCAACATAATGCTGCACAGGGACGGGAGAGTATTCCTCGTGGACTTCGGCATAGCGAGGGCGATGACGCCAGGCGCGCCAAGGAGGAGATATGCGGAGGGCACTGACGGATACGCGCCACCGGAGCAGTTCGCCGGTCTGTCTGAGCCCCGCTCCGATCTCTACGCGTTGGGCGCCACGATTCACCATCTGCTGACAGGAGACCCTCCCGATCCGCTTATCCTGAAACCGCTGAAGAGCATAGACCGCTCTTTTTCGTCACATATCGATCAGGTGGTTTCAAAAGCCCTGGAAAAGATCCCCGGCGAGCGATTCTCCACCGCTCAGGATATGCTGAATGCCCTGTCAGATTATCCGGTCTCGGTTCAGCATTCATCGCCCGCCTCGACCACTGCGAAAGTGAGATTCAGGTTTTCTACGGGAGGTGAGATCCTCTCTTCACCGGCTGTGCTTAGAGACAGAGTCTACTTCGGCTCGAGGGACAAGCGCGTATACTGCGTCGATGCTTTGAGGGGAGATATTCTGTGGAGCTTCGAGACCGGCGGCGCAGTCACGTCGAGCCCTTCACTGATGGAAAACAGAGTTTTCATAGGAAGCTGCGACTGGTGTATCTACTGTATCGATGCTCTGACCGGCAGGCAGTTATGGAATTACAAGACAGGAGGCACAGTCGAATCGAGCCCTGTGGTCTACGGCAACAGAGTCTATTCAGGCTGCGGCGACTATACTCTTTACTGTCTGGATATCGGAAGCGGCCAGAAGATATGGGAATACAAAACCGGCGGGACGATCATGTCCAGCCCTTCCATTCAGAAGGGGAGGGTTTACACAGGGAGCTTCGACCAGAATCTGCATTGCCTGGATGCGGAGAGCGGCTCGCTTCTCTGGCGCCTCGACAAGAAATTCATAATCACCTCAAAAGTTCTGGTGGATAAGGATTTCCTGTATCTCACAGATGGAGGGAACAAGCTCAACTGCCTTTCCGCAAAGGACGGCTCGCTTATATGGAAGTACGAGTCAGGTCTCTCCTGGATCTCGGTCTGGCTCGACTCCAGTCCAGCCATGTCTGGCGGGAGGCTTTATTTCGGCAGTTATGACAGGTTTCTGTACTGTGTCGACAGCCAGAACGGAAGGCTCATCTGGAAGTTCAGGACGAAGGGGAAGATCACGACGAGTCCCTGCGTGGCTGGCTCATTCATCCTGTTCGGGAGTGACGATAAAAGGCTCTACTGCCTGCACGCCAAGGATGGCTGCGTCATGTGGGAGTATGAGACTCAGAATGCCGTCCGCTCCAGCCCGGCTGTCTCCGGCGGGAGAGTTTATTTCGGCAGTAATGACAACGCTATGTACTGCATAGATATGGAAAGGCCTGCCCTGAATTCTCCCGGCACTCTGACAGGCAACTGCTCGTGAGCCTGCCGCTCACACTGGAGATCAGTATCGAAGTTCCACGTGAAACATCGGTGACTTCCTTCCGGGTTCTCCGGTCTCTAGAACAGAGTGTAAATGAAAGGCGCCAGCGCAGAGCCTTCGGAGAACAGGATCAGGAATGAGAGGATGAGCAGAACGAGTATTATGGGGATGAGCCACCACTTCTTGTTCTCCATCAGAAAACCCAGGAATTCCTTGATAATCTTGAGCTTCTCCACGTTAATGCTCCCAAAAGAAATATCAGGAGAATTCTGGAACTCCGTGAAATTCCCTTCCAAAAGTGGGGACAGTTAACTACTTTTCATAGTCAAAAGTGGGGACAGTTAACTGCTTTTCATAGTCAAAAGCAGGGACAGATAACCACTTTTCACATCGGCCTTGAATCCGGGAAGTGGAATCGGGAATCTGAACCTATAGAGACTGTTCCATCAGGAGCACTGTCATGAGCAGCGAGAGCATAGTCACTGAGAAGATTGCCATTGAGGGGATGCACTGCGCAGGTTGCGCGAGCAGCGTAGAGAAGGGACTCTTGCGCCTCGACTGCGTCAAGGAGGCTCAGGTGAGCTTTGTCGACGGAATGGCCTCTGTTGTTTATGACAGCCAGTCCTGCAGGCCGCAGGAGCTCGAAAATGCCGTCAAATCGGCAGGTTTCACCGTGCGCAGGGAAGAGGCCTCATTAGCCGTGAGCGGAATGACCTGCGCGAGCTGCGCCGGCAGGGTTGAAAAGGCTCTGCAGGCTGTTCCGGGTATATACAGCGCCTCCGTCGATCTCTCAGATGGAGTGGTAAGAACGACTTTCAACCCGCTGATGCTGGGCGCCGATGACATTGCCTCAGCCATCAGGGCCGCAGGGTACGAGGTATCGGCGGTGCTTACTGCAGAGGAGGAGGATCTGAAAAGGAAGGACCGTCTCGACAGGAAAGAAAGGGCTTCGACGGCTCTGAGAGCGGGCCTTGGCATATCAGTCGGCCTTCCAATGATGCTTTTCTGCATTCTGATGCCTCATCTGATGATGCAGTATTCCATTGCCCTCTTCATCATATCTACTCCGGTTTTCATCTTCACAGGCCTGCCGATTCTGAAGGCGGCTTTTCAGGCTCTTGTGCACGCAAGGCTCACAATGGACGTCATGTACGCAATGGGAATAACGGTTTCATATCTATCAAGCGTGATGGCCACTTTCGGATTGCTGCCCGGCGGCTCGTTCCTGTTCTACGACACCGCCGTCCTGCTCCCGGCATTTCTCATGCTGGGAAGATATCTCGAATCAGGAGCAAGGTCGAGATCAGGAGAGACCATAAGGAGGCTCCTGGAGCTGAGGCCTGACAGCGCTTATGTGGAGCGCGACGGCATTGAGACGCTGAGAGCTGTCAGAGAGATCGTCAAAGGGGATACAGTGCTGGCGAGGGCGGGCGAGAAGATAGCCGTAGACGGGACTGTGGTCTCAGGCGAGGCAGCTGTAGACGAGTCTATGGTCACAGGAGAGCCAATTCCTGTAGACAAAAAGTCAGGAGATCCCGTCATAGGAGGAACGATTGTCAGGGAAGGGATGCTCAGGGTCAGAGCCGAAAGGGTGGGGAAGGAGTCCCTGCTCGCTCAGATCATCGAGATGGTGAAAGCGGCGCAGAGCTCAAAGCCCGCTCTTCAGAAGGTGTCAGACAGGGTAGTGAGCGTCTTTCTTCCCGTCCTTCTGGCCCTGGCTGTCGTGATATTTCTCTTCTGGTGGCAGATAATGGCCCGCCCTCTCTGGGAGGCGCTCCAGGTCCTTATAGCAGTCCTGGTCGTGGCCTGCCCATGCGCTCTTGGCCTGGCTACGCCCATGGCGGTATCCGTCGGCGTGGGAAGAGCAGCAGAGCTCGGCATCCTTATCAGGAACAGCGAAACGATAGAGCGGGCAGAGAAAGTGACTGCAGTCGTGCTTGACAAGACAGGAACGATTACAGAGGGCCGGCCTGAAATAGTAGATATCGTGTCTCTCTCCGGCGATGTAAAGGCGGATCTGGCGACTGCCGCATCGCTCGCAAAGTACTCAACACATCCCCTTTCCGAGGCTCTTGTGAGAAAAGCTGAGTCGGAGAATGCCTCACTTTTCGAGCCTGCTGATTTCGCTGCATTTGAAGGAAGGGGAGTCGCCGGAAATGTCGGAAAAACAGGCGCCGCTCTGGGCAGCCGCCGGTTCATGGACGAGAGAGAATGCACCATGCCTGAGGCGATTCTGCAGCAGGTGGAGAAAGCCGAAAGGGAAGGCAGAACTCTCACCTTCCTTGCCCTGGATGGAATAGTTGCAGCGTTCTTCATATATGACGATCCTGTCAGGGAGGGCTCGCATCAGGCCATAAAAGCATTCTCGGAGAGAGGTCTCGACGTTGTCATGTTGACAGGAGACAGCGAAGAGAGCGCGCGAAGGGTGGCGGAAGCCGTGGCAATCCCCAGATTCGTGGCTCACGTTCTTCCTGAACAGAAGGAGCGCGAAGTAGCCAAGTTTCAGCAGGAAGGCCATACAGTGGCCTTTGTGGGAGACGGCATCAACGATGCGCCTGCTCTTGCGAGGGCTGATGTGGGGATTGCGCTGGGAACCGGAACTGACATTGCCAGGGAGAGCGGCGAAATAGTGCTGATGAGGAACAGCCTTGTCGATGCGGCAGCGGCGCTGGATATCTCGAGGAAGATAATGAGCAGGGTCAGGTGGAATCTCTTCTGGGCCTTTGCATACAACGCCATCCTGATACCGCTTGCAGGCGGCCTGCTGATCCCTGTGGCGGGCCTGACACTTAAACCCGAGTTTGCCGGGCTTGCGATGGCTCTGAGCTCTTTCACAGTCGTGATGCTGTCTCTGACCCTCAGGAAGTACAGGCCTTCAACTTTACGCGCATGACAGCCCATGTAACGGCTGCTTCTTCTGTGTCTTTTGAGTGCCGGGCTGCATTTTTCTATTGCTTCATCAGCACCATCAAAGACTGATGGCATTGGATCTCCTTCCTGCGTGTCGACTCATCTGAGATTGAATGGCAGACTGTCACCTTCGATATCAGGGCTTTTCATGAAGCCCTCAGCAAGCTCTTCATTACATGGTTATTGAAGATTAGTCGGGCATGAGAAGGCTTCGGAGGTAATTAGGGAGTATATTGAATCAGTAAAATGAAAAGGTGGGCTTTCGTCATGAATGTGAGAATACTGATCATAGTTATCGTACTGATACTCGTATGCGCAATCGTGCTGCTCGAGAATTCAGGCAGAGCAATGAACTGCGCCCAGTATACGGCTGCATGCCGTGCGAATCTCAAATGCATCTCAACGGCTCTGGAGATGTATGCCAGCGATCATCAGCAAGCCTACCCCTGCCATCTCAATGAGTTGACGCCACAGTATCTGAAAACCATCCCCACCTGCCCCTGGGCAGGCAGCGAAACCTATTCGGCCGGTTACGACGTCTGCAATGACCCGGCGAATGCTGACGGGAGGGCATATACCCTTTGCTGCCGTGGAATAAACCATTATCACTACAGAGACCTGCTGCCGTTGAGCAGCAGGCATCCCATTCTGCCTGTGCGAAGCGATGAGCCTGCGCCCTCATTCTCATCTAAAAATGGACTGCAGTAACCTTGCCGCCTTGCGCCTGATTCTGTGAAGAACCGTCTGAATTCGGTCGCTGCCTTTCCTTGACAAATGGGCTGGTTGAATTGAGCACGGATATCGGGTCCGGACTGTTCTTATGGAGAGTCATGCGGCAGATGTTATAAAATTGTTAATATTGATATGCTGTCCCTGCTTTTCTTAAATTCGGGGCTTGATTTCCGATCCATGATATGATGGGGAATTTTCAGAGAGAGAAATAGTGCCCTTATTGCAGGAGGAGGACATCATGTACTGTAAATCAGTTGCGGGCATCCTGATGCTGACTCTGCTGCTCTCGATTTCAGGCTGCGGCTCAGATGCCGGATCAGCGGTATCATCCACTGGCACTGACACCGCGACAGGGGTCACCAGGAAAGGGAATGGAGCCAGGCAGTCGCTGCCTTCAGACAAGGCCAACTTTCTCGTCGTGCTGGACCCTGATACGGTCTCAGCAAAAGCGACTCCTGCGCCGAGTCCTTCGCCGAGCGTGCAGATCCCCCAGAGCCAGCTGCCTCCGGTGCTGGACCAGGGATATCTGTCATCGTGCGGCGCATTCGCGCTTGGTTACGCAATCGATACCATCGTAATAAACCAGGCTGCCGGAACGAGCCCTTCCGAGAAATCGAATCAGTCGAGCCCGGCCTATATGTACGCCGTTGCCATGAACGTGGAAGGCTATACGAATACGGCGGCGGATCAGGGCTCAGGCGGCGGCACATACGCCTCCGACTACTTTGACTACCTTGTTTCATCCGGCAGCCTCTCAAACGAGCTTTATACCTATCCGGGAATGTACAGCAATGACAGCCCGAGCTCAGAGAAAACCGAAAAAGGAATCGACCCCATCCTCGATGCAATAATAAACAAAACCGCCCCAGCGCCCAGCTCGGTGTTCAAGATAGGCGACTGGGGTATCATCTATCCTGAGCCCACTTCCAACAGCAATCAGGTGACAACTTTCTCCAGCTCGAACGACAGCGCGCTGTTTCTCACCCGCGTCAAAGCAGTGATCGCATCAGGCTGTCCGGTAGGCATATCGGTGCAGGAATACAATGATATGGACAACTGGTACAATAAATCATCCGACTCTGTGATGGATCCGCCTGCCGGCGACCTTGACGGCGGATATCATTTCATGGTGGTCATAGGCTACAACGATACCATGTCCTATACGGACAGCTCCGGGCAGGCTGCACAGGGCGTGTTGAGGATCCAGAACAGCTGGGGTACTGATTTCGGAGATGGCGGCTGCTTCTGGATGTCATATAATGCCTTCCTGAACAGCATCAATGAAGCGTATGTCGCCTATCCTGTCGGCAACAGCGCCTCTTCTGACCCGAGCTATGTGTCGCTGCAGGACAGCTCGTCTTCGGCCGTTACGATTCGCACTGCGCCCCTGGCGCAGATCACAAGAGCTTACCAGAAGCTTTACACGGACCAGTATGGCAAACAGACTGTACACCTGATCCTGCATTACCAGTTCGGCGAGCCTCTGCGCTTCAGGAGTATTCGCCTGACAGGTCAGACCGGCAGTCCGATGACAATAAGCGGCGGAAGGATCTCCCAGAGCGGATATCGCTATGTGTCGCGCTCAGACGGCAGCCAGTTCAAGTCTGGAGCCTATAAGGTCATCTTCGAGGTCGAGGATCTGAAGAAACAGCTTCATACTTTGAGCGGAACGGTCAATGTGCCGGCCCTGCCGAGCCTGCCGGAGAGTGACTCCAAGGCCGGAGTGCTGGGCTCGAACGGCCAGCCGGTGCAGTGAGGGCAGTGTGCCGAAAAGCCGGTGCTCCAGGAAAATCAGGTACGGCAATGCCGTCGTCCATAGAGAAGGCACCGCATTTGTCCCTGTTTATGCGGAAACGGCAGATGTTACAAAATTGTTAATATTGGTAAGCTGTCCCCATTTTAGCCCTGGCCGTCCATTTTTTTCTGCGGGGCGTCATAGTATTTGACGTCTTCCAGCTTCGAGTCGGCGATCTTCCACTTGCCCTGGATCTTTTTCAGGGTCTGCACCGAAATGGTTTCATTGTCCCTGAAAGCCGGCCCGCTCACCTTCCGTGTGACCTGGACTATTCTGAGCCTCGCCTCGTCGGTCTTCTTGTCCACGACTTTGACTGATTTCAATTCGATCTTCAGCTCGTATGTCTGGAGCACCTGGCCGGTCATTGTCTCAGACTGCGAGTAGTATGGGCTCGCAGGGTCTATTGTGCTCATTATTCCCTGAAGATCCTTGCGGTTCCATGCGTTAAAGTTTTCCCTGATCACAGAGATCAGCTCCTCATCGCTCGGCAGGGAACCCTGCGCGAAGAGAGGCAACGAGGCGGCGATCAAAATGGAGATCAGAAGAGCCAGCCCTATCAATATTCTGTTCATTTAAGGCACCTCACTTTTTACTTGATTGAGCGGCCAGATTATTCCCTGGCTTTCAGCACCGCCAGGAAGGCTTCCTGCGGGATATCCACGTTGCCTATCGTTTTCATGCGCTTCTTTCCCGCCTTCTGCTTCTCGAGCAGCTTTCTCTTCCTGGTTATGTCGCCTCCATAGCACTTGGCCAGCACGTTCTTCCTCATCGCCGAAATGGTCTCCCTGGCGATGATTCTGCCGCCTGCGCTGGCCTGGATCGGTATCTGGAACATGTGGCGCGGGATAGCTTCCTTAAGATCCTCCGTGAGCTTCTTGCCCATAGCATAGGCATTGTCCTTGTGCACAATCAGCGAAAGCGCGTCAACCTTCTCATTGTTGACCAGTATGTCGAGCTTTATCAGATCGGACTCGAGATATCCGATCAACTCGTAATCCAGCGAAGCGTAGCCCCGGGTCCTCGATTTGAGCTGGTCGAAGAAGTCTGTGATTATCTCCGAGAAGGGTATCTCGTAAGTCAGCATATATCTGTTCTCGAGATGGCATTCCATGTTCTTGAAGATCCCCCGCTTGGACTGGCAGAGGTCCATCACGGCTCCCACAAATGTTTCAGGGCACATCACGGTGGCCTTCACTATTGGCTCCTCTATCATCTCCATCATCGTTGGATCGGGAAGCTGCGACGGGTTTTCTATCCTCTCGATCTCACCTTTGGTGGTCTTGATGCGGTAGACGACAGTCGGCGCCGTAGCAATAAGGTTCAGGTCGTATTCGCGCTCCAGCCTCTCCTGCACTATCTCCATGTGCAGCAGTCCCAGAAACCCGCACCGGAAACCGAAGCCGAGCGCCAGCGAATTCTCAGATTCGAACACGAGAGATGCGTCGTTGAGCTGCAGTTTCTCGAGCGATTCTCTGAGCGACTGGTACTCTGTGTTCTCTATCGGGTAGAGGCCGCAGTAAACCATGGGCAGAACCTCCCTGTAGCCGGGAAGCGCCTCCTGCGATCCGCCTGCGGCGAGGGTCACCGTATCGCCCACTCTCGTCTCCTTGATGTCCTTGATCTGGGCTATCAGGTAGCCCACCTCGCCTGCCTTCAGAGACTCGGTCTTCGTCATGTCGGGCTTGAATATGCCGACTTCGTCTATCTCATAAGTCTTCTCGGACGACATCATCTTTATCTGAGTTCCTTTTTCCACAATGCCGTCCACCAGTCTCACGAAGAGGATGACGCCCCTGTATGAGTCATACTGGGAGTCGAAGATGAGGGCCCTCAGGGGCTTGTCCGGGTCGCCTTCAGGGGGAGGTATCCGCTCCACTATAGCGTTGAGCACTTCCTGAGTGCCGATCCCCTCTTTCGCCGAAACGAGCAGCGCATCCTCGGCCGGAAGGGCAAGGATCTCCTCTATCTCGCGCTTCACCCTGTCAGGCTCGGCGATGGGAAGGTCGATCTTATTAATCACAGGTATCACTTCCAGGTCGTTCTCGATGGAGAGGTAGTAGTTTGCCAGGGTCTGCGCCTCGACACCCTGTGAAGCGTCGACGAGCAGCAGGGCTCCTTCGCAGGCAGCCAGGCTTCTCGATACCTCGTAGGAGAAATCCACGTGTCCGGGAGTGTCGATGAGGTTCAACTGGTATGTCTTCCCGTCTCCGTGTCTGTACTCTATCGTGACAGGGTGAGCCTTGATGGTGATCCCTCTCTCCCGTTCGAGATCCATCTTGTCGAGCACCTGCTCTGCCATGTTTCTGGGGTTTATCGTTCCTGTCAATTCGAGCAGCCGATCTGCCAGCGTCGATTTGCCGTGATCGATATGGGCGATAATGCTGAAATTCCTTATGTGTTGCTGTCTTTCGTCCACTGTCTCATCCTTCCTCGCGCATATCTGTATAGCGGGCGCAGAAAGGCTCTGCGCAATTGAGACGATCCAATTCAGCGAAAAGGTGAAATATCCTTCTCTTACCGTGACTCCGGAAAAAACGAAAACCCACCGGCAGTAAAGCCGGGTGGGCTGAGCCTTCAACTCTGTCTGGCAGGGGTATGATAGAATCTCTGTTCTCGACTTCGGAATGAGTTCTATTTCTTCTCCTGAACCTCTCTTGAAAGAGTAACCTTTTCCTTCTGCTCCTGCTCGCCGCTGCCTCCTGTCTCCCTTATGGACTGAGCCCTCGCGTCAGTCAGCTGCGTTCTCGTCTCCTGACTTTTCTGGACGCTCTGCATCATCTCGGCGAAGCCTTGCTGCCTCGCCTTTGTGATGGCCTGGATGCCCTCGACTCTAGCCTTGTCAATCTCCCTGGGATCCTGTTCACTCGCCATGCTGAATAACCCCCTCATAGTTTACTGCTCTTCCATATCACCCGGCATGCTTAAAAAAAACTGAAAATGCCTTGAAAAAATACAGAAAATCCCTTTCCTCATGTTAACTTTTTCGTCGGCATGATATTCAGGCAGTGTAAGAAAGGGGAGGTGGGGATGGAGGAGAGAGGGAGATAGAATCCTTTGATACAGGGTACTGGATCCAGGGTAAGAGCGACTGTTTGCAGAAACAGGCAGCCAGAATTGCCATGACCCTCAACCCTGTGACAGGATATTGATTATCCCTCACCATATCCCCATTCTCTCCATCTCCCCCATTTTACACTCTTGATGAAAATGGGAGTGCTCCTCCAGCTCAGGCGGGCTGCACGGTGGCCAGCACAAACTCGATAATCTCCTTCAGCCTGCTGAACTCCTCAGCCCTTATTATATAATATGTATTGCCCATGAGGCTCGCGAAAAGATCCGGCATGGCCCCTTCCTTCACAACGTAGGGAGTGCCGTACTTCGACATGATCTCCTCATGGGTGTGCAGGTAGCTTTTCCCGGATTTTCTGCCGATATAGCAGCAGTGATACTTTCTCGCATACTCGGCTGTGAACTCGCCCTTGACGACCATGTTTGCCCATTCCTGGTATATGTCTATGTCGCAGGCGTAGTTGAACATGTCGGTTGTAAAGCCCCCAGGCGGGCGCATGTTCACCTCCAGGCCCACCAGTTCATTTTTTGGCGTTCTGAAGAATTCTATATGGAAAAAGCGTTCTCTGATGTCAAATGCTTTCACAGCGCGCTTTCCGGCCTCCTTCAGATCGAGCGGGAGCGCTCTCTGCGAGTAATAGTAGACATGATCGTTATCAATGGCCAGCTCCATGACGCCCTTGTTGTACACGTGTGAAGTGTAGAAGGCCGCTCTCCCTTCCCGATCGGCCAGCCCGTCGAAGGTGCATATCTCGCCTTCCACGAACTCTTCTGCAATGTAGCTCATTTTCGGGTTTTCATCGAAGAACCTGACGAGCGAATCCCTGTCGGTGATCTTCTGCGTATGAGCGGCGCCAACTCCGCAGTTCGGCTTGATTACGACCGGATATCCGACTTCATCGATGAAGGACTGCGCCACCTCGATGCTTTCCACGACCCTGCCTCGCGCCACCTCTATCCCTGCTTCCCTGAAGCCGTTCTTCATGCGGGATTTGAGCTTTGCCTGATCAATCCTGTCGAGTGTCAGGCCGAACACGTTGAAATCAGTCCTGAGGCGCGCCTCCTTTTCCATCCAGTATTCGTTGAGTGAATCGATCCTGTCGATCTTGCCGTATTTATGGGTAAAATACCCTGCAGCCCTCAGAAGATGATCATAGTCTTCCATCGATTCGACCTTGAAGTATTCAGTCAATGAGGACTTCACATCTTCGCTGAGCTGATCATACTGTGTATCTGCTATGCCCAGCACGTTGACACCCAGATTCTTCAGGCCCTTGCAGAAATGAAAGTAATGCGGAGGAAAGTGGGGAGAGAGAAAAATACAGTTCATGGCACCTCCATCTTGAAAGATTTTACATGCAGTTGCAGTCCGATACATTGCAGAATCGGTGCTTAACTGCATGAGAAGCGAATTCACTGAATCTGTCAATGGAAAAATTGATGATTCTGCCTTAAGGTGAAAATTCCTTCAACTGCCGGATGCTCCTCCTTGCCCTGTACTGTATAATATGAATATGCAGAAATCTGCCATTTGAGGATTTGAGGGAGGTGAGACTTGGCTGGACTGTTCCCTGGGATGTGAATCATTTGCAGAACAAGAAACACTATTGACAAGGAGAGCAGAAAATGAAAAGATATGCGATACTGGCTATGATTCTGATTCTGTCACTGACAACATCGGTCTTTGCCCAGGATTTCACAGGTAAGGTTCTGTCGGTGAAGGACAGCGACAATATTTCTGTTATGAACAGCAGTGGATCGGCTGTGACAGTCAGACTCTACTGTATAGCATGCCCGGCCCAGGGCCAGAAATATTATCAGGATGCGGTCACTTACCTGCAGAAGCTCCTCTCGGGAAATAGCGTAGATGTGGAAGTCAAGTGGCAGGATTACGACAACAAGCAGGTATCAAAGCTCACACTCAACGGCAATGATGTGGGCTCGCAGATAGCCGGCGCAGGCCTGGCATGGTATGACAGCAAAGTTTACCAGGATGGCCAGGTTGCCGCTGCAGTGGCGCAGGCGCAGTCAAAGAAACTGGCTATATGGTCCCAGCCGAACCCGGTCGCCCCGTGGGACTATCTCGCCAACAAGAGGAACATAATGCCGAACACATCGGGAGGCATAACCAACGATACAGACAAGGGATACACCGCCCCTGCGGCAAACAAGGACCTCGATAAGGGAACGTCGTGGGAGAATAATATGCAGCCGCTCGACACGAGCCCCACATACTACAACCCGGTTCAGTACGGCGGCGCCTACGGAGGCGTGTACAATCCCGCGATCAATTCGAACTACTGCCACTACTGCAATGAATACCACCGCGCAGGAGGCTGCACTTATACGAGACGCTGACCTCAGCTGTACATTAACGCCATGAGGCCTGCCTCTTGGCGTTAATTATGCTGGTGAGTATAATGCAACTCCCGATTCAGATCCGGAATCGGACCGATATCAAGGAGGTTCTGCATGCGAATCATGGCGATGATTTTTCTGGCTGCTTTTCTCGTATGCGCGCTGATCTCGGCTGTAAGCGCCGATGAAAAGGCATTGAAGGGCCTGAATGAGAAGGCTCAGGGCCTTATGAGGCAGGGAGACTATTCAGGCGCGGAAAAGGCTGCCGGTGAAGCTCTTCAGGAGGCCGAAAAGACATTCGGGAGAGACAGGGCACAATATGCGGCGGCGCTGGAGCAGTGCGCCATCATAGCGCGTAATCTGGGCAGGTACAGAGAGGCTCTGGCGTTTCAGACACAGGCGGCGGCGGTGAAGGAAAAAGTCCTGGGGCCGTCCCATCACGATCTTGCCGGCTCGCTTCTTACGCAGTCAGATTATGAAAAGCTCCTGGGAAAGTATGGTGAGGCCGAGTCGCTTGTCAGGAGAGCTGTGGAGATAAGGAAAAAGGCGCTTGGCGCCTCTCATCCGGATGTCGCGTCGGCGCTGATCAGGCTTGCGGAGATATATAAGGCGAGAGCGCTCTACCAGCAGGCTCAGCAGGCTTATATGGAAGCGCTGGCCATACGGGAAAAGGCGCTTGGTGAAAGCCATCCAGATACCTCGGCTGTTGTCTGGTATCTTGCCGATCTGATGAGGATCACAGGACGTCAGGCAGAGCAGGAAAAAGAGCTTCGGCGCTGCCTTCTGATGAGACAGAAGAGATCTCCGGCCCCGTTAACCGATATGGCCCTGGCCGCTTCAACTCTTGCCGATCTGCTTAAGGGAGAAGGGCGTTTGTCAGAGGCAGAACCGCTTTACCGCATGTCCCTAGAGATGAAGGAAAAGGCGTACGGCCCCCAGAGCGCTGAAGTGCTGCAGGCAAGGATTTCGCTTGCGAATCTGAAGAAGAGCCAGGGAAGATATGAAGAGGCGATGGCAATCCTTGCGGAAGTCAAGAGCGCTCAGCAGTCGAGAGAGACTCCGGATGCTGCCCAGTTCTGGCTGGGCTGCGCGGATATCGACAGACTGAGAGGCAGATACGCCGAGTCTCTGGATTTTCAGGAAAAAGGGATGGTAATACTCAGAAAGCTTTATGGCGGACAGCACCCTGAGATCTCATCGATACTGATCGTCCGGGGAGAAAATTTAAGGAGCCTCGGCAGACTTTCAGAGGCGGAGTCGGCCTTCAAAGAAGCTGTTGCCATGAGGAAGAAGATATTCGGCGACGTTCACGGCGATGTGGCTGCGGCTCTGTCGTCCCTGTCGTCAGTGCAGAAAGCTGAAGGAAAGTTCGAAGATGCCGAAAAGTCTCAGCGGGAGATATGTGAGATAAGAATTAAGGTCTTTGGAAACAATAACCCTGAAACAGCCTCGGCGCTGCTGGCTCTTGGTGAGACGCTGAGGACGGCGGGGAAATACAGGGAGGCCGGCGAAAAGATAAGAGAGGCGCTGGAGGTGAGGAGGCGCGTTCTCGGCAGCGGGCACAGTGATGTGGCCTCTGCCCTCGTGACGCTCTCGGATATTCTGAAGCAGCAGGGCAGGCTTGCCGATGCGGAGGCCCCGCTCCGTGAGGCGATGGCGATAAGGGAGAAGGCCCTCGGTGCTACCAGCGCTGATTACATCCGTACTGTCGAATCCCTCGCCGACCTGTACAGGCGCGAAGGGAAGATGAAGGAAGCCTTCAGGCTCGACGAAGAGGCAGCCAGGCTGAAGCTGAAGAGCCAGCTCTGAAACAGGTGATGTGGAGATGGGAGGAGATATGGGGATTAGTTTATTCCAGATATTCCATCTCCGTATCCCCATCCTCCCCATATCCCCTTAATTACACTCCTTATCTTGTATTTGTTTCAATCAAGCTCTTGAATGAATCATAGGTATTGAGGCTGACTGCTATGCAGCTTTTCGCTTCTTTACAGCGTCCCATATCACGATGAACAGGAGCCCGAGCCCTGCTGTCCTTATAACCATCTTTATTACTTCGGCAGTCAGAGGGCCTATGAGCGGAAACAGCGCGCACAGCTTAATTGCAATGAGGACTGCCAGCAGCCCGAGTATGGCCTTGACCGGCTGCGTGAGTTCCTTCCCCGACCTGTGCGATATCTCGTTCCCGATGACCATCCCTGTCACCGCGAAGCCGAGAACGAAGCTGAAATAATAGAGGAGCGGAACCACAGGGATCAGCAGTATCCCGACGATGCTTATCGCGAGAAGCACGATGAGCGGTATGAATCCTATGAGCCCGAAGAAGCCGGTGACGATGCTGGCTGCCGGATTTATAAGGAAGCGATCTGTCATTCTGAGCACGAACTTCCAGAAAAACAGCAGAAGGAGCATGGCCAACATCAGATCCCACGACGAGAAGAGCGTCTTTACAAAGTCCGGGATGCCAGTGCTCTCATAGGAGCCTATGTTCACCCTGTCTCCATTGAGTCTGGCGTGTCGGCTAATCGAAAGAGACGAGAATAGCGACACGAGATCTCCTTTTACAGTTGCGCTGTCTGTAATGCGAGCCTTTCCTCCAATTACGACACAGCTGCCCATCACGTCGCCTCTGATTGTTCCATCTGAGAAGATCAGCACTGCGTCATTCACCTTTTCTCCCTCGTCGATGCTGCCTGAGCCGAAGATTCTGACAAAATCATTCTCTTCGTGTTTACGGCCGGAGTCATCGTCTTTGCTGTCCCTGGGAGGAGGAGACGCTGTCTCAGCAGGATCTCCACTGTCTGCTACAGTGATCCCGCTGTCGTTTGATGCATATGCCGCTCCATGATGCTGCAGAGCCGTTGCGGCGGACAGGAGAACCACCGCTGCGAGTAATATGATCAGACAAAGTTTCTTCATTGCTGTACCTCCTTAGTTATCGGCCCCATTTACCATTACGGGCCTCCTTCTCGATCTGGCCATGGATGTGTATAATACAAGAGCCGCCACCGCTGTCACATAGGCCGCGATGAAATGCAGGTTCTGAGCTATGGTCTGTGAGAAGAGAACGGGGATGTGAAGGCTCTTTATCACGGAAAAGAGCGATGACATAAGATTGCCAATCTCCAGCGAAGTCGCCTGCGAGCCTGGTATCATGAAGATTGAGATGAACACGATTCCAGCCGCAATTGCGTGCGCGATCGGGGTCCAGCCGGTCTTATTCTTTACTGCCTCCCCGCCGTCCACTTTCTCTGGAACAATGCCTTCTAATCTGTCCATGACGCCGGCAGTGAATCCTGCAGGCACAACGATATCTGCATGGAAGTCATTCTGAATCTTCGAAAGAAGCTCCACCTGCTCTCTGCACCACCGGCACGATGCCAGGTGCTCCTCGACTTCACTGCTGTCCTGCCGGTCGAGCATACCGTCCATATAGAGGAAGACTCTTTCTTCATAATCACATTCACTGTCCATATGATCCCTCCCTTGCCAGGGTGAGGAGATACTTTCTCCCCCTGAACAGATAGTTTTTAACCTGCTCGATGGAGCAATCCATTATCCTCGAGATCTCCTCATAGGAGAGGTCTTCCATGAACCTCAGGATCACGGCAGTCTTGTAGGGCTCCCTCAGCTCGTCAAGCAGGGACTGCACCATGATTGCTCCGTCTGTCTTCTCCTGCCAGCTGCTCTCGAGCGGACCGCTCTCCCTGTCTTCGAGGGAGATCTCGTGCTCCAGACTCCGGCGCTTCCTGCCTGCGTGATCTCTGGCCTCATTGGCTGCAATCTTGAAGAGCCACGATGAGAAGCGCATGTCAGGCCTGTATGACCCAAGATATCTCCAGGCCTTGATGAATGTCTCCTGCGCAATCTCTACGCTCCCCTCGTAATCACCTGTCATTCTGTATGCGATAGTCATAACCGGCTTTCTGTACCTCTCCACAATGAGCTCAAAACTGTTCCTGTCGCGCGATTTCAGGACTCTCTCAACCAGTTCCTCATCTCCGGATGCGCCTTCTGCAGCGACTCCGGCAGCAGATTCTTTCATCGTCAGCTTTTCTTTCCTGTGCCGTTACAGTAATAGCATTTTCCCGTTCCCGAGCACATCGAGCAATCGTTTCCGCTCAAGTTCTTTCCACTCCCGCCGCAGACCTGGCAGTCCTTCTTCCCGTCGCACTTCATACAGTTGTCCTGGTCTGAGAAGACCGGAGCGGCCGCCAGCGCTATGACCATTGCGATTATCAGTACTATTGCCGTTACTTCCACAACCTTCATCTTTTTTTCCGCCTTTCCCTCTATCTGCCAAAGACTACCTGGTGAAGAGACAAAAAGTTTCAGGCGGAAAAAAATTTTTGCAGATTCTGATGATCAGCCTCAAATTACAGGACCATCAAAGAAGCGGAGCGCCGATCAGGCCTGATCAGACTCTGCGGCAGGGAGGAGAATCACTCTCACAACTCTAAATTACGGAGGGACAACCTGTTTTCTCATCGCAGCCAATCGTAGTGATCCTGTGAGAAAGCCGGTGAATACCAATCAGATTGAAAAGGGGATGATTGATATGCAGCGTCCTACAGCTGTAACTGTAATCGGGATCCTGAATATTGTCTTCGGAGCGCTGGCGCTCATGTGCCTTCCTTTTGCAATCATCGGCTTTCTGGCTCCCAGAATGGGCGGTCAGAATATCATGCTCGACATAATGGATCAGTCTCCATTCTTCAAGTTCTGGAACATCGGCATGACCGCAATGGGTCTCCTCGTAGCCATAGTACTCATCGTCGCAGGCATATTTCTGCTTATGATGAAGGAGATGGGCAGGCTGATGACAATCGGTTACGGATTCTACGGAATAACCATGTCGGTCATCAATACGGCTGTCAGTGCGATCTTCATGGTGGGGCCGATGATGGCACAGATGAATCAGGGAGGAAGCCCGGAAGCTGCAGGAGCCTCTGTAGGAGGTATGCTCGGAGTTGGATGCAGCCTCTGCCTGGGCCTTGCATACCCGATAACGGCGCTGATCCTGATGACCCGGCCGGCAATCGCGGATGCCTTCAAGGCGAAGTAGGGGACATCTCCCTGTAAAAATGCAGCGGTGCGAGATCAGGAGACTCGACCTTCGAGTCGATTACGAGAAAGCGCCTTATATCTGAACAGAGATGGCATTTCGATATGAAATGCCTTTTTACTATGTAGTCTCTTTCTGATGCATATCCGAACTTCACGCTGGCAAGTGAGAAAAGCTCTGTCACGCCTCCGCTGTGAAGGGCGCTGAGCCAGGGATATTTCTCCCTCGAAAGCGGCGAGCCCAGGTCTTCCTTTCTTATCGAGAGGCCTGAGCACAATCCGGGTATGTACCCGCCGAAGAGATCGATGTGAAAGTGGTTTGTGTTTCCGAGTTCTATGCATCCACCCCGGCTCTGTTCCAGCAGTTTCTTCGGCGTGTCGATGGGATACGCCCTGCTATATGTATCCAGCGCCCGTCCTCCCAGGTTTACCCAGTACTTTCGCGGGATGAGCTGCACGTAGCCTTTGCCGTACTGCCTCTCATATTCAGACAGGGGATGGGGCGAGCGATCGTCGAAGGCGTTGATCTCTTCGAAAAACTCCATTATCCATGGGAAAATCTGGATTCCGGTCTTTCCGGCCCCTTCCATGACGCCCTTGACCTTGTGAAACGGTATATGCTCGTTATGGAATGGGCTGATTGACACGAGGAGCATCGAAAGTCCCTCTCTTTTAAGGTCATTGAGGGTCTGGATGCAGCTTTCAATGTCCCTGAACCATGAGGAGTTGGTCTCCACATATTCGATCTGCATTTTTTCACGTCTGGCGGCGCGCAGCACCTCGATCAGCTTTTCCGGCGCCAGGAGCGGTTCTCCTCCCCCGATATGGGCGGACCGGCATCCCATCCTCTTCATCACCGAGAAGCACTCTGCCGCTTCATCGGCTCCGATGTAATCCCTGGGCCATCCAGGGCTGCAGTTGTAAAGGCAGTGGGCGCACCTGGAGGTGCAGTAGTAGTTTGTCATGAGCCCGCCTGAGTTAAGGCGGCTGATGGTGAGTGATGACATCTGAGTCTTTACAGCCTCTCCATAATATGCAATAATTGGAGCAGAAGGATCAACTTCCCCTTATTTGCAGAATGTCCTTCTCCAGGCCTGCGCGCAGAAGAGATTCATCGGTATCTATAACTTCGGATCCCATATTTCCAGGTAGTTCTACAGTGGTCAAGTGGTCAAGTGGCTGAGGGATCCAGGGAAGGAAGAAATCTTCTGATCTCTGACTCTCAATACCGAGTGGTCAAGTAGTCGAGCGGTCAATGGAAGAAATTCTCCTTCAACCCATTGACCTCTGGACCTCTCGATCCCTGAAGTACATTGAAAACTTGATCCGGACTTTTTCTTTGGACATAACACTGATAAGGAGATGAAGCATGAAACTGATCGATCTGTGGAGTTCGAAAAAAGGGCCTACTATTTCAATGGAGCTTTTCCCTGCCAGAACCGAGAAGGCGGCTGAGAGCCTTGAAAAGGCAATCGATGAACTGGCCGCCCTGAGGCCTGATTTTGTCTCCGTGACTTTCGGAGCAGGCGGCTCCACCAGGGACGGCTCGAGGCAGCTCGTTGAAAAGCTCATAAAAGCAAAGAAGCTTGAAGTGGTAGCCTATTTCGCCGGCTACGGGCTGGGCCCGGATGACATCGCGTCTGTGCTTGAAAGCTACAAGGCTCTCGGTGTTGAGAATGTGCTGGCAGTCGGAGGAGACCCGCCGCACGATCAGAAGGATTTCGTGCCCCATCCCGAGAGCTTCAGTTATGCGTCAGATCTCATCGCGCACATAAAGCCCCGCCATCATTTCTGCCTTGGAGCGGCCGGCTATCCTGAAGGGCATATAAAAGCAGAGTCAAAGGACAGGGATATTCAGTATCTGAAGCTGAAAGTCGATAACGGCGCCGACTTCATCATATGCAACTATTTTTATGATAACAGGTTTTTCTTCGACTTCCTCGACCGTTGCAAGGAGGCCGGAATCAGAGTGCCGATCCTTCCCGGCATCATGCCCGTATACAGCGTGAAGATGATGGAGACGCTTGCCGGGATCTGCGGGGCCACGATAACCGATGAGCTCCGAAAAGGTATCGCCGCGCTTCCTGAGGGCGATAAGGATGCTCTCGTGAGCTTCGGAATCGATTTTGCGGCCGGGCAGTGCAGAGAGCTGATAAAGAGCGGTGCTCCGGGCCTTCACTTCTACAGCATGGACAGGAGTGTCTCGGTTGTCGGGATAGTAAACAGGCTCAGAGATGAAGGGCTGCTGCAGTAACGGGTGCTGTGAGCGTGGTTCCCGGTGGGGATCAGTCAGGGAGAGCGTTGCGGCCTGTCTGTGATTTCATCAGACTGGATGTCGATATTCGTGAAAAGGCTGTCATAAGGTCTGCAGGGCTGACTGTGATTTTCTTCCGGAATTTTCCGAAGCCTTCAGCTGTTTTTTACTGCTGCTCCGGTTTTGCTGTTTGCCTCAAGGGCTTTGTCTGAAAGCTCGACTCTGTCATATATGCCATCGAACAGGCATTCGGAGACGAGCTGCTGCATCGCATCCTGACCCGAGAAGCAGTCGGGCTTTCCGCTGAACATCATTGTCGGTGAGAATCCTGTTCCGATCATGGGGCACCTCCGCGCTATCCTTTATACTCTCATGATGCCTCACGGTGATATGACAATCCAGTTCCAAGGGCGATCCAGTTGCCGGAGCCCGGACAGTCTATCTGACTTCATGGCCGCAATCGTTCAGGAAATAAAACAGGGCGGAGATTCGGGTCCGCCCTGCATTTATACTCACCAGCGTTAATATACATCATCGGCTCGATGGAGTGTGAATTCCCAGTCTACTGTCCTCTCCAGTAATATGTGCCGTTGTTGTTCGTATTGTTCCTGTAAGGGTATGTGCTGTACGGGTATGTCGTACCCTGGGAAGGAAAGAACCTGTTATATGGGATCTGGATGTTCTGAGTCGGAGATCCGCTGCTGTTCGCGTATCTGAAGAACTGATACAGGAGCCCGTTGCCGGAAGAGTTCGGGTTGAGCTGGATGGCCCTTCCGCCGTTATTGTAAAAGGTGTTGTAGAGGTTCATCATGTCCTGGTAGAGCTGATTGTTGTTATAGTTGGTGTATGGAGCCGTCGAATTCTGGTTCATGTAAGTGCCTCTGTTCTGATTGGCATAAGGGTTATAGTAACTATTCTGCTGCCCGGGATATGTCGCGCTGTTACTGTTATAAGGTATGGCATATGCGCGTGGCATATTGAACTGAAAACTGTTGCTGTTTGGATCGCTTTGCGCGCTGCTGTTGTTCATATTGGACGGAAAGGACGCTCTCGGGAAGGAATATGGAGCCATCGTCCTCACCTGAGTCGAGGCCTGAGGCGTCGAGGCTTCCTGGCTGGACTGCTGCACTGTTCCGCCTGGCTGTGGGAAAGAATATGAGCTTCTGGATTTCAGTTGGCTTGCTCCGGGGAGCGCTGAAGGCCCGTTCTGCGTAGACTTAAGCCCCGTTCCCGGCAGCCTCTTTCCGGGCTCGGCCACAACGCGGGCAGGCAGGCCTGTGCTCTCAGGCTGCGGGAATGTGTATGACTTTTTCTGATTGTATGTTCCTGGAGGAGGATAGTCATCTCCGTACGAAGGGAGAGCCGCCAGGAGAGCTGCAGCGGAGAAAAGCATTGTGAAAAGCAGGATATGAAATCTGGTGCTGTATGCCATTTATAACCACCTCTTTCTCATGATTATAGCATAAAGAGATCGCCGGGAATGTATCTTTTCACCCAATATTACAACAATTCTGCCGGCATTATTCCAGAGTATAGGGACATATGCATCTTCTGGCGAAGATATTATCACATGAGCCATCGGGAAGAAAGAATGACGGTGGCATCTCGAGAGGAGCCATGAAAGAAACAGCAGAGCATAAGAAGCCATCTGAGATTGTTCAGGTCATAGTCGGAACGGCCGGCCATGTAGATCACGGCAAGACCTCGCTGGTCAAGGCACTGACCGGCTGTGACACTGACAGGCTTCCTGAGGAAAAGCTGCGGAAGCTGTCCATTGATCTGGGCTTTGCGCCTTGCCGCCTGCCGGGGAACAGGGTGGTCGGTATCGTCGATGTGCCGGGCCACATAGACTTCATAAGGAACATGGTGGCAGGAGCGGCGTCAATAGACGTATTGATGCTCGTCGTGGCCGCCGATGACGGGATAATGCCGCAGACCAGGGAGCACCTGGAGATTGTGAGCCTTCTCAGGACTCCGCAGGTCATGGTGGTCCTGACAAAGGTGGATCTCGTCGAGGAGATACTGAGGAAGACGGTGATCCTCGAAATAGAAGAGTTCCTGAAGAAGATGGGATACCCTGACGCCCCCATAGTGCCTTACTCATCTGTGACAGGTGAAGGATATACAGATGTCAGAAGACGACTGAACAGTCTGATATCTAAAGTCAGGCCCGTCGAAGATCCCAGGGGCTTCAGGATGCACATAGAGAGGGTATTTTCCATAAAGGGATACGGCACGGTGGTTACAGGGATCCCCATCTCAGGTATTGCCGCAGTAGGCGAGAAGCTCGAGATACACCCTTCCGGAAGGGAGAGCGTGATCCGGTCCATAGAGGCTTACAAATATGACATGGAGTCCGCGCCGCCCAGCTCGTGCGCGGCGATAAACATAAGAGATGTGGATGCCGAGTCGGTGTCGCGGGGGATGACCCTTGCCGCGTCCGGCTGTTACAGGAACACCCTGTCCGTGATTGCAGGAATTAAAAATATCTCCGACGAGATGACTCTTCCCGAGCTCTTCGAAGGCTGGTTTCTCTGCGGCACAGCCAAGGCACGCGCCACCGCAAGGCTTCTCTTCTCGAAATCACTGAAATGCAGGGAAGAGGGCTTCGTGCACATAAAGCTTCCCGAGCCTTTCGCCCTGGCCGCCGGGGACCGGTACATAATCAGGGCGCTCAACCCGTCAATCACCATAGGCGGCGGCGATGTGCTGTCCACAGGCGATTACAACAGGAGAAAGGCGCCTGCCGGCTACAGCGACCTCCTCTTGAAAGCGCATCTCGCCCTGCTGGATGGCCGTTACCTGCAGGCCGAGATCACAGCCGGGCTCTCGCTTCTATTCAAGGGCGAAGAGCTCAGAAATCTGTCGCACTGCAGTGATAGCGATGCAGAGAGGCAGATCGCTGCTCTTGTCGCGGAAGGTGAGCTGATTGATCTGGGCTCATCTGCCTATATCCTGAAAGACAAGATCCCTGCATTGATGGAATCAGTGATCAAGGCTCTCGGAAGCTATCACAGGAGCCATCGCGGCTCCTGGGGGATGGAGCATCATCATCTCTGCGGCAGGCTGGGCATCGAGGCCAGGAGCTACCCGGCGCTTCAGCAGCTGATAATACGTGACGGAAGAGTGATCCTGTCGAAAGGGCGCTATGCGCTGCCGGATTTCGAGCCGGTTCTGAAATCAGTGGACATAGCACTGAAGGAGAAGATAACCGCATTCATAGATGAGGGCGGCGTTGTGGGGCAGGCCAGAGGTGACATCCTGACAAGGTTCGCAATCAAGGACGACAAATATAAGATCATCGCGCACATGCTCATTGAGGAGGGCGTGGTAAAAGCGGTGGGCAACCACCTTCTCAGCCTCCATCACTATGAGAAGCTGAGATCGATGATGCTCGAGCTCTTCAGAGATAAAGAGACAGTTACCATATCTGACCTGAGGCCTCTCGTGAACATTGGAAGGTTTTTTGTCATCAAAGCGTTCGAAGCATTCGATGCCGAGAAGATGACCCGCCGGGTCGAAGAGGGGAGAGTGCTGATGCCGAAGTGGAGAAAAGCGCTCGATGCCGGAGATATAGAATCCTGCGTATCAAAACTCTGATGATATCGGTTCATTGAAACGAGGCATTCCATCCACATGAATGATCGGAAAAGATTATTGCTTTTTGTTGCAAAGAGGCTGATGCTCGGAGTCCTGCTGATCGCGCTTGCCGGCTCGGTTCTTCTGATATCGGACAGGAGAAGGGAGCTGAATCAGCAGTGGAGAGAGAAGAGAGCCACGTTTTATTTCATAGGCTATACTGACAACCCGATGACGGAAGACTGCCTGAATGGAGTGATCGACGGCCTGAACGATGCCGGATGGAACAGGGGCAGGGAATTTGACATAGTGATCCACAACGCGCAGGGAGATATGACCGCTCTGAACGGCATGATCGACAACGTGGTGCAGGAGAAGCCTGACATCCTGTTCACGTCAGCCACGCCGACTCTGCAGACCGTGCTGAAAAAGATCTCCGGCATACCTGTGATCTTCACCAATTCAGCCGATCCGATAGCCGCAGGGGCTGGGAAGTCCTTTGAGAGCCACCTGTCGAATGTCACAGGGATCTGCACGATGAGCGACTTCGAAGGGATGGTCTCCCTGATGAAGGAGATCATGCCGAAGGCAAGGAGAATAGGTACACTCTTCGTTCCGGGCGAGATAAACTCATGCATATACAAGGACCAGTTCGAAATTGCCGCTGAGAAAGGCGGCTTGACGCTGACTGCCGTGCCTGTCAACTCGAGCTCGGAGATATCAGTTGCCACTCAGACGCTGTGCAGTAAGGAAGTCGATGCGATCTGCCAGGTTGCCGACAATCTGACCAGCGCTTCGATAGCCGGAATAATCCAGCAGGCCCGCGCCGAGAAGGTGCCTCTTTTCGCGTTTCTGTCTGAGACAGTGAAACAGGGCGCCGTGGGAGCAGTAGCGAGGGATTACTATCAGGCAGGCAAAGACTCGGCTGAGATGGCTCTCAGAATCATGCGAGGGAGGCGCGCCGCTGATATTCCGATTCGTTATGTCAGCAGGACTAAGATAATATTGAACACTGACGCGGCAGAGTTTTTCGGGATTAAGATCCCGCCTGATGTGCTGCGCAGGGCCGACGAAGTTACGGGAAGGCAGGAGGGAAGGATCAGATGACGCTCCTTATCGGCGCGCTCGTAATGGGAGTGATACTCTCTTTTCTCGCGCTGGGAATATTCGTGAGCTTCCGCCTGTTCAACTATCCCGATCTCACGGCGGAAGGCTCTTTTGCTCTCGGCGGAGCTGTTATCGCCGCGCTGATAATCTCGGGATTCGAGCCGCTGACGGCGACTCTGCTGGCTTTCATATGCGGATGCATAGCAGGGGCATGCACCGGCTTCCTGCGTAGCTATCTGAAAGTTCAGGAGCTGCTGTCCGGCATTCTCGTAATGACTTCTCTGTACTCAATCAACCTCACCATCATGGGAAGGAGTAATATCCCTCTGCTGTCCGACACCACTGTGATTACCATCCTGGAAAGGATCTCGGACAGGATGCTCGGCGTATCTGCAAAGGCGGTGCTCCTCGGGTGGTCCATCCCATGCCGAAATCTGGCAGTCTTCCTGATTCTTCTCGCGGTGCTGGCAGTATTCTCGCTGGCGCTCTACCTGTTCTTCAGGACGAACATCGGAACTGCCATGAGAGCGGTTGGAAATAACGCGCAGATGGTGAGAGCCCTCGGCGTCAACACGAATCTTATGGTTGTGCTGGGGATAGGGCTCGCCAACGGCTGCATAGCTCTGTCCGGAGCGCTCATGGCGCAGTATCAGGGCTTTGCCGATGTGCAGATGGGAATAGGAATGCTCGTATGGGGCATTGCGAGCCTTATAATAGGTGACAGCCTGATCGGGATTCGAAGCACGGGCCTCACGATGGCAGGCGCCATCATGGGATCAGTTCTGTTCCGCCTCCTCGTATCGATTGCGCTGCAGTGGGGGATGAATCCGAACCATCTGAAGCTCGTGTCGGCCGTGCTGGTTCTGTTGATTATAGTGTTCCCGATGATGGTTCAAAAGAAGAGGAAGAAGAAAGGCGCGGAGGCCTGAAGTGCTCGAGCTCAGAAACCTTGTCAAGATATACAATGCAGGCTCGCCCAATGAGATGAGGGCCCTTCAGTCACTGTCCCTGGCAGTCAGTGAAGGAGAATGGGTTGTGCTTCTCGGCACGAACGGCTCCGGAAAATCATCGCTGATGGGCGCGATTGCAGGCTCCACCGTGCCTGACGAGGGCTCCGTATATCTGGACGGGAGCGATATCACCGAGATGCCTGAGCACGTCAGGGCGAGATGGATAGGCAGGGTCTTTCAGAATCCTTTTGCCGGAACTGCTCCGGATATGTCAATCTCGGAGAACCTGGCGCTCGCAGCTATGAAAGGCGGAGGGCGGGGCCTGGGATGGGCTCTTGCCAGGAAAAGGCTGGCCGAGATAAGAGAGAGAGTGAAGGCTCTTCATATGGGGCTCGAAAAGCGACTCGAAGACAGGATCGGGTGCCTGTCAGGAGGAGAGAGGCAGGCTCTGACGCTGCTGATGGCTACATGGATCCGGCCGAAGCTTCTTCTTCTGGATGAGCACACGGCGGCGCTGGACCCCAAGACGGCAGCCGAGGTCATCTCGCTGAGCAGAGAGATCATAAGACGGGACAGCCTGACGACGCTGATGGTCACGCACTCGATGCAGCAGGCTGTGAATATGGGCGACAGGATCGTCATGATGAACAGAGGCTCGATAGTGCACGATTTCAGCGGAGAAGAGAAAAAGAAGCTCAAAGTACGCGATCTGATCGAGCTTTTCAACGAAGAGCACGGAGAGCTGCAGAACGGCGCTGTACATTGCTGAGTATTGATCAATAAAATATCTGATAAAGGAGCATGAATCATGAAGATCTACCAGGTAGATGCATTCGCATCGAGGCCATTTGCCGGAAACCCTGCAGCAGTGTGCCTTCTCACTGCCAAAATGAGAGACAGGTGGATGGCCGGCATCGCCACCGAGATGAATCTTTCTGAGACTGCATTCCTGATAAGGGAAGGGAACGGCTTCTCACTGCGCTGGTTCACCCCGGCAGTCGAAGTGAACCTCTGTGGCCATGCTACCCTGGCATCGGCGCATATTCTGTGGGAGCGGGGATTCATTCCGAAAGATGAATGCCCGGTATTCCACACCAGGAGCGGAGATCTCAAAGCATCACTGCACGGTGAATGGATCGAGCTGGACTTCCCCCTTCTCGAGTCAAAGCAGATAAATCCTCCACCCGGCCTCAAAGAAGCGCTCGGTGTGGAAACGATGCTATATGTCGGGGAGAGCTCTGTCGGCTACCTGATAGAGCTGCCAGATGAAGAGGCGGTCAGGGCGCTCAGGCCCGATTTCGCGAAACTCTGTGCAATCGGCGGATTCGGCTTCATGGTGACGAGCGTCTCAGGCGATGAAGGAGTGGATTTCATCTCCAGATACTTTGCTCCCCAGGAAGGGATACCTGAAGACCCTGTGACAGGATCGGCCCACTGCTGTCTCGGCCCATACTGGATGAGGAAGCTCGGCAGGAGCGGGCTCACAGCTTTCCAGGCATCTTCACGGGGCGGAATGGTGAAGGTAAGAGTGGAGTCTGAGAGAGTCTTCCTTAGAGGCCAGGCCGTCACGGTGCTGGAAGCTGAGCTGATGCCTGCAGTGCTCGATGATTGACGGAGCGATCTCCGGCCGGTCTCGGAGGAAAGACTTGGATTGATATGGAAATTTACCTGCACCAAGAAAGAAAAGCCAAGGGGGACCCGAGATGAGACGATTGAGCCATGTTTTCCTTTTACTGCTCTTCCTTTTCTGCTGCACCAGTCTGATATACGGCGGAGTATACTGCGATCCGACGAGGCCGCCTGGATTTCCCACCAGCGCGCCTCCTGCCGCGTCAGGCGCTGCATCGAAGCCCCTGCCTGTGCCCGAAGGAGGGCAGGCCTTCACCGTGACATATGAGCTGGCAAAGGGCTGGAATCTCATATCGTTCCCGTTCTCGCACCTTCTCGAGACGAAGGGATTCCGCTGGAAGATACTCAGGTTTTCAGGGGGAGCGTATTACGCTTTCGATCCCGTGGCGGACATAAGCCAGATCAACACGAGGTATGGATACATAGTATACTCTGACAGGCCGGCAAAAGTGACTGCAAGAGGAACCCACAATAACCGCGAGATTCGCTCTCTGTCGATGGAATGCGGGTGGAACCTGATAGGATGCCCATCGAGCAGATCGGCGCCCTGGAACCGCCTCGCCGCGACAATCAGTTCTTCGACGCAGGTGGCTCTCGACGTGGCAGGTCTCCCGTCGAGCGACAAAAACTACTGGATCTGCTCGCGGGCTTACCTTTTCAACAGGGGCCTCGAATCTGTCGACCTGAAGGCCGAAGGTGCCGCGATCCCGTCGAAAAGGGGGATGTGGCTTTATGTATGGCATCCTCTGACCCTGACGGTGATGCCTGAAGGAGGACAGACTCAGCAGATAGCGATTGAGCGCATAGTCCCGGCTTCTGCGGCGCCGGGACAGACAGTGACCATAGAAGGGCGGGGCTTCGGAACATCGTCTGTCGGGCTTTTCATCTCCGGCGTCCCTGTGGCTGAAGATTCGATACTCTCATGGAGCTCGACCCGCATAATGTTCAAAGTTCCATCTTATGTGGAGTCAGGGAAGCTGATGCTGTGCATCAACGGGAACTGCAGCAACAAAGTCGATCTGGCCGTAGCGTCTGGTGGAAATGTGCCTGCAGGCGCGACGTTGTCAGGAAAAGTGCAGGACGGAAAGAAACAGCCTCTGTCAGGAGCCCTCGTGATACTCGGCAACGGTATGTCGTCGTACTCGAAAGGCGACGGCACTTTCATAATCGAGAGGATCCCGCCCGGCGAGTATACGGTGCAGGGAAGCCTCACAGGGCACAGAAGCGCCCAGGGGAAGATAGCTATGTTGCAGGGTGTCTCCAAGGCTCTTCTGATAACGCTGAACTCATACGATGAGACTCTCCCTGTTTCTGTCGGCAGCTCATCTTCGTCTACAGACAAGGGGGAAAAGGAAGAGCACATAGCCAGTGAGAAGGGAACGCTCTACGCCGTCGGAAGCGCCTATTATTATGGAGGCAAACGATGGTGGGTGTACAGGATAGACGTGACAGAGTGGGGAAACAACAGCTACTGGTGGCATAACGAATGGTACAACGATGTAGGAGACGTCTACTATGAGCTGAAGTGCCCCGGAGCGAGAATAGGCAAGACGTACAACTTCAAGATAGAGTGGCGCACCAAGGACGGCAGCAAGACCTACATCAACACGTGGCAGCGCAAGATGTACAAGCAGTATCAGAAGGAGAACTTCGATACTCCTTACTGATGGCCGCCTTCACTGGCTCTCCATAGCATCCAGCGCCCTCCGCGTCGCCTCTCTCAGCGGAGCAGTGGAGATTGCGCTTCCTGTGGCGCCTTTCATCCAGAGATCAGGAGTCAGCCGGCCCTGGCGGCACATCCGCTCCATTTCAGGGGCGAGACTGTGCCGCTTCAGGTGCTCCTCGAGCTGGAACATTATTATATAGCCCATCGAGTAGTTGGGGATGTAGAGGTCCCGGTAGATCATGTGCGAGTATACCGCCAATAGCGGCGAGTCTTTCTCTCCCATCACAGGGGCATAGTATTCGTTCCAGATCCTTTTCGCTTCTGACAGAACGGCCTCTTTCAGTTCTGCGTCTCCTGCGTCGGGGTTGTCGTACATCCAGTGCCAGATCCTCATCGAAAGTAGGGCCACGCCGGATATCTCGTAGGTGGACCAGAGTGTCTCTATGGTGTTGAGGTCGTCTTTCTGTTTCGATGCCTTCTCTATGCCCAGCACTTCGAGATCCTTTGATTCGAAGATGAAGGCGAAGGCCTCGGTGAATGCAATGTTGGGGACTCCTGAGAGGAGTGTGTGATCTGTCTCGTACATCGAGAAAACCTGCTCCACTGCGTGGCCCAGCTCGTGCATCGCCGTGTTGTATCCTTCGTAGTTCATTCTGCCTGACACGAACGGCGTGCGGAGGTGGGCACAGTCACCCCTGCGCTTCGGTCCTGCGCAGTGGCCTGCTCCGCGCGTTGGGTCGACGACAATATGGTCTCCCAGAAACTTCGCCTTTTCCTGGGAGAAGCCCAGTTTGCTGAGAATGGAGGGGATATCGCCCTGGAAGGATTTGATGCTGGGATATCTCTTCATCACCAGCTCATTCAGCGTGCTTTCGTCTGCCGTAGTATCAGGCCTGAACCCTGAATACCATATGTCATGGGCTTTGAGCTTTCTGCCGAGCCGCTTTTCCATCAGCTTCGCGGCTCTTTTTACCTCAGGCGCGGTCAGGATTGCAACCAGATGAGCCTCCACTTCTCCTTCCGGTATCTCCATCTCGTCGTCGAAGAACCGCTCGATCTGACGCGGCATCGAAGGAACAAGAGGATCGATGAGCCTGGCCGCCTTGTAAATGCTCCTCAGTTGAGCGTAGCGCTCGTTTCTCTCGGGAAAGCACTGTATCTCGCTCCTTCGCCGGTAAACCCTGTTATTGAATGGATCCCATTGCACATCCCTGTCCTTCAGAACCACTGCAGGTATTTCCTGGCAGATGATGCGCTCCATCACCTTGACTATCATCTCCTGTTTCGCGATGCCGTCCTTGCTGCGATACTGACCTTTAAGCTCGTCTCTCAGGCCCCAGTGGCTTGAGAGAACCATCCCTTCCGGGAACAGAGCCTCCCGGCCTGCGGTGACGAGGTTGTGCATCGCAATCTTGTAGCCGTAGATGTACTGCTCGGCTTCCGAGTAAAATATATTTACCTTCTGGCTCGTGTCTGAGGGCACCCGTCTGTCGAACCGTGAGCAGAGACGCATGGCCGCCCATTGATAGCGCGACCAGGCAGGGCCGTTCTTCAGCTTCTCGTCGAGCGAGCAGAGAGGGAAGTTCAGAAGGATCGCGAAGGCAGTCTTGGACTTGAAGAGATCTTCGTTCAGGTGGGCAGTTGGAGAGAACCTCGAGAAGAGATAGTTGTATGGCGATATCGTGCCGTAGTCAAGCTGGAGCGGCTCGTTTATCGTGCGCCTTATCTCATTGAATGAGCCGTCGATCACTTCGAAGTTGCGCTCGCACCTTTCGAGAAACGCGGCGCGCCCCTTCTGATCGGCTATGTACTGAACCGTGCAGAAGGCCCTGAATCCCATCTCGTCTCCATCTTCGGCTGTCCAGAGAGCGGCTGCCTGCTCCACGCCGCGTCTTGCCTGCTCCCTGTCTGCGCCGCTGTTCTTCGTCAAAATGGCTTCGATCACTTTCTTCTTCGTATCGTCAGAGATATTACTGACCTGTCCGGCCATTGCCCGGCCCTGCAAGCCGAGCGCCAATATCAGAAGCGCTATCAGGAATGGGGCTGAAATGCCGGAATATCTGTTTTTCTGCATAACTGGTGCTCCTGAAAGAATAATACAATGAGTGCTTTATATACGGAGAGCTTTTTTCCTCCATGCCCTTTTCCTCGTCGGTTATGGGTTCTCTCCTTTCCTGCTATGGCTTGATTTGACCCGGTTTTACCTCCTTTCAGTTGAAGATGAATGACAGCAATGTAAACTTTTTTCGTGGAATTGACGTGTTGTCTCTTTATGTCTGTGGTTCTCAGCAGGGCGGGAAAATCCCTCTGTGGCTCAGTTAACACTATTGTTACAAAGATTTTACATAATGGCTACATGCCGGCAATAGACCGGCAAGAAAAGTAAGTGATAATAGAGGTGAGGCGGAATGAACCCGTCGTTTATTGCTTCTGGGAAAACAGTTGAAATGTCCTTCGGAAAGGGGCGCACGATATGGATAAGATAGGCGGTATCGGTGGAAATATAGGCGGCGAGCAGAGTCAGAAGATCAGGGAGACCCTGCGGGACAGGGCCGATCAGATGATTCAGAAGACAGCCGGCGCAGGCGGTGGCGATGCGTCTCCTGCTCAGGTGCTCGATGCCAACCAGATTTCCGACGAAGCTTTCGAACAGCTCTCCGGCGCCGAAGAGAAAGGCAATGCCGACGTGGACTCGCTTCTGAAGAGCATCCTCGATATGAAGTCCCAGGACAAAAAATCCGAGGAGGATGCCGGTCAGGAGAACGCAGCCGAAGAGGGAGCACAGACCCAGCAAAATCAGCAGACACAGGCGGCAGGAGACAAGAAGCAGGCCGAAGAGGTGAAAGTTGAATGGCAGCCTCTCGTCAAGGAAGGCGACATAGTTCAGGAAGGCCAGCCCTGGGGGCATTTCACGGTGACCAGGGAAAAGAAGGATGTTGAAAACAAGAAGGACGCCGGCGGCAATGAGGGCGCTGCGCCTCAGCAGGCCGCGCAGCAGAACAATGCCGGAGCGGGAAAGAATGTGAAAAACGCCGCGAAGGCAAAGGAGCCCAAGCCTGTCGAAGAGCCGGGCAAGCAGGGAGGCCAGGACAAAGGGGCGACCTGGAAGGTGGGAGAAGGCGGAAAGCCCTCGGTTATTGACCAGGGAACCGGAGAGAAGATGGAGATCCCTGACAACGGCGAACTGAAAGCCACACACCCGATGAAGATAACCAATATAGGGAAGACAGGTGAGTTGAAGGGCGGCGACGAGCTGTTCACATATCAGAAGCCTTCGCAGGAAGAGCTTGAGCAGAGCAAGAAGGCGAAGGAGCAGGGCAAGGAAGTAAAAGAGATCGACGAGGCCAAGGCCCAGGGCGATCAGGACAAAATGAAGCAGTAGATACGGAATACCTGGCAGGCTTGCAGAGCATCGGGATTATTTTTTCTTCCTCTGAAATATTCTGTCAGCCAGCAGGAAACGGAGATAGTTGAGCAGCAGCTTCGGATAGCGCAGGCCGAACATGACATAGCGGCGCACGAATTCAACTGGATTCCTGAGTATGAGACCAAGGCTGAAGAGAAATGTCTGAGTGGCAATCATCTTCTCGATATCAGCAGATGTGAAGTCTTCCGTGCTGATCTGGCCTACTGAGTAATCGATATCTGTCCAGTCTATCACTGGCGGACAATAGCCTTTTTCCATGCACAGCTTCAGAAGTCTTGTGCCGGGAAGGGGCGTGGCGATAAAGAATGAAGCCCTGTCTACTTTCAACTCCCGTGCAAATCTCAGTGTTTTCCTGATCTGCTCTTTTGTCTCGCCGGGAAATCCCACGACAAAAAACGAATCAACCTCTATGCCCAGCTTTTTCATAATCGGTACGATCCTGCGGACCATATCCAGTTTCAGGGGCTTGCCGATGATTGTCCGCAGGACCTCTTCATCGCCGCTCTCAATGCCCAGGGTCAGCTCATAACAGCCGCTTCGCTTCATCATTTTCAGCAGCTCTTCGTCCAATGTCCATACCGCCACTCCCTGGGGGCAGCACCATGCCACATCCAGTTTCCGGTCAATGATGCCCTGGCAGATCTCCATCATGCGATCCCGGTCCAGAGTGATGTTGTCATCGCCGAAGTGAATCTCCCTTACACCATAATCCTCCACGAGAAGCTGCATCTCGTCCAGCACGCTGCGAGCAGAGCGGGCCCGGAACCGGTTGCCCCAGAACTTTGTGGTGGCGCAGAAAACACAGCGGGCAGAGCATCCTCTGGAGGTGATCATAGGCGTCTGGGGGCTTCTGCGGCTCGTGGTGCTGCCCTGAGGAAGGTTGATCCTGAAGTATTTGTCCATAGGCAGCAGGTGACGGGCAGGAAGCGGCAGTTCATCCAGATCGGCGA
>Ga0302252_1000219_pt1 | contig 63946 bp, 72 predicted proteins | sample AAG_RA_Leu_MG_FD_193511 | JGI IMG/M metagenome (GOLD analysis project Ga0302252, IMG submission 193511) | Enriched activated sludge microbial communities from anaerobic digester in WTTP, New Holstein, Wisconsin, United States - AAG_RA_Leu | ecosystem: Engineered > Bioreactor > Anaerobic >... | reverse complement strand
GTACACCTCGGCGAGCTGCTCGTCCGAGAACCCGGTTGCGACCCTGCTTAAGGGGAGGAGTTTTCCCTGGTCCTGGCACGCGACAAGGAACGAGCCGAAGACATGGGCACGCTTCCCCTCGCCCCACTCGGCGCCAATCACCGCAAGGTCGAGCGTGTCCACTTCGGGCTTGATCTTGATCCAGTTCTTTCCCCGCTGTCCCGGCGTATAGGGCGAAGACGGCACCTTGATCATGATCCCCTCGTGGCCTGCGGCAAGGGCATCATTGTAGGTCTTCTCGATCACTGCCTGCTCGCTGCTGACGGTCTGCGGCGCGATGTACATTTTCACAACGCTCTCCAGTTTCTTCCGGCGCTCAAGGAACGGGAGGTCGATGAGGGTCTCTCCATCGAGGTACAGGATATCGAAGACGTTTGGCACCATCTCGATCTTCTCCTGTGCCTCGGCAACATCGTGCCGGCGCCGGAACCTGCGGAGCACGGACTGGAACGGCATCGGCTTCCCGTCTTTGATAGCGATCACCTCGCCATCCAGGATCACGTCGTGGTCAGTTGCGCCCATCAGTTGTCCGATGACATCCGGAAGTGCCGCGGTCACGTCCTCGAGCCTCCGCGAGTAGAGCCGGGCCCAGTTGCCTTTTTTATGGAACTGGAAGCGGGAGCCATCGTACTTGAACTCCGCCGCGATCTCGCCGTGCTCCTCGATCATGCCGGCAATGCTCCCCTGCTGGGCAAGCATCATCCGCACGGGGTGGAAGAGCGTGATTTTTACATCCTTCAGGGCGTCCGGCCCGATCTTCGCAAGCCGTGCAACCTCGCCCATGTCGTTGAGCGCCTGCTGGGCATGCTCCACAAGGGAGGAGTCGACCACAAACGCTTTTGCCACTGCTTCCCGCACGCTCCCTTCCCCGACACCGATCCGCAGCTCTTCGAGCATGATCCGCGCAAGGTACCGCCCCTCGATAGGGCGGGCGTTTGCGAGCAGGCGCCGCACTAAAAGCCCTTTCTCCCGCTGGGACTTCTTCCCCTCCGTATCGGCGATAGCGATCAGCTCGTTGTACACCTGCACCAGTTCGAGGTCCTCGTGGAAGAAGGTGGTCTGGGACTTGAGTCCAAGGAGCTCCTCGACTGCCGTGCCGACGTCCCCGGTTGCATTGATCTTGTCGATCACCTGCTCTTTTTTCACCCCGGCAACGTACCCCGCCGCCTCGTACAGGAGGTTTGGCCCGATGCCGAGTTTCCTGCTGCTCCAGTCAGGGAAGATCCGGCCCATCACGAACCGGACAAAGACCGGCAGTTCCTCTTCGGTCAGGCCGGGGAGCACCTGGCTGATGATCGCAATCATGTCGAGCCGGCCGGAGGTCTTCTCCAGCTGCCCGCAGGTCTGTGCAAAATCCTGGAAGCGCATGGCGGTGTTCCCTGCTGATCTTACATGGGTTGGGGGATGAACATAATCATTTCTTACCGGTGAGAGTCGGAGAATCCGTTCAGAGCCGGATCTCCTGCGGCGATGCGGGGCAGCTCCCGCATTGCGTTGCCACGACAACGTGCTCATCTTCGAAAAAGAGGCCGAGGCCGTCGCGGGCCGTGCCCCGTGCCTTCTCCGGCGTATTGTTGATCTCGCTTAAGTGGGCGAGGATGATATGGGGCACATCCTTTCCAAAGCCGTGGAGGCATTCGGCTGCCGCCTGGTTGGAGAGGTGGCCGTGTTTTGACCGGATCCGGCGCTTGAGTGATTCGGGATACGGCCCGTTTGCAAGCATCTCCGGGCAGTGGTTACTTTCAAGCACGATCCCGTCGCAGGGCCGGAGGAGGGAGTGCATCTGTGGGGTCATGATTCCGGTATCGGTACAGTACCCGATCCGGCAATCCCCCTCGGTCATGATGAAGCCGCAGGGCTCTGCCGCATCATGGGAGGTGGCGAATGGCTCCACAGAGATGTCCCCGACCGTGAACCGCTCGTGATACCGGCAGGTGTGGTGGACGAGCGGCTTTTTCGACACCTTCCGGAATCCCAGGAAATCCCGGAGCGTACCTTCGGTTGCATAGACCGGAACATCGAGTTTCCGGGCGGTCACGTCAAGCCCGCGGATATGGTCGCCGTGCTCGTGGGTGACAAGGATGGCGCTGATCGCTTCCGGGTCGAGACCGGCCGCGGTCATGCGACGGAACAACTCCTTCGCGCTGAGGCCCGCGTCGATCAAAAGGGTGGCAGATGAGCCCTCGATGATGGCACAATTGCCCTTGCTCCCGCTGGCAAGTACAGTACACCGCATTACCCTAGTATTGGCCTTCTTCGTATTAGAGATTTGATTTGCGGCAGGCCGGGACCGCTCGCGGAACAAGCGCCCGCGAAGGGAACAGGGACGGGAGAAACGAAGAAGAAAAGAGAATTATTTACGGGGCTTGAGCGTCTCGTATTCGGCAAGCACCGGCGCTATGGTCTTTGTGGATACGGAGCGGCGAACGAGTGTCGTGAGCTTTTTCACATAGTGGATGTGGGCGATCTGGAAACTGACGATCAGCCCGAAACAGAAGCAGGTGATCATGACCAGGGAATAACTCAGTATGTCTACCATGGTTCCTCCGTTACGACTCCCTCGCAAGTTCGTCCACGAGCGGGACGACCGAGTCAGCATCCGAACACTCCTTTGCAACCACGAGGAACCGTTTCGTGTAGTGCATGACCAGCAGATGGTACCCGAGTACCATCCCGATGGCAAACGTGATGACCCCTATACCGATATAGATTAAAAGGTCCGTGAACATATCCGCCATAGCATTCCTTAGTGACTGTTACAGTAAACAAGCAGATAAATTTATTGAATACGTGCCCGACGGCGAATGGCAGGGCGGCTGGAAAGGTTAATCCCGTTCATCCCCTTTATTGTAGTAAACGCAAAAGGATACTATCCTGTGACCCAGGCGACAGAAAAAATCCCCCCGCTCCCGCTCTCGTTCTCCCTCACGGAGCTTGCAGGGTCGCTCGGGGACTTTGGGACCATCATCCCGCTCATCCTTGCCGTTGCGCTTGTATCTGATGTGGATCCCCGCTACATCCTCCTCTTTTTTGGGATCTGGTTCATCCTCACCGGCCTGTATTACCGGTTGCCCATCCCGCTGGAGCCGATGAAAGCGATCGCAGTCGTGGTCATTGCCGCGGGTGCGACCGGTGGGATCTCGGCCGGGGAGATCGCGATTGCCGGCCTGGTCCTCGGGGCCATTTTCCTGGTTCTTGGCTACGGCCGCTTCTTCGAGATCATCGAGCGCTACGTTCCGCAGAGTGTTGTGCGGGGCATCCAGCTGGGCCTTGCCCTCCTCCTCTTCCGCTCGTCTGTCGGGTTCATCATCGAAGACCCCCTCTTCTTCGGGATCGGGATCGCGGTCATTGTCGGCTTTCTCCTCCTGGTCCGGTTCCGGGGGATCCCTGACCTCTCCTCGATCTGTGTCATCGCCGTGGGCCTTTTCGGCGGCATCCTGCTCTTTGGCCTGCCCCCGATCAGCCTGATCCCAGCCCCCCGGCTGGTGATCCCCCTTCCCGCGGATATCATCCCTGCCGTCTCGGAGCTGGTCCTCCCCCAGCTGGTCCTCACCATCGCAAATGCCATCCTTGCCACATCACTCCTGACAAAGGACCTGTTCGGGAGGGACGTGCCGCCGAAAAAATTCTCCACCACCATTGGCCTGATGAACCTGACCTCTGTCCCGTTTGGCGGGTTCCCGATGTGCCATGGCGCCGGCGGGCTTGCGGGGCAGTACCGGTACGGTGCCCGCACGGGAGGGGCAAACATCTATGCCGGCCTGATCTTCATCGTGCTAGCCCTCTTCTTCACCTCCCCGCAGGTCCTCTCCCTCATCGCAGTCGGCGTGCTCGGCGCGTTGCTCGTCTTTGTCGGGATTGAGATGGGGCGCCACAGCCTGAAATCGGATTCCCTGGTAGTGACCGTGGTCATCGGGATCCTTGCGCTGGTCAGTTCGATTACGCTTGCCTTCATCGCGGGGATGGTCCTTGCGTACCTGCTGGCATGGCACGCGAAGAGGGCTGCACCGGCGAACTGAAATGGTTGGACGGGGGCAGTTCATAGCGTAACCGTCTTCTTTCCCGGTATCGAATATCAGATCATCTCATGGTCCGGCTGCATTTCATTGACAACCTGCGGTGGATAGCTATCCTCCTGCTCTTCCCGACCCACGCCGCTTTCGTCTTCTGTGCCGGGTGGTACAGTTACTATGTCATGTCCCCGTACTCCTCCGTGGCAGCGCATTGTCTCACGGTTGCCATCGAGCCCTGGATCATGCCCCTCCTCTTCTGCATCGCCGGCATCAGCACACAGTATGCGCTCCGAAAACGCACGCCCCTCGCGTACCTTACGGAACGGGTAATAAGGCTCCTTGTCCCCTTCTTTGCCGGGGTAATCCTTGTCTGCCCCGTTATTGCTTACTATGCCTTGAAATTCCACACCGGTTATGACGGGAGTTATGCCGGTGCGGTCGTGCACTTCTTCAGTTCTGTCTCCGCCTTCCCGTACACCAACGGGATGGTCGGGGAATTCAGCGTGGACCACCTCTGGTTCCTCCTGTTCCTCTTTATCGTCTCCCTTCTTGCCCTCTGTCTCATTTTTCTGTGGCGGCGACTTTTCGGGCCCCGGGCCATCCCGGTCAACGCGTCCCTACCGGTTCTCCTCCTGCTCTTTGTCCCGGCCTGGCTCCTGAACGCTGCCGGCCCGAACGTGGCCGGGTAGTCGTTGCTGTCGTACTTATTGTTCTTCCTCATCGGGTATGTCCTGGTTGCGTCGGATAAGGGACAGGTGTCACTGGATGAGAATTGGGCGCTTCTCGTTGCGGTGTGGATCGCGCTTACCATTGGTGTCATGTGGATTGGCGGGATCGTGCTCGGTCACGCGGAACTCTTCTGGGGCTCTTCCCCGTTGTTTGTCCTGACCGGTTGGACCGGAGCCCTCGCCCTCCTGGGAGCCGGGAGACACCTGCTGAACTTCTCCAACGCCGTCACGGCATATCTTACTGCGGCTTCGTACCCGGTATACATCATCCACCATGCCATCCTGGTGGCTGTCGCGTACTACCTCATCGCCGTTCCTGTCCCCCCTGTCGTGCAATATGTGCTTATCGTTCTCCTCAGTCTCCTTGGGACGTTTGCCCTCTACGAGATCATCAGAAGAATTCCGGTTGTCCGGGCACTGTTCGGTGTTGCCGTCAGGAAGAAGGATCCAGCGTAAGCGGCATGTAAAAAAAGAGACAGCTCCGTCTGGAGCAGGGTGGCCGGATGGAATGTGTGGATCACCACAAAATTACGTCGACAGCGCTGCCCTTCTCGAGCCCCTCGAACCCGGCCGGGATCCGGATAAGCCCGTCACTGGAAACAAGCGTGTTGAGGAGCCCGGACTTGCCAAAGAGCGGGGTTGCGATCCCGTCTTTGACCTTCACACGGACGTATTCCTCCCTCCCCCGCTGCGAGGGGATGTTCTCGGAGAGGGTTGCCCGCACGGTCCGGATGCGGGGGTCTGTCTGCCCGAGCATCCGGTCGAGGAGCGGGCGGACGATCGCGATCAGGACAACAAAAGCCGAGGCCGGGTGGCCGGGCAGCCCGAATACCGGTTTATTGTCGATCGTACCGATGATGGTCGGTTTGCCCGGGGCAAGGGCGATCCCGTGGACAAGCACTTTACCCTTGTCTGCAATGACCCGCGCTGTCATGTCCCGGTCATCTTTGGAACTCCCTCCCGAGAGGAGGACGACGTCACATTCCGCTATGGCCTTGGCGATGATGGCGCAAAAAGCCTCGTGCTCGTCCTTTGCGATCCCATAGATGCGGGGTTCACACCCGTACTCGCGGAGCCATGCGGCAAGCATCGGGCCGTTGGCGTCCCGGACCTGCCCGGGCCCGGGCAGGACTCCTCCCGGCACGAGCTCGTTACCGGTCGAGATGATAGCGACGAGCGGCTTCTTTGCAACGGGAACGGCCATGCACCCGCAGGCCGCAAGCACGCCGGCGTCCTGCGGGCTGAGCCGTCTCCCGGCTGAAAAGACTGTCTGGCCGGTCCTGAAGTCTTCGTCTTTATGGATGATGTTCTCGCCATAGGATACCGCCTTCTTCACAAGGACCGTGTCCCCGGCAACCTCAGTGTACTCAATCATCACCGCGGCGTCGGTGCCCGGCGGCAGGACGCCCCCGGTCGGGATGTAAGCGCACTCGGCGCTCCCGACCGAGAGGGATGCGTCGTGCTTTCCCATCGCCACCCGTCCTATGCACCGGAGGAGTGCAGGAGCTGTATCTCCCGCTCCTGCTGTATCGGCCGATCGCACGGCGTACCCGTCCACCACGGACCGGTCGAAGCCCGGGATATCCGTGTCAGCTGAAACGTCAGAGGCCAGCACACGGCCCGCAGAGGCCTCGACCGGAACGGTCTCCTTCTTTGGTAACGGGGCGATCGTCTCTGCGGCCTTCACCGCGTCAGTAACTGGTATGACGGAGAGGAACCTGCTCATTTGAAGCAGCCCAGCTGGCATTCCCGGATCTTGATACGGTTCTTCGTGCAGTACTCACCAACGGCGCTGCGCGAAGCCTTCGCCTTCTCGGCAATGGCAAATGCCTGGGGGCACGTGATCTTCTCTGTGATACCGGCTTCTTCGATTGCTTTTTTTATTGCTGCGTCGCTCATGGTTACTCAGGTTGGGTATATTTCCTTATTGGGTTTACCTCTTGTGATCATACCCGGGCCTTGGCATGGGACTATTAACCCGGAGATAAAGGGAGAGTACGTGAATCTGCGGGGACCGCTGTCCATGAAACACAAAAGGCTTGACATCTCCGGAAAAAACGGCCCTTATTGTTTCTCCGTCGTAGAGAAAGAAGCAAAGGCTTTATGCCGTTCCGGTGAATTATTCATTACCTGTGATAATTTCCCCGCTGTCACGACCCTGATCCCCCGGATTGCCCGGGACGAGAGCCTGTCCTGTGATGTCAGGAGATCCACCGTAGACCTCTTTGAGATCCGGCTGGCACGCACATGAAGAGATACCAAAAAGTGGCCGTTTCACCATGACAACGCATTTTTTCCTCCTTTCCACGCACCTGTCCGTTGAGCGGCTCTCGTGGATAGAGGAGTGCCTCAAGTTTTTCTTCGTCCAGCTCTACCCGGAGTCCCTGATGCACCGGGCTCCGGCCGAGTGCCCGGTCGTAACCCTCCTCCTGACGGGAGATGCCCTGTACAGCCTCGAGGAAGCCGAGACCCGGCAGGTCTGGTCCGTGATCCTCTCACTCACGGCCGTGCGGGTTGTCTGCGACCGGCAGGAGCTTGACCTCCGCGGAATCTCTGTCGGGCCCCTGAAGATGAAATATCCCGACCAGGTGGTGGACAACAACAGCCTTGCAGCGGACAACCGCCCCTCCTTCTGGAAGGACGTGATCGCCCTTGTCCGGCAGAACCGGCCCCCGCTTCCGGATGCCATCGGCTGGCTCCAGAACGAGTCCCCTTACATGCACCTCTCGGCCCTGTATGGCACCCGGTGCCTCCTTGCCGGGACTGAGGCACGGCTCTCGCCGGAACTCTACGCCTACCTCGACGGCATTCACATGGGACATGTGGCACAGAGCCCCACAGAGTCCGAGAACATCGGCCGGGCGCTTGAGGAGGTCCACGACCGTGCGGCAAAACAGGGGCTCACCAGCCTCTTCCTTGCCTGCAACCGGTGTGCGACCGCCCGGGGCTACAGCACGTGGGACGATGGGGAAGGCTCGGTCATCTCCACCTGCGCCATCAAGGGGTTCCACATCCGGGACATGAACCTGACCGTTGACCGGTTCGAGCGCCCCCACATCATCCTCTCCCCCGACTCCGGTTCTGTCCAGTTCCCGAAGAAAGGGACGGGTGTCTCCTTTGACCGGGCTGAGAAGAGCAGCACGGCGCCCCCGGTGACGATCCTTGTGACGTCAAGTCCCTACAGCACGGAGCACGCATTCGGCGCCGTGTCCTTTGCCGTGGCCTGTGCCCACCAGGGGATCCTGACCCGCGTCGTCTTCCTTGAGGATGGCGTGTATTCGGTTGCCGGCACCCACCGGGCCCCCGCGGAGTCCGCGATGTTCAATATCCAGGACGTGATAAACGCGGTGGCGGGAAGCGAGAACCTCCACTTCTTTGTCCTTGTCCCGTCATTGCAGAAGCGCGGGCTTGCGAAGAACAAGGACCTGAACGCAGTGCTCGACATCGGATTCCCTGGCCTCGGCAAAATCATGTTCTATCCCCCGGGGAATGTTCACGCCGAGCACCAGCGGGTACTGGTGTTCTGACACTCAACACATTCTTTCTCATCCCGTGCTGTTCAAGGGAATCACATGCACCGCTGTTGCCTTGAACGTTGCATACACTCCGCTCCCCTCTTTCAGGTCAAGCTCACGGCAGCTCTCGCGGGTGAGGAGTGCCGTGAGCGGAAACCCCGCATCCAGGATCACACGGACAGTGCTTCCCGAAGAAACGATCCCGGTAACAGTCCCTTGCAGGCAGTTGCGGGCGCTGGACTCGAACGGGGCTTTTGACAGGATCACATCCTCGGCATGCAGGGTGACAACCACGTCTCCCGTGACCGAAGAGGCCGCCGTAAATGCCGGGCCGCGGGTGGGTACGATACGGGCGATATTCCCCTGACGTACCGATCTCCCCCGTATGATGTTGCCTATCCCCAAAAACTCGGCAACGAATGTATCCGCGGGGTGGAGAAATACTTCCGAAGTCTCTCCGACCTGCACAATCCGCCCCTCCCGCATGATGGCGATCCGGTCGGCAAGGGCAAAAACGTCGTCGAAATGGTGGGTGATCTGGACGATGGTTGTCCCGGTAACTCTCCGGATCCGTAAGAGTTCCCGGCGCATCCGCTCCCGGCTCCGGCTATCAAGTGCGCTCATCGGCTCATCGAGGAGCAGGACCTCCGGACGGAGGACGAGAGCCCGGGCCAGGGCGACCCGCTGCTGTTCCCCGCCCGAGAGCGTGCCCGGGTAGCGTTTTTTCAGATGCCCGATCTCCATCAGGTTGAACATCTCCAGCACGCGATTGTGCTGTTCATGGACGGGGACTTTTTTCTGGCGCAGCCCGAACGCGATGTTCTCCTCAACCGTGAGATGGGGGAAGAGCATGTAGTCCTGGTACACCATGCCGATGTTCCGTTCCCGGGGCTCGCGTTGCGTGATCTCCTCGGTATCGAGGAAGATTCTTCCGGTATGGGGAGTATGGATCCCGGCAATAGTTTCCAGGAGGACCGTCTTTCCTGCGCCGGTCGGGCCGAGGATGATGAAGTACTCATCGGGACGGATCTCAAGCGAAACGTCATGAACGGAGAATTCACCCAGCGTGATGGAGAGGGATTCGATGCGCAGCATGGACTGGTCCTCCTAAAAGACGTTCACGTTCTTGTCAAGGTATTCAACTGTACAGAGCGCGACAAGCGAGATCAGGATCAGGATGGTTGCGGCCGCGATGGCAAGGTCCACGTCTCCTGTCGAGATATTGAGGTAGAGGGCGATGGGCAGCGTCTCTGTCCGCATGGTTGTTGCGCCGGCAAGCATAAGGACTGCGCCGAACTCCCCCATTGCCTTGGACCACGTTATCACGGTACCGGCTATCAGTCCATGCCGTGCCATGGGAAGCGAGACCCGGAAGAATGCCCCGGTTTCCGTGCACCCGAGCGTCTTTGCCACGTGCTCGAACCGCGGGTTGATGGCGGTAAATGTCGAGCGCATGATGCGGACCATGTAGGGGAGGTTGACGAAGACTTCCGCAACGATGATCCCGATCGGTGTGAAGATAACCGGAAAGCCGGCACTGTCGAGCGCCTTTCCCCACGCGGTTGTGCCAAAGAAGAGGAGGAGCGCGATGCCGGCAACCAGCGGGGGGAGTGTCAGGGGGAGTGTCAGGACAAGGCTTGCGATCCGCTTTCCCGGGAATGTATACCGGGCAAGCGCATAGGCAACCGGGATGGCGATGGCTATGCAGATGATGGTCGATGCCACGCTCGTTACCAGGCTGAGCAGGATCGCAAACTGGATCTCGGGGCTGGTAATGCTCGAAAGAAGCGTGGAGAGCGGAGAGTAGAAGAGGAGGCCAAGGAGCATCCCGCTGATAACAAGAAAAAGGATGAGGGTTAAGGCCAGCGATACTTTCCGCATCCGCGTCTCCTGCCCGCCCGGCTACTGCTGCCGGATCCCTGTTCCCGCTTCCCGGAGCCTCCCGACATGTGTTGTCGTGACCCACCCGGGGGCGGCATCAGGAATGGAATCGAACGCCGGGATATAGGGCTTGATATCGAGGACCGGTGTCCCGTCAAGAAGGTCGATGCCTTTTACCGAGAGCACCCCATCTGTTATCCCCGTCAGGGCAACGTACGAGATCCCGATCGGGTTGGGCCGGTTGAAGTGGCGGGTGGCAAAGATCCCGTGATTAGCCTCCCCATCTAAGAGCGGCTTCTCCACCAGCGCCCGCTTCTCTGCCTGGTTGAAATGGGAGAGGATGATGAGGTGCGAGAATCCTTCGATGTCGCGGAGTCCCTCCCGGTATTCGGGAAAGACGTCGATCGTCCCCCCTGCCTGCGAGAGCGAGCTCTGGAACGGGGGTGCACCGCGTGTCGTGAGCTGCGAATGCGCAATCCCTATCGGCCGGAAGTCCATCATGGTTCTTTCACGGTCTCCCTTACGGCTGGACGTTCGCATAGACCGGGTCCGGGTAGATCGGGAACCCGTGCTTTGCAAAGATTGCCTTACCCTCGTCAGATGCCACAAACGCCACGAACTTTGTTGCGGCATCTGTGTTCTGCGTGAATGTCGTCACGCCGATAGGGGTAATCAGGACTTCGTTGTCAGCGAGCGGGATATCGATCCTGTCCATCTTTTCGGCATTGACGTTGTCGAGCGTCAGGATGGCTGCGTCTGCCTGTCCGGTGTTCATGATAGTGACCAGTTCGTTGATGGTCGGCGTGCGGGTCACCACGTTCTTTTCGACGGCTGCCGTGATGTTCAGCTTCTTGAACATCTTAGCCCCCGCCTTTCCGATGGCCGTGGCATTGACATCCCCAAGGGCGACTTTCAGGCCGGGCTGTGCGAGATCCTTCAGCGAGGCGATGTTCTTCGGGTTGCCTTTCTGCACCACAATCACCGGTACGTGGTAGGCAACAAGTTGGTAGGAATCGACAAGGCCCTGGGCTTTTGCGGTCTTCCACTCGTTTGTCGAGCCGGGGATGAAGACATCACCCTTGTGGGTCAGGTTCATCTGGGTGATGAGCACGCCGCTGCCGCCGTAACTGTACTGGACGCCGATGCCGTACTTCTGGGTGAATGCCTTTCCGGCGTCTTCCATCGGGGCCTTGAGGCCTGCGCCGGAGAAGACAAGGATGCTCTCCTGCGGAGCCGCGGTTGTTGCCGCTGCGGTGCTCTTTGCGCCCTGCGAAGAGGATGTGCAGCCGGCACAGGCTGCTGCGATGAACAGGATGACGAGTGCGATACTGAAATAGATGGTTTTGGATTGGTTCAGAAATCGAGTCATGGGTATCAATACCGAAGATATGAATCGGATCAGTATTGATAAAAATATATTGATTTATTTTTCACATTTGTTAATTAAAATTAGTTAATCTCTTTAACATCTCCCCCCCAAAGATATAATTATTAACAAGCTGCGGTCTATTGTCTCCATTGGTGAAAACCATGAAGATAAGTGCACGAAACCAGATTGCGGGCACCGTCAAGTCCATCAAGAAGGGCCCCGTCAGCACCGAAGTCGTGATCGCCATTGCCGGGGGCAATGAGATCGTATCCTCCATCACTACGCACTCTGCGGAAACCCTGAAACTTCATGAGGGTTCCAAGGTCTACGCCGTCATGAAGGCCTCCGAAGTGATGGTAGCGATCGATTAATCCCTTTTTACCCGGCCAACCCGAAGATCCACGTCGTAGGATTTTTCCAACTGGCTGAGACAGGTATCTTTATTGCATCAAGGACCTATTGTTGCCCACATCAACAGGGTAGCTGGATTACTTTGTCAGCAGGGACCAGGCAGGTTTCTTTGGTGACAGATAACCGGGAGGGAAGGCTGTATGACGTTAACCGTGAAATTCAAGCAGTCGGGGCAGTTTAATGCAGGGGAGTTCAAATCCCTTGATCTCGATAAAATCACAAAACTCCAGATCAACCGCCTGCGTAATACCTGCGAGCTGCACGCCACCACACCGGAGAATCCCCGGCCGAACACTCCGTTTCTCATTGCATCGCGGGAAAGAGCCTATGAGCTCCAGGCGATTGTCGACGATCTCCAGCAGCTCAGGCAGGCAAAGAAAAGCGGCGTCTATGAGATAACCGACACGGAAGCTCACCTGGTACAATGATCGTCTGCCATGGTGTCTTCACTCTCCTCTCGTTTTGGTTTTTCCTTCAAAACCGTGTCTGGAACAGGGCATCCAGATATTCAGAAGGGTATGCCCCTTTTTCGGGTGCAAACCAGATCTCCGCATCGCGTTCGCCAACGATAAGGTTGATCTCGACAAGCCCGTACTTGTGGATGACAGCCCTCGTGCCTTCGGGAGTTTCGCGGATATACAGTTCTTGATCCCCCAGAAATGCCTGGATGTCATCTTCGGTTACGGGTCGGGAAAGCCAGTACATCCGCCTCTCCCAGCCAGGATAAGGAGGGACGGGGTTCTGGAACGCGGACGCCATATGTGAAAAAGATTAAGATGGTAGTACCTTATAGTATGCACCGTCTGCACAGGCTTTGCACACTGCCTTGCCATCTCGCACGAACTCGCGGCCGTCCATGACTCGCTCGCCGCATTGCGTGCAGACCGTCTTATGCTTCGGCATCCCCGGGATGTCGTTCTCGGGGATCTCGACAGACACCCGCTGGATCTTCAGGATCTCTTCATCAGGGGCGGTTGCAAGGGCCTGCAGCATCTCCTTTGGGTCCATCTGGTCGTGCTTTGCCCGGTTCTTCTCGTCCACGGCGACACGCACGGCCCGGCCGGACTTCAGGTCGACAAACGTTGCCGCAAACTTGCCGTAGTCCCGGAACTTGAGGCTGCGGTGGCCCAGCGAGCAGCCGGTGATGGCCTGGACGGCATCGGCGCCGCATCGGTCAATCTCCATGTACACGATGAGGTCCCGGTGATGTTCCTGGGGATTCAGCCCGAGCTCGCGGAGCCCGGCGATTGTCAGCCGTGTGCCCAGCACGATCCCGGCACAGACATGGCCGTGGAATTCTCTCGCCTTTGCAAACAGAATATCGTAATCGCTCATGATCTCTTCCTCTCTCCTGTAGTCTTGTCCTCTTTGTCGCTCTCGCCGGCATCCCGCGTGTCTGCGACATTCCACCAGAGATGGGCGCCCAGGGTCTTTTCGCCCAGCACGAATCCCTGTTCTGTCTTCCGCAGCATGGCATGAAGGTAATTTTTCACGATCTCCTCGTGCGCCGGTGTCGTGCAGTTCAGCCGCTGGATGTATTCGCCGGCCGCTTCTTCGAACGTGGCAAAGGAACTTGCCGGCGATTTGGTCTCAACGGCAAGGTTTGCATGGACCCCCATCTCATGGAGGACCATGAAGAGCCAGTCCGCGGTCGGCTCGCCCGGGAACTCCCCGCCATGGATCAACGGCCAGAGGTCCTGGTTCACCTTCGCCCATGCCGGCGGGGTGAGGAACCAGAAGAGATGCACGGTCCCCTTGCAGCAGCGCTGCATCTTTTCAACAGCCTCTGTAATATCCATCATCGTGAGGGAATAGGAGGCGATGACAACATCGTAGGGTTCGCCGAGTTCTTCCATGCTCACGTCCTCCCACCGTTTCGGAATGATGGATATACCGGAAATATTTTCTGAAACGATCCGTTCGGCCAGTGCCTCGCGCATGACGTCAGACGGTTCCACAACCGTCACGGCACAGCCGCGGGCTGCCAGCGGCACCGCAAACGTGCCGGGCCCGGCGCCGATATCCAGCACGCGGAAACCATCAGGAATTGCCATGGCGCCTAAACGGGCTTCAGTCTGGTGTTTGTTCTTCTCCCGGCCTTTCATATAGACGGTTCGGACATTCTTCTTGTTGTTCCAGAACCGCTTGTTGTTGCCATAGTTCGGCACAGCGCAGTGCGCCAGTTTGAGCCGGCGCCACCGTTCTCTCCATGTTCCTGCATCACTGTTTGTCATGCTGCGTTTGCTACCTCTTTCGTTCCTCTGTATTTCTGTGTAGATTTTGTTCTAATCCTGACACCAGCAATTTTCGGGATATGGAAGGTTCCCGTTCTTTATTGGAGGGTCGCATATAGAATAAGTATAACATATTTTATTAACTTATTCAAAAGATTAACCAAATTACCAAAACTTAAATGGTCCAACAGACAACCTGATCACGATAACTATGGGCTCACAAAAGGATGTCATGACAACCTTCGCTGAGCGGGACATCCGCCAGCAGTTCTCCGAATTCGACGGGTGGAATGTAGCACCGATCAATGGCGTGCAATCGTCTGTTGCACTGTTCCGGGCCTCCCGCAACCGATCGTATCACGAAGAGGTGTCTTTCATTGCCGTATCGTTCGATCAGATCCCGGAAAATGAGTGCATAACAGCGCTCGATGCTCTTCCCTCCAGCCGCGGGTCAAGGGTGAAAAAGTTCCTTCTCACGCCCCAGGCTACCGACATCTCGCTCATCCCTCCCCATGTGCAGGTCCTCCTGATGAAGGCGTTCGCGTTTGCCGATGGCGATCTGGTCTGGCTCACGAAGAAGAAGAAGAATGCCCGGCAGTATTTCTATATGCCTGCAGCACCGGCACCTGAACCGGTTACCACTCCCGCCACACCGACATCATAATTCCGGAAACCGGCAATGATCACGCGTCAGCATCTCCTGCTCGTACTGTTGTGCAGCGTTATCCTCAGCAGCGCCATCGTGGATCACGATCCGGCCCTGGCATTCCTGGTTGCCATCGGTGCATGTATCGGTGCTATCATTCCGGATATCCAGATGAAACGGCCGAAAAATAATCCCCTCCGGACGAGTGCGTGGGTTATCGCCCAGGTTGGCCGGCGGATCTGTACACCTCTCATGTGCATATTCTACCGCAGGATCTTTAGGATCGATTGCAGCCCTGGCGACAAATGGCTGACCCATTCCCTCCCCGGGGTAGTCCTGAACTTCGGTATTCTTTCATCAATCGTGTTTTTCCCGGTATTCTTATTCGGGGATGAGATTCCCGTTCTTCTTGTCATGGGGCTCCTTGCAGGGTTGTTGTTTGGCATGATTCTCCACCTTGCAGAAGACTGCTGCTGCCGCAAGGGAATCGCACTCTTCTATCCCTTCAATGATTTCAGGATTTACGGCTCTATCCGGCCCTGCGATGTCATCGACCGCCGGATCACCGGGTTCTACGTGTACCACGCCACGGTCCTCTTCTTTTTCCTGCTCATCCAGTCGGCGGTCCATGTCTCGCTCTGCGAGATGATCGCTTTAGGTATCTTCTCCATCTGTCTCTGCGTTGGATCCATGTTCTGGCAATCGGAGGTCCGGGTTGAACTACCGGATAAACGGGTCGCTGAAAACCAGGAGGTAACAGCCACATGACGGGAGTATTATGATATCCATGTCGGGAATATCCACGACACTCTCCGGAGTGACGGCAGCAGTCTGTCAGTTCACCAGCCGGATCTCAGCAGGCGCGACAGGAACGGTCCTGATCTACTGCCTCCTGCCCCTCATCTTCATCTGCTCCCTTTTCTTCGGGAGATATGATGTCTCCCCCCAGCATGTCATCCAGATGCTTGCGGCTCCGGTTGCGGACCTCGTGCCGGGAAACCTCATTCATATCGAGCATACCTGGACCGCTGCGGAGGAGAACGTTATCTACCAGATCCGCCTGCCCCGGTTAATTGCTGCGGTTCTTGTGGGGGCCGGGCTCTCCATTGCCGGTGCAGCCTACCAGGGGCTCTTCAAGAATCCGCTGGTCTCGCCGGATATCCTGGGCGTGGCATCCGGTGCCGGCTTTGGGGCAGCACTCGCTATTCTCCTTTCGTGGAACATGGCCCTTATCCAGGTTTCTGCGTTTTGCTTTGGGATCCTTGCTGTCTCGATCACGTACCTGCTGAGCCGGTTTTACCGGACAACCCCCACTCTCATCCTTGTCCTTTCGGGAATTATCGTTGCCGCGTTCTTTACCGCGCTCATATCGCTCACCAAGTACGTGGCAGACCCGTACGAGAAGCTGCCGGCCATCACCTTCTGGCTGATGGGGAGCCTTGCCTCGGTCCGGTACTCGGACATCCTTATGGTGGTCCCATTCTTCCTCACAGCAACGGCCGTTCTCCTCCTCATCCGCTGGCGGATCAACCTTCTCGCGGTGGGCGATGACGAGGCCCGGGCACTCGGCATCGACACGAAGAGGATGGGGCAGGTCATCATACTCTGCTCAACGCTCATCACGGCTTCCGCAGTATGTATTGCCGGCATCATCGGCTGGGTCGGCCTTGTCGTCCCGCACCTCGGTCGTATGCTGGTCGGCCCGGATTACACACGGCTCCTTCCGGCATGCCTGCTCCTCGGGGCCTGTTACATGCTCATCATCGATGACCTTGCACGGATGCTCACGAATGCCGAGATCCCGCTTGGGATCCTGACAGCGATTGTTGGAGCGCCGTTCTTCGCATACCTGCTCAGCAGGAAGTCGGTGGGATGGATATGATCCTGGACGTACACCATGCAGGATTCCGGTATGACCCGTTACGGATGATCTTTTCCGATATCTCGTTCTCTCTCGGTGAGCAGGAGGTACTCTGCATTCTCGGCCCGAACGGGATCGGCAAGTCAACGCTCATCCGTTGCCTTGCAAATCTCTACCCGCTCTGCGATGGCTCAATCCGTCTTCATGATTGTGACGTGCGGTCCCTGAATCACCGGGACGTGGCACGGGTCATCGGGTATGTACCGCAGGCTCATGAGATCGTCTTTCCTTTCCCGGTACGGGAGTTTGTCCTCATGGGCAGGGCGCCCCATCTCGGCCTGTTCGCATCACCGGGCAGGGAGGACCATGCACAGGCGGACGAAGCGATTGATCTCGTCGGGATCCGGAAGATTGCCGACAAGCCGGTCAACGAGATCAGCGGAGGAGAGTACCAGCTCGCTATGATCGCACGGGCGCTTGCTCAGGAGCCGGAAGTCCTTCTGCTGGACGAACCGACATCGCACCTGGACTTCGGCAACCAGATCCGGGTGCTGGAGATCATCGACCGGCTCGCCCGTGACGGCCTCTCCGTCATCATGAGCTCGCATTTCCCGGACCACGCGTTCCTCACTTCCAACAACGTTGCTATCATGCAGCACGGGACATTCATGGCCTATGGCGGTGCGGAAGAGGTAGTGACCGAGGAGAACCTTAAGGCAACGTATGGCGTGGATGTCTCGATCAGTTTCAGTTCTGAGGTTGGGCGCTGTGTCTGTGTGCCGCATAAGGCGGGGCAGTGCCAATGCCGACACCCGCAGCAGCCTGAGTGCACGATGCCTGCCCGCAAGGTCGTGCCGGTTATCCGGTAATATTTGGAAGATGTCTCTCTAGATTGGAAGATATCTGTAATTTTGTTCACTATTGATAATTAATTTCTCTAAAAAATTAAACAAAAATGTTTATCTTACGGAAGAGTGGACACAGTACCGGTAGTTTCGGAACTATGCTGATGGGGAGAGCATGCCGGTTCAGGATCGGGCTGTGTTCATCAGGTACTTTCGCAAACGACTTCGGGTGATATCCGTGGAAAAGAAGAATCAGTCCATCTTGATTATTGTCGCACTCCTGGCCATTGCGGGAGTTGCTGTTGTTGCATTGAATATAACCGGTACTGCACATGTGTCCTCAATAACCCCCACGGCCACAAGTTCAAAGACCATCACTGATATGACCGGGAGAACGCTTGTCGTTCCTCAAAATATCAACAACGTACTGACAACAGCCCCTCCAGCAACAATCCTTGTTTACGTCCTTGCACCGGACAAACTGGCCGGTGTAAATTTCGAACCGAACAGGATCAACGGGACCGCATATATGCCGGCGAAATACAGCGCCCTGCCCAATGTTGGTGGCTGGTACGGTAAAACAACTGGCAACTATGAGACTTTCATTGCCACGAACCCTGATGTCATCCTCGACAGCGAATTGGGGGTTGGCAACTATACTGATACGCTCAAGGAGCGCCAGCAGAAATTCGGCACCATCCCGCTTGTCGGCATGCTTGACGCACGGAATGCCACGCGGTATGACGAATCGATCCGGTTCCTCGGCACATTACTCGGTGTCGATAAGCAGGCGGCTTCGCTCTCGGAATTCTATAACCGGGTACTATCCACCGTGACCTCGCGGGTTGCAGATATTCCGGCTGATAAGCGGGTCCGTGTCTACTATGCCGAGGGTCCTAAGGGCATGTTGACTGATCCATCAGGGTCCATGCACTCGGAACTGATCGAACTGGCCGGTGGTGTGAACGTTGCCGATTGTGCCATAACACCCGGCATGGGCCAGACACCGGTCTCGATGGAGCAGGTGACAAAGTGGAGCCCTGATGTTATCATTGTCGGCGATCCCACGTTCTACAAATCAATATACAGCGACACGCTCTGGCAGGCAATTCCGGCCGTGAAGAACCACCGGGTCTACCTTGTCCCGCAATCGCCATTCACCTGGTTCGACCGGCCGCCCGGCGTCAACCGGATCATCGGCATCCCGTGGACCGCAAAGATCCTCTATCCTGACAAGTTCAAGGATATCGACATGCCGGCCCTGACAAAGGAGTTCTATAGTAAGTTCTACCACTACGAGCTCTCGGACAATGAAATGAACAGCCTGCTGGATCCTTCGATCCGGTGACGGATACCTGAATGAACAATGGATTGTTGATAGAATGGAAAAGAAGATCCTGACAATCCTGGCGGCAATCATTGTCCTGACTGTGCTTGTCGCAGGTGGGGCATTGTACTGGCTGGAGTTATCTAAGACCCAGCCAGCGGTATCGCAGAAGAATACCCGTACCATCACCGATGCACTGGGACGCCAGGTCCAGATCCCGGTAAATCCCCAGCGAGTAGTCACCACATATCCCCCGCTGACAACTGAGGTCTATATGCTCGCGCCGGATAAGCTCGTCGGCTGGCAGACGAAACCTTCAGGAAAGTACATGAAGGCCCAGTACGCGAACCTTCCCGTAGTCGGCGGCTGGTACGGGTTATGGACCGGAAAATATGAGGAGTTCCTAGTCCAGAAGCCTGATCTCATCCTTGTGAACGCAGATGTCGGTCTTGCAACGATTGATGAACACCAGAAGCGGTTTGCCCCGGTTCCGATAGTTGCGGTCAATGATACCACGAATGAACTGAAACTGGAGCCCACAATCCGATTCATGGGAGATATCCTCAACGAGAACGATCAGGCAGACAAACTCATCTCCTTCTATCACCGCGTCCAGCAGGATGTAGAGAAGCGGGTGAGTAATGTCCCGGCCGATACCGGGCGCCGGGTTTACTATGCTGAAGGACCGAAGGGGCTCTCGACAGATCCAAAAGGTGCCGATCACACGCAGCTGATCGAGATAACCCACGGGCACAATGTTGCGGATGTCCAGATGAAACCCGGGTATGGGATGACACCGGTCTCGATGGAGAATGTTCTCCAGTGGAATCCCGAAGTCATTATTGTGGAAAATGCTGCCTTTTACCAGTCGGTATACAATGACACGCTCTGGCAGGAGATCCCAGCCGTGAAAAACCACCGTGTCTATTATATGCCCCACGATCCCTTCCCCTGGTTCGATCGCCCGCCCGGGGTAAGCTGCATCATCGGGTTCCCATGGACCCTGAACGTCATCTATCCGGAACTGGCAACGGACATGGATCTGAAAGGGTACGTCAGGGAGTTTTACTCCACGTTCTATCACTATGACCTGACCGATGCGGAGCTTGAAAAGATCCTCGCATCAGGGTGAGCACGGGATACATGGGTGTGATGGAAGATGCAGTGCGCTGTCTGCGAACACCGGTGTGAAATTCATGAAGGCAGGACCGGCCGGTGCCGGATGTATGTCAACCATGGAGGACTGATACAGGAACGGTATGCTGGCTCATACCTTGTGGAATATCCCATCAGCATCGAGACCATGCCCCTCCTTCATTTTTATCCCCGGGGAAAATTCCTTCAGGTGAGCACCATCGGGTGCAACTTCTCCTGCAATGGGTGTGTATCGGAACTCTGTACCCTCCTTCCGGAGGAGTTTGCCCCTTCCCTGAAGAAAAGGACACCGGAGGAGATTATCGGGCATGCCGTGACGGAAAACTGCTGTGGTATCTCGTTTTGTCTGAACGAACCCGCGGTATCGTATACTACGTTCTCCGTTCTTGCGAGAGCAGCACGGTCATCGGGTCTTCTTGTTGCATGTTCCACGAACGGTTATTTCACGGAACCCGCTTTAAAGGATCTGCTCCCGTATATCGATGCTGTTGCTGTCGGTGTTAAAGGATCGCGGGACGAAAGCTACCATGCCTGCGGCGGACAGCACGCCGGGCCGGTGTACCGGAATATCCGGACGCTTGCCGATAACGGGATTCACGTTGAGGTTGCGGTCATGCACGGGCAGGGAAACGACGCAGAAGTGCTCGCGTCCTGTCGCACGATCGCTGCCATATCGCCGGATATCCCGCTTCACGTGATGCGGTTCATTGCATTTGGCTCAGCAGACCTGAGCCTTGAGCCGTCGATCCAGATGTCCGAACAACTCTGTGACCGGATCCGGAAGGAACTGCGTTATGTGTACCTCTTCAACTCTCCCGGCAGCCCGTACCTTGACACTGTCTGTCCGTCCTGCGGCAAAACGGTTATCCTCAGGGAGATGCACGGGCCGATGGGGGCACAGGTAATCTCTCTTCAGCCCGGGGGGATCTGCGGGTGCGGGTATCATATACCGTATACCGGAATAATCGCCCGGGAGGCGTTTGATGAGCAGGGGATGATGGGAGGATACCGCCCCACCCGTGCATTCGAGGTTATTCAGTCCATTCTTACCTGTCTCGGGATCAGCGACGAAACGACCTGTACCCGCGTCTGGCTGGATTTCATGCAACGGAATTATCTCAATGAATTGCAGTTCAAGATCCAGGATATCGAACCGTTCTTTGATATTGTGATGTACCTCGCGAGGATTACGGAACGTGAAAAAGAGGGTATGGTGCTTGTCAGTTACCTGCGTGACCGCATCCGGGAGATCACATCGGGGACAGAGGGACTCCCCCGCCCTCGCGTGTATTACTGCATGGGCACTCCCCTGTTTGCGCTCAACGAAGGCCGGTTCGAGACCCGGCTGGTTGAAGCAGCCGGAGGATTCTCGGTAAACCGGGGCTTGAAAAGGATTGGAAAACCCGGAATAACCATCACTCCTGCAGAACTGGAGCAGATGGATCCGGATATCATGATTATATCCGGATTATTCTCGTCACCCCGTGAGGATGCGGTGGCTTTCTGCGAGGAGCGGGGATTGTGTAAGAAAGCAGTTGCAGGCCAGAAAGTTATCGGGATGCCCCCATCATGGGACTTTGGCAATCCCCGCTGGATTCTGGGACTCATGTTCCTCGCAAATACCATCCATCCGGAAGCTTTCCAGTACGATCTGGATGCCGAGGCGGAGACGTTTTACCAGAAATTTTATGGTATATCGTACAGGGATACAAGGCCTAACCGGTCTTTCTTCCGCCCGGGGTCAGGAAACTGCTGCAGAGTGAACAGTACATACGGTGATTTGAGCGAGTGATCCCATGACATACGGCAAAACTACGAACCAGATGCTGGATCCGGAGCGCGCAGCCGATTTCAACGAGATCGCCCAGACCCTTTTCTTCCCGATATACCCGGTCATTGCAGATCAGATCCTTAAAAAAACCACTATCGATCACGGCTCCTGTCTCGATGTGGGAAGCGGTCCGGGGCATCTTGCCATCGCGCTTGCAGCACTGTCGGATCTGAATGTCTGCGCAATGGATAATTCCCGGCATATGTGCAGGATAGCTGAAGAAAATATCAAAAAATATGAGATGGAAAACCGAGTCCGGGCAGTTTTTGGCGATGTCATGGAAATCCCGTTCAGCACGGGATCGATGAACCTCGTTGTCAGCCGGGGATCGTTCTTCTTCTGGCCGAACCTCTCACGGAGTTTCTCCGAGTGCCTCCGGATCCTCAGGCCCGGGGGGATGGCATACATCGGGGGCGGTTTTGGCAATGCACGACTCAGGGACGAGATTATTGCAAAGATGCGGCTCCGCGATCCGGAATGGGAGGAGAAACGGAACAAATGGTCGCAGAACTGCACCCCGCAAAAAGTCCGGGCAGCTCTTGCCCTTGCCGGTGTCCGGGATTACGATCTCTGTAAAGACGATTCCGGGTACTGGGTTCTGTTCCAAAAACCGGAAAAATATCCCCATCGGTAATCCTTTCATCCCTCCCGCGCTATGATCCCTCATGGAACCGGTCCGGGAACGGCTGCGTACGGTTGCGGTCATGAGTGGCAGCGTGGAGTACACCCTCACGCTCGACCGCGAGGACTACTCTGCGCTCTATCCCCGCATGGTCCGGTACGTGCTCGCCGTCTCGGCCGGTCCGAACCGGGTCGCTGTGTTCCGGACCAACACCTTTGAGTACTCCCCGCTCTCCCCGCTTGCTGCAGAGACTGTTGCACGGGAAAAAGCAGGTGAATGGGAGCAGGCCCTGAAGCGTGATCCGCCGGAACTTATCCGAACTTTTCCGGACAAACATTCTCACCCACCACAAAAACCGGCACCGGATCTCGTCTTCATCCAGGGCAGCCCGCGGCCGGATGGCAACTGCGGTATCCTTGCGGGGTGGGCAGCAGATGCAGCAAAGGAACGGGGCCGAACCGTTGAGATCATCTATCCCCACGATCTGGACATCCACTGCTGCATCGGCTGTTACCAGTGCTACAATTCCGGCACCTGTGTATTTGACGATGACATGTCGGAAATCATCGATGCCGTCCGTAGTGCACGGCTCGTCATCGTCTGTTCCCCTGTCTATACCAACACCGTCACGGCCGGGCTGAAGCTTGTCATCGACCGGATGCAGGCCTATCACGCAGAACGGACGCTATCGGGTGGCCGGGTTGGGCAGCAGGGGCTCCTGTTCTCTGTTGCAGGACGTAAGGGCGGGGACAATTTCACCTGCATAACAAAGGTCGTTAAGACATTTTTCCAGAACTGCGGGATCAAACCTGCGGGCGAGATATTGATTGACAGCGTGGACGCGGTGAAGGATATCCGGGAGATCAAAGGGAAGCGGGAACTGGTGTACGAATTGGTACGACGGCATCTCTGATGACCGCGGGTCCCGGCCGGCAGGAAACAAAGAGTAATACAGGGAAAGGACGAGATTATCCGGGATGAGATTGGGGAAAGCGGGTGATAGGGCGGACTCACCAGACCGTTATTGGTCTGTTTCCCGGTGCATTGTCATCACCCTCCTGATCCTTACTGCTTGTAGTATCTGCGCTGGTTGCCTTTCTGCAAACCCATCGATTACCACTGCATCCGGCATCGGTTCGGGGCAACCAGACTCTTCAGGTCTGTATCTTTACCAGAATGTTGTCAATACTTCAGGAGGTCAGGAATCATACGACAACGGCTCTGCATCTGTTTTCGGGCAGCGTGCAGCAGCAATACGGGACGCGATCGATGTCAATAGCCCGGCAACACGGGACCATGCGGTGTCGATCATACCCCGCTCACACGGAGGGGGCTTCAACCTTGCCCAGGCCTGCGATCTCTGGGAGAACGTCTACCGCACCTGGACGTACGTGGACGATCCACGGGGAAGTGAATACTTCTCGCCAGCAAGCCGCACGATTGCACTCGGCATGAAAGGCGACTGCGATGACTTTGCGATCGTTGTCGCAGCCATGATCGAATCAGTAGGGGGAAGTTCGCGGATCGTGACAGCACAGAACGGCACCGGGGGTCATGCCTACCCGGAACTCTATATCGGGGACAACAGTACTCGGTTTGACGCCGCCGCAGCCTATATCCGGCAGCGTTACCATATCACGGATGTCGGCTGCCACATTACCGAAGATGCAGACGGGACCCGTCACTATTGGCTCAACCTTGACTGGTGGAGCCGCCATCCTGGGGGCAGGTTTTTTGCTGACCAGGGTGTGCGGATCGCGTACTATCCCGACGGGACATGGGAGCGGATCGAATCCCCGTAAGCCCGTTGCCGCGCCGGTGTGTCCTGGCACGTGTTTCCGGGAAGGAAAATTGCGCGTTTGATGGTTTTTCCTTCATGGGTGCAGGTTGCGATTGTCCGGCACAAAGAAACCACCCGGTAAAATATTGGCTGTGTTATTCAAACGGGAACAATATGCATTTATTGTGCCCGCCGGATGTCAACAGGATGAATAATTCAAAGGGGTATGTCAACTACTTACAAAATTTTAAACATTGGATTAATTCACTCCGTTTTACCGTCTGTAAAATTAACAATCTTTAATTACTATTTTCTTCCTACCTCTGGATTAGCAAATTTTACCCGATAAAATTTGTGTGAAAATTTGTGTGTGATGTGCATGGCTTTTGCAGTACATGTAAACATGGAACGGTGCTCCGGGTGCAACAACTGTGTTGTTGCGTGCCCGGTCAATGCACTCGAGCTTTTTACGCTCGATCCTGTCACCAAGGAAAAGATCTACCAGGTGCAGGACGGTGTGGCAGTAAGTATTGATTTCAAGGCTGAACTCTGTGCAGGATGCGGCGTATGTGTTGAAGCATGCCCGATGGGAGTTATCAGCCTCTCCGGGAAAGGCTCGACCGAGATCCCGGCCAAGGTCTGAGGAGAGGAGATCTGAATGGCAGAAAAGAAGATTACCCTCAACATGATCACGTGCCGGACGATCCAGCAGGGCGTTGGCATGGAAGCAGGCAAGACATCACAGAAATATTTCGATGCCTGCACGATCATGCATATGCACCCCGACGACATGAAGCGCCTCGGGCTCTGGAAGAACACGAACGTCAAGGTCACAAGCTCGGTCGGCAGCGTTATTGTAAAAGCTGTCGAGACCCGCGAGGACCTTGTCCCGGGCCTTGCCCACATCCCGATGGGACCCTGGGCGAACCGGATCGTCCCGGCCTATACCTTCTCAACGGGCGAACCGTGCTTCAAGGGATTCCCGGTGGATGTCGAGATCGCAGCAAACGAACGCATCATGGGCGCAGTCGAAGTCCTGCAGGACGCCTGCGGCCTTATCAGGAAGTGATGGGCAATGCCAAAAGAAGTTACAGATGTTATCTGCCCGTTCTGCGGTACCCTGTGTGATGACCTCATTATCACGGTATCCGACGACAACAAGACCATCCTTGGTGTCAAGAACGCATGCGCCATCGGCGCCGAGAAGTTCAATCACCAGAGGCTCCCGGGCCGGGTCAAGCGCCCCCGCATGAGGCAGGCCGACGGTTCCTACAAGGAAATCACCTACGATGAGGCTATTGACTGGACCGCAAAGATGCTCGTCAAGTCGAGAAAGACCCTGATGTACGGCTGGGCATCGACAAGCTGCCAGGCCATGTCCATCGGCCACGAGATTGCAGAGAAGGTCGGCGGCATTGTCGACAACTGTGCAACGGTCTGCCACGGCTCCTCGCTCATCGCCATCGAGGATGTCGGTGTCCCGAGCTGTACGCTCGGTGAGATCAAGAACCGTGCCGACTGTGTCATCTTCTGGGGATGCAACCCGGCTCACGCCCACCCCCGCCACATGTCGCGGTACTCGATCTTCCCCCGTGGGTTCTTCACGGTCAAGGGTCACAAGGGCCGGAAGATCTATGCCGTTGACTGCCGGTATACGGACACTGCAAAGTGCGCCGATGAATTCATCCAGGTCCAGCAGGGATTCGACTACGAGCTCCTGAATGCATTCAGGACCGCAGTGCGTGGCGATGCGCTCCCGGACACCGTTGGTGGCGTCCCGAAGGAGAAGATCTACGAAATTGCAGAAGCCTTCAAGACCGCACGGTTCGGTATCATCTTCTTCGGCATGGGCCTTACCCACACGATGGGCAGGAACCACAACATCGATATTGCCATCAACCTCACCCGCGACATGAACGAATACACGAAATTCGCGATCATGGCCATGCGGGGTCACTGGAACGTTACCGGTTCCGGCCAGGTCCTCGGCTGGCAGTACGGGTTCCCGTACGCAGTCGACCTCTCGCGGAGAGACCAGGCACGCCACCAGACCGGTGAGACGACCTCCGTCGACCTCCTTAACAGGAACGAAGTCGAGGCCTGCTTCTACATTGCAACCGACCCCGGTGCACACTTCCCGGTCGATGCAATGATCAGCAGCTCAAGGAAGCCGACCGTCACCATCGACCCGCACATCAACTGTACCACCGAGATCTCGGATATCCACATCCCGGTCGCGATGGTCGGTGTCGAGACCGGCGGCTGCGCCTATCGTATGGACAACGTCCCGATCGAGACCAGGAAGGTCGTTGAGCCGCCCGAGGGCATGCTCACGGACGAGGAACTCTTAACCAAGATCAACAAACGTGTTGACGAACTCCTGGCCAAGGGAGGTGCGTAAATGTCTGAGTACATCATCAAGAACGGACACGTCTTCGATGCAACCCAGGGCATCAAGGGCGACAAGAAGGATATCTGTGTCAAGGACGGGAAGATCGTCGACAAGGTCGGCTCCTCGGCAAAGGTCATCGACGCCAAGGACAAGACCGTCATGGCAGGTGCCCTCGAGGTCCATGCCCACGTGGCAGGCCCCAAGGTCAACGCCGGCCGCTGGTACCGCCCTGAAGACAAACATTTCGACTCGCACAAGAAGCCCGGCATCACCCGTATCGAGGGTGGCAAGTCCATCCCGACCGTCTTCAAGACCGGGTACGAGTATGCACGGCTCGGCTTCACCTTTGCGATGGAAGCCGCCATGCCCCCGCTCTATGCCCGGCATGTCCATGAGGAAATCCACGACACCCCGATCATCGACGAAGGCGCACTCCCGGTCTTCGGCAACAACTGGTTCGTCATGGAGTACCTCAAGAACAACGAGATCGAGAACACGGCAGCATACATTGCCTGGATCCTGCGCCAGACCAAGGGATACGGTGTTAAATGCGTCAACCCCGGCGGCACGGAAGCCTGGGCATGGGGACTGAACTGTCTCACCATCCACGACCCGGTCCCGTATTTCGAGATCACCCCGGCAGAGATCATCACCGGCCTGATCAAGGCAAACGAGTACCTCGGCCTCCCGCACTCGTTCCACATCCACCAGAACGACCTCGGCAACCCCGGCAACTACAAGACCACCATCGACTCCCTCAAGCTTGCCGAAGGCATCAAGGCAACCAACAACTTCGGCCGCGAGCAGGTCATGCACTCCACGCACCTCCAGTTCCACTCTTACAAGGGCACCAACTGGGGCGACTTCGAGTCCGGTGCCAAGGAAGTCATGGACTACGTCAACAAGCAGAAGAACATCACCATCGATACCGGTAACGTCACTCTCGACGAGACCACCACGATGACTGCCGACGGCCCGTTCGAGCACCACCTCCACGGCCTCAACCACTTAAAGTGGTTCAACGTGGATGTCGAGCTCGAGACCGCCGCAGGTATCGTCCCGTTCATCTACGACCCGAACAACGCAGTCTTCGCCAGCCAGTGGGCAGTCGGTCTTGAGATCGCCCTCTATGCAAAGGACCCGATGCGCTGCTTCATCACCACCGACCACCCGAACGCAGGACCGTTCACCCGCTACCCGCGTGTCTACTCCTGGCTGATGAGCAAGAAGGTCCGTGACGAGCGCCTCAACTCGTTCAAGAAGGCAGACAAGGTCATCGGCGCAACCAACATTGCCAACATCGACCGCGAGATCACGCTCTACGAGCTCTCGCAGATGACCCGTGCCGGTCCCGCAAAGTGCCTCGGCCTGTCCAAGGACTTCGGTGGCTTAAAGCCCGGCATGAACGCCGACATCGCGATCTACAACATCAACCCGGACAAGTTCCCGTCCACCGGGGCAGAGATTGAGAAGGCATTCGCGAACGTTGCCTACCTCTTCAAGGACGGCAAGATCTGCGTTGAGGGCGGCAAGGTTGTCGACATGGGCAAGAAGCACACCTTCTGGGTCGACGCAAAGGTCCCGGAGAACAAACAGGTCATGCACGATGTCCGCGAGAAGTTCCTCCGCTACTACAGCGTGAACGAGGCCAACTACCCGGTCCCCGAGAGCTATGCACCGCACCAGCACATCATCAGCGTGGATGCAACAACCAAGGCGTGAGGTGAAAAGAGATGAACACGGTTACACTCACAGTAAAAAAGCAGCCGGAACTCTACCTTGAATGCGAGAACGTCAACCCCGACGCATTTGCCGGCAAGAAGGCTGCCGATATCGCAAAGCTCGGCGCATACCAGGGCAAGGAGACCTCCACGCTTGGCGACTACTTCACCATCACGGGCGAGGCAGGAGCAACAGCAGCCGACACGAAGATCATTGTCAACGGCGACTGCACCAAGATGAAGTATCTCGGTGCCAAGATGACCGCAGGCGAGATGGAGATCAACTCTGCCTGCGACATGTACACGGGCAGCTGGATGAAGGGCGGGAAGCTCACCGTCAATGGTGACGTCCACTCCTTCTGCGGCCTTGCAATGGCAGGAGGCGAGTTCACCATCAACGGCAATGCCGGCAACTACCTCGGCGCTGCCTACCGTGGCGACTGGAGAGGCATGTCGGGGGGCGTCCTCCGCGTGAAGGGCAATGCCGGCTCAGATGTTGCAAGCTTCATGACCGGCGGCACGCTGATCGTTGAAGGCGATGTCGACATCCACCTCGGCACCCACATGGAGGGCGGCACGATCATCCTCAAGGGCAACGCGAACCGCCGTGTCGGCGGCCAGCTGGTCAAGGGCGAGATCTATGTCTTTGGCAAGATCAACGTCATGATGCCCGGGTACAAGCCGGTCGGCCAGAAGGAGATGGAAGTCGACGGCACCAAGGCTATGTTCACCGACTTCATCGGTGACCTCGGCGAGCGCCACCCCAAGCGGAAGGGCGAGGTCGTCTGGGGCCACATCTACATGAAGAACTGATTCAAAAGCGAATCACACACGCACGTGAGGGGAACGGCCCCTCACCATTTTTTTGTTAATTTTCTTTGGAGATTGTTTTAAGGAAATCTCACGCCTTCCGACCGGTTACGATGTAGAAACCCTGCCGGTTATGCACCATGCCGACTTCCGAAAACCCGGCACCCTCAAGAGCCAGCTTCACCTCATCGGCCGTCTGTAACGCTGCATGACGGAGGAACCGGCCTTTCGGTTCCCGTGACTGTTCCCTCAATGCAATTACTCCGTCTTTTTCCAGAAAAGCGATGATAATGATCCCGTTTTGCCGAAGTACCCGCAACGCTTCCCGGAATGACCTTCCGATATCTTCCAGGTAACAGATCACGGTCATCATCAGCACCCGGTCAAAGGTGCCGGCTCGGTAGGGAAGGAATTCGCCGACACCCCGCACGGGTTCCACACCGCGCTCCCGTGCCATGACAAGGAGGGCCGTGGTGGGATCAAGGCCGTGACCGATCCCAAGAGGTGATGCGAACCTGCCGGAACCAACTCCTACTTCAAGTGCCTCTCCTGCCTTCGGGATGATCGGGCGAAGGAGGACCAGCTGGGCAGTATAGATCTCAGCATGTGTATCGAACCAGGTATCGTACTCGGTTGCATACTGGCTGAACACAGAAATGTCCTTATTCATCGCATCCCCCATTCAGCGGGGTAACCGGATCCGCATCTTCTCCCGTATGGAGTCTTCGATCTCCTTCATCTTCCGGGTACCGCCTTCCCCCTGCCTGAAGTAGAAGAGCAGGAGGTGGAAGTAGTCCGATGTCAGGTCGAAGAACTCTTTCCGGTACCGCACCTCCACACTGTGGTCCCCGACAAAGCCCTTGATGGAGACGAAGTGCTCCTGTTCGAAGGAAAAGTACGGACGCTTCATGTGGGGATATTCCTTTACCGTGCCGAACGATTTCAGGAATGTCAGGAATTCCGGGGTGAGCGGGCTCTCCAGGAGGAATTCCCGCATCTGCGAACCATCCGTGCAGACCTTGTTCTGGAGGGATTTAACAATCCGCACTCTCTGCCACCTCCCGCACGGCCTCGCCGGCGGCCCGGCACTCGTCTGGTGTGTTGAGGTACGAGAAGCTGACGCGGATACACCCTTTCCCCCCGTCGATCCTGTCGTGAATGAGCGGGGCGCAGTGGAGGCCGGTCCGGCAGATAATGTTGTAGGCCTTTGCAAGGATGTAGCCAGCCTCGTCGTTGTCGAGATTCCTGATATTGAAGGAGACGACCGGGAGGTCGGGAGTCGGGGTGTAGAGTTCGATTCCGGGGACACCGGCAATCCCGCGAATGAACAGGGAGGCAAGGTCCCGGCCTTTCCTGGTTATCCGGTCCTGCCCCTCGCGGCCGATGAACCGGATCCCGGCAAGGAGCGAAGCGATCCCGGGATAGTTATGGGTACCGGCCTCGAACTTCTGCGGCATCTCCTGCGGGTGGAAGTGAGCATGCGAGTCGGAACCGGTGCCCCCCTGCCGCACATCAGCGATCGTGTCCGGATCTTCGATATAGAATCCGCCGATACCCGGGATCCCGAAGAGGGCCTTGTGGCCCGTGAAGACAAAAGCACCGGCGGGGATTGAGGAGAGGTTGATCGGGACCTGCCCGGCAGTCTGGGCGCCATCGACGATAAGAAAGATATCGTTTTCTGCACAGTACTCTGCCACCGGGCGGATGTTCTGGAGGGTGCCAAGCACATTGCTCCCGTGTGTTATCACCACAAGGCGGGTCTCCGGCCGGATCGCCACTTTTATCGCATGAAGGGAGACATACCCGTCAGCCGAGGAAACTGTTGTGAGTGAGATGTGTCCCCCGCGTTCAAGGGCATGCAGGGGACGGAGTACCGAGTTATGCTCAAGTTCCGTTGTCACGGCATGGAACGGCTGCCCCTGTCGTTGTGCAAACCCGTGGATGAGAAGGTTAAGGGAGTCCGTGGCATTCTGCGTGAAGATAAAATGGTCCGGCGTTTCGGCATTGAAGTGCCCTGCCAGTGCCTCCCTAGCAGCAGAAGGATAGTCGATTGCCCCGCCAGCCGTTGAACGGCCGTGTTCGAAGAAGGGGGTCGTTAAGCAGCGCACCACCTCATCGAGCACTTCCGGCGGTTTTGGCCAGGTGGTTGCCGCATTATTTAGGTAGATGAGCGGGGGATTTCCCGTGTCTCCTGCCATTATGGGAGTGTGGGTGGTGTTCCCTCATGGCTCTTTCGACAGGATCCGCCTTCCCGGTACCTGCAAGGAACGGTGGCGGAGGCCGGATCTCCCTATTAAATTCAATACTCTAATAAGGGGTGAATGATAATAGGATTATGTTACCTGAGTACAGGACGATACACGAGGTTATCACGATGGACAAGTATGTGTGTATGATGTGCGGTCATATCTATGACCCGGCAGTAGGCGAGACCAAGGCGTTCAACAACACGATCCTGGTCAACACGGACCGGATGGAACTCTACGAGGGCAAGGTCATGGCAGCAACCCCGATCAAGGCAGGCACTGCCTTTGCAGACCTCCCGGCCGACTGGAAATGCCCCTCCTGCGGTCACCCGAAGTCCTATTACCGCCGGATGGAGCCCGACACCCTCCGTGCCATGCGGACGATCAGTTACTGATGTGAACCAGACCGTTCACAAACATTCTTTTTCCTTGATCTCAGACCCCGCCAGCTCCCGCTCTGTACCGCAGGGTAATAGTACAAAACGGATCCCCAAGTAACAGAGAGCTGCACTGCCTCTTTTCCTGGCCGTATCAGGAGCCGCTCACCGTTGGGATCTGTCCCTCAACGGTCTGTTTGTAGAGCCGCTCGGGGAAGGTGGCGTGGAAGATTGCAGCGTACATCGGGTAGGGTACCGGCGCATGGAATTTTGTTATCCCGCCGGGAAATACCACGGCCATCGTCTGCGTCTTGACATCGTATCCCAGTTCACGTATCCCGTTCGACACGTGCCTGTCCCAGACCATGTTCATGATGTTCTCCCAGGCACACAGGGGTGCCTTACGCGGCAATGGATCGCACGGAAGGATAAGGATTGCGGGATGTTTCAGGATATGTAAAAAGAGCGGGGAATTATCCCTCTATCATCTTGCCAATCGTCTTCTTGAACTCATCGAACTCGAGCTCGTCCAGCTGCTCGGGCAGGAGCGAGCCGGTTGAGGCCTGCCGATAGATCCAGTAGATGACCTTGTCCACGACACGGATGACGTCGTCCGTTGTCTTTACATCGATGAGGTGCCTGCCGATCTTCGGATGCCGACCCCGGTGTCCGCCTACGGTGATACGGTATTCCGGCTTGGTGCCCTGGATGATGTGGAACGGGCAGGGCTTGATGCAGAACCCGCACTCCATGCATTTGGCAGCATGGAGAACGATGATCCCGTCCTGGACCTCGATCGCCTTCTCCCGGCAGTAGTGGGTGCAGGTCCCGCAGCCGGTACAAAGCCCGGGGTCGCGGATCGGCCGCTGGATACCGGTGATCCCGATCTCGTTGAGCCGCTCGCTCTCGCAACCGTTCGGGCAGGAGGAGATGGCGATCCGGACCTTGATGGGGAGTTCCTTGCCAAAGAATTTCTTGTCGATCTCCTCGGCCAGACCCACGGAGTCGATGATACCGAACTTGCAGTGCCGGGTCCCGAGGCATGCGGTCACGTTTACAACTTCCTCGCGTTCGGCCCCAAGGGGAGTCCCGTTTGCAGCAAGATCGTCGACGAGCTCTTCGAGTCGTGACGGGTCCATGTGCGGGAGCTCGATCGTCTGGCGTGTTGTCAGGTGGAGGTTCTCGATCCCGTACTTTTTCGCAATCTCGCCCAGGCCCTTCATCCGTTCAGGGGTAATCATGCCGGCAGGCATCCGGAGCCGGACAATACAGAAATCGGGATCGATCTCCGTGATGATCCCGCCGCGGGTGAAGAGGTCCTGGTTGATCGGGGGTCGCACGCGTCGTGACATAGCACAATTCAGTTGGAGGTGTTAATTGAAAGATATTGCCACCGTACTAAAAATTAAACTGTTCCTTAACGAATATGTATGTATGACGAAACCATCGGAATACATGGAGGCTTTTTTCGGGGTTGAACTGAACCAGAAGTTCGAGGATATGATAAACGAGCTCAAAGATGTGGAAGAGAGCCTCAAGGACCTGTCGCAGGATATCGGCAAACTCGGAGGAAACCTTTCTCCGGAGGACTTCAAGGGGATGGTCAAGGAATGCCGGGCAATCTCCTACGAGAATGCGCAGCAGATCAAGGATGTCCGGACCTTCCTTGACTTCTACCTGAAGTCGGACAAGACTTCAACCCACATCATCCTCGAACGCGATGCCTACATGAAGATCTACCAGATCTTCAAGTGGGATGGGTCAGATGTCCGGGACCTGAAGCGCTGGATCAAGGAACTCAGGGAACTCTGCGATAAGATCGGGCTCAATGTCCGGGACCTGATCAACTTCAAGAAGCTCACAGCCAACCCCGTTCCCGAGGAACTGGTAAAATTTCCGGTCTATGCCTTCGACAAGCAGGGGTACTGCCTTACCGGTCCGGCGTACGATACCGTCATGCACATCGATGAAGTCCGCGAGAAGATGACCGAGAACAATTCGTCATAATTCCAACCCTATTTGCCTCCTCTTTTTTCTGACCCGCATTTACGATCATACACAAGGTTTTGTCAGTATCTGTTAACGATAGTTAGGTAACAATAAAACAAATATAAAACACATTAATTTTTTTAAATTAACTTCAAAGAAAATTTCATCAGGCTTATTTACTATCGGTGAACATGTATGGTTATGGCCGAAACCAAGGCAAAAACAGAAGAGAAAACATCGTGCCTGGATACCATGGCGAGAAACCCCCTTTACGTCGGGCTCATCATCGGTATCCTCGCTGCAGTTGTACAGGCACTGCTGATAAGCGCCGGTGGACCGGAAGCCTACGGGTTCTGTGTCGCCTGCCACACCCGCGATGTAGTGAACGTTGCGGTGAACGATATCGCCGGGACAAAGCTCGCCGTTGCAGCGATCTCCCAGAACGCGATCCTGCCGATGCTGACTGTTATCGGTGTCCTTATCGGTGCGTTCTTCTCCGCCCGGTACTACCAGGAGTTCCGGACCAAGGCCGGTAAAGCCTCGTCCTATCTCTGGTACCTGATTGGCGGATTCTTCTTCATGGTCTTTGCCCTCTTCATGGGTGCCTGCCCGTACCGGCTGGGCCTCCGGATCGGGTACGGCGATGTTGTTGCACTCATCGGTGTCATCGCCATCATCGTGGGTGTCCTTGTCGGGATTAAGATCGCCACCAGCCTTGCGGAGCGTGAGGGATAATCATGGCAGCAGCAGGCTGGTTAACCAAGGACGTCGCTGTCATCGCCGTCCCCATCGTCTCGCTCCTTCTCGGTCTTCTGATCGGGTGGCTCGGCCAGCGGTCCGGGTTCTGCTCGATCGGGGGCTTCCGTGACTTCTTCATGTTCAAACACACCCGGCTCCTGTACGGGTACCTGATGCTGATCGTGGGAGCGTTCGTCGGCTATCTCGTCCTCTCGCTCATCACGCCCTCGGCATTCGAGAACTTCTTCTGGCTCCTCCACAAGGGTCTTATGCCCGTTCCCGGTGCCCCGGCGAACCTGGCGCTTGCCGCCTACATCCTTCTCGCTATCATCGGCGGTATTGTAATCGGCATCATCGGAGTCCTCCTGGGGGGCTGTCCGCTCCGGCAGGTTGTCATGACCGCCGAAGGAAACATCCGGTCCCTTCTCTTTGTGATCGGCATGTGCATCGGTGCCGTCCTCTTTGCCGCATGGATATCCGGCTGGGTAGTTGGGATCTTAAAGAGCGTGGGGCTGGCATAACGGAGTTGGGTGAAAACAATGGCAAAAAACCTTGACATAACCGGAAAAGTCTGCCCGTACTGCCTCCTTGCAGTCCAGAAGGCATCGGCATCGTTACAGAAAGGCGACGAATTGCTGGTCTCCTGCGATCATCCGCCGGCAGCAACCACGACCATCCCGAAGTTCGCGGAGGACAACGGGATGACCTGTGCGGTAACGAAGGCCGGACCGGGTCTCTGGGAGATCCGGCTGACGAAAAAATAACCCCAACCTTTTAACACAACCCATAAATAATCATGTCCGTCTAACTTTAGAGGAGAAAGACGACATGAATCCCCACTTTTTTCTTCTTGGCGGATCCCTATCACAGGAGCGTCTTGCGTGGATTGAGGAGTGCCTGAAGTTTTACTTTGTCAGGCTCAAACCCGAGGATCTTCTCCACCATACCAAATCGCATGAAGGTGTGTTCACGTTCCTCCTGACCGGTGACGCACTCTACAGCCTGCATGAGCCCGATAAGGCAAGGACCTGGGAGATCATCCTTGCTCTTCCCTCGGTCCAGATCATCTGTGACCGGCAGGAACTGGCCCTCCGTGGCATCTCGGTTGAAGGCCTGAAGATGAAACACCCGGACCAGGTCCTCGACCATAACCGGCTCGGTGTCGGCGGGCAGGCATCGTTCTGGAACGATGTGGCAAAGATTGCCCGCCAGCACGAGCAGCCGGTACCAAGTACTATCGGGTACCTCCAGCTTGATTCGCCCTATATGCACCGGTCGTCCCTTTCCGCAGTAAAGTGCCTCACCGCGGCCCTTGAGGTTCATGCCTCGGTTGAATTCTATGCGTATCTTGATGGCGTCCACTGTGGCCATCATGGCCAGAACCCGACTGAGTTTGATAATATCGGTTCCAGCCTTGAAGAGATCTGTGAGAAGGCGGCAAAACGCGGGCTGTCGTGCCAGATGATCGCCTGCAGCAGGTGCGCCGCAGCACGTGGTTACAACACCTGGGATGACGGGCAGGGGCAGATCGTTTCAACCTGCACCATCAAACCCTATCGGATCCGGAACCTGAACGAGATGATTGACCGTTTCGCAAAGAACCACATCATCCTCGGGGAAAACGTAGCGTCGATCCAGATGAAAAAAGATGGGCAGACCTCTTCGTTCCCCCTTGAGGAACCCGGACGGTCACCTCCCGTTACCGTCCTCATCACCACAACACCCTATGGCACGGAACGGGCATTCGGGGGAGTCTCGTTTGCCATTGCATGTGCGGCACAGGGCATCCCGACCCAGGTGATCTTCATCGAGGACGGGGTGTATGCTCTGGCCGGCAGTCATACGCAGGAAACCGACGCCCGACTCTTCAACCTGCAGGAAGTGATCGACGCCGTTGCCGGCAGCAGGAACTTCGAGCTCTTTGCCTTCCAGCCGTCCCTCCACCAGCGGGCGCTCACCAAGAACCCAAAGATGAACGCAGTGCTCGACATCGATATGGCGGAACTCGGCCAGCTGCTCTTTTACCCGCCCCGGGGCCTCCAGTCGGGCCACCGCCGGCTCATCATCTTCTGACGGGGGTCTCCATGACAGGGAAACACACAAATATCCCGGACTTTTCCGACCTCACCTGCACAAACCTGATGATCCGGCTGAAGATGCTGCTGAAGAAGACACCCCCGGGTGTTCCAGTTGCATGTTATGTCCGGCGGGACCAGCGGGACACGATCGAAGTCCCGTTCTCCCGGTCCGGGTATGAGGTAACAGTCCAGAAGGCAGACACCCACCGGTTCCGAGTGAGCCTGACCAAAAAGGTACCGGAGATGGATCTCTGATGACGCCCGCGCCTTCTGTTCCCTCGGTTCTTATGACATTTACCCGGCACGAACGGTGGTACTGCATCTTCTCCATTACCGGCAGGAACGAGGAGTTCCTCTATTATACCCATGAGAAAAAGCCCCTCCGCTCGCTCATGTTCGGGGAGAATTTTACCGGGCAGGTGCCCGGGCTGATGAAGAAGGAAGACCTCTGTATCGAATGCGGGCTGGGGCTCTCGGTGAAAGGGGGTGTTGCGCTGGACGATGGTGACCTCATCGCGTGGCACTGCACGTTGGAAGAAGCAAACACGATCCTTATGGCGTTGAAGGAAACCCCGGGTAACGAAGGAAAGCAAATCACACTATTCTGAACCTGCTGCGGTCTCCCGCAGGATGATCTTTGCCACCTCTTCTGCAACCTCGCCGGTGAACGCTACGCACTGCTGCATATGCTCGGGAGATTTCAGAACCATCCCGTGCGTCAGGGTGCGGCAACAGAGACAACTGTGCTTTCGAATAAAAAAGGAATGAAGTTCGCGGGAGAGCCCAAAGCACCGGTCGATCCGGGGGTCGCCGGCCCGGTCCCTGCCAAAGACCATCCCGAGGGCCATCACGCCTCCGGTCACGGCGCCGCAGGGACAGCCCGATCCGCCGATCCCGATGGGAAAGCCGGATGCGAGCCGGATGACCGATTCCGGGTAGCCAAGCCCGCAGCCATCGTTGATTGCCTTGACGATGGCTTCTGAGCAGTAGAACTGGCCGGACCGGTAATACTCTTCGGCGATCTTCTGGATCTCCGCTGGATCTGCCGATCGGAGAGGTACCTGCATAAGGTTCCCAAAAAAGTCATTTCTGGAGCCGTACTTCGGCTTTCAGGGCGATCGCGTTCCTGATGGTGAACATACCCATACACCGCTTTAGAGCAAACTCCTTCAGGTCCTGAACCTGTGCATCGGTTGCCTCCCCCTTCACATCCATGAAGACGCGGTACTCGGTGATGAGCGGGTTGTCGCCGAGATCGAACTGGGCCGTGTAGTCAAGGTCTGCCTCGACCCGGGTCTTCACTGAGGTGAGTTTCAGGTTACGCATCGCTGCCTCGGTGACAAACGTGCTTGAATAGCAGGCTGCAAACCAGAAGAGACCAAACGCCATCGGGCCGGGCCGGCAGGCGGGGCCGGCGAAGTTGGGGTGGCTTGCTTCCATCGTGTAGGTGTTGTCCTTTACCTTGACGGTTGACCGGAACTGGGGGCCGCCTTCCTCAAAGAGCCAGTCTCCCTCGATCTTTGCAGTGAACTTTGCTTCTTTGGGATCTGCCTGGATCTCTTTTTTGTATTGAATGACCTGTGTGGTGTCGATGTTGTTGAGTGCCATCGGGTTAACCTCGGATCAGTATTAGTTTGCAACGGTAAAAAAATTTGTTAACCTTTTTGTCAATCTCAATAGCAATAGTTTTACTTCCGACGGGAAGTTTAGGGAGTTCCCCGTACGGAAAGACACACGGTTTCGTCGGAGAGTGGGAGGTCTCCTTACATGATTTAATTAATTTTAATCAGCAATTCAAAAGGTTTATTAATTTCACTAAACTAACGATCGATCATAAAAAAAGGAGTTAACTTTTAACTGTGTGATGTGCATGGCGTTTTCAGTACATGTCAACATGAACCGCTGCACCGGATGCGGCATCTGCGTGGTTGCCTGCCCGGTCAATGCTCTTGAGCTGCATACGGTCGACCCGGTTACGAAGGAGAAGATCTATCACGTCAAGGACGGCAAGTCCATCAGCATGGACGTGAAGCTCGAACTCTGTGCCGGCTGTGGCGTATGCGTGGCAGCATGCCCGTACAAAGTGATCACCCTTGCTGGTAAGGGAATGACCAACGTTTTGGCGCAATAACCGGAGATGGACGAATGGCAAAAATCCACCTGAACATGATCACCCAGCGTTCGATCGAGGAAGGCGCAGCAATGGAGCAGGGAAAGACCAACCCGAACTACTTCATTGCCTGCACCGTCTGCGAGATGAACCCGGAAGATATGAAGAAAGCCGGTATCTGGAAGAACACCAATGTCAGGGTCACGAGCGAGTGCGGCACCGTTATTGTGAAGGCCATTGAGCCGACCCAGTACTGTCCCCCGGGCCTTGCCCACATCCGCCAGGGTGTCTGGGCAAACCAGGTTGTCCCGCCCCGGACCCAGTCCACCGGAACCCCGCAGTACAGCGGATTCCCGGTAACCATCGAACCAGCACCAAATGAGAGAATTAAAACTGCCCTTGAGCTTGTACAGGGCGCTGTCGGGCTCTGGCAGGGAGGGAAGATATAATGCCCAAGCTTATCAAAGGCGTTGGATGCCCATACTGCGGCTCATCCTGCGATGATATCGAAGTCCTTGTCTCGGACGACGAGACCAAGATCCTTGAAGTCCACAATGCGTGTATCATCGGGACCAACCTCTTCCACCATGCAAACGACCCGACCCGCCCGAAGCTCCCGCGCAGGCGCCAGCCTGACGGCTCCATGAAGGAGATCTCCTACGATGAGGCGATCGACTTCATGGCAAAGACCATGCTCGCGGCCAAGAAGCCCCTTATTTACGGCTTCGGCTCCACCAACTGCGAAGGCATGAGCGCAGTCGCCCGCATTGCAGAGAAGTCCGGTGCAGTCCTCGACAACTGCGCAACCATCTGCCACGGCCCCTCGTTCCTTGCGATCTTCGACAACGGGTACCCGAGCTGCACGCTCGGTGAGGCCAGGAACCGTGCCGATGTCGTGGTCTTCTGGGGCTGCAACCCGATGCACGCCCACCCCCGGCACACCTCCCGGTACTCGATCTTCCCCCGCGGGTACTTCACCCAGAAGGGCCAGATGCAGAGAACCGTGCTCTCCATTGACCCGCGTGAGACTGATACCGCGAAACTCGCCGATGTCCACCTCATGCTCGACCAGGGACACGACTACGAACTCTTCGATGCATTCCGGACCGTTCTCCGGGGCCACGACATTCCCGATGTAGTAGCAGGAATTCCCAAGGAAACGATCAAGAAGTCGGTCGAGATTATGAAGAATGCAAAGTTCTGCATGATCTTCTTCGGCATGGGATGCACGCACACGGACGGCCGCAACCACAACATCGACGCTGCGATCAGCCTGACCCGCGATCTCAACAATCACACCAAGGCGTCGATCATGGCAATGCGGGGCCACTACAACATCGCCGGCCCCGGCCAGGTCTGGGCTTGGCAGTTCGGCTTCCCGTACTGCATTGACCTCTCAAAGGGCACCCACGCCCACATGAACCCGGGTGAGACCAGCTCCGTTGATCTCGCGATGCGGGACGAAGTTGACTGCTTCGTCAATGTCGGTGCCGATGCGGGAGCACACTTCCCGATCCAGCCGGTCCAGCACTTAAAGAAACACCCCTTCATCACGGTCGACCCGAACTTCAACATGGCAAGCGAGATCTCGGACCTCCACATCCCCGTCCGTATTGCCGGTGTGGATGAGCCGGGCGTTGTCTACCGTATGGACAACGTACCGATCCAGTTCCGTGCTGTCATCAAGGGACTTCCCGGCGTACCTAGCGACGAGGAACTCTTCAACAAAGTCTACGAGCGCATGTGCGAACTTACGAAGACCGAGCCGGTCTGGCTTGCAGCAAAAGAAGACCGGAAATATCCCGAATCTGAGGCGGTGAGCTGAAGATGGCATCAGGAGAAATGATTGTCAAGGGCGGGTTTATCATCGACCCAACCCGGAAGATGGACGGCGATGTCGGCGATGTTGCCATAAAGGATGGAAAAATTGTTGACAAGGTGAGCTCCTCCGCAAAGGTCATCGATGCCAAGGGCAAGGTCGTCATGGCCGGCGCCGTTGATGTCCACTCCCATGTTGCAGGGCCCAAGGTCAATGCCGGCCGCCTGATGCGCCCCGAAGACAAATTCCGGGCAGGAACCTTCAGGAGCACGATGGCGCAGAAGAACGGGTTCCGCATGGAGTCCGGCTTCTCGATCCCCTCGGTATTCAAGACCGGGTACGATTACGCCCGGATGGGATATACCTTCGTCATGGAAGCGGCAATGCCCCCGCTGCTTTCCCCCCACGTCCACGAGGAGATCCACGACACCCCGATCATCGATGAGGGTGCACTACCGGTCTTTGCCAACAACTGGTTTGTCATGGAATACCTCAGGAAGGGCGAGGTCGAGAAAACCGCCGCCTACATCGCCTGGCTCCTCAAGGTCACGAAAGGCTATGGTGTCAAGCTGGTCAACCCCGGCGGCACTGCTGCATGGGCATGGGGCCTCAACTGTCTCTCCTTAAACGACCCGGTCCCGTACTTCGAGATCACTCCCGCGGAGATCATCAAGGGCCTCATCGAGGCAAACGAGTATCTCGGTCTCCCGCACTCGGTCCACATCCACCAGAACAATCTCGGCAACCCTGGCAACTATCCGGACACCATTGAATCCCTCAAGCTTGCTGAAGGCGTCAAGGCTAAGAACAAATTCGGCCGCGACACGGTCATGCACTCCACCCACCTCCAGTTCCACTCGTACGGCGGAGAGGGCTGGAAGGACTTCTGCTCCAAGTCCAAAGAAGTCATGGACTACATCAACAAGCAGAAGAACATCACCTTCGATCTCGGTTGCGTAACCCTGGACGAGACAACCACGATGACCGCGGACGGCCCGTTCGAGCACCACCTTCACGGCCTCAACCACCTGAAGTGGACGAATGTGGATGTCGAGATGGAGACCGCAGCCGGTGTTGTCCCGTACATCTACGACAAGAATGTCCTGCCCAATGCAATCCAGTGGGCAACCGGCTTAGAGCTTGCGCTCTTTGCCAAGGACATGAACCGCGCCTTCATCACCACCGACCACCCGAACGCAGGGCCGTTCACCCGGTACCCCCGCGTCATCAAGTGGCTCATGAGCAAGAAAGCCCGCGAGGCAACCCTTGCAACCATGAAGAACTCCGACAAGGTCATCAATGCAACCTACATCCACGGCATCGACCGCGAGCTTACGCTCTTCGAGATTGCCCAGATGACCCGGTCCGGCCCGGCAAAGTGCCTTGGGCTCGGCAGCGTTTACGGTGGCCTTGCACCCGGCATGAACGCCGATGTTGGTATCTTCGACCTCAACTACAAGGACATGCCCAAGGATGCGGAGAAGATCGAGGCAGCATTCCAGCGTGCAGCCTGCTTCATCAAGGGTGGAGAAGTCATCGTAAAGGATGGAGAGGTTGTCAGCCACGGCCACAAGAAGACGGTCTGGGTCAAGGTCAAGATGCCCGAGAACCCGCAGGTCACCCGGGATGTCACCCAGGCATTCACCCAGGGGACTTACACGGTCGATATCAGGAATTACCCTGTCCGGGAATACCTTGCCCCGCACCAGTCTGTCATTGACGTAACTCTGGAGGCCTGAGGTCGAGATCATGGCGACAGTAACGTTAAAACCCAAAAAAGTACCCGAACTCATGTTCGAGGGCTACAGCATTACGCCCGACGCATTCGCAGGAAAGACCGCCGCACAGATCGCAGAACTCCCGGGACACGAGGGCAAGTTCGTCTTAAAACTCGGGGACTTCTTTGAAGTCTCCGGAAACGCCGGCGAGACTGCTGCAGACACCGACATTGTGCTCGGCGACTGCACCCGTGTCAAGTATATCGGTTCCAAGATGACCGCAGGGTCCATCACCGTTAACGGGAACACGGATATGTATCTTGGCGGCTGGATGAAGGGCGGAAAGATCCACGTCACCGGCAATGTTGACTCGTTCTGCGGTATCCAGATGGAAGGCGGCGAGATCCTCATCGATGGCGATGCCAAGAACCATGTCGGCTGCGCCTACCGTGGCGACTGGAGGGGAATGAAGGGCGGTACCATCCGGATCAAGGGAAGTGCCGGCAATGATATCGGTACCTTCATGCTCGGGGGCACCATCATCATCGAGAAGGACGCCTTCATCCACGTCTCTACCCACGCAGAGGGCGGCACCGTCATCATCAAGGGCGATGTCGAGGGACGTGTCGGTGGCCAGATGGTCAAGGGCGACATGTACGTGCTTGGCAAGATCAAGTTCATGATGCCCGGGTACAAAAAGGTCGACACAGTTGAGAAGGAAGTCGATGGTGTCAAGGCAACATTCGATCACTACATCGGCGACCTCGGCGAGAGACACCCGAAGAGCAAGGGCCAGTACGTGTACGCGAACCTGTACCTGAAAGCCGCGGCATGAAACCCCAATCACATCACATCACAACGGTCCATAGGGACCAAACCTCTATTTTTAACCTAATCTATTCATTGTCTATTCAGGGAGTGATCCCATGAACAAGATTGGAAAAGACTTCATCAATGGAACCAGATGCCCGGATTATTCCACGGTCGACCTTGTCCTCCGTGTCCCGGAACCCCCCCACGAGCTCCCGGTTAAGGAAGGCCAGACGGTCATCAAGCTCCCGAGCATAAAAAAAATCAAGATTACGGATCTGCCGGTCCGGAAAGCCATTGAGAGCTGGGAACCTGTCGGGTTCTTTGCCCGCTCCACGATGGACTTAAACCAACTCTCGTACCTGCTCTGGTGTACCCAGGGGTTCAAGAAGATCGTGGCTGAGACGATCGAGATCCGCAATATCCCCTCGGCCGGCTCAAGAAACCCGCTGGAGACCTACTTTGTCGCAAGCGATGTGGAAGGGCTCGAGACCGGCCTGTACCGGTACTTGCCGAAATCCCACAGCATCGTGGCCGAACATCTCGACTCCGGGCTGACCCTGGAAATGAGCACCGCAAGCATGAACTTCAAGCTCACGACCCGGGCTGCCGTAACGTTTCTCTGGGTTGCAGTCCCGTACCGCACGGTCTGGGCAATCGGGAACCGCGGATACCGGAGTGCACTCATCGAGGCGGGGCATGCCTGCCAGAACCTGATCCTGGCAGCAGCGGGTTTCGGTCTCCAGGTCGCACCGATTGACATGTTCCATGATGATCTCATCACAAAACTCGCAAACCTTGATCCGGAGACCCAGTGGCCGGTCTACCTTGCAGCCGTGGGAACTACCGAGCAGAACGTATCGCTGTGACGGGCAGGAACAATTCCTGCCGGTTCCCTAAGGTACCAGTTTTTCATGGTCATTCCGACATTCTTTTTACCTTTCCAAAAGCACATTGTTAAAGTAATTATTTTTATGAGGGCCTGGGACGTGGAGAACCAAAACCGCATACCGGATGAGGGGCGCTGGCTGCGATGGTGAAACGCTACCTTGAGCTCCGCTCCCTCGCTGAGGCACTTGCCCTGCTCACCTCTTCGTTTCCTCCGCCCAAGAGGACCGAGAAGGTCCCGCTCATGCAGGCAGAAGGACGGGTTACCGCAGAGCCGGTCTTTGCGAAATACTCTGTTCCCGAAGTCAACATCTCCGCCATGGACGGCATCGCGGTCAGGAGCCGGGACACCCTGGGTGCCAGCGACCGGAACCCGGTGACCCTTGAGCACTGCGCCCGGGTGAACACCGGCAACATCATTCCTCCCGAGTTCGACGCCGTAGTCATGATCGAGGATGTCTGGGAAGCCGGCAGCCGCTATCAGATCCGGCGGGCTGCCATCCCCTGGCAGCACGTGCGACCGGCAGGGGAAGACATCAAGGAGAAGAAACTCGTCATGCCCCGCGGCCACCTGATCCGGCCGTTCGACATCGGTGCCCTGGCAACCTACGGGTTCTCCACCATCGATTCACTGGCAGTGAACGTGGGGATCATCCCGACCGGCAGCGAACTCGTGCCGCTGGGGGTCCGCCCGGGCCCGGGGCAGGTCGTGGAGAGCAACACGGTCATGGCGCAGGTCTTCCTCTCCCAGACCGGCGCCCGGTGTACCCGGTACCCCATTGTCCAGGATGATCCCGATCTCATCCGCGAAACCCTGAAAATGGCAGTGAGGGAGAACGACCTGGTCCTCATCTCTGCCGGGTCATCGGCCGGCACCCGGGATTTCACCGAAGGCGTGATCCGGTCCATCGGGGATCTTATCTTCCATGGCGTTGCCGTCAAGCCCGGCAAGCCGGTGATGCTGGGGAGAGTCGACGGAAAACCGGTCCTCGGTCTCCCTGGGTATCCGCTTGCAGCCCAGACGGTGCTCCGGGAGTTTGCTGCACCCCTTCTTGAGTCCTGGGGATTTGCCCCGGCCCCTAAGTACCCGGTTACGGTGAAACTGGCTCAGGCGCTTACGTCCGACCCCGGGTTTGACGAATTTGTTCCGCTCTTTGTCGGCCGTATCGGCAATACCCTGTATGGCATGCCGCATGGCAAAGGGGCTGGTGTCCAGATGGCCACGGTCAAGGCCAACGGGTATACCCACATCCCTGCACCGGTCGAGGGGTACGAAGCGGGCACGGACCATGAGGTCTTCCTGACAACCGATCCCGGGAGCATCGAGCGTACGCTCTTTTTCACTGGCACACTGGACCCGGCTCTCGAGGAACTGGCAAACCTTGCCCATGACAAGGGACTGTTCATCCACGCCACCAACCCCGGCAATACCGCCGGGTTCCTTGCGCTCGGGAGCAATACCTGCCACGCGGCGCCGCTCGTACTTCCTGCGCAACCCCTGCCAAGCATCTATCCCCCGCTGATGAAACCCCTCGGGACCGGGGACCTGGTATTCATCCATATTGCCAGCATCGAAATGGGTATCGCTTCCCGGGACGGTCTCGGGGCAGCAGATCTTACCCATGCCCGGTTCATCAATACGCGGCGGGACACCCCGTCCCGCATGGTTCTCGATTCCCTTCTTGTGACCGAGGGGATCGATCCAACGCAGGTGAACGGCTACCTGCAGGAAGTCCATGGACCGCCTGCTGTTGCAGCTGCGATCCGGAACGGGTTTGCCGATGCCGGGATCTGCACCTCCGGCATCGCAAGCGCGAGCGGGCTCCGGTTCGTCCCGGTTGCCCACGAAAATTACGAGCTTGCCCTGCGGCAGGAGATGCTTCCGGACCCGCGGATCAGCCTGCTCCTTGCCCTGATCCGGTCCCCGGGGTACCAGCAGGTATTGGGAAAAAGCGGAGGGTACTCGACAGCCCGGACCGGTATGGTCCGCTGCCTGTCCCCGGAACTGACCCTTACCGACTGTCCCGTGCCGGTCTCCGGGTCAATTCAACGTCAGGTCTAAAAAAATTACGCCGGTACTTTCTCCTGACCTGATTCGCTCTTCCTGACCGGCTTCTTGACCCAGATCAACTCCTTTCCTTCAAAAGCAAAGGAGTGCATGGTATAGACTTTTACTTCCGCGGGTAAGGAGGAGGTATCTGCATTGGCAGGCACCATGACCGCGTACGAGAACCGGAGGGGTGTACCATCAGGGCTTCTGCCGGGGGTGGTGAGTTCTTCTGGAAGGGGTGACGGTATGGACCGGCTGAATGAGACGAGGACCCTGACACACTCCCGGTGTCCCCCGTTGTGCCGCTCCAGCACGGCAATCGAGTCATACCCGTTCCCGTTCTCTTTCATGGTGCAGTTCCAGCCATCGTAGCTGGAAAAGGTGTTCCTGATCTCCTTTGCAACAAAGTCATGCATGATGTCCGAACTGAATCCCATAGTACTCAGGTAATGTCAACGAATCTTCCAGATAAATACAACTGGTTAATCAACAAAAGTTACCCTGCCGCCTGAAGCAGGTTTAATTAATTCGCTCTGAAAAACCGTTTTGGAAACGATCTCCCCCTAACCCTGTTTGTACACCGCCCGACACCCGTCACCCGCAAAGCCGGAATGATCCCGTCATTCATCCCGTAAAACTACACTGATGTGGCTCAGAAATCAGAGGGCCCTTGCGGGGGTCGGGCGGTGTACTTCGATACTTTTTGGCCCACGACCAACAGATCCGGGGAAAAATTTCTGACGGCACTTATCGAAATTACACCAATTTGTCCGCATCGGAAGTACACCGCCCGACCCCCCCATGCATGCAACGTACTCTCAAGAGAGTTAGTGTTTAAAAATGATTTCTCCTTGTGAAATTAATCCAGTGTGAGCCGTCCTCTTTCTGGTTTCCCGTCACCGGTGATTTTTCGCGGTATTGGGGTCTCGCTGTCTTATGGTTAAATTAAAAACATTAACAATACTGATTTATTAAGGTTAAAAGAAAAAACAATGTGTCCGTAAAGGACAGGAACGTCAGCATCCGATCATGCCACGATCAGGCAACTGTCGTCCCTCCCCGGTCCCGCTGGCGGTCACCTTAGTATGACACACACACTTGGCCGCCAAACCCGGGATCGCTTTACGGTTATTCTGCCCGGATGATCGTCCCGATCTTCTTCCCGGCAATTGCCTTCTCGATATTGCCCCCTGTATGGCAGTTGATGATCCGGACTTCCCGGATATGGACGGCTTCTTTCAGGAGTTCGACCACCATCGGTTCGAGCACCATGTCGTCGAGCTTCATGCGGATCAGCTCCTTTGCCGTGATATCTTTAATGAGTTCCGCGTCCGGATTCTTCCGCGGGTCTTCCGTATAGAGCCCCTCAACGTTCTTGCCGATAATGCAGTTCTTTGCCCCAAGCACCTCGGCGATCAGGAATGCTCCCGTATCGGTCCGGTGCGGGGGGATCATGTCGTTCCGCGAGGGGTGCTCATACAGCCCGTACGGGGGGGTTCCGTGGGTCACCGGCAGGATCCCGAGCTTAAGGAGCATCGGGAGTTCGAGGAGATCGCCGGTGTGGATGCGGGTACCATTATATTTCGAGAGAAGGATCGAGACCATGATCGCGTTCTGCTCGGAGATCTTTGCCGAGAGTTCGGCAAGAACGCCGGTGGGCATGCCCAGATCCATGCCGATGTCCATGATATGGCGCACACGCCCTCCTCCTCCGGTAACAACCAGCATCTGGTTCTTCTTTGAGAGCCTGCCGATCTCTTCGCAGAGGGGAAGCATCACTTCCCTGCCGTAATCGATCGCACCGTGCCCTCCGATTTTAATGATATTGATCTCCGGGGCAATGCGGATCTGTTCAGAGTCGGATCTCTTTCTCTTCATCCCTTTCCGGACCAGGGTCTCACCCTGCAGTCCGCTCGAAAGTTCGAACCGTTTCTTCATGATGACACACTATTGCCAGTTCCGCGATGGGAAGGTATAAGACCTTGTAAACCAGTTGGTATATCAGAGCCAACAATGGGCAGAGACCCCGGATGGGAATCTGCCGCATGAGGATTGGCAGGAGGTAAAACCATGAAGATTTATGTGCGTGAACGCCAGAAAGTCGGAGAAGGTGTAGAGTCACCCAAGTACCGGATTATCGCAGTGACTGGCGGCGAGGTCCAGATCGCGGCAACTCACTTCCGGAAATTCGAGATCGAACAGATCGCAAAAGACGTCAAGGCAGAAGTAGTGTACATGAAGCCCGTTGACGATGAACACAAGAAGAAGAAGTAACCCATTTTTCCCAGCGCAAAACCTCAACATCTTTCACGCTTGATGATCCATAAGAAATCATCTATGGCAGCGCTCTCAATCGACAGCCTTTTTGACGCCGCGATCCGCATCCAGGCAGAGGAGCGATCGATCTCTCTTACGTTCTCAGATAATTCAGTCCGTATCAAGTTTCCCACGACCCGGCGGCTTGCGGAGTTCCTGAATGTTCCCCACTATTACATTCTCCCCTATTTTGCCATGATGGAGGAAGAGGAACTGATCACCCGCGCAGAGCGGGTGGGGATCCTCACCACTGCCAAAGGCACGGAGAAGATGCTCGCGCTCATTCACGATCAATACGCCGGTGAGATGGAAGAAATTCTCGGCTCGGCAATTTTCTTTGCCCTGACCGGAAAGCACTGAGTGCCAGTTGCCTGCATGTTCGCAGCTTTTAAATTTTTTCCTTAACTTTTAACAAAAATCAATCATATGTTTTTGAAACCATTTGATTACCAAGTGGTTACCAACTGATTAGCATTTTATTTTAACTTATTGTAAAAAGAAACATTCAATTATTACCCGCCGTAAAAGTTACCCGGTCATACTATGAGAAAGAGTGTGCATTTTGGATTGATCGCAGGTCTCATCGCAGTCCTGTTTGTAACTGTCCTTATCGCCGGGTGTACCAGTACGCCGGCAAAGACAACCCCTGCTGCAGCAACCACTGCAGCCCCGGTCGCAACCGAGAGCGGCAAAGAGACACTTGTCATCGCTACGACAACGAGCCTGTACGATACCGGTCTTTTGGATTACCTCCAGCCGATGTTCGAGAAGCAGTACAATGTCCAGCTGAAAATTACCTCCCAGGGAACCGGTAAGGCTATTGAGATTGCCAAGAATGGTGACGCAGACGTACTGCTCGTCCACTCCCCGTCCCAGGAACTTGCGTTCATGAAGGACGGCTACGGTTTGAACCGCCGTTCGTTCGCTTCCAACTCGTTCATTATCGTTGGACCTGAATCCGATCCCGCTGGCATCAAGGACATGGCCCCCGAAGCAGCGTTCAGGACGCTGCTGATCAAGGGAACCAACAAGACCGCAGGTATTGCGTTCGTGTCCCGCGGAGACAACTCCGGTACCCATTCTGCCGAGAAGACCGTCTGGTCCAAGGCAGGGTACAACTACACGGCCCAGATCCAGAAGTCCGGTGACTGGTATGTAGAGGCCGGCAAGGGCATGGGAGAAACCCTCCAGATGGCAAGCGAGAAGGGAGCGTATGTTCTGACGGATGAAGGTACCTATCTCGCCTACAATAAGGACCTCAAACTGACCCCGCTGGTCACCAAGGGTGCGAGCCTCTTAAACATCTATTCCGTCATGGCAGTGTATAACGACAAGCAGCCGGCCGAGAAGATCCAGATGGCGAACAACTTCATCAACTTCCTGATCTCGAAGGACACCCAGGATGCCATCGGCAACTTCGGCGTTGACAAGTATGGCAAGGCCCTCTTCATCCCGATGAGCATTGAAGTCCCGACTGCAACGGCAGGCTGGGTCGGCGACTACAGCACGCCGGCAACCGCAGTAGCTCCGGCAGCGACCGCTGCTCCGGCAGCTGCTGCAACAACGGCATAATCCCTTTCCTTTTTTTTGTCGGGTCGTTGGGACGATGAATCCCCCTGAGTTCCGTAGTATACTGGCAGCGAATCCGGTTCCTGCCCAAGAACAATTCATTAACCGTGATGAGAAGCATATACAGATTGTCGGAAGGCCGGAAAAGATCCGGTCCGGGATGCCCGGACAGGACCCTGCCAGGGAGATACTTGAGTGAGCGACATTGCTAACGGGATTGTCCAGGCAGTTGACCTGATCGTCACCCTCAACCCGGAGGTCATGCAGATCGCTGCGTTATCCTTATACATCTCCCTCTCGGCAACCATCATCGCAGCCCTTATCGCCATCCCGGCCGGTGCACTCATCCACTTCAATGATTTTTACGGCAAGCGTGCGGTCATCATCATAATCCAGACGCTCTATTCAGTCCCGACCGTGGTTGTCGGTCTCATCCTCTATCTCCTCATCTCGCGAAGCGGCCCGCTCGGGATCCTTGGTCTCCTTTTTACGCCACAGGGTATGATCCTCGGGCAGACCATTCTTATTATCCCGATCATGATCGGGCTCGTTATCTCCGCCCTCAGCGGGATCGACCGGGGCATCAGCGATACGCTCGTGTCGCTGGGTGCGACCCAGTTCCAGAAGATCCTTGAGATTGTCAAGGAAGCACGCTTCGCTATCCTGAGCGCCGTTGTTCTCGGATTTGGCCGGGCAATTGCCGAAGTGGGTGTTGCTATGATGATCGGCGGCAATATCCGCGATCACACACGTGTCCTGACCACAGCGATCACCCTGGAGACTGGAATGGGCAAATTCCCCCTGTCAATCGCGCTCGGAATCATCCTCCTTGTGATTGCCCTGATCGTGGTTGTCATCCTGAACCTGATGACGTCAGCGCTGTCTTCTGACATGCAGCAGATAGCCGGAGGAGGTCCCCGCGGATGATCCGGATCGAACAACTTACCCGGTCATTCGGCACAAAAGAGGCGCTAAAGGATATTACCCTCGAGATCCGCAAGGGAGAGATCTTCACCCTGATAGGCCCAAGCGGCAGTGGCAAGAGCACCCTTATCCGGCTCATCGATCTCCTTGATTCCCCGAGTTCCGGGAAATTATTCTTCGATGGTGCAGACACCGCAGGTCCCGAAAAGGACCGGCTTGCCATCCGGCGGAGGATGAGTATGGTCTTCCAGAAACCGGCCGTCCTGAATACCACAGTTGCCGAGAATGTCGCATTCGGCCTGAAATTCCGTGGAGTACCGGCAAAGGAAGCGGAGGAGAAGGTGAAATTTTCCCTCAACCTTGTCGGCCTTGCCGACCTGTACGGGCGAAACGCGGTGACGCTCTCAGGAGGGGAGATGCAGCGGGTTGCCCTTGCCCGTGCGATGGTCACCGAACCGGAGGTCCTCCTCCTCGATGAACCGACCGCGAATCTCGACCCTGTTTCATCGGAGATGATCGAGGACCTGATCGTCAGGGTCAACAAACGCTTCGGCACCACGATAGTTATGTCCACCCACGACATGCTCCAGGGGCAGCGGCTTGCCGACCGTATCGGTGTGATCATGGACGGCAGCCTGGTACAGGTGGGGAGTTCATCGGAGATCTTCTACCAGCCAAAAGGCAGGCAGATTGCCCGTTTTGTCGGGATCGATGCCATCACCGGCGGACAGGTGATCGAGAACACCGGGGGACATGCCCTCATTCGCGTAGGGGAGACCTGCTTTGAGGCGCTGACGGATATCATGGGGGGAAAACGGGTCTCGCTCTGCATCCGCCCGGAGGACGTCACCCTGACCCCTTCAGACTCGGTCTCTGAAAAGACCAGTATGCGAAACCGGATCGTCGGCCGGATCAAAAAGATCGTCCCGTCCGGCCCGTTCGTCCGGGTCACGGTGGACTGCGGTTTTCCCCTCGTTGCCCTGATCACCCGCAGGTCGTACACCGATCTTGCGCTCTCGCCCGGGTCCATGGTCATTGCCGGCGTCAAGGCAACCGCGATCCACGTCATTCCCGAAGATGGGGCGGCAGACCGTTAATGGGGTGGGGCCCGGGTTGCCTTCGGTCGTAATGCCTGCCCGTGCGCGAACCCGGTGCGCGGTACTGCAATGCAGGTGAGAAAAGTAAATTACTTTTAGTTGATTTACAAAATACTGTAATTCCTTGGATTTTATCGAAAAAGCGCAGAAATCCGATATCTTTCCCCAAGTAATCACCAATTCCAGCAGCAATTTCATTAATCTTAAATAGCGTTCTGCCAGACCCGTGATCATCACATTTTGTGATTTTCAGAAAGGTGTGTCATACATGGAATTCAAGTACGTTCCAACAACGTGTCCGTATTGCGGCACGGGCTGCGGATTCAACCTTGTTGTCAAGGACAAGAAGGTAGTCGGCGTCCAGCCGTGGCAACGCAATCCCGTCAACGAAGGCAAGCTCTGCCCCAAGGGCAACTATGCCTGGGAGTTCATCAACAGCCCTGACCGGTTAACAAAGCCGCTCATCAAGAAGGATGGCAAATTTGTTGAAGCCAGCTGGGACGAGGCCTACAAGCTCATCGCCCAGAAGTTCAAGTCCTACAAGGGTGAAGAGATGGCCTGCCTTGCATCCGCCCGTGTCTCCAATGAAGAGAACTACCTGATGCAGAAGTTTGCCCGTGCTGTTCTCAAGACCCCCAACATCGACCACTGCGCCCGGCTCTGCCATGCGTCCACGGTCGTTGGTCTTGCCGGTGCATTCGGGTCCGGTGCCATGACCCAGTCCATTGCGGATATTGCCGAATCGAAGTGTCTCCTGGTCATCGGTACCAACACCTTCGAGCAGCACCCGCTGATCGGGCGCCGCATCATGCAGGCCAAGATGAAAGGCGCAAAGATCATCTACGCCGACCCGCGTCTCACCCCGACCGGGAAGATTGCCGACCTGCACCTGCAGTTCTACTCGGGTACCGACGTTGCACTGCTGAACTGTTTCATGCAGCTGATCCTCAAGAACGGCTGGGAAAACAAGGACTTCATCAAGAACCGCACCAAGGACTTCGAGAAGGTCAAGGAAGTCGTGATGAAAGACGCCTACAGCCCCGAGAATGTCTCGAAGATCACGGGCGTCCCCGCTGCGGACATCATCAAGGCCGCCGAATGGTTCGGCAAGTCCGGCCAGTCCGCAGTCCTCTACTCGATGGGTATCACCCAGCACACGACCGGTGTGGACAATGTCAAGTCGGTAGCAAACCTCCAGATGCTGACCGGCAACCTCGGCAGGCCCGGCACAGGAATCTGCGCACTCCGTGGCCAGAACAATGTGCAGGGCGCCTGCGACATGGGTGCACTCGCCAACGTTTACTCCGGCTACCAGTCCGTCCTCGTTCCCGAGATGAAGAAGAAGATGGAAGACGCCTGGGGCTGCCAGATTGCCGAGGGCAAGGTCGGCCTTACGGTTACCACGCTCATCAACACTCTCGCTGACGAACCCGGCAAGGTCAAGTGCGTGTACATCATGGGTGAGAACCCGATGCTCTCCGACCCGGACCTCCACCATGTGGAGAAGGGCCTGAAGAATGCAGAGTTCATTGTCGTGCAGGACATCTTCCTGACCGAGACCGCCCAGCTCGCGGACGTTGTCCTCCCGGCAACCTGCTTTGCCGAGAAGGATGGCACCCAGACCTCGACCGAACGTCGTGTCCAGAAGTGGAGAAAGGCACAGGACCCGCCAGGCGAGGCACGTGCTGACTGGAAGATCATCTGTGAACTCGGAGCGGCAATGGGATACGAGAAGCAGTTCCCGTACAAGAGCGCCGAGGAGATCTTCAACGAGATCGCCAAGGTAACCCCGTCCTATGGCGGTATGACCTATGCCCGGCTCGAGAAGCCCGAGGCCCTCCACTGGCCCTGCCCGACGGCCGAGCACCCGGGAACACCCATCCTCCACAAGGAAAAATTCTCTCACCCCGACGGCCTTGGTATCTTCACCCCAATCGAGTGGAAAGCCCAGGCGGAAGTTCCGGACGCGGAGTACCCGTTCCTTCTCACCACCGGCCGCTGCATCTGGCACTGGCATACCGGCAGCATGACCCGCCGCTCACCGAGCCTGGAGCGTGAGGAGCCGACCGGATGGGTTGAGATCAACCCCGAAGACGCAAAGGCACTGGGCATCCAGGACAAGGAGATGCTCAAGGTGTCTTCCCGCCGTGGAGACATCAAGATCGGTGCACGTGTAACGAAGACCATCAAGAAGGGAGTTGTCTTCATCCCGTTCCACTTCATCGAGTGTGCAGCAAACATCCTCACCATCAATGCACTTGACCCGGTTGCAAAGATCCCCGAGTTCAAGGCATGTGCGTGTAAGATCGAGAAGATCAAGGAGGCCTGATCATGGCAAAGAAAGGCGATATGCTCTACGCGTGGACCAACGACGCAGAGATCAAGAAGAAGGCCGAGCTTGGCGGTGCTGTTACGGCACTCTGGAAGTTCGCGCTCGAGTCCAAGGCAGTTGACGCTGTCCTTGTCATCACCAAGGGGACCGACCTTTACGACGCCCAGCCGGTACTCATCTCGGATCCGAAGGAACTTGCAAAGACCGCCGGGTCCCTCCACTGCGGGACGCTCCTCCTGCCAAAACTGATCAAGAAGTACATGGACGGCGCCGAGAACATGAAGATCGGTGTCACCGTGAAGGGTTGCGACGCGATGGCGTTCTATGAACTCGCCAAGAGGAAGCAGATCAACCTCGACAATGTTGTCATGATCGGTGTCAACTGCGGTGGATCGGTCAGCCCGGTCCTTGCCCGCAGGATGATCACCGAGAAGTATGGCGTTGACCCGGACAAGGTCCACAAGGAAGAGATCGACAAAGGCCAGTTCATCATCGAGTACGAAGGCGGCCACAAGGGCATTTCCGTTGACGAACTTGAAGAGGCTGGCTACGGGCGGCGCAGCAACTGCCGCCGCTGCAAGATGAAGATCCCGCGCCAGGCAGACCTTGCCTGCGGTAACTGGGGAGTTATCGGCGAGAAGGCCGGAAAGGCCACATTCGTTGAAGTCTGCTCCGAGAAGGGTGCAAACCTCCTCTCCGGCGCGGTCAAGAACGGCATCCTCGCAACAGAGGCAGCCAACCCCAAGGGCCTCGAGATCCGTGGAAAGGTCGAGGGCGCAATGCTCAAACTCGGCGACAAGTGGAGGAAGCACGACTTCGAGGCACTTGGCGAGGGCAAGGACCGGCTTAGGAAGATCATGACCGAGACCTCCCGCTGTATCAAGTGCTACAGCTGTATCTCGGCCTGCCCGATCTGCTACTGTGTTGACTGCACGACCAAGAACCCGGCCTATGTCAAGCCCGGCGAGCTCCCGCCAAACTTCATGTTCCACCTGATCCGGTTCGCCCATATCGCAGACTCCTGCGTGAACTGCGGCCAGTGCCAGGAACTCTGCCCTGCGGAGATCCCCAACGCGCTCTTCATGCACGCACAGCAGGTCGAGCTCGAGAAGATGTTCGGCCACACACCGGGTGTCGACATGGAACTCCCGATCCTCGCATATGCAGAGGAGCCGGTCGAACGCAAGCGGCTTCACAATACGGGCAGCGACATGATCTACCTGAACGTGTTCAACCCGATGCCAAAACACTAAACCCTTTTTTTGAATATTTCACGAAGAAAAACGAAGTGAAAAATTTTTAGGATCCGTCTTCCGGAGAACTGAACCGCTCCAGGTAACAATACTCATACGCCTTCTTCTCACCCGGTTTGAGAGCAAGAAGGGAGCTGTCGGCATGATCTTTACAAACATAAGAGACACAGAACCCGAGCGACTGGAGCCCGATTGCCTCCTTCCCGCACTGTTCGCACGTATGTTTCTCTGCCATGGGTTATCTGCCCCACGAGTTTCTGTTCGGATCCGGTTGCGGTTTTTTCTGAGTACTACAGGTCATGATATTACCACGCTGGCGGGTCCCGAATCAGTGGTACCGCTCCAGGTAACAGACCCCGTAGGTCTTCTTCTCGCCGGGTTTCAGCGCAAGAAGGAGGCTGTCGGCATGGTCCTTGCAAACATACTCAAAGCCCCCCTCCATGGACTGGAACCCGATCGCCTCGTTCCCGCAACGGTCGCATTTATGCGTATCAGCCATGATCATTTCCTATCAGTCTTTTTTCTTAATACTCTTTGGAATGGCACCAGGCCGTCCCGGGCACCGTCGCTCCCGGGCCATAAATGGTTTACCTGATGAGGGGAATACAAACAGATAGATTCGCAGGAAGAAGGGGAACGGAGAATGCAACAGCGAGGAATGACCGGCATGAGGCACGGTAACCGGGTGAGAGTATGGTGAAACGCTATCTTCAGGTCAGTACTCTCGATGAGGTGATCGCGCTTATAGGCCGGGAATTCTCATGTACGCCATCGGTCATCGCCGTTCCCCTGGAGAAGGCTGCCGGGCGGGTCACTGCCGGGCCGATCTTTGCAAAGTATTCGGTCCCGGAGATCCATCTTTCAGCAATGGACGGGATCGCCGTGGTGAGCGCCGACACGAAGGGAGCATCCGAGCAGCACCCGGTTACCCTGCCGCGGGCGGCCCGGGTGAATACCGGTAATGTGGTGCCACCGGAGTACGATGCCGTGATCATGATCGAGGACGTCTGGGAGGCAGACGGAACATACACCATCCGGAAATCCGCGAGCCCCTGGCAGCATGTCCGCCCTGCGGGGGAAGACCTTGCCGAATCCGAGATGGTGATGCCCTCGCGCCACCGTATCCGCCCGCATGAGGTCGGGGGACTTGCCACATACGGTATCACGGAAGTTGAGGTGATCACGGTACGCATCGGCCTTGTGCCAACCGGAAGCGAGCTCGTTGCAGCCGGTACACGGCCGAAACCCGGCCAGGTTGTCGAGAGCAACACGCTCATGGCAAAGGCTATGCTCGAGGAGGTGGGGGCCACGTGCACCCGGTACCCCTTTGTCGAGGATACCCCGGAGAAGATCCGTGATGCCATTCATAAGGCCTGCAGCGAGAATGACCTCGTCATCGTATCAGCGGGCTCATCCGCGGGGACAAAGGATTATACGGCGGATGTAATCGCGGGCCTTGGCGAGGTGCTGGTCCATGGGATAGCAACCAAGCCCGGTAAACCAGCGATCATCGGGCGGGTGGACAAAAAGCCGGTCATCGGCCTCCCCGGGTATCCCCTTTCTGCGCTGACAGTCCTCCGCGAGCTCGTCCTGCCGATGCTGAAGACCTATCACCTCCCGGTTCCAGCGTACCGGATCATTCAGGCACAGGTGACCACGGCGCTCGCGAAGGAGATCGGTTCGGATGAGTTCGTTGCCTGCACGCTCGGGAAGGTCGGAGACCGCTTTGTCATCTCCCCCCAGTCCAAGGGTGCCGGTGTCCAGATGAGTGCGATACGTTCCAATGCATATATCCGGCTCCCCCGCGACTCGGAAGGCTTCAACGCGGGAGACTTCGTTGACGCCCGGCTGCTTGTTCCGGAGGGGGAGGCAGAGAGTGCCCTCCTTATTACGGGCAGCCACGACCCGGTCATCGATTACCTGGCCGACCTCCTCCTGCCAAAGGGAGTCTCACTCATTTCAACTCACGTAGGGAGCATGGGTGGGATCCTCGCCCTGAGAAAGGATGAATGCCATGCGGCACCGACCCACCTGCTCGCCGATGATGGCACCTATAACACTGCCTATGTGCAGAAGTATCTGGGTGGCACGGCCGTCGACCTTCTCTGCGTTGCCGAACGACAGCAGGGGGTGGTCTCGCGGGACGGGCTCTCGTTTGCTGACCTCCCCGGCCATATGTTCGTCAACCGCCAGAAGGGGTCCGGGACCCGGATGCTGCTCGATTACGAGCTGAAGAGAGCCGGCATCGACCCGGCATCGATCCCGGGGTATGAGCGGGAAGTGACCACGCATATCGCAGTCGCGCTTGCCGTGAAGAGCGGAGAGGCAGATGCGGGTCTCTGCGTGTACAGTGCGGCAAAGGCACTTGGGCTCCCGTTTGTCCCGGTTGCAAGCGAACGGTACGAACTGGCCATACGGCGGGAACATATGGCGGACCCGCGTGTTGCCGCACTCATTGAAGCGATCCGGTCAAAGGAATTCAGATTAATTCTCGAACGGCTGGGTGGCTATGAGACAAAGGAGACGGGAATGATACGGCAGGGTAGTTCGTGATCCTGTGCAGTGAATCCGGCCATTTTTGGGGGATTACTGGTCCATCGGCCCATCAATGACGGATATCCCCATTTGGTCTCTCTCGTAATTCAATAAAAATAGTTAACTTTTTCCTGCACCGGGTATTGGTATGAATTGGAATAACCTCTCCTTCTTTTGGAAACAGGGGAGATTATCCGGGATATCCCTCGTCATAAGTTAATTATTTTGAAATGGAAAAAAATTATGTCAACCTGATTCAATGAAGTTGTATGAATGTTCATTTGGAAACCTTTAACTAACTAGCCGGGAAATCATAATTTTACGACGACAGTGTGTGTGATACGCATGGCGTTTTCTGTACATGTAAACATGGAGCGATGCACCGGTTGTGGCAACTGCGTCATCGCATGCCCGGTTGATGCTCTTGAGCTATACACCGTGGACCCGGCAACCAAGGAGAAGATCTATGCCGTGAAGAACGGCAAGTCAATCCACCTCGATGTCAAGGCCGAGCTCTGTGCCGGCTGCGGCGTCTGCGTGAATGCCTGCCCGATGGACGTGATCCGTCTCTCTGGCAAGGGAGCGGTTGTTCCGACTGAGGCCTGAAACGAGGAATACCATGGCAAACTCAATCAGCATTAACCTGATATCCGGAAGGACCATCCAGCAGGGCGTTGCAATCGAGAGCGGCAAGGAGAAGCCCTCGTACCGCACCGCCTGCGGCATCATCGAGATGGATGCCTCCGACTTAAAGAAACTCGGCGCATGGAAGAACACCAACGTGAAGGTCACGACCGATTACGGGAGTGTTATTGTCAAGGCCATCGAGGCCACGCAGGGCCCCCACCCGGGCGTTGCATTTATCCCGATGGGCCCCTGGGCAAACTCCGTTGTCAGCAACAACACCTACTCCACCGGTATGCCCACGTTCAAGGGCACGCCTGCGAAAGTTGAAGTGGCTATTAACGAGCCCGTTCTCCTGGGAATAGAACTTGTGCAGAGACAGTGCGGGGTGAAAGTAGGATGACCAAGGTAATAACTGATGTAATCTGCCCGTTCTGCGGGACCCTCTGCGACGATGTTGAGGTTACCGTGTCCGATGATGGCAAGAAGCTCCTCGAAGTAGCAAATGCCTGCGTTATCGGCACCGAGAAGTTCCTCCACTCCCAGTCCTCCGACCGGGTCACGAAACCCCGGCTTCGCCAGGAAGACGGCAGCTGGAAGGAGATCTCGTATGAAGAGGCCGCGGACTATACCGCGAAGCTCCTTGCAAAAGCCAAGAAGCCCCTGATGTACGGCTGGTCCTCCACCAACTGCGAGGCCCAGAGCGTAGGTAACGAGATCGCCGAGATCGCAAAGGCCTGCTGTGACAACACCGCAGCCGTCTGCCACGGCACCACCCTCATCGCAGTACAGGATATCGGTCTCCCGTCCTGTACCCTCGGCGAGGTCAAGAACCGTGCCGACCGTGTCATCTTCTGGGGCTGCAACCCGGCACACGCCCACCCCCGGCACATGTCCCGGTACTCCATCTTCCCCCGTGGTTTCTTCACCGGCAAGGGACAGATGAGCAGGAAGATTGTTGTTGTCGACCCCCGCTGCACCGACACTGCCAAGATGGCCGATGTCCACCTGCAGATTGAACAGGGTCGCGACTACGAACTCCTTGACGCCCTCCGTGTTGCGCTCAAAGGCGAGTGGCTCCCGGATGTAGTGGCAGGCATTCCCGCAGAGAAGATCCGCGAGGTTGCCGACATCTTAAAGAGCGGCCGGTTCGGCATCATCTTCTTCGGGATGGGTGTTACCCAGTCGCTCTCCAAGAACCACAACATCGATGCGGCAATCGCGCTCACAAAGGACCTTAACGAGTACACGAAATACTCGATCATGCCGATGCGGGGCCACTACAATGTTACCGGCTCCGGAGAAGTCTTTGCCTGGCAGTTCGGGTTCCCGTACTCGGTTGACCTCACCCGCGGCTTTGCGCGCTATAACCCCGGCGACTCGAGTTCGATCGACCTCCTGCTCCGCGGGGAAGTCGATGCCATGTTCACCATTGGCAGCGACCCGGGTGCGCACTTCCCGATCAGCGCCGTGAAGCAGATCGCAAAGGTCGACTCGGTCTGTATCGACCCGCACCTGACCCCGACGTCCGGTGTCTCCAAGCTCCATGTTCCCGTTGCCTTCAACGGTGTCGAGACCGGTGGCAACTGCTACCGTATGGACAATGTCCCGATCGACTGCCGCAAGGTTGTCGAACCGCCCGTGGGCATGCTCACAGACCTGGACTTCCTTACCATGGTCTGTACCAAACTGAAGAAACTCAAGGGGGTAGCATAACATGTCTGAATTCATCATCAAAAACGGCCATGTCTTTGACCCCGTGCAGGGCATCAAGGGCGACAAGAAGGATATCTGCATCAAGGACGGGAAGATCGTCGACAAGGTCGGCTCCTCCGCAAAAGTGATCGATGCCAAGGACAAGACCGTCATGGCAGGCGCTGTGGAGATCCACGCCCATGTTGCCGGCCCCAAGGTCAACCTCGGCCGCATCTACCGGCCCGAGGACAAGCTCTTCAGCTGCACCCCGACAAAGGGAATGGAACGAATGGGCAGCGGCGCCTCGATCCCGACCACGTTCAAGACCGGGTACGAGTACGCAAAGATGGGATTCGCCGTTGCCATGGAGGCAGCAATGCCCCCGCTCTTCTCCCGCCACGTGCACGAAGAGATCCGCGACACACCGATCATCGATGAGGGAGCATTCCCCGTCTTCGGGAACAACTGGTTCGTCCTCGAGTACCTCAAGAACCACGAGATCGAGAACACCGCGGCATACTGTGCCTGGCTCCTGAATGTCACCAAGGGGTACGCGATCAAGGTCGTCAATCCCGGCGGCACCGAAGCCTGGGGCTGGGGCCTGAACTGTCTCACGGTCAACGACCCTGTCCCGTACTTTGACATCACTCCCGCTGAGATCGTCAAGGGCCTCATCGAGGCAAACGAGTACCTCGGCCTCCCGCACTCGATGCACATCCACCCGAACAATCTCGGGAACCCCGGCTGCTACGAGACCACACTCGACACCATGAAGCTCGCCGAAGGCATCAAGGCAAAGAACAAGTTCGGCCGTGAGCAGGTCCTGCACCTCACGCACACCCAGTTCCACTCCTACGGCGGTACAAACTGGGGCGACTTTGAGTCCAAGGCCAAGGAAGTCACTGACTACGTCAACAAGAACAAGAACATCACCATTGATACCGGTAACGTCACCCTTGACGAGACCACCACGATGACTGCTGACGGCCCGTTCGAGCACCACCTCACCGGCCTCAACCACCTCAAGTGGGCAAATGTCGATGTTGAGCTCGAGACCGCAGCCGGTGTTGTCCCGTACATCTACAGCCCGTCAATCTCGGTCTGTGCCATCCAGTGGGCAATCGGGTTAGAGATCGCCCTCATGATGAAGGACCCGATGCGCTGCTATATCACCACCGACCACCCGAACGCCGGCCCCTTCACCCGATACCCCCGCGTCTATAAGTGGCTGATGTCCGAGAAGGCACGGAAGCAACAGATTGAGTCCTTCAAGCACAAGGACAAGGTCCTCTCGCAGACCGCCATCGGCACGCTCGACCGCGAGATCTCGCTTTACGAGCTCGCCCAGATGACCCGTGCCGGGCCTGCAAAGTCCCTCGGCCTTGCCGCCATGTGCGGAGGCTTAAAGCCCGGTATGGACGCCGATGTCGCAATCTACAACATCAACCCCGATAAGCCGGTCGCGAACCCCGACGACATCGAGAAGGCATTCAGCCGCTGTGCAGCGTTCTTCAAGAGCGGTGTCCAGGTTGTCAACAATGGCGAGATTGTCAGCAACGGCAACAAGCGCACTCTCTGGGTCAACGTCAAGGCAAAGGAGAACCCGCAGGTTGCCCGCGACATCAACGAGAAGTTCATCAAGTACTACAGCATGACGCAGGCGAACTACGAAGCGCTCGGACACCACTTTGTCCCGAATCCGTACGCCATTGAGGTGGATGCAACTAACTGAGGTGGAAGAAGATGGAAACCGTTACGATAACCATGAAGAATGCGCCTGAACTGTATCTTGAGGCAGACACCATCTCTCCCGATGCATTCGCCGGCAAGAATGCGGCCCAGATCGCAGAGCTTCCGGTCTTTGAGGGGAACGTTCCCTCTACTCTTGGCAAGTACTTCGAGGTCAGCGGCAGTGCCGGAGCAACTGCAGCCGACACGAAGATCGTTGTCAAAGGCGACACGAAGAAAGTCAAGTATATCGGCTTCAAGATGACTGCCGGCGAGGTAATCATCGAGGGTTCGGCGGACCAGTATGTCGGTGCCTGGATGAAGGGCGGAAAGCTCACAGCAAAGGGCGATGTCGGCGCGTTCGCTGCAACTGCCATGAAAGGCGGTGAACTGATTATCGAAGGCAATGCCGGTAACTATCTGGGTGCTGCATACCGCGGCGACTGGAGGGGCATGTCCGGTGGCAGGATCCTTGTCATGGGCAATGCCGGTTCCGACACCGGGATGTACATGCTCGGTGGCGAGATCACGATCAACGGCAACGTCGATGTTCATGTCATGACCCATGCGGAGGGCGGAAAGGTCACCATCAAGGGCAATGCGGCAAGCAAGGTCGGCGGCCAGATGGTTGAGGGCACTATCATCATCTTTGGCTCCCTCGATGTCATGATGCCCGGCTTCAAGCCAAATGGCGAAGTTGAACTCGAAGTCGACGGCGCCAAGGCAAAGTTTGCCCATTTCATCGGCGACATGGGCGAGCGCCACAAGAAGAAGAAAGGCGTTGTCGTGTACGGGAATCTGTACAAGAAGATCTAACCTTCTTCTCCCACACACACTTTTTTTGTTATTTCCCGGTCTTTTGTCACCAGCATGACCGGCATATCATTTTGGGAATTATTACCTGCGGCCTGATTGACGGCAGTCCGATTCATCTATCAGGTGAATTAGGATGTCGGGAATTAGAGCATAGAGTATTATTGGGTTTCCGCGGGAGGTGTATTCTTCTGCCCGCTCCCCTTCTCCACCACCGGCCGTGCAGCCGGTACCTGTTTCAGGATATCTTCGCGAAGCTTGTCGAAGTGGATCTCATCTAACTGTTCAGAGAGGAGCCGGCCGCTCCAGGCCCGCCGGTATACCCAGTCGACGATTTTATCGATCACAAAGAGCACCTGCTCTTCAGTTTCCACGGTGAGGAGGTTCCTGCCGATCTTCGGGTGCCGCCCGCGCCTGCCCCCGACAGTGATGAGGAAGTGGCGGTGCTCTGCCTTGATAAGGTCAAAGGAACAGGACTTGACGCATACTCCGCAGTCAACGCACCTGCTTTCGTCCAGCACCGAGATACCGTTCTTAATCTTGATCGCTTTCTCCTTGCAATAATAAACGCAATTCCCGCAACCGGTGCAGAGCCGTTCTTTTGTCCGGACAGGGACAACCCTGCCGATCACCCCGATCTCGTTGAGCATGGGGCTGGTGCAGGCATTCGGGCAGCCTGAGAGGGCGATGCGCATCTTGACCGGCATCTCCTGCCCGAAGAGTTTCGCGTCAATCTTCTGTGCAAGGCTTATCGTATCGATATTCGCGAATTTGCAGCGTTCGGTCCCGGGGCAGGAGATGATGTTGACGATCTCGTCTTTCTCGGATCCTATGGGTGTGCCATTCTTCTCGAGGGCTTTTGCAATATTCTTCAGCCGTTTCGGATCGACATGGGGGATCTCCATGGTCTGCCGGGTCGTGCAATGGACAACGCCGCTCCCGTAGGTCTTTGCTATCTTTGCAATACCCCTCAGCTGCTCGACCGAGATAACTCCGGCAGGTGCCCGGATACGGACCGTGGAGAAATCCGCGTTCCTCTCGGTGATAACGCCGCCTT